>Ga0209377_1002265_pt1 | contig 12549 bp, 12 predicted proteins | sample GraSoiAngelo_141_FD_185898 | JGI IMG/M metagenome (GOLD analysis project Ga0209377, IMG submission 185898) | Grasslands soil microbial communities from the Angelo Coastal Reserve, California, USA - 14_0929_12_40cm (SPAdes) (version 2) | ecosystem: Environmental > Terrestrial > Soil > Grasslands ...
CGGCAAGGCCGCGCCCAAAACGAAGTCTCAGACGCAGTACAAATCCGCTGTTACACTGTCATTCCCGAAATAACATGCCGCTTGCTCATCTTGCCATTGCAGCGTAACATTAGAGTGCGTAAGACCGAATCGGTTCATGAGCAGCTCTCGCCTAAACAGCTAGTCCCCTGCACAGTACCTCCGACTCCTTCAAACGTAGAAAAAATCGAAAGGTAGAACAGTACAAACATGGAAACAGGAACAGTAAAGTGGTTCAACGACGCCAAGGGCTACGGCTTTATTAGCCGTCAGACCGGCGAAGATGTATTCGTGCATTTTTCGGCAATCCAAGCGGGCGGCTTCCGCAGCCTGCAAGAAGGCCAGACAGTGCAGTTCGATGTCACCAAGGGACCGAAGGGCTGGCAGGCTGAGAACGTCCGGCCTGCGTAATTCCAACTTCGTGCGCAAGGGGGCGGCCAACGCGGCTGCCCTCTTTTTGATTAGGGAGCTCCTGGAATCTAGGGCGTTGGAAGCTGCAATCCGCAGCCCTTCAGCATGATGGCCAGTTCTTGTTTGATCTGGCTGAGGCGAAGCTCGCGATTCTGGTGCGCTGATTTTTCTATTACTGCGTGTTCGTTGTGAGCCCGGTATTTCTCGTTCAAGTTCCGCAATTCTTCAATCTCCTGCCGGATGCTGCTCACCCGCTCAGAAATGTACTTATTGTCCATGCCTTGATCATACGCCCCATTGCTCAGTTGAACCGGTTTACGAGCATTCCTTTGGCAAAGCCGTAGATTCTGCTGACTCACAAACAATCTACGGTCACCCCGGCAGCAGCATGCCCTTTTCCAGATGCCGCGTAACGTGCGCGTAAGAGGCGGCGTGCGGGTCGTGGGTCACCATCACAATCGTCTTACGGAAGTCCTCGTTCAGGCGTTTGAGAATCTCCAGAATCTCAGTGGCAGAGTGGCTGTCCAGATCGCCGGTCGGTTCGTCCGCGAGCAATAGAGTAGGGTCGCTGACGATGGCGCGGGCAATGGCCACGCGCTGCTCTTGTCCGCCCGAAAGCTGCTTGGGGAGATGGTCGGCGCGGTCTTCCAAGCCGACGAGTTTTAGCGCCGTCATGACATGGTCACGGCGTTGCTGCGCATTGAGTTTGGTCAACAACAGAGGAAGTTCCACGTTCTCAAAGGCGGTGAGTACAGGGATCAGGTTGAACGTCTGGAAAACGTAGCCGATGTGCGCGTTGCGCCAGTTGGCCGACTGTTTGTCATTAAAGCGGAAAACGTTCTCGCCAAGCACCAGCAGCTCGCCTTTGGTCGGGCGGTCGATGGCGGCAATCATGTTCAGCAATGTAGTCTTCCCGGAGCCGGAAGGCCCCATGAGCGCGAGAAATTCCCCACCGGAAATCTCGATGGAGACATCGTCCAACGCTTTCACCTCGAAAGCATCGCGTTTGAACACCTTGCTGACATTTCGGGCCTGGACCACCCTGGTTTGAGTAGCGACATTAGTTGCAGTAGCAGTGCTCATGACTGTCCCTTGATTTTTATTTTGTTTCCATCTTTCAAATCTTGTGGGCCGGAGGTAATCACGTCTTCCCCGCCATTTAAGCCTTGCACCAGAAGGCCTCCGCTCCGTTGCGAAATAACCCGAACTTGGCGCATAAGCGCCTTCCCATTAAAGGCGATGAAAACGACTTTCTTCCCGTCGCGATCTCGCAACGCTGTGGTCGGGACGAACACCCCGGATGGCTGGGAACCTCCCTTTTTTCCCTCGTCGGCTAAGAACTTTACCGTGGAGTTCATCTCAGGGCGAAGGTATTCATCCGGATTGAGAATCTGAACTTTGACCTGCACCGTGGCTTTCTGGCGATTGGCCTGAGGAGATATTTCCGCGATCACTCCGTCGTACTTGCGGTCAGGAAAGGCGTCGACCGTAACCGCACCTTTCTGCCTGGGGCCAAGCTTGGCGAAATCATCCTGCGCGATGTCGAGTTCGACCTGGATATCATGCAGGTCGGCAAGCGCAACGACTTGCCCTTGTGGGCCCCCTTCAGCCTGGCTGGCGAACTGCGACGTAACCAGCTCGCCTCTTTCCGCTGTACGCTCCAGAATGGTGCCCGTGACAGGAGCTCTGATCAGGGTCGCATCCAGCAGCGACTTGGCATAAGCCTCCTGCCCTTCGGCTTGTATCATTGCGCCCTTCGCGCGGGCAATTTCCTCGGCGCGCGGCCCGATTTTGGCAAGTTGAAAACCTCTCTCCAGCGAATTCGCGCGCTGCTGATCGGCTTCGAACTTGGCGGTCGCATCATCGAGAGCTTGTTGAGACAGCACGCCCTGATTGGTCAGGTTGCGCGTGCGATCCAGAACAATCTTGTCGTTGGCCAATGTGGCCCGGGCCTCCGCAAGATTGTGCTCCGCTTGCTGAATTTCTTCGGGACGGGAGCCGTGCTGCAACTCCTGGTAATAGGCGCGCGCGTTCTCCGCTGCTCCGTGGGCTTGCTGATACTGCGCACGGAACTCATCATCTTCCAAACGGACCAGAACCTGGCCTTCTTTGACCTTGTCGCCCTTCTCCACGCCAATCCACTTTACCCGGCCTGTGACTTTGGAGTTCAGGTTGATCTTGTGATGAGCCACGATGTACCCGGTGGCAGAAAGAACGATGCCGCCAAGGTCGCTGTTCTCAGCGGCAGCACGAGCGACTTCGACTTCGGGAGCATCGGCGGCCAACAATCGGTACATCAGCGCTGAGAGGCTCAACAGCACCACAATCGAGATGCCGATAATGATGTAACGCTTAGCCCAAGGTGCTGGTTCGCCCTCGCCGCTCTTAGCCGAGCGGTCGATGCGCAGGCTTTGCAGATCGTGATGTTTCGTATCGAGTGGCATACGCTAGTTCACTAAAGCTCCGCCGAGCTTAGCTCGGCCGGGCGGGTGAGGGCACCCGCCCCTACGTGCTGCCTGCTAATCGCGCAACGCGGCAATGATGTCGCGGCGGGCCGCGTGCCAGGCGGGCGCTATGCCGCCGAATAATCCCATAATTAAAGCAAATCCGACCGCCGTCACAACTACAGGCAGAGTCATCCTCAGGCTGAAAACAATTTCGCTGAAGGTGACGGCATTGGAGGTGCCGGTGGTCATGCCATTGAACGGCAGCATCAAGACAATCCCAACCAGCGCGCCCAGCAACGATAGCAGTAAGGATTCCAATACAAATGAAGTCAAGATGCTCGGCTTCGAAAATCCAATCACCCGCAGCGTGGCAATCTCGCGTCCCCGGTACGCAACGGCGGCGTACATCGTGTTCATAGCGGCAAAGCTTGAACCTATGGCCATTATCACCGCCACGATCCAGCCGATAATTCTGATGGGAGCGCCTGAGGAAGTTTGCTTCGCATAATATTCCGTCTCGAGCAAGCCTTCGAGCTTCAGGCGCTGGTCATCACTCACGCGATGCTTCAGCGCATCAGCGGAAACCGGGTCTGTCGCCCGCAAGTACGCGGAGGAGAAGCCACCCTGGCGGTCGAAATCAGTCGCCATCTGGTTCACGTCGCCCCAGATCTCAGAGTCGTAAGCTGATCCGCCAGCATCGAAGACACCGACGACCTGCCACGGTCCCTTACCGAAGGCCAAAGTATCTCCTACATTCGCATGTGAAAAGCGTTTGTGGATAGACTCGCTGACCACCACTTCCCGCTGCCCGGGCGTGAACCAACGCCCCTCGACGAGCTTCACCTTAGGACGCAGTTCGAGGCCATCCGGCATCATGCCGCGAACCGTAACGTTGACTTCTCCCGTACCATCCTTGCGCGGGAGCACAATCACCACCACCCACTCGCCCGAGGCCATCGGCTCGCCGTGGCTGTCCTTGGCAATTCCAGGCAGGTTCTTCAACACGGGGAAGTTCGTGGCATCAAAGCCGCCCGAGAGCTCGGCCTCAGACCCTTTGCGCAGCACCAGCACGTTCTGCGCATCGCCGCTGGTGACGAAGGCGCGCTTCAGGCCAGCAAGGAGGGCCATGATGAAAATCGCCGTGGTCACTGTAAGTGCGATACCCAGCGCGGTCATAATCGTGAGGCCTTTGCGTAATTTCAAGTTCCGGATGTTGTAGCTGAGCGGTATAGCCATAATTCGATCCTTCGGTTCAGCCGATGTGACGCAGTCCCTCGACAATGTTCAGCCGTGATGCGTTATAAGCCGGGAAATACGCGCTAAGGAAACCCACAAAAGCAGCGATTACAAGGGCAATGCCCATCGTTGCGAGAGACACTCTAAAACCGAACAAAATGCCGGTTGCAAACGGGGAGTGGGCGATCACCTTTGTGAGCAAGGCAGCGATCGCAACTCCCAGCAGCCCGCCCGCGACTGACAATGCGACGGCTTCGCCTACGAACAACGAGAGCACGCTGGCACGGGTAAATCCGAGCGTCTTCAGCATCGCTACTTCGCGAGTGCGCTCGCGGATGGACATCGCCATGGTATTGGCTGCAACTAAGAGAATTGCGAACACCACCGCTGCGCAGATGCTCAAAATAAATGCCTTCACATTGCCCAGCATCGCAATGAACGAAAGTTGAAAGGCCTTTTCGCTCTCCGTCTTTGTTGGCTGGGGCGAGTTGCGGAACATGTCGTCGATCGAATGCGACGTCGGCGCGACGTCACTCGGAGAGGCAACTCGCGTGAAGTAAAAGCCGGTTTGTCCCTTGTACCACGACACTGCCTCTTCCAGATATTTCGCATGGAAATAGAAAGACTTGTTCGCAGGCGTCATGGTGTAGATGGCGCGAATGGTGAGCTCGGGGTTCACCGGAAAGATGGTGCCTTTTAAAATGACTCGATCACCAATCTTCCACCCATATCTTTTCGCCAACTCCACATCCACCATGGCGCCTGCTCGGTCGCGAATCCAGGCTTGCGCCTGATCTGCGGGCACACTTTTATCGGCCGCCACCTTTAGATACTCCTCAGGATCGGTGGCAAATTGGGCAAAAAAGTTCTCCGGCTTGTCGTCCTTATAACGGCCTCCGAACCAGGTCATGGGCGCAACATACACCACGCCTGGAAGGGCGCGGATTTTCTCGCGGTAATAGCCGGGCAGAAAGAACGTGAGCGAGACCCGGTGGCGCGTCATCAACCGCTTGGCCGAATCCGGCGCCCCTTGATCGATGTAAAACGTGCGCCAGATGGTCATCATTAATGTGAGCAGGAGCAGAGAAAAACCGATGCTCAGCACCGTCAGAGCACTCCGGCGCTTGTTGCGAAACGCGTTTTTTACCACAAAGCTGCTTAACGTCATGCGGTTTATCCGATGTGTCGCAACCCGTCCACAATGTTTACTTGTGACGCGTGGTAGGAAGGAATAAAGGCGCTCAGAAATCCCACGAAACCAGAAGCCAGCATCGCCGATAACCAAATGCCGAGGGTCACTTTCATGTTGAAGAAGCTGAAGAACTGCGGCGAGTGGGTGAGCGCATAAACCAACAAATAGCCGAAACCCGTTCCAATCAGACCGCCAGCCAGAGCCAGTGCCATTGCCTCTCCAATGAACAGACCCAGAACTGTTTGGCGAGTGAAGCCCAGAGTCTTGAGCACTGCAACTTCGCGCGTTCGTTCGCGGATGGACATGGCCATCGTATTCGCAGAAACCAGCAAGATCGCGAAAACCACTGCCATACAAATGCTAAGAATGAACGCCTTGACGTTTCCCATCATAGCCACGAATTCCAGCCCAAAAGCCTTTTCGCTTTCCGATTTCGTCGGCTGCGGCGAGTTGCGGAACATGTCATCCACGGCAGTGGCAACCTTGCTTACATCAGCGGGAGACGCGGCAAGGATGCTGAAAGTGCCAGCCTTCCCCTTGAACCACGGCACCGCCTCTTCGACATACTTCGCATTGAAATAGATCGATTTATCGTCTGGGACAGCGTGAAAAATGCCGCGGATGTTCAGCTCAGGATTGACCGGGTAAATTGTTCCTTGCAAGATGATCCGGTCCCCCACCTTCCAGCCGTACTTACTAGCCAGCGTGTCGTCGACGATTACCCCCTGGCGGTCGCGCTGCCACGCTGTAACCTGATCCGCTGGTATTGCCACATCCCGGAATACCTTGAAAAATTCTTCGGGATCGGTGCCGAACTGCGCAAAAAAATTCTCCGGCTTTTGATCTTTGTAAATCCCTCCAAACCACGAGACGGGGACCACCGCAACTACGCCGGGCAGCGAGCGAATTTTTTCGCGGTAGTAGGCAGGAAGGCTGAAAGTTAACGAGACCCGATGGCGTACTACCAACCGTTGCGCCGACTCGGCGCTGCCCTCGTCCAAATAGAAGGCCCGCCAGATCGTCATCATTAGGGTAAGTAGCAGCAAGGAAAAGGCGACGCTCAAGACTGTCAGAACACTGCGGCGCTTATTGCGAAAAGCGTTTTTGCTGACAAAGCGAGCCAGGGTCATTCGCAGAACTCCGGGATATTTAGACGGATCGTATTCAAGTCAGTTACTTTGCAGAATACGACTAGGGGGCACCCAAGGTTCCATTCAGCATAGACGATGAGGCATGTTTCGACAACATTTTCCGGACAATCGTCTTGCACGTTTTCCGATTGCCCTAAACAATTATCGATATCCAGATCTGAGTGTTGCTGTGGAGATTCACTTGGGCTGAGATGACAAATTTGTCGTCCTCCTACAGAAATAACGGCGAAGCGACCGAGTAGTTACGAGGTATTTTCATGCATGTTGGACCTCTCGAGGCTGAGAACGAACCGGCGAGCCTCTCACCTGGCAAAGAGGGCGGAAGTTGCGCAGGTCATTGCGGGGTGCGGTTCTCAGGATGTCAGTTCCCAGATGCCAGTTCTCAGTCCCAGTTCTGGTTCCCAGCGCTCAGTTCCGAGTTTTCAGATCAGTTCCCAGTTCTGCATTGCGTGACATGCGATAACTACGGTACAGTCTGCCGAATCGAATTTGCAGCGCACATTGGGCGGTCGATAGGAGGACTATGGTCCAGACTGCGGTGCATCTCACCCATAAGGCTTTGACCGGCGTCGATATCGCCATCATCGCTGTTTACTTCGTGGTGATTTTTGCCATCGGATTCTACTTTGCGCGCAAGGAACGGACTTCGACCGATTACTTTCTGGCCAGCCGCAATGTGGGCTGGTTCGCCATCGGCGCTTCGCTGTTCGTCTCCAACATCTCCACTGAACACTTCATTGGGCTGGCGGGATCAGGCGCCACCTCGGGGCTGGCGGTCGGGCACTTCGAGTGGCTGGCCTGTTTAATTCTGCTGATTCTAGGATGGGTGTTCGTGCCGTTCTACCTGCGCTCGAACGTGTTCACCATGCCCGAGTTTTTGGAGCGGCGATTCAGCCGTTCATGCGCGGTTTATCTGGCAGCGATCTCGATCTTGGCTTACGTGTTCACGAAGATTTCGGTACATCTGTACGCCGCCGCCATCGTGCTGGAGCGGGTGGTGGGATGGAGTCCGCTGACTGCCGCGGTGATTCTGGTTGTCGCGACCGGAATTTATACGATTGCCGGCGGGTTGGCGGCGGTGATCTACACCGACTTGGTTCAGACGCTGATCCTGATTGCTGGCGCGGTAATTCTGACCACTATAGGTCTGCATCGCGTCGGAGGATTCGCCGGCCTACGCGCTGGGGTACCGGCCAGCTACTTCCATATGATCAAGCCGGTGAGCGACCCGGATTTTCCCTGGACTGGAATCTTTTTCGGCGCGCCCATCCTCGGAATTTGGTATTGGTGTACCGATCAAGTGATCGTGCAGCGTGTGCTTTCGGCCAAAGATGAAGGCCATGCCAAGGCAGCAACCATTTTCGCCGGATTTCTGAAAATCCTGCCGGTGTTCATGCTGGTCTTGCCAGGGCTGATTGCAGTCGCGCTCTATCGCGACTTATTCAAGTTTGGCCCCAATGGCGAAGTATTAAACGGCGATATTGCGTATCCCACCATGATCATCAATTTGCTTCCCACCGGATTGGTCGGAGTAATGATTGCCGCGCTGCTGGCCGCGCTGATGGGAGCGATGAGTTCCGTGTTCAATTCGGCTTCAACACTAGTTACGTTGGATTTCTATAAGAAGATCAAGCCGGATGCCACCGAGCTGCAGCTCGTGGGTTTCGGCCGGGTGATGACCGGCTTCATGGTAATTCTGGGATTGGCCTGGGTGCCGTTCATCCATCTGATTAGCAGTCAGCTTTATATTTACCTGCAAAGCGTGCAGGGCTACATCAGCCCGCCAATCGCGGCCTGCTTTATTTTGGGAATCCTCTGGCCCCGGCTCAATGCCCAAGGGGCGATCACGTCGCTCCTGACGGGCTTTGTGCTGGGCGCGGTGCGCTTCATTTTCGAACTGATGGACCGCGCTGCCGGCGGGCACGCATTTGACAACGCGTTCCTCCGCGGTTTGGTAGACATGAATTTCCTGCATTACGCCATTTTGATGTTTGTGATCTGCTGCGCAGTGCTGGTGGGGGTAAGCCTTATGACGCCAGCGCCGGAGCGCAGGAAACTGGCTGGGCTAACATTTGCGACTGTAGATGAAAAGATGGACGTCACGCCCCTGACCCCATCGGCGGCCCACAAGCCAGCCGCGGAAACGGCGTTCGAGCACAGAATCAACGTCGCGTTTAGCCTGGCATTGGTGGCCACGGTGGTCGGACTCTGGATTCATTTTCGGTAGATGCCGCGTATCCGCAGTTTGAGACCAAACGTCAGCCGCGATGCAGCCGTAGAGGAATTCTCCAGCGGCGCATTCAATTCAATGCGAGCGCTGGTTTTCGGACCGCTTCGCTCTGTGGCCGACTTCTACATTCCCTTCCAGCTATTTCAGGTGGAAATCTCCAACCGCGGCAAAATCGATCAACGCGTGTTCGGTCTGGATGCGGTCAGTGGCTCGCTCGATCTTTATCATTTCGAGCAATTGCCCGGGCCTGCAGAGGTGGTCTTTCTGGAAACGCGCAACTGCCTTCCGGCAAATCCCGATGAGCAGCGATCACAAGAGATTTTGCTGGGCAAAGTGCGGCGCTTGATTTTCAGTACCGGGTTTTTTCGTGTTCGTGACCTACGCCTCTCCGCTGAGTTGATTCCCGGAGAAATTTACGTTCCCTACTGGGTTGGCTTCTGCGGACGGGGCATGTTGGCACGATTTTCTGTGCTTGATGCAGTCCGGCGAAAGCCTGAAGGCGCGAAGGTGAGGCACATGCTGCAAAATTGGCTAACCTCAGCGACTGAGATTCGGGGAGATTTGTAGCAAACCTGGCCCCGGCGTAAACATCCGCAATCGTTTCTCCGTCAGGTACTTCGGTAACTCACGAGAGTTCTCTTCCTCGGGCTATCCTTTATCCATCCTCTCCAAGGCATTAGCCAGCTTATTTCGGGTGAGGAGGCAGCCTCGCCCATGGGCGAGGCAAGGAAGCAATGTCGAACCAAATCGGGCGTTTCGAGATACTCAGCGAAATTACCCAGTCGGCACTGGGATCTGTTTACAAGGCCAGTGATCCAGACACCGGGCAGACGGTCGTGCTGAAGACCTTGCGCCTACAGCCATTCGGAGAGCAATCCGCCGGCCTGGTGCAGCGCGTTCTGGAAGAGGTCGAAAGCGCAAAGCCGCTCAATAGCCCTAACATTGCCCAGGCCTATGGCGCAGCAGAAATTGATGGTCAGCTCTGCGCGTGGATGGAGTACGTGCAGGGTAACAGCGTGGGAACCATGCTGGCTCGACGAGAAGGATTTTCCATTTGGGATTTGCAGGACATTGCACGCCAGACATGCCAAGGCCTGGATCACGCCCGCGTACACAACGCGGTGCACTGGAGTTTGGAGCCGGCCAAAATCATGGTCAGTTGGGACGGGACCGTAAAGGTTCTGGATTTCGGCATTTCGACCATGGGAACGTTCGCGTTCCAGGTTCCGGGGAGCGCGCCGGAAATTTTGTACTACACGTCTCCTGAGCAGGTGCGCGGAGAGCCGCTGGATGGCCGCTCCAATTTGTTCAGTCTCGGGGCAATTCTCTACGAGATGGTCACCGAGATGAAACCATTCGCCGGAAATAGCGCCGATGAGCTATGTAGCCAGATCACAGAAGCGACCCCACCGGCGCCGGATCAGGTGAATCGCAAAATTAGCCCTCCTCTGGGCAAACTCATCATGAAGGCGCTGGCGAAAATGCCGGACCAGCGCTATCAGAGCGGGCAGGAGTTGATTTACGATCTGGAGAATTGCAACGAGACCCACACTGGGACCCACGCGAAGACGGCGGCGAAAAAATCATCCCAGCCAGGAGTAAGTTCCTCGCAGAGTGAGATGTCTTCCAGAACTGCTCCACCGCCGGAAACTTCGGCAGCGAGAGTGCGTAGAGCTGCCGCGGCTGCGGGATGGCCAGGCACAGGTTCGGTTCAGGAGACGAGCAGAACGAATGCGTACGCTCAGGGATTGCAAGATCCCGGGTCAGGCATATCAGCTTCGGCTGCGACAGAGACAGAAACTGCACCACGAACACTGCCAGTCGATCCAATGATGGATGAGAGTGCTAGAGCGCAGGCAGGCAGGGAGGTGAGTTTTTCTGATGTTACGGAACTGCCGCCGCTCAAAGAATCCTATGCGACGCCGGAACCTCCTCCGGTCGTCGAGAAATCTGCACCAATCGAACAGCCCAAAGCAGCTACGCCAAGAAATGCGGCTCCGCAGAAGCCCAGAGTGCAACCCCGGCAGGTTGCAAAAAAAGCAGTCACGGAAATAAAGAAAACACCGCCCAAGCTTTTCGGGTACTCACTCGCGACTGCGGTTGGAGTGATTCTGCTCGTGATCGCCGGAATCGCGTTTCATGTTTATTTGCAGAACTCCGAAAGCAGCTCTTCGCATTTTGGCGCAACACTGCCCGCGGCACAGCCAAAGCCGGCGCAACCAGCAGCCTCAGCCAGATCACAAGCGTCGGAGGCTCCAGCCGCATTCGCAGCGGGACCGGAAGAGATTTCTGCAGAGCCATCCAGCGTTTCGGTTACTACAAGACACCTCAGCAAGCGCAGGCAGAAGACAATGATCCCGGCAGCGCCCACAGTCGCTCCGGGACAATTGACGATCAACTCCACGCCGGAAGGCGCGACTATCCGGATTGATGGCCGCACCGATCCCAGTTGGGTTACTCCATTTAATCTCCCGGGATTGGCGCCCGGCCAGCACACCGTGAACATCGCAAAGGGAGGCTATTCGCCCGAAATACGCACCATTGAGATTGCCTCCAACAGCAAATCATTTCTTGTCGTGCAATTGGCATTAGCCGGTGCCATGGCGTCCGTGAGCAGCGATCCTGCGGGCGCAGCGGTATTCCTCGACGGCAAGAATACGAGCCGTGTCACTCCCGTACAGGTCTCCATAGATAAGCCTGGCATGCATACTTTTGTGTTGAAGAAGCAAGGCTATTTGGATGAGAGCACCACCGCGAATTTGCAAGCGGGCCAGACGTTTCGTTTTGCTCCACCGCTCAAACCGCTGGGCACAACTGATGACATCAAGATCGGCGGCGGGAAATTCAAAAAGCTATTCGGTGGCGGGGACACGGCTGGCATGGGAGCTGTGAACGTCAAAACTCAGCCCAAAGGCGCGCAGGTTGCGGTGAATAATCGAATTCTGGATAAGCCTTCGCCGCTTCAGTTCTATCTGAATCCTGGAAACTATGTCATCGACATCACCATGTCGGGATACAAAGACATTCATCGCGTGATTACCGTAGAAAAAAGCGGCAAGCTCACGCTGGATGAAACCATGGAGCGGCAATAGCTCCGGGCCCAGGCTCCTCCGAATTGCAACCCATTCCAATGCGCAAACGATGACTCGGAACATGCCGAGATAGTGCCGGAGTCCCGACAGGTACAGTGACGTTCTATGACGGCGCGACGGCATTTGGAACGGGATCGCTGAACGGGTCCGGGCAGGTTACACTAAGCATTTCCAGCCTTGCTGCGGGTTCTCACAGCATCACTGCGTCTTATGGCGGGAACGGCAACTTCACGGCAGCACGTCTGCTGTCCTGACACAGACCGTGAACAAGGCTAACACGACGACCGTGATCAGCTCGCGAACGCCTAATACATCGGTTGCAGGACAGGCAGTAACAGTCAATTTCACAGTCACGGCCGTGACACCGGGAAGTGGTACGCCAACCGGTAATGTCACAGTGAGCGATGGTCTAGGAGATGCATGTACTGCTGCGGTAGCGACGGGCGGTTGCTCGCTCGTGTTCGCAACCGCAGGGGCAAAAACCGTGAAGGCCAACTACGCCGGCGATAGCAATTTCAATGCAAGCACCTCGGCAGGCGTCACGCACAACGTAACCGACTTTTCCATTTCGGCTACTCCCACTTCTCAGACAATCAAGGCCGGACAGAGGACAAATTACAAAGTAACGTTGACACCACTGAATGGCTTTGGTGGAACCATTTCACTTTCCTGCACTGGACTGCCATCGGGTTCAACGTGTAGTTTCGCGTCTGCTTCGATCACGCTAAGTGGGTCAAGTAGCGCGAGTAGTGCGGTAACTGTGCAGACCAGC
>Ga0209377_1002267_pt1 | contig 12547 bp, 5 predicted proteins | sample GraSoiAngelo_141_FD_185898 | JGI IMG/M metagenome (GOLD analysis project Ga0209377, IMG submission 185898) | Grasslands soil microbial communities from the Angelo Coastal Reserve, California, USA - 14_0929_12_40cm (SPAdes) (version 2) | ecosystem: Environmental > Terrestrial > Soil > Grasslands ...
GGCGCGCGGAGTGTTGCCTGCGTCCCGGCGGGGTACCAGCCACCCCCATCGATCTGAACCTGAATGTCGCTGTCGATACGGACGAGGTATTCGACCTTCCACGTCGCGTGGGCCGTCTTGGGTCCGTCCATCGCGATCGGATTCGACAAGGCGCCGGATGATCCCGTCGCGTCCCCGCTCCAGCCGGCGAACGCTTGGCGCTCGGTCCCACTCACTGGGATAATCGACGAGTTCACCGACGCGAGGCCGAATGATCCGGCGGCGTACCACCCGCTTCCGGAAGCGCTGCCGAATGCAGTTTCCACCGTGAGATAGTATTGCACTTGCCAGACGGCCAAGACGAGGTGCGCGCGGTCCATCGTGATGGCCGAAGACCCGGACGAGTCGGTACCCGAGGCAGCTCCGAACCAGCCTTGGAACAGCGCGCGGGCGCCATTCCCGAGGGAAATCGTCCCCACGTCGAGACGCGCCGTGGTCTGCGTGCCGGCGTCATACCAACCCGCGGTCAAGGCCGTGCCATACGCGGTGTCGATTCGGAGATTGTATTGGAGCTTCCAACTCGCGATCGCGACCTTCGGTCCGTTCATGAGAATGGGCGCCGAGGTCGTGCCGGATCCCGACGCGTCTCCGCTCCAACCGTTGAAGGCCTGGCGCGATCCGGAAGAAACGGGCACCGTCCCGGGTGCGGTCGCGTAGGCGGTGTTGCCCGACGCATACCATCCGCCTCCGGTGACCGTGCCGTAGGCGGACTGGACATCCAGGTAGTATTCTGTGCCGAACAGGGCGATTGCCGTCTTCGGACCGTCCATCAAGATTGGGTCCGATTTCGTGCCGGTTCCGGTCGCGTCTCCACTCCAGCCTTGGAACGCAAGACGCTCCCCCGGACCGACGGACTGAATCGGGTTCGCGACGGTCGCATAGGCCATCGAACCGCTGAGGTACCAACCTTGGCCGGTGGACAGAGGATCCGGAGGGTCAACGGACAGGTAGAATTCTGTTTTGAACCGGGCCGTCAGGGCCATTCCCGCGCTGATCGTAATCGGGTGAGATGGACCGCCATGGTCGCTCCATTCGAGATATCGATACCGGACGCCCGGGGCTCCAGATTGCAGCGTGTCGACGGCAATCGTATGGTTCGAACCGAGCGGAAGCCAGAACGTGGCAGGGCCCGCCTGGGGCGCTCCGCTGTCCAGCGAGAATTCCAATCCCTCGGGATCGGTTTGCACCAGGAGCGTGCGTTCGGGCTGGAACGTCGCCGTGACATCCACCGCCACGTTCGCCGTGACCCCGTGCGCCCGCGCCTCCGAATCGCTCCAGGACACGAAGGCGAAACGAGAATCCGGAGCGATGAACTGGGGCGACGGCGCTTCGAGCCAATGAGCCGATCCCTGGTCCCACCACAACGTCGTCGGGCCTAGATAGGATGCGTTGTCGACGAGAATGCTGGGACTCGGAGGACCCGTCGGGGAAATCGCAAACTTGGCTTGGAACTGTTTCTTGAACGTTGCCACGAGGCTCAGGTCCGTGTCCAAGGTCACGGTGTGCGTTCGGGCACCGCCGTCGCTCCATGACGTCCAGATGTATCGGGACGTGGAGCCAGAGGCCTGCGGATCCGGCAGGCTGACCGAATGGGTGGATCCGAGCAAGACGACCTTCTGGGCCGGACTCGTGTACGTCGTTCCGTCAATCTGCACCTTGAGGCCCGCAGGATTCGTGGAGGCGGTGAGCGTCGCCACAGGGAAGCCGGGGTTTCCTGCGAAATAAATCTCGTAGTCGGAGCCATCGGAGGTGCGGCCGTCGCTCCAGACGACGTAGGCCTGGTTCTCCGGTCCGGCTTCAATGGCGAAGTAGTCGCCGGGACGAACGAGAGACGACGACGTTTCCTCGTCCGTGACCCTGAGGTTCGTGGACCACGTCTGGCCGCCATTCGTCGAGTTCGAGTAGAAGATGTTGTGGTTGCCGGTCCGATCATCGATCCATGCGGCGTGGACGGTCCCCGCGCTGTCGATCGCGAGATCCGGCATCCGCTGATCGCCGGTCGTCACATCGTTCACGCGGACGTTGGTGCCCCACGATTGCCCTCCGTTCGTCGAGGCCGCGATCATGATGTCCATCGACCCGCTGCGGCTGTCCGTCCAGATGTTGTAAAGCGTCCCGGAGTTCGGGTCTACTCCCATCGCGGGCATCGGGAGCGACCAGGTTCCGGTCGCGATCGCGGAACCCGGAACGCTGTTGATGCGGACGTCGTTGTGCCAAGTCATCCCGCGGTCCCAAGACCAGTCGAAGAAGATGTTGTCCGAGTTGAAGTCCCACCACGTCAGGTACACCGTGCCGTTCGACGAAGTCTGGATGATGGCCCCGAGGACTGCGCAACAAACGTCGTCGGGGAACTTGAACGGCGCCCAATGCGCACCGTCATCGTCGGACCAGCTGACCATCATCTCGTTCCCTTCGTCCCATGCGGCGTAAATCCGACCGAACGGATCCACCGCGATCGAGTCCTTGTCCGTGAGCCCTCCCCCACCTGGCATGTAGCGGGCGTTGCTCCATGATCCCCCATCGCTTGTGTTGGCGATATTGAGCCCCGCGGGTGGAAATGAACCACAGGTGTACTCCAAGTAGGCGTACTGCACGCGATCGTCAGGCGCGAGGGCCATCCACGGGTCCGAATTGCAACGACCTTGGTTGGGATGCGTTTGGTTCATGAGAATGTTCGGCGCCCACGTGGCGCCTTGGTTGGTCGAGTAGGACGCTCCAACTCGAATTCCGGCAGCAGTTGTTCCATCGGTTTCCTTCCAGCCAACGAAAATCGTGCCCGAACGGTTCACCGCCATCGTCGGCTCGACTTGATCCGTGAAGCCAGAAGTCCCGTCCGTCACGCGGATGTTCGGGAAAAACGGCTGCGTGGTCGTCGGAGCGCTCGTCAGAGACAGTCCCGGAACGCTCGCGGACCCGTTCGGGACGTGACTCGAGGTGGCCACCGCGAAGCCGGGCGATGCCACCGCGAGACATCCAAAGACTATCAGAACGCGAAGTAAGCCAGAGGGCGGCATCCGCCTCTCCCCGCTTATCAAAAGGAAGGTTCCGCCGCGACATAACCCTTCCGTTCTGCAGCGCTCTCGACATCAAGACCGAGAAAGCTAAATATGATGCGTCTGTTGAGAACGACGCTAGGCTTGACCGGGGGGTTGGGCGTCCCCTTGTAGACCCAAATCGTCCTCATGGGGCGGTGACAATCGGGGGCGGTGCTCCCAGTCTGGCGCTGGTCCGGATGCCGACGTTGAGGTTCTGTCCCGCGGGGCTGGAGGCGACAGGGAACGCAGCTGGAGAGCGGCGATCCCCGTCCCGATCGTGGGGAACGGGTCAGGCACGGAAGTGAGCAGCCTCACCGCGGACTACCAACGCTCGCGGGGGTGCGGGACCGAGGACGCATCCGGGTCACCCGGCGTCGGAGCTGAGCATCCACCTCGATGGCCTAGCTCCCCTCTCAACGCTCAGTCAGTTTCATCTGCTTCGTCTCGAGGACCAAGGCGCCCATCCCGAACCGTTTGATGACCAGGTCGTACAGGATCTCGTCGCGAACCTCGTTCCGACGCTCCGGCATGGCGTATGCCGGCTCGTTCGTCGGGACCGGGAGGCCGAGCTTCACGAGACCCCGGCGCGCTTCCTCTCGCTCTTCCCTCGGGGACTGCGGGGCGTCGATCGCCCCGCCGAATCCGCATTCGCGCAGCTCTCGCAGAAAAATCGGACGACGAAAGAGTTTTTGCAGGACCGCCACAGCGAGCCGCACCTGGTCCGTCTCCTCCCGCGTGGCCTCGCGGCACCGGGAACCCACGAGCTCGTACAGGTTCGGCTCTCGGTGTGCGGACGTGCCGTACACCTTCGCGGGCGGGATGTCTTTTTCCCGGAGGATGCCTGCGTCGGCGAGGGCTTTCAGGTACCCTGTCACGAAGAGTCGATGGAACGGATACCCGTCCTGACGGAGTTGCTTCGTCAGCGCGCTGATCGAGCGTTCCTGTTCGCGAAGGTACGAGACCACGAGGTCCTTGAGGTTGCGCTCAGGGACAAACAACAGCTCCCGACCCGGACCTGGTAACAAACCGGATAACAAATAAACGTTTCCAGCCGAAACTTTGCTCACAGACCGAGTGCAGAAATCATCTTATCCTCGGCGTCCTGTCGTCTTCCAGTTCGCGCTTACTCCCCCTTTCTTTTTTTGTTTTCCTCCATAAGCCCACGACATGCTCCCGGTGATAACGGCCTCGGAACGGTTATACGCGCTCCTTCCAATGGAATGCCTTGCTATGGGCCAGGGAGACCGTATCCGCACCTTCATCCACGGTTTTGACGACAAGCTCGGGGGCGGCATCCCCGAAGGCCACGTCGTCCTCCTCGCGGGAGAGCCCGGGACGATGAAGTCCACGATCGCGTTCAACATGATCTATCAAAACGCGCTTCGCGACGGGAGGCCGGGCACCTACATCTCCCTGGAACAAGGCCGCGAGAACCTCACGCGCCACCTGGACCAGATGAGCCTGAGCCCGCGGGATGTCGAGAACAAAGTCAGCATCGTGGACCTCGGCATGATCCGTCGCAACCTCGACGGGATGGCCGACCGCACGTGGCTCGAGATCTTCAAGATGTATGCGATGAACCTGAAGCGCTCTCTCAACTACGACATCCTCGTCGTCGATTCGCTCCCGGTCCTCGAAGTCATGTCGCGGTTCGAAAACCCGCGCGAAGATCTCTTTCAGCTGTTCGAGTGGATCCGCGATCTGAAGGCGACCACGATCCTGATCAGCGAGATGAAACCGGGCAGCGAGGACTTCGGCAAGAACGGCGAGGAGTATCTCAGCGATGGGATCATTCACACGAAGATGGAACGCGTCGACGACGCGAACATCCAGCGACGGATTCGGTGCGTGAAACTCCGCGGCACGAACCATTCGCCGAACTACTACACGCTCATCTTCCAGAGTGGGATCTTGCAGGCGACCCGGATCATCGCGGAGTGAACCCGCATCGGAACCGATTTTCGATTTCGAATTTGGGCCAAAAGTCTAATGTGCGCGCCGTCGCATCTCGCGATCCCGAGGCACAGGCCCGCCGCCTGCGCGTCCGAAGGAGGCACGGCCACACGGCCCTTCTCGTCGTTCGTGTTTTCGTGACGCTTGCGCTCGCGATGTTCCTCCTCGTCCAACTGCCTTCTCCCGGCCCGCGCCCGGCCGTGCCCGCGGCCGTCCCAATCAGTAGCCCCGTGACGTTCCGCACCGATGCGACCGAGGCGGAAATTACCGCAGCCGGTGCCCATCTCCTCGAATCGTACGCATCGTTCGCCGTTGCGCGCGGCTCCGAACGAACCCTCGCGCTCCTCCGTTCGCACGGACGATACGCAATGCCGTTCGCGCGCGCATCGGAGCTCCAATTCGCAGCGGGGGCCGTAGATGTGGCGGCGCTCCCGTCTCCCTCGACGTGGTGGTCCGAAGATTCTCGCGGGATGAGCGTCGGTGTCGTCCACTTCGATGCACCGATCAAGTCGGCGTGGCAGGACGAGCTGGCGTCACGCGGCCTCGCGCTTCTTCGATACGTCCCGCAAGACGGGTTCGTGGTCCGTGGTCGGCCGTCGGATCTCCGAGGTGCGTCCTCCCTGCCATACGTAGACTGGGTGGGGCCCTACGAAGCCGCTTGGAAGATTCGCCCGGGGACGCCGACCACCGGCGTCGTGAACGTTCGGATCGTCGTCCTCCCGGGAGAAAGTCCCGAGACGGTTGAAGCCTGGCTCGGCCATGCGGGAATCCCGGCGGACAACGGGGCGGGAATGGGGCCGGGCCTCCTGGGCGCGTTCGGAACCGGAGACTTCCGATGGGTCCTCGCTCGAATTCCCGCGGGGCTCGTCTCCCCGCTCGCGGACCAGGGCGCGGTCGAGTTCATCGATCCGGTCCAGCCGGTCCATCCTTGGAACGCAGAAACGGACTGGGTGATCCAGACGAACGTCACCGGGAACGACCGGTATTGGAGCTACGGCCTTGACGGGACCGGACAGGTGATCGGGATGGCCGACACCGGCCTCGACTATGACGGCCCGCCGTTCCGCCAGAGTGCCGCGGCGATCACGCTCGGGGACATCTACAACACGACAGACTCGGCCCGACGCAAGGTCGTACGGTACGTGAATATGGGCGTCCTCTCGGGAGCGCTCACGTGGCCGGGAGGCGGCGGCCCCTGGGACCCGTTCTCGATCAAGGACTGCGCGAACGGCCACGGGACCGGAGTCGCATCGACCTTGGCGGGGAACGATAATGGAATCGGCGCTTCGCCGAACGAAGGGAACGCCTTGGGCGCGAAAATCTACCTTCAAGACATCGGCGGTTTCCAAGGCCTCGCGATTTGTCCGAACGAGGGACTCATCTACATCCCGGAGAACTACAACGATCTCTTCGGCCCAGCCGGGCTCGTCTACAACGATCCGGCGGCGCCGGTCCGGATTCACAGCGATAGCTGGGGTGCGGACACGAACGTGTACGACGTCCAGGCGCGGATGGTCGACGCGTTCGTCTGGGCTCATCCGGACATGACGATCGTCTTCGCCGCCGGGAATGCCGGGAGCAACGCCGGGACGATCGGAACGCCGGCGACCGCGAAGGATGTGGTCGCCGTCGGCGGAGCGTACAACCCGGACACCGCCGGAGGCTTGGATCAGAACGACTTGGCGCCGCAAGCAAGCCGCGGGCCGACCACCGACGGACGGATCAAACCGACGATCGTCACGATTTTCGACGGCGACTCCGCGATGTCGGATGGCGACCCGTTGAGCGGGACCGGCCTTGCGGACGCGCACTGGGCGGGGACGAGTTACTCGACGCCGGCGGCGGCCGCCGCGGCGGCAATCATCCGCCAGTACTTCGTGGACGGATGGTATCCCTCCGGCGCCCCGATCGCGAACAACTCGATGAACCCGAGCGCCGCGCTCATCCGCGCGATCCTCATTGCGTCCGGACAGCAGGTCACCGGGAGCGGGACCGTCGCTCGGTCTTCGACGGACACCTGGCCGAACAACGAACAGGGATTCGGGCGAGTCCTCCTGTCGAAGGTCCTTCCGATCTCGGCGGTGGGAGACACATTTCGAACGCAGGTGGTCGATGGGACCGCGGGACTGCTCGCCGGGGACGACGCCGCGTACACGTTCCACGTGAGCTCCGCGGGCCCCGCGAAATTCGTCCTGACATGGAGCGATTACCCCGGGACGATCGGAGCGACCAAGGCCCTCGTGAACGACCTGGACCTCGAGGTGACCGCGCCGGGAGGGACCGTGTACCGGGGGAACCATTTCGCGCCGTTCGCGCAGGGCCAGTCCCTGCCCGGCGGGACGTTCGACACGACGAACGTCGAAGAGGCGGTGATCCTGAAGAGCGCGATGGCAGGGGACTGGTCGGTCCGGGTGATCGGATCCAATGTCCCTGTAGGCCCGCAGCCGTTCGCGCTCGTTGCGACGGGCAACTTGGACACCTCCTACAGTCGGCTGACACTGGACCGGGTCGTGTACTCGGAGGCAGACAGGATCCGCATTTCGGTGGACGACTCCGACGCGACGTCAGTCATCGCTCACGTCTCCTCGAATATCGAGCCGGCGGGAGAGAACGTCACGCTGATTCGGGGAGGCCCAGACGAGACCTGGCACGGCTCGATTGCCACCGCGTTCGGGACCGCGACGCCCGACAATGTGCTCCAGGTGCGCGAGGGAGATATCGTCACGGCGGCGTACCAGGACATCTCGCCTCCGCACACCGCGACGGCGAACGCGAATATTCTCGCGAGCGGCCCGACGATTCACGACGTGACCGTGGTTTCGATCGGCTCGACCACGGCGACGGTTCGGTGGACCACGAACGAGCCTGCGACGACGGAAGTGAGATACGGCACGGGCGTCGGCGCGTTGACCTTCGGCGCGAACGCGTCCGACCTCCGAACGGCGCACACGATTACACTGACGCGTCTCCGCCCCGAGACGCTCTACTATCTCGAGGTCACCTCCCGCGGACGGCTCGCGAACGCGACCACGGACACGAACGATGGGACCGAATACCAGTTCCAAACGTCGCGGATGGGCGACGTCCTTCTCGTTGTGGGCGGGAGCTCGTTCCCTCCCGAGCGTGAAGCCTCGTACGCCGCCGCGTTCGACGAGGACGGATGGACGTGGTCCTTGTGGCGCGTCGCGGAGCTCGGGGTTCCTCCCCTCGGAGTCCTGCAAGCCCGTCGCGCGGTGATCTGGCAGGTCGGACTGGAGCAGTACCCGCCGTTCAATGCGTCCGCGAGAGCGTTGGTGCAGAGCTATCTGGACGGTGGCGGGCGACTGATCGTCTCCTCTCACGACGCCGCGTGGGCCCTCGGAGGTTCGTCATCCCCGTTCGCGACCGCCGAAACGGAGTCCTGGGTCCGGGCGGTGCTCAAGGCGACGTTTGTGTGCGACCCTCTGACAATCGGTCAAGCGAAGGGCGTTTCCTCGGACCCGATCAGCGGTTCGTATGCGGGAGGCGTCCTCTACACGCCCCACCGGGACGGCGGGGCCGACGACCAGCTCTCTCCGAGTGCGGCGGGCGGGACGACTTTGACGGATTGGACGGACGGTCTGGTCCAAAGTCCGTCCGGGGGGCCGTTGTGTGCCCAAAATCAGCCGATCGGACTTCGTTGGGTCTCCTCGTCGCCAAACGGCACCGCTGGCCAAGGCGTGTGGGGCGGGACTCCATCGCGCCTCGCATACTTCGCCTTCGAAATCACCGGGATTGACTCGACGGCAACGAACCTGAACCCAACGAGCCCGACCCGCGCGGCGATCCTCGATGCAGCTCTCCGCTGGCTCGCGAGTGTGTCGACCGCAGCGCTGGATCGCGACCACCCGGACGTGAACGTCACCGCGCCGAACGGTGGCGTCTTCTCGGGCCCGTCGATCCAGCTCCTATGGACTGCGACGGCGTACGGGGCGGGCGTAGCGATCTCAAATTTCACGTTGTCCTTCAGCGAGGATGGCGGCGTGACCTGGAATCCGATAGTCGGCTTGCCGGGCTCCGCGCGATCGTACATGTGGGATGTCAACGCGCTCCCGAACGGACCGCGCTATCTGGTCCGCATCGCGACCCAGGACGACGGAACACCTTCCCTGGGTGGCTCCGACGTCACGGACGGGACGTTCTCGCTTGCCCGCCCGGGAGGTGATACGGAGGGACCAACCTTGTGGGCCGGAAGCGTTCGCGTGAGCCCGAGACCGCCGGGAACCGGGTACCTCGCGACCTTCCGGGCGACGGCGGACGACCGGACCCGCGGCGGGAGCGCAGTCGCGGCGGCGGAGCTGTTCCTACAAATTGCGCCGCCCAACCCGGTGGACTCGGGGATGGGCCTCCCGATGGGTGCAGCGGACGGCAGCTTCGATGGCTCCGTCGAAAATATGTCATGGCTCGGGCGCCTAACGTTGCCGGAGGGCAATACGTGCGTGTGGGTTCACGCGCGCGACGGCCCAGGGAATTGGGGTCCTTTCATGGCCTCTTGCTTCGTCGTGATCAATGCGACGAACCAGCCGCCGACCGTTTCGATTGTATCTCCCGCGCAAGACCAGGCGTTCCCGGCGTCCTCGACGATCACGTTCACCTGGACGATGTCGGATGACCTGCTCTATCCGGCGCAACTGCTAGTGTGGGCCAACGTGACGATGAACAATGCGACGACTCCGCTGCTTGTGGCATCGTCGGGCGCGACCTCCGCGGTGTGGACGGCGCCGGATCTCGCCGTGGACCGGGTTGTGTTCCACCTGGACGTCGTCGATTCGTCCGGCTTGCGGGGGTCAGCCGAACGTACGTTTAGCTTGACCCGCGAATCTCCTCCGCCACCGCGGTCCCCGCTCGTGTTCATTGTTGCTGCGCTGATTGTGGTGGTCCCCATAGCCTTTCTCCTCATCGGGTTCCTACTCGATCGCCGGAGGAAGGCGAAGCAGCCGCCCCGGACAATGTACGTGCAGTCGCTCCCGCCGCCACCCATCGGCGCCGCCTTGGCATCCGCCTCCGCGACAAAAGTGTGCCCGCAATGTCACACGACGGTCAACGCAGCCGACGTGACGTGCTTCTTCTGTGGCCACCGATTTCCCGGTGAAGCCCGACCACCCATGTGAGGAGACTGCCGGGCCCTTCCTGACTCAGCGTTCGTCGATTTCGAATACGTCGGATTCCGGGATCGCATGATAGAACAAGGACTGTTCGATCTCCTTCTCTTTCGACATCTCCCGATCGATCCGCTCCCTCCATCCGGGCTTCAGGGCGACCCGCAGGCGCCGTCCCTCTTTCTCGAACGTGACCGCCGGATCCGTGGCAGACTCGAGGCCGATGTTCCCCTTCCCCATCGTGCAACCGCTTGAGAATTGGATCCCGTCGAGCACGCAGCGCATCGGCGGCTCGAGCCGGCTCTCCACGAGCGCGCGCAGACCCTTGTAGTGTCCGAATCGCCTCTTCCCGATTTCACCCATTCGGAGGCCGAGGGTAACATAAACGCCCAAGTGACCGTGGAAGCGCTGGAGATCGGCGAGTTCCTCGGGGAGCTCCATGGCGGGACGAAGGCTACGCACGCGCAAGAACCTTCGTGCACTTTCGGGATCAATCGCACTTTCGGCCACCCCTCCCCTTCGTCCCTTTTAGGCGAACCGCGTCTACGCCCCAAAGGGGCAAAGGCCTTGAGCGTCTCTTCCATCGACGGCGAAGCGACATCCGCCGAGATCCACAGCGGTCTCCAAATCAGGTGTCCCGAATGCCGCGCGGCCCTCCAGCACGTGGACGGCTGCACTCGATGTGGTGTGTGCGGGTACTCGCAATGCGAGTGAATCTGCGCGACGCGCGTTTGTTCCAGTGGAAATGGTCCGACCTATACTCACGCTTAAGAGATGGACCAGTGGAAGGGGGACTCAAAACGATATGACCATTCCCGATGCTGCGCCGTTTCCGAGCCGGGGGAAGGAAGTGCTCGTCGAGTTTCCGCAGGATGAGCTGATCGCGAAGTGGGAGGAGTTCTTCGAGGAGATGGGTTACCTCTCGAAGATCATCGCGGTGGCGGACCGCTATCCCGAGTCGCGGAGCCTCGAAGCTTCGTTCCTGGACCTGAACCGCTTCGACACGGACATGGCGATCTATCTCTTGCGGCACCCACTGAACGTCCTGATGGCGGGCGAGGAAGCGATTCGTCGCCTCGTGCCGCCCGGAGAAGAGGCCCCCCAGATCCACCTCCGGATCAGCGGCCTCCCCCGGGACCGCCGAGTGCAGATTCGGGATCTGCGGGCGAAGCATCTCGGCCAATACATCTCGGTCGAAGGCCTGGTTCGCAAGAGCACGGAAGTGCGTCCCAAGGTCGTGGGGGCTCTGTTCCAGTGCCTGCGCTGCGGGACGATCATCAAGGAAGAGCAAGACGGCCAGACGTTCCGAGAGCCCCTCGAGTGTTACGAGGAACAGGGGGGTTGCAAGCGCTCTGCGAGTGCGACGAAGTTCAAACTCTTGACGGAGACGTCGCTGTACCTGGACACGCAAAAGATCGAGGTCCAAGAATCGCCGGAGGGCCTGCGGGGCGGCGAGGAGCCGCAGCGGCTCAGCGCCTACGTCGAAGACGACTTGACGGGTCGCATCACACCCGGGCAGCGCGTGATCTTGAACGGCGTGCTCCGGAGCGTCCAGCGCGGACGACCGGGGCAGCGCTCGACTCTCTTCGACATCTTCGTGGACGTCAACTCGGTCGAGATGGAACGGGTCGAGTTCGAGGAGATCGAGGTGACGGAGGAGGACGCCCACCGGATCCGGGAGATCGGATCGAGCCCCGATATCTTCCGGTTGATCACCGCGTCGATCGCGCCCTCGATCTATGGGATGCACGTGGAGAAGGAGGCCCTCGCCCTCCAGCTGTTTGGCGGGGTCGCGAAGATCATGCCCGACGGGCGGCGGATCCGCGGAGATATCCATCTGATCCTGGTCGGAGATCCGGGAACGGGCAAGAGCGAGCTCTTGTCCTACATGATCCGGCTCTCCCCCCGCGGAATCTACGCGACGGGGAAGGCCGCTTCGGCGGCGGGCCTGACCGCAGCCGCGGTCCGGGACGAATTCGGCGAGGGCCGATGGACCCTCGAAGCGGGAGCCTTGGTCCTTGCCGATCTCGGGCTCGCCGCCATCGACGAAATCGAGAAAATGAATCCACAAGACCGGTCGGCGATCCACGAAGCGATGGAGCAGCAGCGGATCAGCGTCGCGAAGGCAGGCATCACGGCCGTCCTCCAATCCCGGTGCGCGATCCTCGCCGCCGCGAACCCGAAGTTCGGCCGGTTCGACGAGCACAAGTACATCTCCGAGCAAATCGACTTGCCGCCCGCGCTGCTCAGCCGGTTCGACATCATCTTCTCGATCATCGATCGCCCGCAGACGGACCGCGACCGCGAGCTCGCGGAGCACATCCTCAAAGGACACAAGGTCGGAGAGATCCGGCGGCGACGCGAGGCGGGCTTCGCCGTGGAAGAGTCGACGCTCCTCGAGGA
>Ga0209377_1002269_pt1 | contig 12533 bp, 10 predicted proteins | sample GraSoiAngelo_141_FD_185898 | JGI IMG/M metagenome (GOLD analysis project Ga0209377, IMG submission 185898) | Grasslands soil microbial communities from the Angelo Coastal Reserve, California, USA - 14_0929_12_40cm (SPAdes) (version 2) | ecosystem: Environmental > Terrestrial > Soil > Grasslands ...
CTTCATCGTCGGCTGGATTACGTATTTCGGGATTCGTATAGCTATTGCATTCCATCAGGCTACACAGATGGCTAAGGCTGGCGTTCGGCAACAGGGAGGGACGATGTATTATCGTCCGTGGTCTCAATTAATCAGCCATAATCCCATTCTCTGGATCACGCTTTTGACGGCCATTGCGATTGGATTGTGGATTATGAGACCACGAGCGCCCCACCCGGTTTTATAGGAGGCGAACCATGTGGAAAGGCGTACTACTTGGGATTTTGCTCTTCATTGTCGGCGGAATTTCGTATGCAGGGATTCGCGTGGGCATTGTGTTGTATCGGCTCGGACAACAAGTTAAAACAGGCACCATTACACGCGGTGATGGTGGCGCACAATGGGACATTCGAATATGGCTTGGGCTATTGCACAGTCCCGTATTTTTGGGTTGTGTTCCTGGCAGCGATTGCAATTGGGTTGTGGATTATGAGAGCACGAGCGATCCACACAGTATGAGAAAAGGGTGGGAATGGCTGAAGAAAGAAAACCGCGCACCTAGCTATTATAGAAGCTTTTCCGCCCAGTTGATTTCGTTGCGCCATTCGTTTGATGATGGGGTCGAAACACCCTTCAGACGACCCACGTAGATTTCAACGTGCTCGCGGTCCTCTTGGAAACCCCCGCCAAAGTTATGTTCTTCGATCCTCTCCCCAAACGTCTCCCCCATCGTCTGGCCGATAAAAAGAAGCACGTTGGCGCCGTAGACCGGGTGATGCCCATATATCTGGTAGAGCCCACGGTCCTTACGAGGGTCCTTAAGAATGTCGAGCTGCCTGAGTGAATACGGACCTTGCCACTGGATATGAATGATCCCTTCCTCCATGCGCCCTCCCTGATTTGGCTTCGTGGATGACCAGCTAACATAGTACTTCACGTGAACCACTAGACAGGCGCCCACGCGGGCCTCCGAAGGCGTGAACACGCACCGTCCCGTGAATTACTCCGGTGAGAAGTTTAGTTAACTTTGGCAGCGTTGTGCTGTCGTATTTTTCAGCATCCTCGCTGTTGTCCCAGAAGCTGTAGACATAAATTGTTTCTCCGCTACCTGAAAGGAGGATGAGTTGGTCGAGAAAACCCTCCTGCTTGCGGAGCAGTAGGACCATCTGATGTTCGATTTTAACAGCCGGCTGACCCAAGGAGAATGCGTTCCGGTCTCCAGGGCGATGCGACTCCGTGGAATCTTTTCCCATGCCCGCCTCACCGCCTCCGGTGTCGTCGGCAGTTTCTGCTCCGCGAGGGCTTCGCCTGCTTCATCCAGAACGCAGTAGAACGACTAGCGATCTCCTAGATCCAAGCCAATGGTGAGCTGGCGCCCTTTGAAAACCCTGCTTCCACCTGCCCGCATGGTGCTAATCTTCTGCATTGCCGGTCTCCTTTTCCTTATGCCTTGAGCGCGTCGAACATTGGGAGCGTATCGCATCCCGCGGAGACCGGCCTTCTCATCCCGTCTGATAAACGCATTCACCGGAAAAGCGAGGTTCCTGGCACCTGCAATGTCTGGTTACGCGACTAATCAAACGAGACTCATGATTTCCGCTCAGGTTTGGCCTTAACTTAATTAATGGAAAGAGTTTACTTGACAACATGAAAGTCTTAACTTATTATGGTTAAGTACCAATGGAGCCAGACAGGTAACCTGAGCCGACATGAGTTAGCTGAAATTACCCTTGGCCAAGACAGAGACGTTTAATGAGGGGCTGAAATGAAAACAATGAATCGCTGGGAACAACCGTTCCGCGGGGCTACGACCTTGCAGGAACAGATCAATCGCGTGTTTGGCGATGTGGTGGGACGTACGGGCGAGGAGTCGAACTTGACCCCTTGGGCCCCGGAGGTCGACATCTACGAGACCGAGAATGAACTGGTGGTTAAGGCGGACCTGCCGGATGTGAATCCGCAGGACCTGGACATCCGCGTGGAGAGCAACATCCTCACGATTCGCGGCGAACGCAAGTTCGACAAAAAGGTAAATGAGGACAACTACCTGCGCATCGAACGCAGCTATGGCTCGTTCAGCCGGAGCTTTTCGCTGGCGAACTCAGTGAAGTCGGAGGCCATCAAGGCCGATTATCAGAATGGCGTGCTGACGCTCAGCATACCGAAGCGCGAGGAAGCGAAGCCCAAGCAGATCAAGGTGAATGTGACAACGAATCTGATGGGAGCGCATGCAATGGCGGCGGTGGCTGGGGCTCGCTAAAGAGACCCCGGACCGAAGACGAAGTAGCAAGGGGCTGTCGATATCGCCAGCCCCTTCCCGTCAGAACGGAGGGTTGACGAAACCCTATTGCGATTTAACGACCAAAATTCTCAGGGCTTCGGATGAACACCCATTGCGGCGACGGATTTGACGACCAGCGCCTCCAACACGTTTTGGTCCACATCGGCGAGCTTCTTAACGTATAGGCAGAATTTCGCGCACGTCCGACATTGCCAATCGACTCGGCGTGCCACATAATAGCGGCCATCGAACTGACTCTGAAAAGTGGAGTGAGCATCCCGGGTAGCCGAGATAGACGAGGTCGGAGTGCCAAACAATGCCACTGTCTGAAAACTCGCGCGATTCTGAGCAAGAACTGCGCTGGCATGCATGGCAGGAGAAGAACGGGCGCGCAGACCGGATAGCGGACAAGTGGATGAAAGTTTTATTCACCGTCGCAGGTGTAATTCTGCTGATATCCATTCTGTACGTATGGCACCAATCTCAACGCCATGTGCGCGGCGTTTTCCTTGAACCCGTACTATTTAACCAAGAAGCAAAAAGCTGAAATAGAAAGAGTGAAGGCTCTGAACCTCAAGGAGGGTGACCGATGCGGAGCTACGCTGCTTCGGTCGCTCGGCAAGATTTATGTGTACGCGGCAAATCTCCCAAACGAGCTTTGAAGTCGAAGCGGAAAGGACAACTAAGATGCCATTCAGCGGAGATTGTCATTCGTTCGATTCTTCCACGTTGAAGGTGCTCAATAATATCGGGGCGGTTTATGGATTGTTTAAGACAGACCTCCCATTCCGCCTCGACCACTACACCTGTCTATATGTGGGACAAACCAACGACCTGAGAACACGCATGCTTGAGCATTACAAGAATCCTCCGATCATTGGCGTCACACATTTCTTTGCCGAGGCCATTGCGACCGAAGAACAACGACTACAGCGTGAGAAAGAGAGAAAGAACTAATCTGTGAATTCAGCCCAACTGGAAACAAGACTAGTGCGGCAGGTCACCACAATGGCCCAAGAGTCCATTTGGTGTTCAACTCCAGGTAAAAGGTGGTTACCGGAAAAGTCCTATTAAAGGGAACCTGACCTTTCTTGAACAATTTCGGCATCTACGTTGAGGGCCGGTTTGTTCAATTGTAGACAGACAGATGCTCACGCGAGTGCTACGCTTTGTGTGTTGCAACCTGTTTGGCGGGATTTGACGAAATCCTGACTTTACAATGGGGCGCCTCTCGAACGGGGCGCCCTTTCCATTTAGAGACCTACGGGACTTGTCCGATAAACCGTTAACCGGGACTTAAGGCTGCTGGACTAGAGGGAAACTGGTTTCGCACAAAGGGTCTGTGCAGACTCTGGTGATGCAAGGCCGGCCATGCGGCGCGGCTGGACGATTACTCTTCATCTCCAACAATCTTGCCAGATGCAGTCTCGTTCGGATAGTTAAAGAAGAGCTGATTGCCGTCGGGATCATCGACCACCAGGAGCCGGTAACCCCACGAACCCTCCTTGACCGAAACGCCCTTGGCCTCGAGTTCCGCGCGCAGCGCGTCCAACGCGGCGATCGCGGCCTCGCGCGTCTCCGGCTCGACGTTCACGGAAATGAACATTAGACCCTTGCCAATCTTCTCCGGCCACGTGTCGGCCAGGATAAGCGCGCAGCCCTGCCGGTCGACCTGTGCAACGCGCGCTCTGCCTTCCTCCCCGTAGCGCCAGGGGCTCGTGAAGCCGAGCCGGTTAACGTAAAAGCGGAGCGAGGCCTCAACGTCCGTCACGTGTAGGACGGGGCGCGCGAACCAGTCTGTCATAGGCCATATATCCTCGAATGAAGACAACTTCTTCCTGCGTCTTGAATTCTACTGCTATCTTAGACGCAATCCGAAGCCGCGAGTGCGAGATTCTGTTTGAGTTTCAGGTCAAGTCGCGATTAGTCGCCTTACCGGAGAAGTGGAATTGCGGATCCAAACATGTCCATTTATCAGATGGGATGAGAAGGCCGGTCTCCACGGGATGCGATAAGCTCCCAATGATCGACGTGCTCAAGGCACAAAGAAAAGGAGACCGGCAATGCAGAAGATTAGGCATCTGCCGATATACTCAAACAATGGAACCGCCTCAATTCATCCCGAGCCGGGAGGTGGCACGTCATGGTGGCCGTCCTGCCTATCGCGCCCATGATGCGGATAGCCAAGCCTGGGAGTCAGCCTTGCGGACTCGGGGTTCTCTGCCGGAGGACCCCGCGCAGTGCGTAGCGGCAACATCCTCGCGAGTTGCCAAACTGCCAGCCGAGGTCCTAAGATGACGGTCAACGTCCTATGACCCCAGAACTGGAACGCGCCCTCAAACGACACACGCAGTGGTTCGGGTCCTACAAGGCATCCGGCGAACTGAAGAAAATACAGGTGTGGCTCGTTGTGAATGGTGGACAGATCGAATTCCTCACTCCGGGGAATTCCTATAAAGTGAAGCGAACACGAAAGAATCCGCGTGTCATGTGTTACGTGGGGAGCAAGGACGGTCCCGCGATTTCTGGAACGGCCCAAATCATTACCGACCGAAGCGAAGTGGCGCGGGTTTACCGAGGCTACTGGAAGACCCACCCGTTGCGGATGGCGATTGTGATCGGACTTCGACTTTGGATTGAGATGCTGTTGAACAAGCGGGTGGTGGTCCGAGTCCAGCCGGACGAGCCGAATCCCTTAGAGGGACTGACCGATCCTGCTACCTGAATAATGCAGAAAACTGCACAGCCAACTGGAGAACATTCGCCTCTCGGCCTTGAGTCTGTTCAATCCTTTAATGGGGCTTGACATCACGGATAGGCTGAAAGTCGCTTGTCCGGCTGGCCACCCGCCCCGTGGGTCGCGCTTCTTGCGCTTCAGCCGTTCGCTCTCTCCGCCACCACCATGGCCTGCAGAATCTGATCGGAGACATCCTTGACAGACGCCGGCGAGTGAGACAGAAACAACGTATTGGTTTTGTCGCTCTCGCCGATGGACTTCAGCGTGTCGAAATACTGCGTGACCATGACCAACTGCATGACTTCTTTCGCCGACGCCCCCTCCACCACCTTCTGGAATTGTTCGATCGAGGCCTGCAGCCCTTCGATGATGGCCTTCCTTTGATTTGCGATCCCCTGTCCCTGGAGAGCCTTGCTTTCCGCTTCGGCCTCGGCCTTCTTGACCACCAGAATTTTCTCCGCCTCGCCCCTGGCGTTGGCGGCCACCTGTTCGCGCTGCGCTGCGTTGATATCGTTCATGGCTGACTTCACCTTTGCATCGGGAACAATATCGGTCACCAGCACATTCACAATTTCGTATCCGAATAATGCCATGTCCGCATCCAGCTCCTGTTTGACCGCCGCGGCGATACTGGACTGTGTGGCGAACACTTCGTCCAGCGTCATTCCCGGAACATGCCCTAGGATCACCTGCTCGACATAGGATTTGATTTGCGCCACCGGATCGGACAACTTGTAGTAGGCATCGTAGACTTTTTCGGGACGCACTCGATTCTGCACCGAAATAGGAATGGTGACGAACACGTTATCTTTCGTCTTGGTCTCCATGGTCAGAGTGATCTGATTCACGCGTAGACTCACTGTGCCCATCACGGAATCGAAGAACGGCCGCTTCCAGTTTAATCCAGGCTCGGCGACTCGAAGAAACTTGCCGAATCGTGTGATCACAGCGACTTCGGCCGTGCGCACGGTGAAGAAGCTTCCCAAAATTAGGTACAGCACAAAGCAAACCGCGACCCCCAACGGAATCCAATACAGTTCATTCATTTGGTTTCCTCCGCTGATCCCTATAGTAACCAGCCAGATTATACTGGCCTGTTCGAGTTTTGAACCAGGTTCATCGAGAGAGCGTAGATTCAATGTTAGAGTGCCCGTCCGGGCTCTAGCCATCTGCAGTAAGTCTTCATCTGGGCGATGAATCCTGCGCGGTCTATGTGATATTTCGTGTGTTTGATGGTGGTCCCTGACCTGGCTACGACCCAAACACTATCCTCATCAGCCGCCACAGTCACCTACAACGCTGAGTTGCTCGCGATTGAGATTTATCGAACGCGCGCCGGAGCATCGCGCCCACCGGCACATGCTTGGTGAAATGCGCCTTTCAGAATGGCTTTTGCTTGTTCACTGAACGTTTTCTGTGCAAGCTGCTGCGCCAGTTCCGCCTCAAGCGGCGGTGCCACATTCTACGTCGCAGCCCAGCGGCCAGGGATACAGGACCTTGCAAATGGATTACTCGGTCAAGTTCGATCGCTCTGCGGCTTCCGTCGGTGATTTGATTCAATGCCCGTTCATGCGGAGCGCGTCGGCTTCCGCGGATACGGAATGATGTTGGCTGAGGTGGGCTTGCCTCCTGGTGCCGACGTGGACCGCCCCTCGCTCGACTCTGCCGTTTCCGCTTCCGGTTGGGACTTGCAGAGCTACGAAGTCCAACCTGATCGTGTGGTCTTTTACCTGTGGCCGCGAGCTGGCGGCACGACTTTTTCCTTTACGTTCAAACCTAGATTCGGGATCACGGCACAGTCCTCGGAATCCGTCTTGTACGATTACTACAATCCCGAAGCGCGAGCGTCCGTGCCGCCCGCGCGCTTTAAGGTCGAGGGAACGGCGTTGCCTGATGAAGTAAAAAATATCGGTGCATTCGGAGAAGGCACGACACCCGGAAGTAGATTTTCCAAAGATGTAAGGCAAAATCGTGCCGAAAAATGTGCCCGTCTCACGACGGAGCACTGGGCGAGGGTTGCGTGCGGACGTGAAGGCATCAAAAGGCTCCGGTTTCAAAGCTGTCCATTTCCTTCGCAGTGTTTGAACTCCAATAACGCTTGTGTAATCTGTTCCGCTTCACCATCCACTCATTCGTTGAAAGCCTAACGCCCCACTTCCTGGACTGCGGCGGGCACTTCTAACGAGCGACGGTGTCCAATTTCTTGTGGTGCGTCTGTCCCAGAGCGGATGGCAGGGAATCCGACTCAACGAAAATCTGCAAGAAACGGCAAATAGCGCGTTCTATTTTCTGAGCGCAGAAAATCGCAGGGGCGCTAACTCAGCAAGTCTCAAGGAGACGGATCATGAAGGCTCCGAAGCTATGGGTGTGCCCAAGCAGTTTCTGGTACCTTTTCTTCGCTGCCACACTTGCAGTGCCGCTTTTCGTAGCAGTGTTCGTAGAGTTCTTCCCAGCTGTCAATGCGGACCCAACAGTTGTCACATACACGTACGGTGTCGTGCATGTGACCATTCCTTACCATTCCCTTCATTCCGGCGATGGAACTCTGAGAGTCGAAGTGCTGAATCCGGAAGATGAAGTTCTAGGGAGTGCGGCAGCGCGAGTTGCGATTGGGACGGGATATGGGCGCTGGCAAGAGAGCATCCGGCTGAACAAAACACTCGCCGTGGACGATCTCGTATGGCACCGGGTGCGCTACCGGTTTGAATATGGGGATGGCAAGACCGAGGCCCTCGAAGGTATCGACTCGATCTCGCAAATCCTGCGCGCGCCCGTGGTGCATATTCTAGGGCAGCAATCGTACTTGAGCGGAGGCCCGGCGGCGGTGCGGGTCATCGTCACGGATTCAAAAAATGAAGTGATTGCGGGAGCGGGAGCCGTGCGCATCGAGCTGGCAGCCGCGGATCATAAACCGCGCGTCCTTTTCACAGGGCCGTTGAACCGTCGAGGGACGGCCGAGGCGCAGTTCCAATTCCCTGCAGGCCTTACGGGTAATCACGAGCTGCGGTACGTGGTGGACACGCTGATCGGTTCGACGGAGTTCACGCAGGCAGTGCGGCTGGAGGAGAAAGTCTCCATCCTGCTGACGACAGAAAAGCCGATTTACCAGCCGGGACAGATCATCCATGCGAGGGCGCTGGCGCTCGACCGCGCCGACCACGAAGCCGCCAGCGGACACCAGCTGACGTTCGAAGTGGAAGATTCACGCGGGAACAAAGTGTTCAAGAAAGCGACGGAGACAGACAAATTTGGCATCGCGTCAGCGGAGTTCGCGCTGGCGGATGAAGTCAACCTGGGCACCTATCACCTGCACGCTTTGATGGGGCAGGCCGATGCACCGACGAACACGGCAGAGATGGCGCTGAATGTGGAGCGCTACGTTTTGCCGAAATTCAAAGTGGCCGTGGAATTCGAGAGCCAGGATAAGAAAACGAAGCACGGCTATCGGCCAGGCGACCACGTGAAGGGAACTGTGCGCGCGAACTACTTTTTTGGGAAGCCGGTGGATGAGGCGGGAATCACCGTCAAGGCTTCTGGCACGGACGTGGCGGTGTTTGAAGCCGCTTCAGTCGAGGGCAAGACCGATAGCGACGGGACGTATAAGTTTGATCTTAAGCTGCCCAATTACTTTGCCGCGAGGCCGCTGAGCCAGGGAGTGGCGCTGGTGCTGATCGAGGCCACGGTAAGGGATTCTGCGGACCACGCAGAGAGCCGTGGAGAGCCAATTACCGTGAGCGAATCGCCTCTGCTGGTTACAGCGGTTCCGGAAGGAGGCACACTCGTCCCCGGCTTAGAAAACGAAGTGTTTGTTCTTACCAGTTATGCGGATGGAAGTCCGGCGCGAACTGAGCTGACAGTCCATGCAGCCGACAACGCCGACCAACACGCGACCACGGACGAAGGCGGGGTGGCGGTGCTTCGTTTGAAGGACGGTGCGGGAACCCAAGTGCTGACGATAGAAGCAGCAGACAAGAAAGGGAACCGCACGTCGAGCGCCGTGGCGCTACAAAGCCGCGGAGGACAGGATCAGATTCTTCTGCGGACAGAACGGGCCGTGTACCGAGCTGGGGACGACATTCGACTGAAAGTGTTCTCCACAGTGAAACGAGGCACTGCATATGTCGACATCGTCAAAGAAGGGCAAACCGTACTCACGCGTGACGTGGACATCGAAAACGGCCAGGCCGAATTGAAGCTGGCAGCCACGCCGGAACTGGCAGGCACGGTGGATTTCAATGCCTACGTTTTTGGACGTGACGCGCAGCCTGTAGGAGACCACCGGCTGGTCTTCGTGCAGCCCGCGGATGAATTGAAGATCGAGGCCACGGCCAATGCGCCGGTGTACAAGCCGGGTGGCGAAGCATGCATCCACTTCCGAGTGACGAACGGCCGAGGGCAGGGAGTGAGCGCTGCGCTGGGATTGCAAGTCGTGGATGAGGCGGTATTCGCACTTGCGGAGAAACAACCTGGGTTTGCCAAAGTTTTCTTTTACCTGGAGCAGGAGCTTTTGAAGCCGCGCTACGAGATTCACTCGATCGGGATGCCGGACGTCGTCGAGCCGACGGAAGAGTCCAAAGCCGAGCAAAAGGACCGCGCGGCACGGGCTTTGTTTTCCGCGACGGAGATGGTGAGCGGGAATAAGTTCGAAACGGAGTTCGGACGAACGGTGCCACAGACGAAATACTGGGAGTACGCGCAACGCTATCAGAAGCAGCTTTTAGAACAGGTACAGCGGCTATCAGAGAGGCTCAGCCGTGCGTATGCCGAGAACCCGGAGAACGGGGACCTAATCAAGACTCTGGAAAGAATGAGGCATGACGGCGCGGCAGACCTGCGCGACGCGTGGGACACAAACGTGCGGATAGAGCGCGCTTCGTGGGATACGGACAAGACGCACTATCTGATAAGCAGTGCGGGTCCGGACAAGCAATTCGGGACTGGCGACGATCTGTTGGTCTACGTGGAGGCGCGGCGAAGGAGAGTCGTAGGGCATCCCAGCGCGGGCCCCAGCACGATCGGGATCAACATTGAACACGAGCGCGGCGCGTTTGGTGGGCGCGCAGAAATCATCGGAATGGCGGTGGACCAGTGGGGCGGTGCGCTTGAAGGAGCTACCGTAGTGGCGCGCTTGGTTTCGAGCGGGAAGGTCCGTAGGACGAGAGTAGGTGTCGATGGGCGGTTCCAGTTGGGAGGTTTGCCCGTCGGCGACTATCAAATTCAAGTTTCTACGGACTCAGGAAGCGCTTCTGGCAAGTTGGAGCTGGACGCGCGTGATCGCGCCATCCTGTCAGTCTTGCTCCGGCAAGATCGGCCAGCGGGGACGATTGTAGCGCTAAGCGATTCGGGAAGAATGGTGGCAGATTTCAGAGCGGGCGCGGGCGTGGGGTTTGCGGGCGGCGTTCCGGGAGGAGTGGCAGGCGGCGTCGTGGGAGGAGTAGTGGGTGGTGTGATCCCCAGGGTTGAGCGGGCCCGCGACGCTGAGTTCTTAGCAGCACCACCGGCGGCTCCCATTGCCGTAGCTCAGATGGTTGTAGTCGACGAGGCTCGCGCGGTGAACAGCGTGACGGTCGCAAAAGAGAAGGATCAAGCCGCTTCGGGCGCTGCGCGAGTGCGGTCGTATTTTCCAGAGGCGCTGTATATCAATCCAGAGATCATCACCGATAAGGATGGAGTGGCAAGTATCACGATACCGCTGGCGGACTCGATTACCACGTGGCGCATGGCGATGATGGCGTCGACGGCGCGAGGGGCGCTGGGAAGTGGCACTTCGAGCTTGAAAGTGTTCCAGGATTTCTTCGTGGACTTGGATTTGCCGGTCGTTCTCACGCAAGGAGACCGCGTGTCGATTCCCGTGGCCGTGTACAACTACTCGGGCGCGCCTGGGAAAGTTAGCCTACAACTGCAAACCGACGAATGGTTTTCACTGGTGGATGACATGGCCGAGAAGAGCGTGACGGTGGATTCTGCGCGAGTGGGTGGATCGCAGTTCACGCTGGAAGCGAAGCGCATCGGGAAATTCAAGCTGACGCTGAGCGCGCGAATGAAAGGAGAGTCCGATCGCGCGGACATCGTGGTGCGGGAAATCGAAGTGGTGCCCAATGGGCGCGAACAGAACCAGGTTTTCAACAGTCGGCTGGAAACTACGGCGAGGCACGAGCTAAACTTCCCCCCGGAATCGATTCCTGATGCCAGCAAGATTTTCGTCAGGCTTTATCCCGGGCCGCTGAGCCAGGTGATTGAAGGGATGGACAGCTTGCTGCGGATGCCGTTCGGCTGCTTCGAACAGACCTCTTCGAGCACGTACCCGAATGTGCTGGCGCTGGATTACATGAAGCGCACGAAGAAGCTGACACCGGAAGTGCACGCGAAGGCCGAAGGCTATATCGGCAACGGCTACCAGCGGCTGCTGACATTTGAAGTTCCTGGTGGGGGCTTTTCCTGGTTCGGCAACGCGCCGGCGAACAAAATCCTGACCGCGTACGGGCTCATGGAGTTCTACGAGATGTCGAAGGTCCACGACGTGGATCCGAAGCTGATTGCGCGAACCCAGCAGTGGCTTGCGGGACAGCAGCAGGGCGACGGAAGCTGGAAACCGGATGCGTCGTTCATTAACGAAGGAGCGACGAACCGCTATAACAAGGATGTACTGCGCATCACCGCTTACCTGGCGTGGGCGTTGGAGAATACCGGCTATCAGGGTCAGGCTGTGGAGAAAGCCAAACAATTCATCGAGACGCAGGCGAACGCAAAAGCCGACGCGTACACGCTGGCGGTGCTGGCGAACTTCGCTACGGATTATAGAAAAGACCGAGAGTTCACCCGACAGGCGATGCAACTGTTACTCGATGCGCGTACGGAAAGAGATGAACAAGCGTGGTGGAGCGCGGAAGAAACGAATGTGTATGCCACGGGTACTAGCGCCAGCGTGGAAACTACCGGGTTGGCCGCTCAGGCGCTGCTTAAATGGGGCGGAGCTTCGGGGACTGCGCGCAAGGCGATGAATTACATCGCGGCCAAGAAAGAAGCTTCGGGAGCCTGGGGCACGACGCAAGCGACCATCATGGCGCTGCGCGCATTGCTACTGGCCACAGAAAAAGGCACGGCGGACGTGAGCGGCACACTGGAAGTAGTGCTGAACGGGAAGATTGCGGAGAAACTAGCGTTAACTCGAGAAAATAATGATCTGCTCCACCAGTTTGTGTTCAAAGGAGTCGATGCGAAAAGCGGGAACACTGTAGAGATTCGCTTTGAGGGGAAAGGCGGGCTAGCGTACCAGGTTGTAGGGCAATACTTTTTGCCGTGGGACAAGAAACCGGAGAACGAGCCCCTTACTATTGAGGTGACATACGATCGCACGCATCTTGCGGGGGACGATATCGCTATGGCGGCCGCAACTATCAAAAACAATTTGCCGAAGGCTGCCAACATGGTGATGGTAGACCTGGGAATTCCGCCGGGGTTCGATTTACTCAGTGAAGATTTGCAGGCCTACCATGAAAAGAGTGCGGGTCAGAAAAGCGGTCGGCTAGAGAAGTT
>Ga0209377_1002271_pt1 | contig 12528 bp, 9 predicted proteins | sample GraSoiAngelo_141_FD_185898 | JGI IMG/M metagenome (GOLD analysis project Ga0209377, IMG submission 185898) | Grasslands soil microbial communities from the Angelo Coastal Reserve, California, USA - 14_0929_12_40cm (SPAdes) (version 2) | ecosystem: Environmental > Terrestrial > Soil > Grasslands ...
CTACCTCGAAGAGCATATCGAGATCCGCGACGTGATCATGTCGGGTGGGGATCCCCTGCTGCTTTCCGACCGGCGCATCGACGAGCTCTGCAAGCGCCTGCGGGCCATCCCGCACCTCGAGGTCATCCGGATCGGCAGTCGGGTGCCGTGTCATCTCCCCGAGCGGATCACGCCGGAGCTGTGCGGGATACTGAAGAAGTACCATCCGCTCTACATCAACACCCACTTCAATCATCCCGACGAGCTCACGCCCGCGGCGGTGGCGGCGCTCGGCCGTCTCGCTGACGCAGGCGTGCCGCTCGGGTGCCAGACGGTGCTCTTGAAGGGCGTGAACGACGATCCTGAGGTGATGAAGCGGCTGATGCAGAAACTGCTCGTCGCGCGGGTGCGGCCGTACTACATCTACATGTGCGACCAGGTGGCGGGGGCGGAGCACTTCCGCACGACGGTCGAGAAGGGCCTGGAGATCATCCGGGCGCTACGCGGGTGGACCTCTGGGCTCGCCGTCCCGCACTTCGTGATCGACGCGCCGGGGGGCGGTGGGAAGATCCCGCTCCTGCCCGAGTACGTGGAGTCGATCAGCGACGACGCGGTGGTGCTCAAGAACTACGCGGGCAAGCGGTACGTGTACAAGCAGCCTGCCAGAGCGGCGCCGATTCTCGTGGGTTGAAGCGCGCTCAGCTGTAGCGACGGCGCAACAAGAAACGCCAGGGTCCGCCTCCCTGTCGCATTTCCACCCCCCATGCCGCAAAAACGCCCTGACGGCGTGTGCCAACACGCAGCATTCTTCATGGTCGAGAATCGGAGAGCGTCGCGTGGTCCCGTCCTCATTCAGGCTCATCCTCGCGTCACTGCTGCTCTCGAGTCCGCTCACCGCAGGCCACGCGCAGGGGGCTGCGGACGCCTACGAGCCGGTGTTCGATCAGTTGCGGGGCTTGGCCCCACGCGGGGATCGCGTCGCGGCCGTGCACGATCTGGTATTGCAGCGGGACGCGATCCACTTCCATCTCGATCAAGGGCAGCTTTACCTCCTCAGCCCCGTCGCCGGTCGAACGGTGGGTGCGCTATTCGTCGGCCGCGGCTCCGTGTCGCTTGCACCGCCCTGGGACATCGAGCGCGCGCAATTGAGGCGCGTGCTCGGCGATTCCACGCTCGACGCAGGGGTCTCCGCTGTCGCGTTTCTCTTCGCAGACTCGACGCTGGCCTGACGTTCGGCGCGAGCGACGTTCCACATCCCGCCGCCGGTCCCGTGGGCGACGCCGTCGACCATCTCGTCGACGGCCGCGTCCGCTCCGCTCATCCGACGCTCATGTCCGCGCTCTTGAACGGCGACTCGAACGGGTTCTTCTACGCGTACGTGAAACGGGAGAGCGGCGAGGACCTGATGCTCGAAGTCGATCCTCAAAAGGGAGAGCAAGTCCTCTTGCTCCGCGGGGGCCGGCTGGAGGGACAGAAAACGCAGACCGTATGCCAGTTCCCCGAGGCGACCGACCTCGGAGACAGCGTGCCTCCGTCCGACGGCGATCGGAATCCCTTGAAGATCGAGGCGTATCGGATCGAGGCGACAATCGAGAAGGGGCTGGGCTTTGCCGCGGCGGCGACCATGCGGGTTACGGGGCGCCGCGACGGCGTCCGCTGGGCGCGCTTCAACCTGTTCAAGGAGCTCGAGGTCGACTCGGTGGTCGATGAGACGGGAGCGGTGGACACCTTCTTCCGCGCCAGCAAGAGTCCCGAGGTCTGGGTGCGATTCTCGGCGGTGCTGCAGGCGGGCGAGACGCGGTCGCTCCGGGTCGTGTACCACGGGGACCTGATCACATTCGGCACACTTGGGCGGCCAACCGTTCAACGCCGCGTCTTCACGCCTCGTGGCCCGCCGCGAGGCACGCCCATCGTCGGGGACCCAGTCGGGACCAGCCAATGGTACTTCATGCGAGATCCGAACACGTGGTTCCCACGGTTGGGCCTCTCGACATACGGCGCGTCGCAGCCCGCCGACATGGACCTGACGTTCCATGCCCCCAGCCGCTATCGCCTCGCGAGCATCGGACGGCTCGTGGAATCGCGGACGGACGGTGCCGTCCAGACGACGCACTGGGTCGCGGAACGTCCCACCGGGGAAGCATCCTTCAATGTGGGGGCGTTCGACGAGTCGGAGATTCGAGATCCGCGGATCCCTCCGGTCACGCTGCAGGTGAACACCGAGGGCCATCGCGCGCTTCGGGCGGCGGGCTTCTTCGGGGGACTCAATCCCGAAGGGGACGTGGGCGCGGACGTTGCGAACAGCCTCGGCTTCTTTTCGCAGGCGTTTGGACCGCCGCTGCCTCACCAGTTCTACGCCACGGAGATCCCGTACGGTTACGGCCAGGCGTTCCCAGGGCTGATCTACCTGTCGTTGGTGACCTTCCAGACCGTCAACGAGAGCGGCACCGAGGAAACGTTCCGCGCGCACGAGATGGCGCACCAGTGGTGGGGCATCGGTGTCGACGCCGCGACCTACCGTGACGCGTGGCTGTCGGAAGGGTTCGCCGACTTCTCGGGACTCTGGTACATGCAATTGTTCCTGAAGGACAACGAGAAATTCTTCAAGCAGCTGGACGACTGGCGGAGAGACATCCGGGCGAGACGGGGGGATATCGCGCCGATCGGTCTGGGCACCCGCCTCATAGGTACCGATCATCCCGGCGACTACTCCCTCATGATCTACCGAAAGGGGGCCTGGGTCCTCCAGATGCTGCGTAACATGATGCTCGATTTCCGCACCATGAAGGAAGATGCCTTCACTGCGATGATGCAGGACTTCTACCGACAGTACCGCGGTCGTCGTGCATCCACGCGCGACTTCCAGCGCGTGGTCGAGCGCCACGTGGACACCCCGATGGATTGGTTCTTCGACGAGTGGGTGAACGGCACGGCAATCCCGACCTACATCTTCTCATGGCATGCCGAGCCCGAGTCCGGCAACCGGTACCTGTTACGCCTTCGGATTCGGCAGGAGGAAGTCCCCAAGGAGTTCGTCATGCCCGTTCCGCTGAGCATTGAATTCGCCGACGGGGGTCGGGCGACCATCCGGGTGACTGTGCGCGGTCCGTTGACGGAGACGGAGCTACACCTGCCTGCACAGCCGAGCAAGCTCGAGCTCAACCCGCTGAACTCGGTGTTGGGGGAAGTGAAAGCGGAGGGGTGGAAGTGATGAGCGACGCGGCCTCTACGTCTCGGCGAGGATTCCCGTCCGCAGTGCAAACCGCACCAGCTCCGGTCGGCGCTCGAGCCCCAGCCGGCCCTTGAGACGGGCGCGGTACCCGTCCACCGTTCTGGGGCTGACGGACAGCTTCAGACCGATCTCCCTGGAGCTGTGCCCCAGCGCGAGCAGCGCCAGCACCTGGCGCTCGCGGGCGCTCAACCGCTCCACCGCCACTCTCTCATCCTCTTCCTGACCCGCCTTGCGATAGCGTTGCAGCACGATCAGCCGGGCCGCGTCTTCGTCGAGGAAGAGTCGGTCCTCGGCCACCGCTCGGATCGCGCGCGTCAGCTCCTCCACCGGAGCGATCTTCTGCATGAAACCGCTCGCGCCGGCTTCCAGCGCGTCGCACAGCTGCAGCTCCTGCGGCAGTGCGGTGAGCACGAGGATCTTGACGCCGAGGCCGAGCCCCACGATGCGACGCGTGGCCTCGATGCCGCCCCTCCCCGGCATGGCGAGGTCCATCAGGACGACGTGGGGTCGCGTGGTCTTGGCCATCGCCACCGCCTCGCTCCCGCTCCCCGCCTCGCCCACCACGACCAGGCCCGGCTCCTTCTCGAGCAGCGCGCGCAGTCCGGCCCGCACGACGACATGATCGTCCGCTAAGAGAACCCTGATCTCGCGTCTTTGGCCGGGGCTACCGGTATCGAGCACCAACGCGCCTCACTGCAAGTTCGCCTAGGCAGTAGTAGCAAGGTCCGTGCGCGATCGGAAGAGTTGCGCCGTCGCCACAGGGCTGGGGCTGGCGGGTATGTTTCAGCCGCATGCGAGCGATGCTGCTTCACGCACCGCGCCACGTGTTGCGCGCCGCCGACACCCCGACTCCCGCGCCCGGCCCCGGTGAGGTGCTGGTCGCTCCGCTCGAGCGGGCGAACGAGGCCCTGGAGAACCTGAGGGCGGGAAAGGTGAGAGGAGCGGCAGTTCTGCAGATCTAATGCGGAATGCGGAATGCGGAATTGATAGGGAAGGCTCGATCCGCGGCGCCGGCCGTTTGGCTCGACGCCCGCACGATTCATTCCGCATTCCGAATTCCGCACTCCGCATTGTCTTATTGAAGCTGCCAGATCTCGACTCGATTCCCTGAGAAGATCGGGATCAGCACTCGCTTACGCTTGCCGTCGTATCCGATGTCGGCCGGGCTGGGCACGCCGGTAATCACCTTCACTTCCTGTCCGGTCTCGTAGCTCGACACGGTCGAGTCACTCCAGCTCGAAACGAGTATCCGGCTCCCGGCGATCTCGACGCCGTCGAACCCGCCCGGGCCCTTGGCGATCACGCTCGGCGCCTTGTCGCCCGGCTTCCACGCCAGCACCGAGCGTCCGCCGAATTGCACGACGATGAACCGTTTGCCCAGGGAGTCCAACGTGATCCCGTTCGGCCGGCCGAGGGTGTCGCCCCGCACGGCGACCGTCACCTGCCGGTCCGAGCCGACCCGGAAGATCCGATCGGGCCCCGGGTGCAGCGCGTTGCCCACGTCGTCGAACCGAATGCCGGTGTCGGTGATGTAGAGCGCGCCGGTCTGCGCGATCGCGATGTCGTTCAGGAATACCGCGCCCAGGCTGGCCAGGCTTACGCTGTCCCTCGCGGCGCCGGTCCTCGCGTCGAACGCGCGGACCACATCGATGTCCGCGACCCACAACGTGTCCCCCCGGATTGCCAGCCCCTTCGGGGCGTTGAGTGTCACACCGCTGTGGCCGCCCTCGATGAACTTGAGGTTTTCGACGGCGCCGTCCGGCCGCACGCGGCTGATGAATCCGTTGTTGTCCTTCGCCGTGGGACTGCCATTGATGTTCGAGACGAAGTAGATGTCCTGCACCGGGTCGTGTAACACGGATTCCGGCGTGAGGAACCCTTCCACCACGGCCAGCTTCGTCGCGGCGGGAGGCGGTGGCGGCGTCGGCGCCGCGGCGGGCGCGGCGGCAGGGGCGGCGGGGGGGGCGGCGGCAACAGTGGTGTCGGCCGCCGCGGGCGTCTCGGATGCCGGCGGCGCACGGTCCACCCGCTGACACTCCGGACCAAGGACGGCAAGGCTCACGCAGAGCAGTGTGGTTTTCATGGGTTCTCTTGTACCCCCTAGGCCTTCGCCTCTTCCAGCTCCTTCTTCCGCACCTCCGCCACTTTCTGCGCCGCGTCGGGCGGGACCTCCTGGTACACGTGGAACTTCGAGCGATACGTGCCGCGTCCGTGTGTGATCGAATGCAGCGTCGTGGCGTAGCGGTCCAGCTCGGCTTCAGGCACGAGCGCCTTGATCTTGACCTGGCGGCCCGCGGGCTCGGTGCCGAGGATCTGGCCGCGACGCGACGACAGATCGCCCATCACGGCACCCTGATACTCGTCGGGCGTCCACACTTCGACTTCGAGAATCGGCTCGAGCAGCACGGGCCGGCAGTTCGGGCTCACGTTCCGAAATGCCAGGATCCCCGCCATCTTGAACGACATTTCGTTCGAGTCCACGTCGTGATAGGAGCCGTCGTACAGCTCCACCTTGAAGTCGACGACGGGATACCCGGCCACGGGACCGCGCGCCGCCGCTTCCTGGATGCCGCGCTCCACTGCCGGGATGTACTGCCGGGGGATGACCCCGCCCACAATCTCGTCCACGAACTGGAACCCCGATCCCCGGGGCAGGGGCGCGATCCGGATCCAGCAGTCGCCGTATTGGCCGCGGCCGCCCGTCTGCTTCTTGTGCTTCCCCTGCCCCTCCGCCCGCGCCTTGAACGTCTCGCGGTAAGCGATCTTCGGCTTCCCGATCACCGCGTGCACACCGAACTTGCGGGCCAGCCGGCCGACGATGATCTCGAGGTGGCGCTCCCCCAGCCCGCGGATCAGCGTCTGCCCCAGCTCGCCCGAGTACTCGTGCTGGAACGTCGGATCTTCCTCGTGCAGCTTGTGCAGCCCGGTCGAGAGCTTTTCCTCCTCGCCCCGCTGCTTCACCTCGATCGCCTCCGTGATCACCGGCTCGGGGAAGGGGATCTTGGGGAGCACGATCGCGTGGTCCCTGGTCGAGAGCGTGTCGTTGGTGTGCGTGTCTCGGAGCTTGGCGACGACCCCGATGTCTCCCGCGTGCAGCTCGGGGATTTCGATGCGGTCCTTCCCCACCGTGACGCAGAGATGGTTCAGCTTCTCCACCGCTTCGCGCGGCGCGTTGTATACGTCCTGTCCGTTCTTGACCAGCCCTGAGTGCACCCGGAACAGCGTCACGTCGCCGACATGCGGCTCGGAGATCGTCTTGAACACCTGCGCCACGAACCGTCCCGCGTCCTCGGGCTTCAGGGTCACCCGCTCCGCGCTCCCCCATCGCTGGGCCTCGACCGGCGGTCGCTCGTTCGGCGCGGGGATCAGTTCCACGAGCTTCGAGAGCAGGGCGCGGGTCCCGTAGGTCAGCTCGGCGGCGCCGCAGAACAGCGGAAACAGCTCGCCTTTCAGCATGCCCGCCTTCATTGCGGCGATCGCTTCGTCCCGCCCGATCTCCTCGCCGCCCAGGTAGCGCTCGAGCAGCGTATCGTCCGTTTCGGCGATGCGCTCGATCAGCTCCTTGGAGTAGCGCTCAAACCGGTCCCGATACTCGGGCGGGACGTCCACCTCGTCGTACTCGCCGGCCTTCGTGCCCTTCTTGTACATGTGACACTGCTTCGAGAAGAGGTTGATGATCCCGTGGAACTCGGGGCCTTCGCCCACGGGGATCTCCACCGGGATCACCTTGGGCGTCAGCCGCTGCTTCACCTGGGTGTAGACCTTCTCGAAGTCGGCGTGCTCCTTGTCCATCAGCGAGACGAAGAACAGGCGAGGGATCTCCCGCTTCTCGCAGTAGTCCCACACCTTTTCGGTGCCCACCTCCACGCCCCCGGTGGCGGAGACGACCACCGCGGCCCCGTCCGCCGCGTACACGCCCGCGAGCGCCTCCCCCGTGAAGTCGAGATAGCCCGGCGTGTCGATCAGGTTGAGCTTCGCGTCCATCCATTCGGCGACGGCGAGGGCGAGATTGATGGAATACTTGCGTTCGATTTCGTCGGGCGTGTAATCGGTGAGGGCGGTGCCGTCCTTCACGGATCCATGGCGTTTGCTCGTGCCGGCCACGAACGCGAGGGCGTCGACCAGGGAGGTCTTTCCGCTCGCGCCGTGGCCCACGACCGCCACGTTGCGAATCTCCGGTGTCTTGTACACGCGCATGGGCGCATGCAGCTCCTGCTGGGGGTGAGGAGAATATGAACCGGCTGGGAGGGAGACGGCTAGCCAGACGCCTAGGCGCGTAGGCGCCGAGTGGATCTGAGGCGTAAGGGTGCAGTACTCGGACCCTCGAACCTCACATCCACTCAGCGCCTCGGCGACTAAGCGTCTACCTCGCCGTCTGTCCCTCTGGCAGGGCTGCGGCTCCATGCTCCACTTTCGGGACTCGGAGACACACGAGCCCCCCCAGCGCCATCACCGCTCCAGCGACCAAGAATGCCGCCGGGTGCGACGCATCGTACACCTTGCCCAGGGTCAGGGGCCCGAGCAGCCGGCCCAGGGCCGCGAGGGCCTGCGCCGCGCCCAGCACCGTGCCCTGCTCGCTGGGGTCGGCGAAGACTGAGACGAGCCCGGTTGCCGCAGGCCCGAAGATGCTGTTCGAGAAGGCCAGCACGGCGGTCCAGGCGTACAGCGCGGCGCTCGAGTGGAGCGCGGGAATCACCGCGATGGCGAGCGCCATGCCGAAGCCACCGAAGATGAGCAAGGCGCGATCCCCGAAGCGACGGGCGAGCTTGCCGAACGCGTATCCCTGCACGACGGCGGCGGTCGCGCCGATCACGGTGAAACACCAGCCGAGTTGCCGCTCCCGCCAGCCGAGGGTCACGCCGGCCCACAGCGGCAGCGCCACGGTGTAGCCGGAGAATGCAAAGGGCGCCACGAGCCAGGCGAGCATGAGCGGCGCGAGGCGCGGTGTTTGGATCGCGTCCCCGATGTGCGAAAAGTCCCCCAGGTCGCGCTCGGTGCGATGCTCCGCCTTGAGCGACTCGGGAAGGATGAGGTATGCGGACACGAAGTTGACCACCGACAACCCCGCCGCCACCAGCCCGGGCGCCGACGGCCCGAGGTAGGACGCCGACAGCCCGCCGACGGCGGGGCCGATGATGAACCCCAGGCCGAACGCGGCGCCGATGATTCCCATGCCGCGGGAGCGCTCCGCCGGCGTCGTGATATCGGCCATGTAGGCCTGTGCCGCGGAGATATTGCCGCCCGCAAATCCCGACACGACCCGCGCGATGAACAGGATAGGGTACGAGTGCGCCGCGGCGAATAACACATATCCGAGCGCGTTGATGAGCATCGTCGCGAGCAGGATCGGGCGGCGGCCCACTCGATCCGACGTGCGGCCCAGGAACGTGGTCGCCACGAACTGCATCGCCGAGAACGCGCCGAGCAGGGCGCCGAGCCCGAGCCCGCCCGCCCCCAGCCGCTGGGCGTAGTAGGGCAGGATCGGAATGATGATCCCGAACCCGATCAGATCGATCAAGACCGTAAAAAAGATGACGGCGAAGCGCGAGCGGGTGGCGGTCGCGGTCATGGGCTGGCCTTGCGCCAGCGGTGCCAGTCGTCGTCGATCGCGTCCGTCAAGCGGCGAGCCGCGTCGTAGAGCCAGTGCTTGTCGCGCCGCTTCAAGTCCGCTCGGATGGCGCGGGAGCCGGGGCTGCCCAGGTGAACGTTGGCCGTCTCCCAACCCATGGCGGCCAGCAGTCGTGCTTCGTCGCGTTTGCGCGGCAGCTCGTTCAGCTTTACGCGCGAGCAGTCCGGCGCGAGCCGCCGCACGAGCCAGGCACCGTCCACCCTGACGCACGGATCGGGACACCGAACGCCGCGACGCAGGATCGCGTCATAGTGGATCTTCTCGGCCAAGGGGGCGAGTGCCTTCGCTTCCCGCGCGACCCGCCCACCGCGCCACTCGGCGAGCGCGACGAACCGCTGGCGCCCGAGGCTCCCGAGTCCGGCGACGCGATGCACGATTCTGAGCTGGAGATCGCCCTCGGGGAGGGCCCGTCGGAGCGAGGTCAGCACGACTTCCGGGACGGGGGTTTTCACCGTCGGGAGCGACTCGAGCTTGCCCCAGAAGGACTCTGGATCGTGCAGGCGATACAGCGCCATCTCGCGCAGCGCCGTGTGATGCTCCGCGAGCACGAACGCGTGTCCCCCCTTCTCGAGGGCCTCCCGGTAGCCGGCGAGAATCGCGCTCACGGCCTCCTTGCCGGCGATTCTCAGATCGTGATATTCGCGCGCTACCAGCGCGCTGGCGGCGAGCCGCACCAGGTCATTGGTGTACGGCAGCGGCCACGCTTCGTCGAAGTCGTTGACGCCCCACACCAGCCGCCCCTCGGCGTCGCGCCAGGTGCCGAAGTTCTCCACGTGCAGGTCCCCCACGGCCAGCACCGTCGGGGCCGCGGCGACGTCACCCACGAGCGCCCGCCAGCGGGCCGCCCACCGGTAGAACGTGGCTCGGAGGAACGGGAAGATCCCGGCGCTCATCGCGTGATGCTTGAGCTCGAGATCCGGCTTGACGAGCGGAATTCGCTGGGCGAGCCAAGCCTCGTAGCGGGCCGTCGCCTCGACGATCCCGATCTCGCTCCGATCTTTCATGGGGGCTACAATCTACACTGCCCCTAACGGAAGCGTCCCATGACCACGTGGCACCGCCTCGGCGACAAGAGCGAGCTGCTCGCCCGCGTCCCGGCCGTCTTCAAGCTCGACCGCTGGTCGGTCGCCGTCTTCCATTATGACGGTCGGTTCCGAGCGATCGGCAACGCCTGCAACCACAAGGGCGGCCCGCTGTCCGAAGGCCGGCTCCACGGCGAGTTCGTGATGTGTCCGTGGCATGCCTGGGAGTACAGCGTCATCTCGGGCAAGGGTCCGGAAGGCTACGACGAGGAGCAGGTCCCCGTCTTCGCGGTCGAGGAGCGGGAGGACGGCGTCTACGTCCAGACGCCGCCGGTGATGCCGCGGAAGCTCGTCAAGCACAAGCCGTCACATCTGCTCGAGGTCCACCCCAAGCCCGCCGGCGCGCCGCCACGCGTGCTGGTCATCTCCACCACCGCGATGGACGACGTCAACCCGCGCTTTTCCACGTCGGACGCGCTGCTCGAGCACGCCCTGGACCGGGCGAGACGCCGGGGAGCCGATACGCAGTTCATCAAGCTGCGCGACCTCAAGTTCCGTCACTGTGAGGGCAACTACTCCAAGGCGGCGCGCGCCTGTACGTGGCCCTGCGCCATCACGGAGCGCGATCCCGAGGATCAGCTCACGGCAGTCTACGAAGGGCTGGTGCATTGGGCCGACGTGGTCTTGATCGGCACACCCATTCGCTGGGGGAATGCATCCTCACTGTATTACAAAATGATCGAGCGTTTGAACTGCGTGCAGAACCAGGTCACGATCCAGGACAAGGTGCTGATCAGAAACAAGGTGGCGGCCTTCATCATCACCGGCGGCCAGGACAACATCCAGGCGGTCGCGGGCGCCATGTTCACCTTCTGGGCCGAGCTCGGCTTCGTGTTTCCGCCGTTCCCCTTCATCGCGCACTCCCGCGGCTGGGACGCGGAGGACATGCAGAACAACGTGCGGCAGGTGCGGACGAGCGACACGCTCAAGGAAGCCGCCTACGAGCTGCTCGACCGTGCGCTGGATTTCTGGACCATCATCGACCGGCACAAGGACGAGATGGACAAGCCGATGGAGCGCGCCGGGCGCAAGGCGAGCACCCTTCCCGAGCCGGAAGAGATCGAGGAGATCACCATATGAGCCGGCGCATGGAGATCGCCAAGATGTACGAGAAGGCCCTGTTCGCCGGCGACCGCGACGCGGTCGGTAAGCTCTTCCACGACGACATCGTGTACTGGGTGGCCGGTGCCCCCCGGATCGGCGGCGAATGGCGAGGCCGCGAGGCGGTGCTCGACGCCCTCTGGAACCGCGAGCCCGGACTGGGCCCCGCCGACTGGGGGTACGCGGACGTGTGGCGCGAGTGGTACGAGGCCGAGGATCGTGTAATCGTGGAGATCCGCGAACGGTCCTGGCTGACGTCCGACCCGAACGACCTGATGGACCAGCGGACGTGCGTCGTCATCCGGGTTCGGGGCAACCGGATCGGCGAGATGCGGGACTACACCGACAGCCACATCTACGAGGAGTTCTTGAAGCGCCACCGGAGCGAATTGCCCAAGTTCAAGCAGGGCTAGCGCGTGCGTGTGTGACCTGCGTCACGCTGTTAACGCATCCCCGGTGCCGGGGTCTTACCTGCGAACCTCAACCGGGACCAAGTATGCGACGTCATCTCGCGATCCTCGCCGTGCTGGCGCTCAGCACACCTGTAGTGCTCTCGGCCCAGGACTCGGGCGCCGTAAAGCAGGACCGCAAGGAGGTCCGCCACGACCGCCGCGAGCTCCGCGGCGACCGCAAGGATATCCGGCACGACACCAGGGACATCCGGCAGGATCGCCGGGACGTGCGTCACGACCTGCAGAGCGGCGATACCACGGACGCGCGCCGCGACGCGCGCGACCTGCGGCAGGATCGCCGCGATCGTCGTCACGACGTACGCGACGCGCGCCGGGATCGCAGGGATCGGCGGCAGGACCGGAAAGACGTGCACGAGGACCAAAAGAAGGACAGTACGAAGTAGGCCGCCGAGATAACCCGACGGCGCGGGCCTCCCTTCGCGACAAAAATACGCAGTCGCTTCGGGAGACCCGCGCCGTCGGGCATCGCGGGCTCAATCTATCGCGTCGAGCTTCTGGTCTCGCCGGCGGGCCAACCAGTAAAGCGGAATGCCGAGCAGCAGCGTCAGCCCGCTCCACGCCCACGCCGTGCCGATCGAGCGCGTCCGCGCGACCCAGCCCCAGGCCGTCTGCCCGAGCACCCCGCCACTGCTCGCGAACATCGAGTCGAGCGAGATGATGGTCGCCCGTTGGGCCGAGGGGATGTGGGCGTTGAGATAGGCCTGCTTCACGGGCATCGCGAGACCGATCGCCACTCCGTACAAGAGGTACAGCGATACGACTGCGAAAAAGTTCGTGAGCAGGCCGCACGCCACCGCCAGCACCGCCTGGGCCCCCGCCGAGACCATCAGCAGTCCGGTCCGCGTCCGCACCACGCGGGACAGCGGCGCGACGAGGGCGTTGCCCACGATGAGACTCAAACCGACAAGGGCGCTGATCACCCCGTCCACCCACACGAGGTCCCGCCCCAGGAGATCGAGGAAGTAGCGCTGCCAGCTGTAGAAGCCGAAGATCATGAAGCTCATGGAGACAAGCGACGCGAGCATCACGGGC
>Ga0209377_1002275_pt1 | contig 12524 bp, 8 predicted proteins | sample GraSoiAngelo_141_FD_185898 | JGI IMG/M metagenome (GOLD analysis project Ga0209377, IMG submission 185898) | Grasslands soil microbial communities from the Angelo Coastal Reserve, California, USA - 14_0929_12_40cm (SPAdes) (version 2) | ecosystem: Environmental > Terrestrial > Soil > Grasslands ...
GACGGCAAGCTGGTCGCGTACGCCGCGGGCAGCGCGAGTCAGATGCGCATTTTCATCCGCCCAGTCGGAGGCGTAGGCGGGGGGGGGGGGCGCACCATTCCACTCTCGGACGATTCTACCGCGGTCGAAACGCAGCCCCGCTGGTCTCCCGACGGCACGAGCATCCTCTTCCTGACGCGCGGCGGCGCATCCGTAGGCGCCGCACTTGGCGGCGCGTCGCGCCCTCTGGTCGCGCCCAGTGCCAGCGCAATCGTCAAATCCGCGGCATGGTCACCGGACGGAAAGGAAATCGCATTCGTGCGGGGCGACACATTGTCCGCCATGCTCATCGACGGCGGTCATGTGCGGATGATCGCGACCGGTTCCGATCTCCATTCGTGTACATGGGCACCGCAGGGCCGCGTGATTGCGTGCGTGTCGCTCAACAGCCTGTCCGTGCTTCCCGGTCCACTATTCGGGAACCTCGCCCCCAGCGGCATTGTCCTGGTTCCCATTGCTGGCGGCGCTCCAGTGCGCATCGCCGAGCCGACCGCGTACAATCAGAGTCCCGTGTTCTCGGGTGACGGCCGCAAGCTCTTCTACGTGTCGAGTCGTGACGGCCCGCGCGATGTCTATGTCGTGAGTCTCTCGTCGGCGGGCCGGCCGCGCGGTGCGCCCGTGCGTCTGACCACAGGCCTCGGCGCGAAGACGATCTCGCTCTCCGCAGATGCGAAGCGGCTGTCCTACGCTGTGTACACGGCGCGGGCCAACATCTGGTCGGTGCCCATCCCGGCGAATCCGCCCGCCGGAGGCCTCGCCGTGAGCGCAGCGAACGCCGCCGCGGTGACGCGCGGGAGCCAGGTCATTCAGGGAATGCGCGTGAGTCCGGACGGCCGTTGGCTGCTGTACGACTCCGATCTGCGTGGCCATTCCGACTTGTATCGGATGCCGATCGACGGAGGGGCGGCAGAGGTCCTGCTCGCGGATTCCGTGGACGAGTTCGCACCCGATCTGTCGCCCGACGGCACGGCGATCGTTTTCCACTCCTTCCGCTCGGGCACGCGCGACATCGAGCTGAAGCCACTCAACGGCGGACCGATCGAGCCAGTCACGAATACTCCGGGCCAGGAGAGTTACCCGAAGTGGTCACCGGATGGCAAATCCATACTGTTCTACGATCAGCGGCCTCCGCGTAACGCGCTCGTGACGCGGCGGGGACCAGACGGCAAGTGGTCGGCGCCCGAAGTGCTCGCATCGGGGACGTATCGGCCTCAATGGTCCCCGGATGGGAAATCGATTTCCTACGTAGCGGCGCCTGCGGACGGCGAGCCCGGCGTGGTGATGGTGATGCCTGCCGGGGGCGGTCCCGCGCGACAAGTGTTCACGCCGGGCAACGGCGCGCCGCTCGTGTCACACGCCACCTGGGCACCCGACGGCCGCACGCTGTACCTCAAGGTCCATGATGCGCGCGGGCTGACGTCATTCTGGAGTGTCGATGCCCACGGCGGCCGGCCGCGTGCGCTGCTGCGTTTGGCAGATCCCGAATGGCAGTCGGTGCGAAACGACTTTGCGACCAACGGGAAGCGGCTATTCTTTGACGTTGAGGACCGGCAGAGCGATGTCTTTGTCGCTGATTTGACCCCGCGTTAGCAGCCCCATCTCCTCGAGGAACGTGCTGCCGCCCGTTTCGCGCCCAAACCGCTGCGCGACGCGCGTGAGCGTCAGCCGCTGCCGCGCCCGCGTCATCCCGACGTAGAGCAACCGGCGCGCCTCTTCGATCTCGTCCTGAATGTGGTTCGTGGCCGGCTGATATCCGGGGATCTCGAAGTCTTCGACACCGACGATGTACACGCGCGAGAACTCGAGCCCTTTCGTCGAGTGCAGCGTGAGGAGATTGATGCGGCTATGCGCGGGTTCGGCATCGTCAGACTTGGATAATGCGACGCGCTCCAACAATGCATCGATATTGTCGGCAAGGGACGGCTTCTCATCGACCAGCGCGCGCAACCGCGCCACTGCCGATGCATACCGTTGCGCCGGGTCCCGCTGCGCCCGGAGCTGCGCCAGGAGCTTGTGCCCGCCCAGCCGCTCGATCACGTGATCGAGCGTCGGCATGTCGGGCGTGCGGAAGGCTCCGTAAAACTCGAGTGCATCACTGTAGGGCCCGAGCGCGCGGAAGCGGCCGATGTCGAACACCAGCTGCGCTTCGGGTATGCGGTTCTCACCTTCGAGGGCAAGCCCCACTGCGAGATAATCGAGCAGGTCCGCCAGCACAGCCTTTCGCGCGCGCGCCGTGCGCTGCTTCTCCAGCTCGCGATACACCTGGGCCAGCGTCACCGCGTCGTCGAGCGCGTGATGCGCACGCCCGCAATCAATGCCGAAGCGGTGCGCGATGTCTTCCTGCGTGGCCCGATCGCGCGACAACGACCTGGCAAGTAACAGGGTGTCGTAGAACGCGAGCCCTTTGACGCCGTCCTCGCCCGCCAACCGCTTCATCACCGGAATGTCGAAGTGCTGGCCGTTGTGGGCGATCAAGACATCGTTGCCGACGAACGCTCGGAACCGCGGGAACACTTCGGCAAACGGCGGGGCGGGCGCGACGTCGGCGTCGGTGTAGCCGTGGACTTCGGTCGCCCGTGGGCTGATCGGCTTGTACGGGTTCACCATCGTGTGGAAGCGATCGGCGATCTCGCCGTCGATCACGCGCGCGGCGCCGATCTCCACGACGCCGCAGGTCTCGACGTCGTTGTCCGTCGTCTCGAAGTCGAACGTGACATAGCGCGCGAGGGCGGTGTCGAGATCACGCGCGTGGGCGCGCTGCAGCGCCTTGAAGACGGTGAGGGCGCCTCTCCCGTGGATGCCGGCTTTGATGAGTGCCGGGCCAGGAGGCGTGTCGTCGATCTCCGCCTCGGGCCAGTCGGCCGGATCGCTCAGCTCGTCGTGGCGTTCCTCGAGCTTGTTGCGATAGGGCCCCACCGCCTGCGACAGGATTTCGTCGATCACCGCCGGCAGCGTGCCGTGGGCGCGGGGCAACGCGCGCAGGTTCTCCGCCTGGTAGACGAGCCGCCACAGCTTCTTGGTGTCGGGATGCTGCCCGGGCCGGCGCTGCGCGAGTGCACGAATCGAGCTGAGGAAGGGGGTCGTCTCGTCGAGTGCCGCCTCGACCTCCTGCAGGAAATGCGGGGACAGTACGATGCGGGCGAATGCCTGCAGCGCGCCGGCATCATCCGGCATGCGCACGACGCGGAGCGCCGCGATGACGTAGCCGATCACCGTGTCCTCGATCAGCGAGCGGCCGCGGGCGAGGCGGCAGGGGATGCCGGCGCGCAGCAGCCGGCCTTCCAGGTACTCGCCGAGGCGATGCTTGCGATAGAGAATCGCGGCGTCAGGGTCGGGATCGGTGCGCAGGTCGGCGATCAGCCAGGTGGCTTCGTCGTGCTCATTGCGGAAGCTCTGCACGGCCACTTCATACGGCGATTCCGTGTCGGCGGTGAGCTGCTTCTGAAACAGCCGCGGATTCTGCGCCAGCACACGGCGGGCGGTTTCGAAGATCTGTCGGGAGCAGCGGCAGTTCTTGTCGAGGATGATCGGCTCGACGTCGTAATCGCGGCGGAAGCGCTCGAGCACGTAGGGGTCGGCGCCGGTCCAGGCGAAGATCGACTGTTCGTCGTCGCCGACGGCGAAGAAGTTCGCATGCGGCGCGGCCAGGCGTTTCAATAGATCGTACTGCACGGCGTTCACGTCTTGGAATTCGTCCACGAGCAGGTAATCCCAGCGCTCGGCGACTCGATCGGCGAGTTTCTCGGCTTTGACGATCAGGTCGTCGAAATCCACCATGTTGCGGTGCGCGAGCCAGGCCTGGTACTCGCGATACACCCGCGCCTCGTCCGGTGTTAACGGGTATTGCTGGAACCGGTGCCGGCCGAAGCGATTGAGCATCCCGCCGCGCCGCTCTGCCGGGACCCGCAGCCGGTGCAGGATGACGTCCTGATACTGCTCATCGGCGACGCCGAAACCTCGCTGCAGGCCGGCGGGCTCCGGGAACTCGCGCAACAGCGCGAGACAGAACGCGTGGATCGTTCCCCGGCGGACATCGTGCCGCAAGCGCGACGCGATTTCCTCGGCGGCGCGGTTGGTGAACGTGACGGCGCAGATGCGGTGCGGATCGAACCCCTGATTGACGAGATGCTCGATTCTCGAGATGAGGCAGAACGTCTTGCCGGCGCCCGGCCCGGCGACGACCAGCACCGGCCCGAGTGGCGCCTCTATGGCGCGCCGCTGTTGGGGGAGAGGCATGAGCTCCACGCACCCCTATGATAACCCCGGGGCGGCAGCGGCTCGCATGCGGGCGCTGGATGGCGTCGACCGGTTCAGGCCGCGAAAAACAACACCGCCACGGCTATAAACAGCGGCAACAGTATGCCGATGCTGTACACCATGTAGGCAAAGAACGACGGCATCTTCACACCGTTTTCTTGTGCAATCGCCCGCACCATGAAATTCGGCGCATTGCCGATGTAGGTGTTGGCGCCCATGAATACCGATCCCGTCGCGATGGCGGCGAGCACGCTCGAGTCGATCATGCCGATGTAGTTCCCATGCGGCGCGAGTCCCTGCAGTCCTGCCGCCGCCGCGGCGAACGCGAGATACGTCGGCGCGTTGTCGAGTACACTCGACAGCGCCCCAGATGCCCAGAAGAACTGCGCCGGCGTTCGCACCGCGAAATCGGATCGCTGGGCCCACGTGTTCAGCATCTCCAGCACGGGCGCCATGGTGGCGAACAACCCGGCGAACAGCACAACCACCTCGATCAGCGGACCAAACGTGAACACGTTCTGCGTGCGCCGTTCCCGCGAGCCCGCGAAGTAGCCGATGAGCGCGAGTGCCACGATGATCGCGCTCCGTCCCGGAGGTGACGCCAGGATCGTCACGATCACCCCCGCCAGCACGAGCATCTCGACCCAGCCCTCGATCCGCAGTGGCTCGTGGACGCGCGCCTCCTCCTTCTCCTCCCGACCCAACGCCTGCTGGTCCCAGAAGTAGAAGATCGCGAGCAGGATCCCGTTCACCACGAGCCATTGCGGCCAAAGCCTGAGCGTCCACGCGAACGGCACGCCCCGCAGGAAGCCGAGCAGGAGTGGAGGATCGCCGATGGGCGTGAGCAGCCCGGCGCAGTTTGCGACAATAAAGATGAAGAAGATGACGATGTGCGCGACGTGTTTCCGGCGTTTGTTGGCGCGCAACAGGGGCCGGATCAGCAGCACCGACGCGCCGGTCGTGCCGAGCACGTTGGCGAGCACAGCACCGATGCCCAGCACACCGGTGTTGACGACGGGCGTTCCGGCCAGTGACCCGCGAATGTGAATCCCTCCCGTAATGACGAAGAGGGCCCCAATCACGACGATGAACCGGAAGTATTCCTGCCCCTTCTCGACCAGGAGATGGGGCGCGTGGATGCCAAGATAGACGAGCGTCGGCGCGGAAATCAGCGTAGTGAGGAACGCTTTGTTGCGGCTCCGCTCCCACCAGTGCGGCGCCGCCAGCGGCATGAGTGCGATCGCCAGGAGCAGCGCGACGAAGGGGACTGCGGTGGCGGGCGAGAACACGCTATATGCTAATGCCGAGGGCGATGCTTGCCTCCTGAACAGCAGGGTGCCCGATCGTGAGTAGTTCGGGCGCCCCATACTCGATTGCTCCTTCGAACACGACGATCGTGTGCCAATCGCCCGAGAGCGCCGACCACCACCGCAGCGCCGCGAACCCTTCCTTCAGCAGCCCCGCCGCCACCGCTTGAGTCTTGGCCAACTCCCGACTCGCCAGCACGTCCGGCCGGATGCCGTACTTCACGAGGACGCTTGGGTCGCAGAGATCGGCGAGCTTGAGTTTTCCCAACCCGCACTCCACGAGCGCCAGGGCTTTACCGGACTCGATCAGCTCCTTACGGTCGATACGCTGCCCGCGAAAGCGCTGCAGCTTCTCCGCGACGGCGTGAACGGCGGTCTCGGCGAGATAGACGACCAGCTTGCCGGGGATATCAAATCGTCCGGAGCCCTGACTGGGATGGATGTAGCTGGAGGAGAACGGCTCGCCGGGCTGCGCGGCGGGGTCCCACGGAAAGACCCGCCATGGCATCAGGCGAAGGCGCCGGCCTTTTCCGCTTCGATCGCGGCGACCACTTCGGAAAGACGCCCCTGGCGAATCACGTCGATGGGGCGCCGATCGCCGAGGTGGGCGTTGATACCCCGTAGCCACTTCGGAATGCTGGAGAGGTCGAGAAAGCCCTCGAGCAGCGAGACGACGGTGTCGAGCCCCACGAGCTGCTCCCAGTTCCGCGCCGCGGGCGCTTCGCCGCGCTTCCACCGGACCACGGCGCTCCGGTGCACGCCCAGGCTGCGCGCCAGGTCGGCGTCGTCGGGGAAGGCGACCTTGGCGACGTGGTAGCGCTGCTTGATCAGGCTTTTGTTGGCTCGACCGCGTCTGGCCATACGCAACAATATTGTTGCGAGGAACCGGAGCGTCAAGGTAGATTCCGCCTCCATGCCGCACGAAGCCGCCATCATCGTCGGCGCCGGACCGATCGGTCTCGCCTGCGCCATCTCGGCGAAGCGGCGCGGTATCGACCCGCTCGTCATCGACGCCGGCGCGCTCGCCAACTCGATTGTCCGCTACCCCATCGGCATGACGTTCTTCACGACGCCCGAACGGCTGGAAATCGGCGGGCATCCGCTCGTGTGCACCGGCGCCAAGGCCACGCGCGAAGAAGCGCTGAAGTACTATCGCGGCGTGGCGCGCGCTGAGGGGTTGCGTGTCCGGACGTACGCCACACTGATCGATGCCCAACACGTGAAAACGAGGTTGGGCGTCGAGCCGATTACGTGGGACAGGCTGGTTCTCGCAACCGGCTACTTCGATCACCCGAATCGTCTCGGCGTGCCGGGAGAGAACCTGCCTCATGTGCATCACTACTTCGACGAAGCTCACCTGTCGTACGGTTGCGACGTCGTCGTGATCGGCGGCAAGAACTCCGCGGTCGAAGCGGCGTTGCAACTGTTTCGCGCCGGCGCCCGTACGACGACCATCATGTATCGCGGCAAGACCTGGCCCAAGAGCGTGAAGTATTGGCTGCGCCCCGATCTCGAGAACCGCATCAAGGCGGGTGAAATCCAGGCGCGGCTCGGCAGCCAGGTGGTCGAGATCACGGAGCGCGATGTGCTGGTGCGAAGGGCGCTGGGAAACGAAGAGCGCATTCCCGCCGATCGCGTCTACCCGCTGATCGGCTTCCAGCCCGATTTCGAGTTGTTCACGCGCATCGGCATCAAGGTCGATCAGGAATCGGGACGGCCCGAGATCGATGCCGACACGCTGGAGACCACGGTCGCGGGTGTCTATGTCGCCGGGAGCGTCACCGCGGGCCTCAAGATCTCGGAGATCTTCATCGAGAACGGGCGCTTCGATGGGGAGAAGATTTTCGGTTCGTCTTCGGAGCGACGGCGTGCTCAGGCCCTCTACCAGGGGATTAGACGGGAAACGGGGGAGTAGTCCCTTCCCATTCAAAGTCCCGGAGCTAAGTTGCGAATCATGTCCGAACTCCGCGCCGCCTTAGCGGAAGCGCTCGGCCCCCTGTATCGGATCGAGCGCGAAGTCAGGCCGGTAGGAGAATACCGGCTGTTTGTGGCAAGCCAATCCGAGAACGGCACGCAGCTCCTGGTCAAGATTCTGCCGGCCGCTCTGTCGCTGGGCATCAACGATCTCCAATTCGAGCGCGCCGTGCTGCTGCTGGCCGAGAAGCTGCAGCACCCTCATCTCGTGCCGCCACGCGGGGCGGGGCGGGCGGGTTCCTTCGTTTACCACACGCGGCCCTTTGTTCCCGGGACGACGTTGCGCGCCTGGATCGGCAACAACGGTCCCATTCCCCTCGCGCGGGCAGTCGAGATTCTCCGCGGCGTCCTCGCCGGCCTCGAGCACGCCCAGGCCGCCGAGATCGCTCACGGTGAGCTGAAACCCGAAAATGTGCTGCTCGCCGACCAGGGCGTGCTCGTAGCCGACACCGGCATCGCGAGCGCGCTCGGCAAACCGGCGACGGCGCGCAACGACATGGCCGCGGTGCAGTCGCTCGCGCGCGAGATGCTGTTGGGAAGGAAGCCGACGATTGGCGAGGAGCCGCTCGAGCGCACCCGCGCGCTGCCGCTGTGGCTGACCGAGTGGCTGCGCTCGCGCTGGACGGACGCGGGTCGCGCTCTTGCGGGCATGCGACCGCCGCCGCCCTCCAGCTCCCAATCTTCTCAGCTCTTCGCCTGATCGCTCGCAGCAACGCCACGCCGTCGATCCATCTCCCGTGGAGAGTGCATTCGTGTCGCGTCGAAACCTGTTGTTGATTGCCGTTGCAGTCGCTGTCAGTCCCGCGGCACTGCCCGCGCAAGGCGCGTTCGGCAGCGGAATCGCCATGAGTGGCGGGGGCCGCGAAGTGGTGGTCGGCCAACCCGGCAATGCCTACGGGCCCGGCGTGGTCTACATCTACACGCAGGACGCGAAGGGTGCCTGGACCGCCGCCAAGAAACTGACCCGCTCCGGCGCGACGAACGGCGACGGCTTCGGTTCTGCCGTTGCGCTCGACGCGGGAGGGGGGGGGAACTCGCTGCTCGTGGGCTCGGAGAAAGCCGATTCGGAAGTCGGCGCGGTCTACGTCTTCACGCGCGACGCCAGCGGCTGGAAGGAAACCGGACGCCTCATGCCGAAGGACGGGCACGCGGGCGACGGATTCGGCGCGTCGATTCTGCTGGCGGGTGACCGCGCGTATGTCTCGACCGGTTCCAATCGGAGACGTGGTGCCGTTTACATCTACCGCCGCAGCGGCCAGACGTGGGCCGCTGAAACGACCCTGACGCCGGCTGATACCCTGAACACGACGTTCGGCCAGGCGGTGGCGGCATCGGGCAACCGGCTGATGATCGGCTCCTTGCGCGCGGATTCGGGAACGGGCGCCGTCTACGTCTACAATCGCGAGGCATCGGGCAACTGGAAAATGGAGGTGCGCCTGTCGTCTCCCGGACCGACGACGGGACGGGCCAGCTCGTTTGGGTCGGCGATCATTCTCCGCGGCGACACCGCGATCATCGGTGCGCTGAACGATCGCGCCGCCGGTGCAGTCTGGTTCTTCAGCCGTGACAGCGTGAGCGGGCAATGGACTCCCGTGATGCGCGTGTTGCCGTTCGACGGCTCGTTCGGGGCGCGGTTCGGCTCGGCGCTCGCCGAGGTGGGCAACGAGCTGTGGGTGGGCGCGGCGGGCGCGAATCAGTTCCAGGGGCGCGTGTATCGCTTCACCCGCGATTCGACCGGCTTCCCGACGTCCACGAAGGTGGGCCCTGCCACCCTGGTCGATGGCGACCGGTTCGGCGGTGAAATCGTGGCGAGCGGCTCAGTCGTGGCAGTGACGATCGGCAATGAGGACTATGGTGAGGGCGGCGTCGCGCTCTACGCGCGGCGCGCCAACGGAACGTGGCAGCAGGCTGGGCATCTGGTGGGCGATGTGACGAGCCTGGCGGCGATCACCGGCGCGCAGCGCGAGTGCACGAGCGGCAAGGTGCAGATCTTCGGCTGTAGCCAGGTCGATCTAATGTCATTCCTGCCGGTCTCGGCGATCGGCGGCAAGCGCGGCGTGCAGCTGAGCGACATCTGGGGCTACACCGATCCGCAGACCGGCAAGGAATACGCGTTGGTGGGGCGGGTCGATGGCACGGCGTTCGTGGACATTAGCGAGCCGACGAAACCTGTGTACCTCGGCGATCTGCCGAAGACCACGGGCTCGCCAGGCACGTTCTGGCGCGAGATCAAGACCTACAAGCATTACGCCTACATCGTGTCCGATGCCTCGCGCAATCACGGCATGCAGATCTTCGATCTCGACCGGCTGCGCGGCGTGAAGACGCCGCAGAAATTCACGGAAGACGCGCACTACGGCATGGCGCACAGCGTGCACGACATCGTGGCAGACACGGCCAGTGGCTTCATCTATCTGACCGGCTCGAATGCCGGCGGTGAGATGTGCGGCGGCGGGCTCCACATGGTGGACGTCCGCGACCCGGTGAAGCCCAAATTCGCGGGCTGCTTCGCCGATCCGCAGACGGGCCGCCAGGGCACGGGGTACACGCACGACGCGCAGTGCGTGGTCTATCATGGTCCCACCACGAAGTATCAGGGCCGGCAGATTTGCTTTGGCTGGAACGAGACGCACTTGTCGATCGCGGATGTGACGGACAAGGCGCATCCGGTCGCGATCTCGCGCGCGGCGTACCCGAACGTCGGCTATGCGCACCAGGGCTGGCTCACGGACGACCAACGCTACGCGTATGAGGACGACGAGCTGGACGAGATCGAAGGCCTGGTCGATGGCACCCGCACGCTGATCTGGGACGTGAGCGATCTCGAGAATCCTCTGCTCGCGGGCCAGTACATCTCCAAGAACAAAGCCACCGACCACAATCTCTGGCTGGTCGGCAACACGATGTATCAATCGAACTATGTGAGCGGGTTGCGGGTGCTCGATATCACCGATCGTCTGCATCCGAAGGAGATCGGGTTCTTCGACACCCATCCCGTGGGCCCGGATGAGCCCGGCTTCGAGGGCACGTGGGGCAACTATCCGTTCTTCAAGAGCGGCGTTGTCGCGGTGTCGAGCATGACCGAGGGCCTGTTCATTCTCAAGGCGCGCCCGACGGCGCCGGTGCCATGAACATCCTGCTCGCGCTGCTGTCGCCGATATTCGTCTACGTCGCGAATCAGGCGTCAGGCAAGGTCACGGTCATCAACGCGGCCAACGACTCCGTCGTCGCGATCGTCGACTTCACGACCATGGGGTTCTCGGCGCATCCCAAGCCGCATCACATCGTGGTCGAACCCGACGGCTCGTACTGGTACGTCTCGCTGGTCGGCGACAACGTGGTGGTCAAGCTCGATCGGTCCAATCACGTCGTTGCCAAAGCGGAAACGGTGACGCCGGGACTGTTGGCGCTCGACCCGAAGAGCACCATGCTGTACGCGACGCGCTCGATGTCGGCCGTCAACGCGCCGGCGCGGATCGCGGTGATTAATCGGAAGACGATGACGCCGGAAGAGGTCGAAGTGCTGGTGCCGCGCCCGCACGGTCTCGCCGTCGCGCCCGATGGCAAGCACGCCTACATCGCGAGTCTCGGCGCAAACCAGATCGCCGTGTACGATGCCAAGCGCGAGCAGGTCGGCATTGTTGAGGTGCCGGGCGGCGACACGAGCCAGGTGCTGGTGCAGCTCGCGGTCTCTCCCGATGGCCACACGCTCGTCGCGACCGCGCAGCTCACGGGCAAGCTGCTGGTCTTCGATCTCGCCGATCCCGCCAAGCCGAAGCTCGTGCAGTCGGTTGCCACGGGTGATTGGCCGTGGCTCGTCGCCTACACGCCCGATGGCAGCGAAGTGTGGGTGCCCAACCAGCGGTCGAATGACGTCACCGTCATTGACGTGAAGCGCTGGAGCGTTGTGACGACGGTGAAGGGTGACTTCGCGCAGCCCGACGGCATCGGCATCTCGGGCGACGGCCGCCTCGTGTTCGTCGCCAACCACAACACGAGCAACGTGATGAACATGGGCGGGATCAGCATGGCCATGCCGGCGCCCGGCACGACGGCGGCGCCGGGCCGCGTGATCGTGATCGATGCGCGGAAGCGCGAGGTGGTGCGCCGCATCGACACCGCGCCTGACGGCTCGGGCCTGGGATTGGCGGGAGGGAAGCCCTGAGGCTGGTCGCGGTGCTCCTAGCGGTCACCGCATGTACGCACCGCGCTCAGCTCGTTTCGCCCGTCCCGCCCCTCCCGCCCGTCTCGCCCCTCTCATTTGAACGCGTCATCTCGCCGTTCCCCGTCACCGATTCCGTGGGGCGAGCGTACGCTCTCCCGTTCCTCGGCGGTTTCGATCATCCGCGCCCCCAGCTGCTGGACATCGACGGCGACGGCAGCCTCGATCTCTTTGTGCAGGAGAATTCTGGACAGCTCGAGCTGTTTCAGAAGAGCGCTACTGGCTGGACGCTGACCACTGATCGCTTCCAGAACATCGACATCGGCGAGTGGTATCGCTTCGTCGACCTGGACGGCGATGGGCGCTACGACCTGTTTGCCGAGTCGCCGCTCAGCGACATCCGCTACTATCGGAATGTTGGCACCCGCACGGCGCCGGCATTCGTCGTCGCCGCAGACACGCTGAAAGACGTACAGGGCACCGCCATCTACGCCGATCGCCAGAACATCGCGCAGTTCGCCGACATCGATTGCAATGGCAAGCTCGACATGCTGCTGGGCCGAGTCGATGGGACCATCACGCGCTACGAAATGGAAGGGCTCGATTCGCTTCGCGCGCCGCGGTTTCGGCTCATCACCGAGCGGTTTGGAGACATTCAGATCATCGGCACGCGCGCGCCCTCACTGCATGGAGCGAACACGATGGCGGTGTTCGATATCGATCGAGACGGCGACCAGGACATTCTCTGGGGTGATTTCTTCGAGCCGGGGCTACTCTGGCTCCGG
>Ga0209377_1002287_pt1 | contig 12499 bp, 9 predicted proteins | sample GraSoiAngelo_141_FD_185898 | JGI IMG/M metagenome (GOLD analysis project Ga0209377, IMG submission 185898) | Grasslands soil microbial communities from the Angelo Coastal Reserve, California, USA - 14_0929_12_40cm (SPAdes) (version 2) | ecosystem: Environmental > Terrestrial > Soil > Grasslands ...
GAGGGCTGCCCACCACCCGCCGCGCCACGGCCCGCCGCGCCGCCGCTCGGCTCGCCGCTGCTCGCCGGCGAGTTGGGCGCCGCCGCCTCGACGCCCGCCGGCCGGAACCGGAGCGCGGCGTTCGGAACCTTCAGGACGCTCGGCTTCTCCGCGGTCACGAGCTTGACGTTCGCCGTCATTCCCGGGACGAGCTTTCCCGTCGGATTCGCCACCGCGACGACCACCGTGTAGGTGACGACGTTCTGGACGATCTGAGCCGCCTTCCGGATCTGCGTGACAGTCCCGACGAACGTTTCCCCGGGAAACGCGTCGACCGTGAAGCCGGCGCGGTCGTCGAGCTTGATGCGGCCGATGTCCGCCTCGTCCACGCTCGTCTCGACCTGCATCCGCGTGAGGTCCTGGGCGATGGTGAAGAGCACCGGAGCCTGAAGGCTCGCGGCGACGGTCTGGCCGACGTCCACCTGGCGGGAGACGACGACGCCGTCCACGGGGGCCAGGATCGTCGTGTGGTCGAGATCGACCTGGGCCTGCTTGAGCGCGGCATCCTTCTGCTTCACCTGCGCACGCGCGGACTCGGCGGTGGCCTGGGCCACGCGGAGCTGGGCGAGCGCCGACTGGATACCCGACGTGAGCGCCTGCTCTCGCGCCCGGGTGGAGTCGAGCTGGGCCACCGCAGCGTCGTAGGTGGCCTGCGACGTGTCGAGATCGCTCTTGGCGATGAGCTGGCGACCGAACAGCTCCGCCTTCCGGTCGAAGTCACGCTTGGCGTCCACGGACTGCACCAGGGCCTTGGCGGTGAACGCCTTGGCTTCCACGAGCCCCGCGCGGGCGTTGTCGACGTCGGCCCGGGCGCGCTCGACCTGCGCGTCCTGGTTCAGGACGTTCGCCCGGGAGGAGTCCAGATCCGCCTTCGCCTGGTTGACCCTGGCCTCGAAGATGTCCGGGTCGATCCGGGCGATGACCTGGTTCTTCTTGACGATCGAGTTGAAGTCGACCATGAGGTCCTTGACCATCCCGGAGACCTGGCTCCCGACCTGGACGACGACCACGGCGTTCAGGTTGCCGGTCGCCGAGACCGCAGCGGTGAGGGGACCTCGCTCGACACGCGCCACCCGGTACTTTGGGGCATTGCCGCGGCTCTGGGTGTAGAGGTAGGCGAAGACGCCCCCACCCACCAGGACCGCCACGATGACCACCGACACGATGCGTCTCATCACTCGTTTAGACGACGCCACCTTGCGGGTTGTTTCTCGGGCCTCAGCGACGGCCGACGGCACGATCCAGCCGTGCCAGGGCGATCCGATAGTCCGCCAGGGCCTGGCTCTCGGTGTTCTGGGCCTGGGTGAGGGCGAGCTGAGCGTCCGTCAGCTCGAGGATGGTGCCGACGCCGGCGTCGAACCGCCCCTGGGCCAGCCGAAAGTTCTCCTGGGCGGAGACCACCAGGGTCTGGGCCGCCTGGATCCGCTCCTGGGCTTCCTCGACGGCGATCTCGGCCTGCTCGACATTCTGCACGATGTCGAGCTCGGTGGACTTCACGCGCGCCTTTGCGCCCTCCAGGTTGGCCTTCGCCTCCTGGTACCTCGCGATTCGCCCGCCACCGTCGAAAAGCGACCAGTTCAACGACAGGCCCAGCGTCCAGGCCTCGTTGAGCTGGCTCTGGGTGCCCCCGTAGGTTCCGGTGCCCGAGACATCGGGGAAGAAGTTCCGAAAGGTCTGCCGCTCCGTGGCCTCGGCGGCGGCGGCGCGGAGCTTGGCCTGGCGGTACTCGGGTCGCTGCCGGAGCGAATCGCTTCGAAGCGCCTGCCGGTCGAGCGTGATGGGCTGGTAGACGAGGTTGTCGACGATCTGGGTCGGCGTGTCCACGTTGATCGCCATCGCGATGTTGAGCGCGACGATGGCGGTACGCAGGGCGTTCTTCGCCCTGATGAGGTCGAGCTTGGCGTTCGCCACGTCGACCTCGGCCCGCGCGACGTCAGACTTGGGCCGCGTGCCCACCTCGAAGAAGCCTTTCGCCGAGCGCAAGTTCAATTCGGCCCGCTCTTGCGCCTGCTCCTGCACGCGAATGAGGCGCTGGCTGAAGAGCGTGTTCGTGTACGCCTCCTTCACCGTCAGCGAGATCAGCTGACGCTGCAGCTCGACATCCTCGACCGCCACCTCGGCGAGCTTTCGCGCCGCTTCCGTCGCCGCGAGGGTCTTGCCGAAGTCGAAGAGGACCTGAGAGAGCAGCACCTGGGCCAGGAGGGTGTCGCCCATCTGCCGGTTCTGCACGGTCGAGATGCTTGCGCCCGCTGAGTTGGTGGTGATCGAAATGTTCTGACTTCGGGTGGCGGTGACCGAGCCGCTGAGCTGCGGGAGGAGCGGCGCCAGGGCCTGATTCACCCGGTAGCGCGCCGCGGCATAGTCGGCCAGCGTCGCCTGGATCCGCGGCTGGCCCTCGAGCGCGATGGCGATGCAATCCTCGAGGTTCAGGGTCCGACCCGAAGCTTCAAGCGACGGCGGAGGTGGCGGCGTCTGCGCGCGCGCGGTGTCGAGAAAATGGAAGGTAGCAACCAGCGCGAGCAGCACGATCACCTGAGAGGGCGCCATAGCGGAACGAGAATACCACGCAGCGTGTGAGGGCCCTCGTGTGAGGGTCCTGAAGAGCTTGCGGGCGCGCGCGGTGGACAAATGGTGGATGGGCGGTGGATACCTTTTTTCTTGACGAACGCTAGATTCAGCGTGGTAGATTCGCCCTCACCACAAGATATAGTAAGAGCCGAAGGTCTTCGGCCAGTGCCAGGAGGAGGCGTGGAATGTTGTCTGAGATCCGCCCAGCGAAAGTCGGTAAGTGGACCGAGCCTGCCTTGCGGGTCCTCCGTGAACGCTATCTCCTGCGGCAGGGTGGCGAGGTTGTCGAGACCCCGGAGGAGATGTGCTGGCGGGTGGCGCTGACGATCGCGTCGGGCGAGGCGCGGTACGGGCGGAGCGAGGCCGCGGTCAGGGAGGTCGCGGCGGCGTTCTACGACATCATGATCGAGGGCGACTTCCTCCCGAACTCGCCGACCCTCATGAATGCCGGGAAGGACAACGGCCTGCAGTACTCGGCGTGCTACGTGCTGCCCGTGGGCGACTCGATGGAGGAGATCTTCGACTCCGTCAAGGCGGCGGCGATCATCCACAAGTCCGGCGGCGGGACCGGTTTTGCGTTCTCGCGGCTGCGGCCCAAGGATGACATCGTGGCCTCGACCGGCGGGCGCGCCTCGGGACCCGTCTCCTTCCTGCGCGTGTTCAACAGCGCGACCGAGGCGGTGAAGCAGGGCGGAACCCGGCGCGGCGCCAACATGGGGATCCTCAGGGTCGATCACCCGGACATCCTCGAGTTCATCGACTGCAAGCTCGACGGGGGCATCACGAACTTCAACATCTCCGTAGCGGCCACGGATCGGTTCATGGACGCGCTCGCCTCGGGCGGCGAGTACGACCTGATCAACCCGCACACCGGCGCGGTGACGGCCCGCCTGTCGGCCAAGGAGGTTTTCGACCGGATGGTCCGCGCGGCATGGCGGACGGGCGACCCGGGCATGGTCTTCATCGACCGGATCAACGCGAGCCCCGCCAACCCGACGCCGGACATCGGTGTGGTGGAGGCGACCAATCCGTGTGGCGAGCAGCCCCTCTTGCCCAACGAGGCGTGTAATCTCGGCTCGCTCAACGTCTCGAAGTTCGCGCGGCGAAGCGACCAGGGCGAGTGGTCGGTCGACTGGGACGAGATGGAGCGGGTGGTGCGCCTCGCGGTTCGATTCCTCGACGACGTCATCGAGATGAACCCGTACCCGCTCCCACAGATCGACGCCACCGTCAAAGCCAACCGCCGCATCGGGCTGGGCATCATGGGGTGGGCCGACCTGCTCTTCATGATGGGCATCCCGTACGACAGCCAGGAAGCGATCGACCTCGGCGACCAGCTGATGGCCTTCATCAAGGAGAAATCCCACGATCAGTCGGCGAAGCTCGCCGAGGAGCGCGGCCCCTTCCCGCACTGGGACCATTCGATCTATAAGAATCAGCGGCCGATGCGCAATTCGACCGTCACGACGATTGCGCCCACCGGCACGATCTCGATGATCGCTGGGTGCTCCTCCGGTGTCGAGCCGATCTTCGCGCTGGCGTTCGAGCACCGCGTGAAGCAGCCAGACGGCGAGCGCGTCCTGACGTTCGTGAACGAGACGTTCGAGCGCATCGCCAAGGATCAGGGATTCTACTCGGACGCGCTCATGCAGGAGATCGTCAAGCATGGATCGCTCCACGGGATCCGCGGCCTCCCGGAGCGTGCGTCCGAGGTCTTCAAGACCTCCCACGAGATCGGCTTCGAATGGCACGTACGGCATCAGGCCGCTTTCCAGCGCTCGACCGACAACGGAGTCTCGAAGACGATCAACCTGCCGAACAACGCGACCGAGGAGGACGTGGCGCGCGCCTATCGCCTCGCGTGGGAGCTCGGCTGCCTCGGCATCACCGTCTTCCGCGACGGGTGCAAAGGCGAGCAGGTGCTGAACGTGGGGGTCTCGAAGAAGAGCAAGAGCGCCGCCCCTGCGATGGCGGGCCAGGCCGTCATCAAGCCCCGCCCGCGTAGCCTGAAGGGGTCGACCTACCGCACTCAGACCCCGATCGGGACGGCGTGGATCACCATCACCGAAACCGAGGAGCACGAGCCTTTTGAGGTCTTCGTCCAGGTTGGCAAGGGCGGCTCCGATACGATGGCGGTCGCCGAGGCGCTCGGGCGACTGATTTCCTTAATCCTGAGGCTGCCGTCACCGCTGTCAGCTCAGCGTCGCCTCGAGGAGGTCATCAGCCAGCTTTCCCGAATCGGCGGGGGACAACCGACAGGCTTTGGACCCACAAAGATCCTCTCATTGCCGGACGCGCTGTCGCGGACGCTGGCCGAGCACATCGGTGATGTGAAGCCCGGGCCCGAAGCTCCCAGAGTTGCCGTCGACGCGCGAAAGCAGATCGGCGACCTCTGCAAGGAGTGCGGGCAAGCGACCTTCATCTACGAAGAGGGTTGCAAGAAGTGCCTGTCCTGCGGCTTCAACGAATGCTGAGCCGGGCCCATTGATTTGACCGCAATAGGGGACCAGTCGCTGGTCCCCTATTGCTCCCACGATGACGATCGGGGCAATCCCCGGGTGCTAGAATGCCCGCGTGTTTTCGGGTGGGACATATCGTGACGTCAGACGCTGGCTATGGAATTTCCTGACCTCCCATGCGAAGCGGGTCGACCCGCGTGTTGAAGTCGTCCTCGAGGACGACGACAAGCGGCAAGGGAAGTCATACAGCGTGCGGCTGAGGTTCGGTCAACACCTCGGCCCGGCCATCGAATTCGATTTCCGCGAAGTCGCCAACAACCGCGGTCGCCTCGCCTGGTGCACCAGCGTGGCCGAGAGGACAAAGAGCCTGGCCCGCGAGCTGGTCGCCAGCCAGGGGGTAGCCGACGCCCGGCCCCACTAGGACCCGCCCGCGCTGGATCCGGGCCGGGGACCTGAACGGCTTCCTCGGCCTCGCCCTCGACAATGTCACGCAGCTCGTCATCCTCTCGTCGCTCCTGATCGGTGTCTTCAAGTTCCCGGCCGCCCTCACGGGTGAAGCCGCGCTCGGCTATCAGACGCTTCTCGTCCTCGGAAACAGATTCGTCCTGACCGCGGCCCTGTGGGGATGGGCGCTCGCGGCGATCATCAACCACCGAGTGGTGCTCGCCGGGCTGCTCTTGGCGGTCGCGAGCCTCGCCGCGCTCTTCGGCGTGATCCACTCGTCCCTGGCGAGCGGCGCGCTCTGCTGGCCGTGGGCCGCGCCGTCGGCGATGCCGGCGCGCCTCGCCGGCGCCTACGGCGGCCTGGCCGCGCTCTGCTGGCTCGCCTCGACGCGCGCGCGTCGAATATCTGCTTGACCTCGTTCGTCCCAGGAGTGTTAAATGGTTTTCGTTTTGTGAACACCATCACGATCATTCGTGTCGTACGAGTTTCACGAGAGGAGGCGCCATGAGCGCGTTCGGGAAGTCGCTGAGCATCGCCGTCGCCGCGATCACGCTCCTCGTCTGGACCGGCGCGGCGGTGGTCTCCGCCCAGGGACCGTGGGTGGCGCCGGCCGACGCCAAGGCGTCGAAGAATCCGGTGAAGGGTGTCGGCAACGCGAAGAAGCTGGTCGAGACCAACTGCGTATCCTGTCACGGACCCATGGGGAAGGGCGACGGCCCGGCCGCTGCCGCGCTACCTCCGCCGAAGCCCGCGAACTGGACGTCCGCGGCGGTTCAGAACCAAACCGACGGTGAGATTTTCTGGAAGATCTCGAACGGCCGCGGCGCCATGCCTCCTTGGAAGCACCTCTCGGAGCAGGAGCGCTGGGAGATCGTGAACTACATCAGAAGCCTGAAGGGAAAGTAGCCGGCACGGCTTCGCGGTTCACCCGCCCCGCCGGGAGTCCCGGCGGGTGTTTTCGCTCCCCGCCATGCGCCTCTCCACGATCGATGTCGGCAGCAATACGGTTCGGCTCCTCGTCGCCGACGTGCTCGATGGGGCGACGTGGCGGGTCGTCGACCAGGACCAAACGATCACCCGGCTCGGCGAGGGCCTCGCCCGCTCGGGAGCGCTGGGTGAGGCGCCGATGGCTCGGACGCTCGCTGTCGTCCACGGTTACGTCGAGCGCGGCGTCCGGCTCGGCGCGCGAGACATCCGCATCGTCGCGACCAGTGCCGTGCGCGAGGCGTCCAACGGCCGCGCCTTCGCGGCGGCCGTCGAGCAGGCGACCGGTCGGAGGGTCGACGTCGTGAGCGGCGAGGCTGAGGCCCGTCTCACGCTTCGCGGGGTACGCCACGGTCTCGGCGCGCTGGCGGGTCCGGTTCTCGTGTTCGATATCGGCGGCGGCAGCACGGAGTACGTGCTGGCCGAGGACGACGTGATCCGATCGATGGCGAGCCTGCGGCTCGGCGTCGTCCCGCTCGCGGAGCGGTTCCCGTTTCCAGGCCCGGTGGCCGAGCCACGCTATCGCGAGCTCTATGACGAGGTGCGCGCCCGCCTCGAGCACGAGCTGCCCGAACCGATCCGTACCGCCCGCGTCGCCCACCTCGTGGGCACGGCCGGCACGGTGACGACACTCGCGGCGCTCGACCTCGGCCTCCACCGCTACGATCCGGAGCGCGTGCAGGGGCACCGGCTGGACCGCCCGATCATCGCGCGACTCGCCGCCCGGCTGGGCGCGCACACGGTCGCAGAGCGCGCGGCGCTCCCGTGCCTCGAGCCGGGCCGCGCTGACCTCATCATCCCCGGCATCGCGATCGTGATGGCGACCCTGGACCAGATCGGGGTCGAGACGCTACGGGTCAGCGAATTCGGGCTGCGCGAGGGCGTCCTGGTGGACGCGATCGAGGGACGCCGAGCACCGTGATTTGACACTCCGGAAGCCGCCGACTAGACTAATGCGTTAAGTATGGATGAAATTGCGGTTTTGGTGCTCAACTACACCTTTGAGCCGCTGCATTTCACCAACGCTCGCCGCGCGATCACGTTGCTCCTGGCCGGCAAGGCGGAGGCCGTCGAAGCCTCCCCGCGCGTGGTGCGGTCGCCCTCGGTGACGTTCGCTCTCCCGGCAGTGATCCGGCTGGCCATGTACATCCGCAAGCCGTTCCTCGACCGCGTGGCCTTCAACAAGAAGAACATCCTGAGACGGGACGGCTACAGCTGCCAGTACTGTAACCGCCGCGGCGAGCGCCTGACCGTCGACCACGTCGTGCCGCGCTCGCGGGGGGGCGAGACGACCTGGGTGAACGTGGTCGCGGCCTGTCTGCGTTGCAATCTGCGCAAGGGCAACCGGCTGCCCGACGAGGTCGGGATGCGCCTCATCCGCGAGCCGGTGCATCCGAAGTTCGTGTTCTCGACGCACATGCTACGACACCCTCACGCGCATTCGCTCCTCGACTCGTGGCGAAAGTATCTGCTGGCCGTCCCGACGCCCTCCTGACGTAGCCCGACACCGTGTTCCGGTTGTCCTCCGAGTATTCGCCGCGTGGCGACCAGCCGCAGGCGATCGCCGCCCTCACGGATTTCGTCCGCGCGGGCCGCCGTCACATGGTGTTGCGCGGGGTGACGGGCTCGGGCAAGACCTACTCGATCGCCAACGTCGTGGCGAACGTGGACCGGCCCACCCTCGTCATCTCGCCGAACAAGACGCTGGCCGCCCAGCTGTTCAGCGAGTTCCGGGCCTTCTTTCCGGCGAACGCGGTCGAATACTTCGTCTCGTACTACGACTATTACCAGCCCGAGGCCTACATCCCGCAGTCGGACACATACATCGAGAAGGACGCGCTCATCAACGACGAGATCGACCGGATGCGCCACTCGGCGACCAAGTCCCTGCTGGAGCGGCGCGACGTCATCGTCGTCGCCTCGGTGTCGTGTATCTACGGCATCGGCGAGCCCGACACCTACCAGGGGTTGCACCTCGAGCTCCGCCAGGACGACCGGATCGACCGGGACGAGATCATCCGGCGACTCATCGCGGTCCAGTACGAGCGGAACGACTACGACTTTCACCGCGGCACGTTCCGTGTGCGGGGGGACGTGGTCGAAGTCTTCCCGGCGAACGAGGAATCGATCGCGCTCCGGATCGAGCTCTTCGGCGACGTCGTCGACGCGGTCTCGCGGATCGATCCGCTCCGGGGCGCGGTGCTCGAGCGCGTCGACCGGGTCCACATCTACCCGGCGAGTCACTACGTGACCGAGGCGAGCCAGCTCGCGCGCGCGTTCGAGACCATCCAGGAGGAGCTCGCGGAACGACTCGCGTTCCTCCGCCAGCGCAACCGCCTGCTCGAGGCGCAGCGGCTCGAGCAGCGGACCCTCTTCGACATCGAGATGCTGCGCGAGCTCGGGTATTGCCACGGGATCGAGAACTACTCCCGACACCTGACCGGCCACCGGCCGGGGGAAGCGCCGCCCACGCTGATCGACTACCTGCCGAAAGACGCGCTCGTGGTCATCGACGAGAGCCACGTCGCGGTGCCGCAGGTCCGCGGTATGTACTACGGGGACCGGTCGCGCAAGGAAGCGCTCGTCGAATACGGGTTCCGGCTGCCCTCGGCGTTCGACAACCGACCGCTGACGTTCGACGAGTTCACGCGGCTGACGGGCCAGACACCCTCGCCGAGCAGGTGATCCGCCCGACCGGGCTCATGGATCCGCGGATCACCGTGCGGCCCGCCAAGGATCAGGTCGACGACCTGCTCGGCGAGCTCCGGGCGCGGGCCGAGCGCGACGAGCGCGTGCTGGTGACGACGCTGACCAAGCGTATGGCCGAAGACCTCACCGAGTACTACCAGCAGCTGGGGCTCCGCGTCCGCTACCTGCACTCCGACATCGACACGCTCGACCGGGTCGCCATCATCCGCGACCTCCGGCTCGGGAAGTTCGACGGCCTCATCGGGATCAACCTCCTGCGCGAGGGGCTCGATATCCCGGAAGTGTCGCTGGTAGCGATCCTCGATGCCGACAAGGAGGGCTACCTGCGCTCGGCGACCTCGCTCATCCAGACGGCGGGACGGGCGGCACGTAACGTCAACGGGGAGGTCATCATGTACGCCGACCACATCACGGACTCGATGGCGGCCACGATCCGCGAGACGGAGCGTCGGCGGGAGCTGCAGCGCGCCTACAACGACGCACACGGGATCACGCCGGAATCGATCAAGTCCGCGATCCGCGAGCTCCTCCAGACGGTCTACGAGCGCGACTACTACACGGTGCCCGTGGAGGAGCCGGCCGCGGAGACCTTCGAGTCGCCGGCGGCGCTCCAGTCGCGTATCCTCGAACTGGAGGCGCGGATGAAGGAGGCGGCCAAGCGCCTCGACTTCGAGCAGGCGGCCGAGCTTCGCGACAGGCTCAGGTCGCTCCGCAAGCTACAGCTCAAATGAGTGTGGTAATGCGAAGCCGCAGGCGAGGCGAGCCCGTGAATCCAGGAGTGCGAGCCGAAGCCGCAGGCGAGGCGAGCCCGTGATTCTGGAGGAAAAGCTCGCCCGGGTGCCCGACCGGCCCGGCGTGTACCTCTACCGCGACGGTAAGCAGCAGGTCCTCTACGTCGGCAAGGCCGCGTCCCTACGCAGCCGCGTGCGATCCTACTTCCAGGAGTCTCGCCCGCGCGACCCCAAGACGGACGCGCTCGTGCGCCAGGTCCGGGACCTCGAGTACATCGTCACCGACAACGAGCTCGAGGCCCTCATGCTCGAGGCCAACCTGGTCCGCAAGCACCGGCCCCGATACAACATCATCCTGAGAGACGACAAGCACTATCCGTTCCTGAAGCTCACCACGAACGAGGAGTTTCCACGGCTGGTGGTGGCCCGGCGGGTGCAGCGGGACGGCGCGCAATACTACGGCCCCTTCTATCCGGCCACCGCGATGCGCGAGACCCTCCGGCTCACGCGGCAGCTCTTCCCCCTGCGCACCTGCTCGATCACGATCGACGGCGCGCTCGAGCGACCCTGCATCCAGTACGCGATCCACCGCTGCAACGCGCCCTGCACGGGTTGGGAGACCCGCGAGGGATACGCGGAGACCGTGCGGGATGTCATCCATTTCCTGGAAGGGCGGGACGAAGAGCTGGCGCGGCGCCTCACCAAAGAGATGGAAGAAGCCGCCGCCGAGCTCAAGTTCGAGCGCGCCTCCGTGCTCCGCGACCAGATCCAGTCCCTCAACAAGGTCCGCGAGCGCCAGAAGATCATCTCGACGGACGACGTGGACCAGGATATCGTGGGCGTCGTGCGCCAGGGAGGCGACGCGTGCGTCGAGCTGTTCTTCGTGCGCAAGGGCCGGCTCGTCGGTCAGGAGCCCTTCTTCTTCGACCGCGTCGCCGGCTGGAGCGACGGCGAGATCCTCTCGGCGTTCGTGCGCCAGTTCTACGGCAAGGCGGTCACGCCCGCGCCCGAGATCCTCCTGTCCGAGGAGCTGCCGGAGGCGGAGCTCACGACCGAGTGGCTCACCACGCTCGCGGGCCGGCGCGTGCAGCTGCACGCGCCCCAGCGAGGAGCCAAGCGAGAGTTCGTCGCGATGGCCGAGGCGAACGCTGTGATCGCGCTTCAGAACCGCCTCCTCTCCCGTGACAACCGTCAGCAACTCGTGCTCGAGGAGCTTCAGCGCGCGCTCGGCCTCCCCGGTCTCCCGAACCGCATCGAGGGTTATGACATCTCCAACATCCAGGGGACCGAGCAGGTCGGCTCGATGGTCGTCTGGGAGAACGGCGGCCTCAAGAAGGACGACTACAAGCGCTTCCGGATCCGGACCGTCGCCGGCGCCGACGACTTCGCCTCGCTGGGCGAGGTGCTCACGCGGCGCTTCGCGAAGGCCCTCGAGCAGGGGAGCGTGCTGCCCGACCTCGTCCTCATCGATGGGGGCCGCGGCCAGCTCAACGTCGCGCTCAAGGTGCTCCAGGACCTCGGGCTCGACTACATCCCGGCCGTCGGGCTCGCGAAACAGGCCGAGGAGGTTTACCAGGCCGACAGCCTGCATCCGCTCGTCCTCGATCCGACGTCGCCCGCCCTCCACACGCTCCAGCGGGTCCGGGACGAGGCGCACCGCTTCGCGATCACCTACCACAAGAAGCTCCGCGCGAAGCGCACGATCCAGTCGGTGCTCGACACGATCCCCGGCATCGGGCCGACGATCCGGACGAGCCTCCTGAAGACGCTCGGCTCCGCGCGGCGCGTCCGTGACTCGTCGGTCGCCGAGCTGGCGGCGGTGCCGAAGGTGACCCCGAAGCTCGCGCAGCGGATTTTCGACCACTTCCATCCTTCGCCGCGGGAACCACACCCCGCGACAGACTGTTACAATGGCGGGAGCCAACCAGGCTCAGGGGGAGGTGACAGCCAATAATGAAGAAAATCATGGCAGTCACGGCGGTAGCGGTTGCGCTGTCCTTCACCGCGGGCGGAGCGTTCGCGAGTTCCTGCCCGAAGGTGATCAAGGAGGCTCGAGATGCCGCCGGCAAGATGAAGGCGGACGATCCGAAGGTGAAGGCGGCGGTCGCCAAGCTGGACGAGGCGCAGAAGCTCCACGACGGAGGCAAACACGCGGACTCGCTCAAGCTGGCCAACGAGGCCGCGGCGGATCTCGGCGTCACGAAGTAGTCGCACAAGTTTCGGCGTGGCGCGGCGCAGGTCCTCGGGCCGCGCCACGCCGTTGTCGCGCGGTGGGCCCGGCTCGAGTGTGACGTGGGCCGCGCGCCGACTCGCCCAGCACTTTCTTGCCCCTGCCTGCCAAGAATGTTAAGACTTTATCGAATCATGTCGACCGACCGCTATCCGTTCCGCGAGATCGAAGCGAAGTGGCAGGGAATCTGGGAAGAGACGAAGCAGTTCCGAGTTCGCGAGGATCCCAGCCGGCCGAAGTTCTACTGCCTCGAGATGTTCCCATACCCGTCCGGCCGGATCCACATGGGTCACGTGCGCGTCTACGCGATCGGCGATCTCCTCGCCCGCTACAAG
>Ga0209377_1002289_pt1 | contig 12499 bp, 15 predicted proteins | sample GraSoiAngelo_141_FD_185898 | JGI IMG/M metagenome (GOLD analysis project Ga0209377, IMG submission 185898) | Grasslands soil microbial communities from the Angelo Coastal Reserve, California, USA - 14_0929_12_40cm (SPAdes) (version 2) | ecosystem: Environmental > Terrestrial > Soil > Grasslands ...
CGATCGAGGCCTTCGAGCCCTTGAAGTCGTAGCGCTGAGCCACCTCTTTGGTGGCTTGATTCACCGCGTTGTCGACCTCTTGGAGGTCGGCACCGGTGGAGATGTCGAACGAGGCTAAGCCGGCCATAGGGCGGTAATGTACCCGCCCCGGACCTAGAACAGGAAGCTTTCCAGCGCCCTGGCTCTCGAGACGTGACGGAGGCGCGCCAGCGCCTTCTCCTTGATCTGCCGCACGCGCTCCCGGGTGATGCCGAGCAGCGAGCCGATCTCCTCGAGCGTCATCGGCTCCTGGCCCTCGAGCCCGAAATACAGCCGCAGGATCTTCGCCTCGCGCTCCTTGAGAGTCGCCAGCACTTCCTCGATGGATTCGGTGAGGGCGTGCTCGAAGATCTCGTCGTCGGGACCGGGGTTCGTCGTGTCCGGGAGATAGTCGAGGAGCTTGTTGTCCTCGCCGGGGGTGAGGGGAGCATCGAGCGAGAGGTGGGCCTGCGAGATGGACAGCGTCTTCGCCACCTCTTCCTCGGAGATGTCCATCCCCTCAGCGATCTCTTCCACCGTCGGCTCGCGGCCGAGCTCTTGCAGGAGTGACGCGGAGCGCTTGCCGATCCGGTGCAGCGTGCCCGCCCGGTTCAGCGGGACGCGCACGATGCGCGACTGCTCGGCCAGCGCCTGGAGGATCGCCTGCCGGATCCACCAGACGGCGTACGAGATGAACTTGATGCCCTTGGTCTCGTCGAACTTGTGGGCGGCCCGGATCAGGCCGAGGTTGCCCTCGTTGATCAAGTCCGAGAGCGATACTCCCTGGTTCTGGTATTTCTTGGCCACGGAGACGACGAACCGGAGGTTCGAGCGCACCAGCTTGTCCAGCGCCTCCGCGTCGCTCTGCTTGATCCGCTGGGCCAGCGTCACCTCCTCCTCGCGGGTGATCAACGGATACTGGCTGATCTCCCGCAGGTACTGGTCGAGCGATCCCTCGTCGAACGAGGCTCGTTTCGCCGTGTTCAGTTGCATGACCGAGTCACCCCTCCAGGCGCGCACGACGCCGCCGCACGGGACTCCGGACTCCAGGCGCCGGCTCTTACCGGATAATCGACCCGAGCCGGTGCCAGCGAATATCGGTCAGCCAAGGAAGCGCATCCCGCGTCTCCCGGTCGTAGCTGAAATACACGACGAGCGGCCGTCCCTTGACCGCGGCCGCGTCCACGAAGCCCCAGTACCGCGAATCCGCGGAGTTGTCGCGGTTGTCGCCCAGCACGAAGTACTTGCCGGCCGGGACGGCCAGGGGACCCCAGGTGTCCCGGGTCGGGTGATAGTCACGGACCAGCCCCGGGCCGCCGAGCAGATAGTCCCGTTGCCAGTTGAACTCCGGATCGTACACGTCCCGAGGGTCCACCCGCTGGACATAGGGCTCCACCAGCCGCCGGCCGTTCACCCGCACGTCGCCGCTGCGCATTTCCACCGTGTCCCCCGGGGCCCCGATCACCCGCTTCACGTAGTTGAGCTCGGGGTTCTTCGGGTACGCGAACACGATGACGTCGCCGCGCCGCGGCGATTCGAATCCGGGAAGCCGCGCGTGGGTGCCGGGGATTTGCGCGCCGTAGACGGCCTTGTTGACGAACAGGAAGTCGCCCGCGAGCAGCGTCCGCTCCATGCTGCCGGAGGGAATCTGAAACGCTTCGACCAGGAACGTGCGGATGATGAGGAACAGCACCAGCGCCATGCCCAGCGAGCGCATCCAATTGTCGAACCACCGCGCGAGCCGGGAGCGCCGCTGAGGGGGGGCGAAGGGAACCGGCGTAGCGCGCGCGCCCGTACCCGGCCGAGGGGCCCCCAAGTGATGCATGGCTTTTACGTTAGCCAAGCCGTCCGCCAGAAGCAACAGTCACTGCCCATCCGCGTGCCCCCGCCCAGCGGCGAACCCGGTCCCGGAAATCGTCGGGGGGATCGCCATGCAACACCCGGGCCGCGAGGCACGCGGCCTCGCCCTCGCGCTCGACGCGGACCCACGCCACTCGGACATCCGCCAGCGCGCTGAGCGCCGATCCGTCGAGCGGCGAGCCACCGGTCGAGAGGACGATGAGCAACGATTCGTGATCCACCGGCCGCACGCTAATGCAGCCGGCGTGAGCGGCATCACCGTCCCATTGCAGGGCGGTCCAATTCGTCGCGGGGCGTCACGCCTCGGTGTCGATCTGCGCCCGCTGCAGCTTCCCGGAGAAGTCCACGTAGATCACCTTGGTCTCCGAGTAGAAATCGTAGACCTCCCACCCGCCCTCGCGGTGCCCGTTGCCGGTCTGTTTCACACCGCCGAACGGCAGGTGGGCCTCCGCCCCGATCGTTGGCGCGTTCACGTAGGTGATGCCGGTGTCGAGCTCGTGCATCGCCCGGAAGGAAGCGTTCACGTCCCGTGTGTAGAGCGAGCTCGAGAGCCCGTACCGCACATCGTTGTTCACGCCGATCGCCTCGTCGAGCGAGCCCACCTTGATCACCGCGAGCACCGGGCCGAAGATCTCCTCCTGCTCCACGCGCATCCCGGCCCGGACCCCGGCGAGCACGGTGGGCTTGTAGAACCACCCGCGCTCGAGCCCCTTTCCTGTCGGCCGCTCACCACCGATCAGCACCTGGGCGCCCTCGTCCCGCCCCACGCCCACGTAGTACTCGACCTTCTTGCGAGCCGCTTCGTTGATGAGGGGTCCGACGTCTGTCTGGGCGTCCAGCCCGGCACCGAGGCGCAGCCGCTCCGCCCGATCGCACAGCATCTTGACCAGCGTGTCGTGCACCCGCTCGTGCACGACCAGCCGGCTCGTGGCGGTGCAGCGCTGCCCAGTGGTGCCGAAGGCCCCCCACAGCACGCCGTCGAGCGCGAGGTCCAGATCCGCGTCGTCCATCACGATCATGGCGTTCTTACCGCCCATCTCGAGCGAGAGGCGCTTGTGCATCCGGCCGCACGTCGTGCCGATGACCGACCCCGTCTCGGTCGACCCGGTGAACGAGACGACGGGGACCTCGGGATGCTCCACCATCGCCTTGCCGACGACCGAGCCTTCCCCGTGCACCAGCTGCACGACCTCGGGCGGCAGCCCCGCCTCGAGCAGGATCTCCACCAGCAGGTGCGCGGTGTGGGGCACGTCCTCGGCCGGCTTGAAGATCACCGCGTTCCCGCACAACAGCGCGGGGAACATCTTCCACGTCGGGATCGCGAGCGGGAAGTTGAACGGGGTGATGAGTCCCGCGACGCCGATCGGCCGGCGGAAGCTCATCGCCCATTTGTTGCGCAGCTCCGAAGGCACGGTGCGACCGAACAGCCGCCGGCCCTCCGTGTGGGCGTAATGCGCGGTGTCGATCCCCTCCTGCACGTCACCCCGGGTCTCCGGCAGAACCTTCCCCATCTCGCGCGTCATGGCGCGCGCGATCGCTTCCTTTCGCTGGACGAGCAGATCGCCGACGCGGTGCAGCACCTCGCCGCGGATCGGCGCGGGGGTCTGGGACCACTGCGCGAACCCCCGCTTCGCCGACGCGACGGCGCGGGTCACCTCGTCCGGGCCCGAGCGCGGGAAACACCCGATCAGGTCGTCCCAGTCCGCGGGGTTACGGTTTTCGAAGTACGCCCCGGTCCGCGGGGCGACCCACTCGCCGGCGATGAAGTTCTTGAAGTTCTCAGGCATGTCAGGTGCTGGGTGTAGGTGTTGGGTTCTTGGGTGTCAGCGCGGCAGCGGCACATCGGGGCACAGCCACAGGGCTGCCGCGTTGGCCCCGACGCGCGGCAAGACTTCCCGCGTCATGAGGAGAATCCCCCAGACGATGAGGATCTGCGCGACCACGTGGGCAAAGCCGAGGCGTCGCTTCCAGGACGAAATGCTCGCCCACAACCCCGCGGCGATCACCGTGGTCACGCCGAGCAGGTAGAAGATCAGGCGCACGCCGCAGCCGTGCGAATACGGCCAGACGCCCGGGGCGATCCCGATGCCGACCAGCACCCCGAGGGCCACCTTCGCCCACGTCCCGATCCGATCGCGCGCATTCGGCGCCGCCGCGCCGCCGCTCCATCCCCCGCCGGGCAGGGCGGCCGGCTTGCGGACGGTCCGTTCGCCACCGCTCGGTCGACCGAGCGTCGGGTCGGCCGCCGGCAGCTTCTTGAGGAGGCGGTCGACCTCGGCCATCTCTTTGTCCCAGTCACGGTCCTTCTCGATGTCCGCCACTACGCCTCCCGGGCCAGCCCGTAGCGCTCGATCTTCTTGTAGAGATTGCTGCGCGGCATATCCAATGTGCGTGCGGTCACGGACACATTCCAGTCGTTTTCCTTCAGCTTCGCGAGAATGTAGGTCCGCTCCGCCACCTGCTTGAACTCCTCGAAGGTGGCCGCGCGCATCCACGGCGCCCCGGCGAGATCGGCGGGGCTCGTGCCCCGCCCCGCGTCCACCGCCCCCAGCCCGGCTATCCGCTCTACATCCTGCGCCGTCACCGCCGGCCCCGTAGCGAGGATGAGGAGGCGCTCGATCGCGTTCCGCAGCTCCCGGATGTTGCCCGGCCAGTCGCGCGCGGCGAGGTGCTGCACGGCCTCCGCGTCGAACGGCTTGGCGGGAAGCCCGCCGCTCCGGGTCATCTGGCTCACGAAGTGCGCGACGAGTTGCGCGACGTCGGCGCGCCGCGCGCGCAGCGGCGGCACCTCGATCGGCACGACGTTGAGCCGGTAGAGCAAGTCCTCGCGGAACCGCCCCGCCGCGATCTCCGCCTGCAAGTCCTTGTTGGTGGCGGCCACGACCCGCACGTCCACCTCCAGCGTCTTCCCCGACCCGACACGGGAGATCACTCCCTCCTCGAGCGCGCGCAGCACCTTGGCCTGCGCCGACAGGCTCATGTCCCCGATCTCGTCGAGAAACAGCGTGCCGCCGTCCGCCAGCTCGAACTTTCCCACGCGATCGGCGAACGCGCCGGTGAAGCTCCCCTTCATGTGTCCGAACAGCTCGCTTTCGATCAGCTCGGTCGGGATCGCGGCGCAGTTCACTTCCACGAACGGCCCGCGCGCGCGCGGGGAAAGCGCGTGGATGGCGCGGGCCACGAGCTCCTTTCCGGTACCGTTCTCCCCGGTGATGAGCACGCGCGCGGCGGTCGGCGCGACCTTCTCGATGCGCTCGATCACCTGCTTCACCGCCCGGCTCGTGCCGACGATCTCGTACTGCGCGTGCACCTCGGCCTTGAGCCGGACGTTCTCGCTGGCGAGGTCGACGTGTTGCAGGGCGTTGCGCAGCGTGAGCAGGATGCGGTCGGTATCGAGGGGCTTCTCCAGGAAATCGTACGCGCCGAGCTGGGTCGCCTCGACCGCGGTCTGGATCGTTCCATGACCGGAAATCATCACGACCTGCGCGTGCGGGTCGAGCACGCGCAGGTTCCGCAATGTCTCGAGCCCGTCCATGCCCTGCATCTTCACGTCCAGAAAGACGAGATGGGGCCGGAACTCGGGGTAGCGCTGCAGCGCCTCAGATCCCGAGGCGCACGCCTGCACGTCGATCTCCTCGTATTCGAGCACCTGCGTCAGCGCCTCGCGGATGCCCTTCTCGTCATCGACGACCAGGACGCGTCGGCTCACGGCTCGCTCCGCTTCAGGCGATACAGCACGACGGCGGTGGGGTGGATGCGGACGTCGGCAAACCCCGGGGACACGCGCAAGGGGACCGCGCCGGTCGAGTCCGCCCCCGCTACGCGTTGCGCCAGCTGCCGCACCACGGGCGGGGGAAACGGGATGCCGCGCAGGCTCAGCTCCTGGACCGTGAAGCGGGCCAGCCCCGGCCGCTCGATCCGCAAGGGGCCGGCGATCCGCAGCGGCTCCCTCGGGCTCAGGAACCCGGCGACGGGCCCCAGCGCGTCCGGCGGAATCACCCGCGTGTCGAGCCGGCAGTGAACGGCCAGCGACCCTTCCGACAGCTCGACCCGCAACGAGTCGAAGCTCTTGCGCACGGACCAGTCCATCGAGCTGCCGATGAGAGACGCCACTTCATTGGCCGAGAGCACGACCGAATCCGGTCCGGTCGCCCGCTTGAGGCGATCGACTTTGGTTTGCGTACTGTGCAGCGCCTTGGGCGTCGGAGCACCGACTCCGGTGTCCGCCACGGGCGGGAGCTGGGTGGAGTGCAGTCCGAACACGTGCGCGGCCCGGCGCATGATCGGCTCCCGGAACCACCACGCCGTCAGCGCCACCACGAAGGCGACGCCGATGAACGCGAGCCGAAGCAGTCCCTTAAGGCAGCCGTTCACTGTGCCTCACGTGATACACCGCACCTCCGGATTGGAGCGTGCTCTGCATCAGATCGAGCGCGCTCACGAGCGCTGTCTCGGCGAATGCGAGCCGGCTCAGCGCCTCCTCGAGGCCGGTGAAGGCGGGGGGCCGGGCGTCCCGCGCCGCGCGCCCCAGCGTGACGTGGGGGCGGAAGGGCCGCGCTTCCGAGGGAAACCCGAGCGGCGCGAATTCCTGCTCCACGCGGTGTTGCAGGATCTCGAGCCCCGGCTCCGGCGCGATGCCCACCCACACGACGCGGGGCCGCCGGAAGTCGGGAAACACCCCGAACCCGCCGAGCGCGAGCGACAGAGTACGCGCCCCCGCCGCGGCGCTCGTGAGCGCCGCCGCGAGCTCCGGCTCCCGCTCATCCGCCACGTCACCCAGAAACTTGAGCGTCAGATGGACGGCCTCCCCGCGGACCCACTTCACGGGCAGGTCCCGGTCGCGCAACGGCGCCGTGGCCGTCCACAGCGCCTCGCGTACCGGTGGAGGAAGATTCAGGGCAACGAAGAGCCTCACGCGCGCTCGGCGCGCTCGGCGAGGAGACTGCCGCGGCGGTAGCCGCGGGGATCGGCCGCGAAACCCAGGGCCGTGAGGCGCTCCCTGACTGCCGTCAACCGCTCGGTAACCCAGGGAACCCACCGCGGCTCGACCTCGATGCGCGCCCCCCCCCGGTCGCCGTGGTGGCGCACCCGGAGATCACCCGTCACGCCCAGCTCGCGCAGGTACGCCTCCGCGCGCTCCACCTGCGCGAGGCGGTGAGACGTGATCGCGATGCCATAGGCCACGCGGCTCGAAAGGCATGGCGCCGCCGGCGCGTCCCATACCGGAAGCCCGAGGTCGCGCGCGGCTTGCCGGACATCCGCCTTCGTGAGCCCCGCCTCCGCGAGCGGCGAACGCACGCCCGCCGCCTGCCCCGCAGCGTACCCGGGGCGATGCTCGCGCAGGTCGTCCGCGTTCGTGCCGTCGCACACGATGGCGAGCCCGCGCCCCCGCGCCTCCGGGACGAGCCGGCGCCACAGCTCGGTCTTGCAGAAGAAGCACCGGTTCGTTGGATTCGCGAGATAGTCGGGATCGTCGAGCTCGTGCGTGTCGAGCTCGACCAGCGGAACATCGAAGCGCTGCGCCACCGCCTGCGCCGTGGCCCACTGAGCGGTCGGGTAGGAGCCGCTCCGGCCCACCCCGGCCACCATCCGGTCAGGCCCCAGCTCCTGCCGGAGCACGACCGCCAGGAGGGCCGAGTCGACCCCGCCCGAGTAGCCGACGAGGGCCGATGGAAAGGTCCGGACGAGCGCGCGCAGCCGTGCAGCGGGATTGGGTAGGCCCGACATGGCCGAATAGTAGCGGCTCACACTGTCTCCATCAAAGGACATTATCGGATAGTTCGTAGGTTGGGAACCTGGTATCCTTATGATACGTTCAAAAACCATCACGAACGTCTACTTCTAGTAGGTAACCAAGGTACCGGGGCTCCGAAATGGCGCACAAGACCGAGCTGGACGCCGTCGACCGGAAGATCCTGCGGCTGCTCGCGACCGACGGGCGCTCGAGTTACCAGGCCCTTGCCGATGACGTGGGGCTGTCGCGACCCGCGGTGATGGAGCGGGTGAAGCGACTGGAGGAAGCAGGCTACATCACCGGGTACGGCGCGCGCGTCGATCGCGTCAAGGCGGGATTCCCGGTCACCGCGTTCGTCGCGGTGCGCTACGCCAACTCCGATTACGTCGGCGATGAGCCGCGGATGCGCGAGATGGAAAAGCATCCCGGCGTCTTGGAGTGTCACCACGTCGCAGGGGAAGACTGTTACGTCCTCAAGGTGGCCGCTCCCGATCTCGAGCGCCTCCAGGATCTGCTGCGCGATCTGCGCGGGCCGTCGCCGACGGTGGAGATGAGCACGCGGACCACAATCGTGCTCGGCACGGTGTTCGAAAAACCGGGGTTCGTCCCCACGGAGCTCGACTGATGGCCGGGTTGCGCGGCAAGGCGCTCGTCGCCTATCTCGTCGTCTGCGTGTTCTGGGGGTCGACCTACCTCGCGATCCGCGTCGGCGTCGGGGTCCTGCCCCCCTTCCTGTTCGCCGGACTGCGGTTCCTCATCGCCGGCCTGCTGCTGCTCACCGTGGTGCTGGCGCTCGGCGACGCGCTCCCGAAACGGTTGGTCGACTGGCGGACCCAGGCGATCGTGGGCGTCCTGCTGCTCGCGGGCGGCAACGCGTTCGTCGTCTGGGCCGAGCAGTACACCGCGTCCGGCGTCGCCAGCATTTTCGTCGTGACGGTCGCGCTGTGGATGGCGTTCTTCGACGCGATCATCCCGGGCGGCTCGGGCGACTTGAACTGGCGTGTCGTGACCGGGCTGCTGCTCGGGTTCCTCGGCACCGCCCTCCTGGTGGGTGCGAGCCCCGCCGAGATCCTGCGGGCCGATCTGCGCGGACCGATCGCCCTCACCTGCGCGAGCGCCTCGTGGTCGCTCGGCTCGGTGTACAGCAAACGCCATCGTACGGAGACGAGCCCCTACGTCGGGGCGGCGATCCAGATGGTCGCGGGCGGCGCCGCGATCGCCCTCGTGGGCACGCTGCTCGGTGAATGGAGCCGCTGGCACCTCACCCCCAAAGGCGTCGGCGCGATCGCGTATCTCGTGGTGTTCGGCTCGATCCTGGGCTACAGCGCCTACACCTACGCGCTGCGCCACGCCTCACCCACCATCGTGGGGACGTACGCGTACGTGAATCCCGTGATCGCCGTGCTGCTCGGCTGGTTGATCCTCCGCGAGCCGGTGACCGCGCGCACGTTCCTCGCCATGGCGTTGATCCTCGGCGCGGTCGTGTGGATCCAGCTCTCGCACAAGATCGGACGGACAGTCGGACAGGCGGACCGTCGGGCGGAGACGTCGGGACCAGTCCGTCAGGAGGCCTCAGAGCATGCGTAGCGTGAACCTGGCCGAGAAATTCCGGCAGTTCAGCGAGCACTGGAGCCCGAAGATCGTGGGCGAGCTCAACGACTCTTACGTGAAGCTCGTCAAGGTCCAAGGCGAGTTCGTGTGGCATCACCACGACGTGGAGGACGAGCTGTTTCTCGTCGTGAAAGGCCGGCTCCTGATCAAGTTCCGCGACCGCGACGTGTGGGTGGACGAAGGCGAGTTCGTCATCGTCCCGCGGGGGGTCGAGCACCTGCCCATCGCTTCGGAGGAGACCCACGTGCTCCTGCTCGAGCCGAAGTCCACGCTCAACACGGGGAACGTCCGCAATGAGCGCACGATCAGCGAGCTCGACCGGATCTAAGCGGCCGCTGATCGCGCGGCTCTGGCACGGCGCGGTCCCGGCCGCGAAAGGCGACGCCTACGCCGCCTACCTGCGCCGGACGGGCGTGACGGAATGCCGGGCGACGCCCGGGAACTGCGGCGTCGAGGTGCTGCGCCGGACGGTGGGCAGCGAAACGCACTTCCTGTTCATCTCGTTCTGGGATTCAATGGACGCGATCCGGACATTCGCAGGCGACGACGTCGAGCGGGCGCACTACTACCCCGAGGACCGGGACTACCTGCTCGAGCTGGAGCCGACCGTCACGCACTACGAAGTGTCCGAGCAATAGCGGTACGGCGGGGCGAGGTCACTCGTCGCCAGGTGGCAAGCCAGTCGCGTATGGCGCGGCGGAGGGGGCGCGAAGCCCCGGCTTCCCTTCCTCCGTGTACTTGAAGCCCCGCGTGGTGTGGTAGGCGAGGTCGATGTCGGGAGCGGCAGCGAACTCGGTGAGAATGTCTTCCCAAATCGCGTGCTCGGTGCCGCGGCGCTTGCGGGGCTCGATCAGGTAGCGGATCGTCAGCTGCACGCCGTAGTCCACCACGCTCGTGTACACGATCGGCGTCAGCTTGCGGTAGTTGATGAGGTACTGCTGCGACGCGGACAGCAGCTCCTGCTCGGCCTGCGCCGTCAGGTGCTCCGCGTGCTTGATGGCGATCTTCCCGAGGATCTGCTTCGCTTTTCTCCAGTCGCTCTCGAACGTCACCACCACCGGCACCTCGTTCCAGATGTAGCGGAAGCCCTTGTTGTAGTTGGCGACGGGATCGGTGAAGACCTTGCCGTTCGGGACGTGGATGATCCGCCCGCTCGACTGGTCCGCCTGCACCCACGCGCCGATCTCGTTGAGGGTGAACTGGAACAGGCCCAGGTCGATGACGTCCCCCGCGTGGGGGCCAATCTGGATGCGGTCCCCCACTTCGAACGGGCGGCGCCAGATGATGAACGCCCAGCCGGCGACGTTCGAGAGCGGCTCCTTGAGCGCGATCGCCAGCCCCGCGGACACCAGCCCTAGGTAGGTCGTGAGCGCGGCGGTTCCGACGAACCACGTTTGGCTCACCAGGATCACGCCGACCGCGACTAACGCGTAGGTCACGCCTTTGCGCCAACGGTACCGGCCCCACGGGTCCTGCACCCGGCGGTACACGAACCCCAGGACGAAGTGGCGGACCAGCCAGAGTCCGGCGATCGTCCCCGCGGTAACGAGCAACCGCGTCTGGAGCTGGGGGCTCATGCCGAGGTGAGCCTGGAGCCAGTCGATCATGAGGCGTGTCGGGAAAGTAGGGAGCGGCCGGGCCCCGCGCCAGCCGACGCGGTGTAGATTAGCACGGAATGCGCGCGCTTCCGCTCCTGCTCTGCACGCTCGCCGCCGCGGCCTGTCACCGCGGCGCCGTCGCACCGATCAATCCTCAGGCGGAAGTCGCGGTGAGCGTCGACAACCAGAATTTCCTCGACATGAACGTGTTCCTCATCCGCGGCGGCCAGCGCATCCGTCTGGGCACGGTGCCGGGGCTGACGCAGCGCATTCTGATGGTGCGGCCGGAGCTGATCGGCTATGGCACGGAGCTGCGGTTCGAGCTGCACCCGATCGGCGGTCGGTCGAATCCCGTCAGCGAGACCATCAGCGTGCGCCCTGGCGACGTCATCCACCTGACGATCCCGCCCAACTAAGTCATTTTCCCAGCGACCTCTTTCACAAGCTTCGCGCACAAGGTCGCCGTCATTCCGCTCGGGTCCTGCGCGGGATTGAACTCCACGATGTCGGCGGCGACGAGCGGGACGCTCAACCCGTGCAGCACCGTCAGCACCTCGCGCACCGAAAGGCCGCCCGGCTCGCGGTGCGACACTCCCGGCGCGAAGGCCGGATCGAACGCGTCGATGTCTATCGAGACATACACCGGCTCGCGCAGCGTGGGGCGCCGTCCCGCGACCCAGGCGCGCATGTCGATCACCTCGACCCCGTAGCGCTCGGCCTGGGCGCGCTGGGCGGCGTTCAGCGTGCGGATGCCTACCTGCACGAGCCGATCGGTCAGCCGCTCTTCCATGATGCGCGCGAAGGGACACGCATGGGAGTAGCGGTCGCCCGCGAACTCCGGGTACAGGTCGGGGTGGGCGTCGAAATGCAGGATGCTGAGCTGCGGGTGAAACCATCTCACGGCGCGCACGATCGGGTAAGTGACTGAATGGTCGCCCCCGAGCACGATCGGTCGGCCCCCCGCCTCGAGCAGCGTGCGCACCGCCTCCTCGATCTTCGTCCGCGCGTCTGCGGCGGAGGTGCCGAGCGGCACGTCGCCCGCATCGCCGAGCGCACCGTCCGCGCCGAGATCGACTCCCGTCTCGGTCCAGGGATTTCCGGCGGGCGAATGCAGCGCCTGGCGGATCAGCGGCGGAGCGGCCGCCGTGCCCTTGAGAAACGAGGAGCTCGCGTCGTAGGGGAGGCCGAGCAGCGTCGGGGTGCCGCGGTTTGCACTGGACATATCCGGAAAGGGCGGGTTGGGAACAAGTGAAGATACGCAGGCCGCGCCAGGCCCCGTGGGGCCGAAGCGGCCCGGTGAACTACGGCTGTCTTCCGCGCCTAGGGCGGAGACGAGACAAGCACGGGAACGTTACTCCCAACTGTGGTGCCGTTGCCCAACTGGCCGCTGGCGTTGTTACCCCAGCAGTACGCCGCGCCGGAAGTCGTAAGCCCGCAGGTGTGGTACGAGCCGGAGGCACTAACCGATTGGAACGCCAACCCCCCCACCACGGCAGATGGCGTTGGACTATCTTCCGTCAAGCCATTGCCCAACTGACCCGAACTATTGTCCCCCCAACAGTACGCCGCGCCGGCTGTCGTAACCCCGCAGGCGTTGGGTCCCCCTGCGCTAATGGAGCCAAACGACAGGCCGCCCGAAACCAGCGTGGGCGTGGTGCTGCTCACCAACAGTCCGTTA
>Ga0209377_1002293_pt1 | contig 12488 bp, 10 predicted proteins | sample GraSoiAngelo_141_FD_185898 | JGI IMG/M metagenome (GOLD analysis project Ga0209377, IMG submission 185898) | Grasslands soil microbial communities from the Angelo Coastal Reserve, California, USA - 14_0929_12_40cm (SPAdes) (version 2) | ecosystem: Environmental > Terrestrial > Soil > Grasslands ...
GCCGTACGGCGATCTCGCGCCGGGATCGGGCTCGGCGCTCGCCCCCATCGAGTCGCTGGAGGGCATCATCACCCCGAGCGGTCTGCACAACATCCGCAGCCACAGCGGCACGCCCGACATCGATCCGAAGGAACACCAGTTGCTGCTGCACGGGCTGGTGCAGCGGCCATTGAAATTTTCGATGGAGGCGCTGTGGAGCTACCCGATGACCACGCGCACCCATTTCGTCGAGTGCTCGGGCAACAGCGCCGCCGCCCTCGCGCCGCAGCCCGCCCAGGTGCCCGCGGGCGCGATGCACGGCAACATCGCGTGCAGCGAGTGGACGGGCGTCCCCTTGCGCATGCTGCTCGAGGAAGCCGGGCTCCTGCCGCAGGCGAGGTGGCTCCTCGCCGAAGGCGCCGATTCCGCGCACATGAGCCGCAGCATCCCCGTCGAGAAGGCGCTCGACGACGCTCTGATCGCGCTCTACCAGAACGGCGAGCGCCTGCGCCCCGAGCAGGGCTACCCGGTGCGCCTGCTGCTGCCCGGCTTTGAAGGCAACATGAACGTGAAGTGGCTGCGGCGCTTGAAGGTCACCGAAGAGCCCACCTACACCAAGGACGAAACTTCCAAATACACGGACCTGCAGCCCGACGGGCGCGCGCTGCAGTTCACCTTCGAGATGGGCGTGAAGTCGGTGATCACCAGGCCCTCCTCGACCATGAAGCTGCCGCGCACCGGGTTCTACGAGATCTCCGGCATCGCCTGGAGCGGCGCAGGTCGCATCCGCCGCGTCGAAGTCTCCACCGACGGCGGCGCGACCTGGGCGGAGGCGGCGCTCACCGGAGAGGAACGCCCGAAGGCCCTGGTGCGCTTTCGCCTGCCGTGGGAATGGACGGGCAGGGAAGCGGTGCTGCAGAGCCGCGCCACCGACGAGAAGGGGCGCAGGCAACCTGTGCGCAAAGCGTGGCTGGCGCAATATTCACCCGCCATGGTTTATCACAACAACTCCATCGTGAGCTGGGCTGTGGGCGCCGACGGGAGCGTGAAAAATGTCTACGTCTGAGCGCAGCGCCCTCGTCGCGATCTGTGCCGCGGCGCTCGCCGCCTGCGCGAGCCCGCCGTCTTCGCCGGGCAAGCCACCGGCGTTCGGCGCCGCGGTGAGCGCGGAAGAAATCGCGCGCTCAGATATCAGCATTCCGCCGAGCGGCGCAGGCCTGCCGGCCGGAAGTGGCACGGCGAAGCAAGGCGCAGTAGTCTATGGGGCGAAGTGTCTCGCATGCCACGGTGAGAAGGGCACGGGCAAGCCCGCTGACGCGCTGGTCGGCGGGATCGGCTCTCTCGCCACGGCGAGGCCCGTGCGCACCGTCGGCAGCTACTGGCCGTATGCGACCACGCTGTTCGACTACCTGCGGCGCGCGATGCCGATCACCAATCCGCTCTCGCTCAGCGACGACGAGGTCTACGCCGTGAGCGCATATGTGCTCTTCTTGAACGGCATCGTCGGCGAGGACATGGTCATGAACGCGCAGACGCTGCCGCAAGTGAAGATGCCCAACCGCGACGGATTCGTGAGCGACTGGCCGCCGCGGGCGCGGAATTGAGAAAGTCTCCGGCCGCGTTCGTTCAAGGAGGAATTATGGGAAAACTCTCGCTGGGAACGGTCTTGTTTGCAGCGTGTGCAGCGGTCGCACATGCCCAAACGCAGGAGGAGCTGTTGCACGACGGCAACGGAGGCAGCACCGACAACGTGCTGACCTACGGCATGGGCTACCACCAGCAGCGCTATAGCCCGCTCAAGCAGATCAACAAGAGCACCGTCAAGCGCCTCGTCCCGGTGTGGGCGCTGTCACTCGCGAACGAGGTCGGCGAGCAGGGGCAGCCGCTCGTCTACAACGGCGTCATGTATGTGAGCAACGTCAGGCAGACGGTGGCGATCGACATCGCCACCGGCAGGCAGATCTGGGCGACGCCGATCGAGTGGGACCCGGCCGCCGCGCGCGTGGTGTGCTGCGGGCTCTCCAACAGAGGGGTTGCGCTCTACGACGGCAAGGTATTCGTCGCCTCGATCGACGCGTACCTGAAGGCGCTCGATGCGAAAACCGGCAAGGAAATCTGGAAGACCAAGGTCGCCGAATGGAAGGAAGGCTATTCGATCACCTCGGCGCCCACGGTGGTGAACGGCGTGCTGATAACGGGCATGACCGGCGGCGAATACGGCGTTCGGGGTTTCCTGGCGGGGTACCATCCCGCGACGGGCAGCCTGCTCTGGCGCCGGTACACCACCGCGGGTCCCGGTGAAAAAGGCCACGAGACCTGGCCCGCGGGGGATGCCTACCTGCGCGGAGGCGGTTCGACCTGGATAACCGGCTCCTACGATCCCGACCTCGACCTGACCTACTGGGGCACGAGCAACGGCGGGCCGTGGGATGCCAACTGGCGGCCGGGCGACAATCTGTGGGTAGCCTCGGTCCTCGCGTTGAGGCCCAAGACCGGCCAGATCGTCTGGCATTACCAGTGGACGCCCGCGGAGACCTACGACTACGACGGCAACAACGAGAACGTGCTCGCCGACATCACCGTAAACGGCGTCAAGCGCAAGGTGTTGATGCACGCCGATCGCAACGGTTTTCTGTACGTGCTCGACCGCACCAACGGCGAGCTGCTCGCCGGCAACCCCTACGTGACGGTGAACTGGGCCGAGCGCATCGATCTGGCGACCGGGCGCCCCGTGGAGACGGAAGTCGCGAAGCGCCTGCGCTCGGGCGAGAAGGTCGAGCTCAAGCCGAGGTGGACCGGCGGCAAGAACTGGTTCCCCATGGCTTTCAATCCCAACACGGGGCTTCTGTACTTTCCGATGAAGGAAGAGACCGCGATTTACCAGATCAACAAAGAAAGGCCCGCATACAAGCCGGGTGAGCGCTATCAGGGCGTGGAGAACACCACGGCTCCCCGGGCGCCGGGCGCGGCCTGGGGCTATTACGCGGCGCTGAATCCGTTGACGGCGAAACCCAAGTGGAGAATGCCGCTGGTCGAATTCCCGATGTGGTCCGGAATGCTCGCTACCGCGGGTGGACTGGTGTTCTCCGGAAAGCTGTCCGGCGAATTCATCGCGATCGACGAGGACACGGGCAAGATCGTATGGCAATTCCAGACCAGCTCCGGAATCAATGCCCAGCCGATCACCTACACGCACAACGGCCGCCAGTACGTGACCGTGCTGTCGGGGCTCGGCGGCGGGACTTCGGCAAAGAGGGAGACCGCCGGAAAGATCCAGCCGGGCGGGTCCGTGTGGACGTTTGCCTTGTTGCCCGATTGAAGCGGCACGGTTGAAGAAAATAATCCTCGTCGGCTCGCTGCTCGCCTTTGCGGTCCCCGCATCGGCACAGGATGCGCTCAAGTCCGAGCAGGTCAAGAGCGGCTCGGAGGCGTATGCACGACACTGTGCCGCGTGCCACGGTCCGCGCATGGCCGATCCGGAAGGCGCCCCCGACTTGCGAAAGTTCCCGCGCGATCAGCGCGAGCGCTTCCTGACTTCGGTATCGAAGGGCAAGAACTCCATGCCGCCGTGGGGCGACCTGCTCAAGCCGGATGAAATCGAAGCGCTGTGGGCGTACGTGACCACGGGCGGCAACTGAGAACGCAGTCGATCTGGTTTCGTCCCATTCGAACTGCGTCTACCATAAAAGGGATATCGGTAGATCTAAAGGCAGATAGTGGCACAGCCGACGACGGTATCGCTCGTTCTCGGCATCGGCGGCGCCCGGGGCCTCGCGCACATCGGCGTGATCCAGTGGCTGACCGAAAACGGCTATGACATTCGCTCGATCGCGGGCTCCTCCATGGGCGCGCTCGTCGGGGGAATCTACGCTGCGGGCAAACTGGAAGTCTATGCCGGGTGGGTGTCGGAGCTCGAGCGCATGCAGGTGCTGCGCCTGCTCGATCCGGCGTTCGGCCGCAGCGGTCTTTTCAAGGGCGAGCGCCTCATGGGCGTGCTGCGCAAGCTGATCGGCGATTTCGACATCGAAAATCTGCCCATATCGTTCACGGCGGTGGCGACCGACCTCGAGTCCGGCGAGGAGGTGTGGTTGCGCGAGGGCAAGCTGTTCGACGCGATCCGCGCCTCGATCGCGACCCCTCTGGTCTTCACGCCCTTCAGGTACGGCGGCCGGATGCTGCTCGACGGCGGCCTGGTCAATCCGGTTCCGATCGCGCCCACTCTCAACGACACGACCGAGCTCACCGTCGCCGTCAACCTGAACGGCCCCATCGAGTCGAGGCCGCCTTCGCTCAAGAGGGCGCCGATCCCCGAAGGCAGCACCTACCGGCGGCGCATCCACGCTTTCATAGAGAGCCTGCGTTACTCGAAGGCAAAGACCCCGGCCGTGCCCGCGCGCGGGATCCTCGATATTGCGCTCGCATCCATGGAAGCGATGCAGAGCACGGTCACGCGCTTGAGGCTCGCCGCCTACTCGCCCGACGTGATGGTCGAGATACCGCGCAATGCCTGCGGCCTCCTCGAGTTCTGGCGCGCGGAGGAGTTGATCGCGCTTGGCCGCGAGCGTACCGCGCGGGCATTTTCAGCAAGCAAGCACTGACGAACCTGGATAGCGCGCTATTTTTTTCTCTCCCCGGCAACGACATACGCCCACAGCGCCTCGATGTCGTCGGGCTTGAGCACGTCCTCCCAGGGCGGCATGTTTCTCACGCCGTAGGTCACGGTATCGACGAAGCGCGCGTGGTCCTCCCGCGGAAATTTGCGCAGATCCTTCGCCCACTCGGGGTTGGCGAGGCGCGGCCCGTGACAGGTCTGGCAGTGAGTCTCGTAGAGGGCCGAGCCTTTGCCGATCTGCTCCGGGGCGAACGGCTTCCCGCCTGCGTCCTGCGCCGCGGAGCTCGCGCACGCGAACGCGAGGCCGAGGGCGAATGCGCCGCCGGGTCTCGCCCTCATTCGGGCATCAGCGCAAACGTCCACACCGAACCGCCGGTGGGTACGCTGTCCGTCACGACGCGGTTCGCGATGCTGCCGCCGCGCCCGGACAGGACGGTCACGTATTGCCGGCCCTTGTGGGTATAGGTGATGGGCGGCGCGTTGACCGACGAGCCGGTCTTGAACTGCCAGAGCGTCTTGCCGCTGTCCTGATCGAGCGCGATGACCTCGCCGGTCAGCAGGCCCGTGAACAAGAGACCGCCGTCGGTCGCGAGCATGCCTGCCGAGCTCGCGAACTCCATCATCGGAACCTGCCAAGCCACTTTGCCGGTCAGCGGCTCTATCGCCATGTGATAGCCGGCCGGCTCACCCTTGGGCGTGGTCATGGTGGACTCGATGCCGGTGGAACCCGCGCCGAGCGCGAACTTGAAATCCACGTACTTCATGAGCCGCGGAAAATTCCACGAGTTGAGGTAGACGAGCCCGGTCTTCGGATTGAAAGCGATCAGCGTGGCGTTCGTGCCGCGCGACGGGAATACGTTGACGGTTTCGCCTTTCATCGCGCGCTCGAGGAGGTCGGTCAGGACCGGTCGGCCGGTCTTCAGATCGATGTGCGTGGCCCAGTTGACCTTGACGTAGGGGTTCGCCGCGATCGGCTTTCCGTTGGTGCGGTCGAGCACGTAGAGGAACCCGTTCTTGTGGGCGTTGATGAGTACCTTGCGCACCTGTCCGTCGACGCGGAGTTCGGCGAGCAGGCTCTCGGCCGTCGCGTCGAAGTCGAAGCTGTCGTTCGGCACGGACTGGTAATACCAGACCATTTCCCCTGTCTTGGGCCTGAGCGCGAGCGTGCTGGCCGTATACAGGCAATCGGCTCCGTCGCGCAAGGTCGGGTTGTACGGCTCGGCGTTCCCGGTGCCGATATACACCAGGTCGAGCTGCGGATCGTACGAAGCGTATTGCCAGGTCGCCCCGCCGCCGTACTTCCACGCGTCCGGTTTGGCCTGGTTCGGCCAGGTCTCGGAACCGGGCTCGCCGGGCGCGGGAATCGTGTACCTGCGCCACAATTGCTTCCCGGTCTGCGGGTCGTATCCGTCGACAAACCCGCGCGTGGTGCTGTCCCCGCCCCCCATCCCCGAGATCAATACGCCGTTGGCGATGAGCGGCGCGATGACGCCCTTGTAGCCTTCCTTCCAGTCGGCGTACTTCTGCTTCCAGATCTCCTTGCCCGTCTTCATGTCGAGAGCGAGCACGTGCGCGTCGACCGTCTGGCGAAAGAGCTTGCCCTCGTAGATCGTCGCCGGGCCTCTCATCAGCGCTCCGCTGGTCGCGACGCGCAGCGCCCCGCGCTCGTACTGCACGGGCGTGCGCCAGATCTGCCTGCCGGTCGCGACGTCGATGGCAAAGGTCCAGTTGCCGTTGACCACGTACATGACGCCGTTGTAGATCGTCGGCTGCGAGTGCTCGCCCATGTCGTTTGCTAGGCTGAAGCTCCAGACCGGGACCAGGCGCCTGATGTTGGATTTGTTGATCTGCTTGAGCGGGCTGTGCATCTTCAGGTCGTAGCCCATGCCGAAGGTTGTGACGTTTTCGGTGTTCTTCCCGTCGTTGAGCAGTTCCTCCGCCGTCTGGGCCCATCCGAACGCGCACCCGGAACAGAGCAATACCGCGATAATTTTCTTCATGATCGCCCCTTTGAGCGCGCTATTGTATGCTCGCGCTCGAACGCGCGAAACGCGGTCGCTTTCCCGCTGCCCCCGCCCGGCTCAGTCACGTCTTCTCCGCGAGGAACGATCCGCTCAGCGCTGCGAATTCCTCCGCGGCGTCCCATTGGACGAGATGCTTGCAGCGGTCGACGAGATGCAGGTCGAGCCCGGGGTGGAGCCCGATCGCGAGCGCGGCGCGTTCCGCGGCATCGCCGCGGTCCTCTCTTCCGTAGATAAGACGCAGGGGCACCGGCACTTCGCCCAGGCGTTTCCACAGCGGCTTCGCGTCGGGTTTTCCTTCCTTCGTGCCGCCGCGCGCGCGCGAGCGCTCGAGGAAGGCCTGGAAATTCTTTCCCGTGCTCATGCGGTGGCGCATCCGCAGCACGGCCGGCGTGATCAAGCTGTGGTCGAAGAGGCACTCCTCGAGAAGCCTGCGAGTATCTTCCAGAGTCGGTTCCGCGGCCCCGCCTTCCTCGCCCTCCGCGGCATCCGGCTTGCCGTGACCGGGCACGGGTGGCAGCAGGCTTCCCGTGGCGAGCACGACGACCCCGGGCACGCGCTCGCCGTGCTCGAGGGCCAGGGTCACGGCGATGCGCCCGGACTGCGAATGGCCGATGAGACGCGCCTTCTGCAGCCGCAGGGCATCCATGAACGCGAGGACAAAGCGCGTGCGATAGGCGACGGAGGGGTCCGCGGGGTTGTCGCTCAGGCCGAATCCCGGTTGATCGTGGGCGATCACGCGCAAGCCGCGCGCGGCCAGCTCGGAGAAATTGCCGGTCCAGACGTCCGCCGAGGAGCCGAGCGATGCCCCGTGCAGCAACAGGACCGCCGGTCCGCTCCCTTCCTCGAAGTAGCGGATGCGCAGCCCTTGCACCTCGATGAAATTCTCCTTCACCGTCGTTCGACTAACTTCTCGGCGATGTCGAGCAGCACGCCGTCCGGGTCGGCGAGGTGATGAGCGCCGCAGGGACAGCGCTCGAAGAGGGCGAGCCGCGCCCGCCCTTCCGGTCCCGCGCCCAAGGGGAAGGGGCGCAGATGCGGATTGTCCTCGCCCACGGTCTGCAGGCGCTCCTTCACCGCCTGCAGGCTCTCCACCTTGAAGCCGATGTGATCCGGACCGGGCCTCGCGATTCCGCCGCCCTCATAGTCGAGGATGCTCCAGGGCATGACGATCAAGGTGACCCGGCCGTCGCTCAGATAATGGCTAGTGTCGCCGACTTTCCCGGCGAGTCGCTCGAAGCCGAACAGGTCGACGTAGAACTCAGCGACCTCGTCGGCGTGCAGGGTGCGCAGGGCGAGATGGCTGATAACGCGCGCCTGCTCGCGCGGCGGCTCGACGTACACCGAAGTCCGGTTCTCCATGTCCTTCTGCGACAAGTCGAAGAGGTTGCCCGCGGGGTCGTGGGTGCTGATGCCGGCGAAAGGGCGCGTGCCGGGGCGTTTCAGGACTTCGATGGCGGGGTAGCGCTCGCGCAGTCGCGCGCAGACTCGTTCGCTGTCTTCCACTTCCACGCCGAAGTGGTCGAGCCCCGCCGGGCGCCCCGCCTTGCGCGGATTGATGTTGAGACCCACGTAGCCGTCGCTGACGGTCACCGCCCGCTCCGGGCGCTTGTCGGCCGCGCTCCTCATGCCAAAGACCGCTTCGTAGAATCGGCCCTCGAGCGCGTACTGGTCGCTGACGATGGCGATGTGCTTGATTTTTGCAGGCATGGATCAGCGACCTCGCAGAAATATTTCCCGGAATTCCTTTTCGTACCTGTCGGCTTCGCGCGCGAGCTTCGGATTCACGTAGTGTAATTTAAGGGGAATCGGGGCAGCGTCAAGAGCGAGGTCGTTGCGTGCGGGCACGCGTCCGCGATCGCGGATGAGCGCCTGGCCCTCCGCCGAAAGCAGCAGGTCCACGAAGAGGCGCCCGCCGTTCGGATGCGGCGCCCTGGACGATACCGCGACCTGGCTGGGCGAAGTGATGACCGGATCGAGGGTCCTCACCCAGTCGACGGGGGCCCCGGCGCGCCTCGCCTCGTCCATTTCGGCAGCGTGCACCAGCGCCAGGGGGAAATCGCCCGCGACCAGGAGCTTGGCAAGCAAGCTGTGGCCGCGGCGGAACTGCGGATTCTGCCGCGCGAGCGAGCGCATGAAGGCGGACCCCTTTTCCGCGCCCAGATAGTCGAGCATGGCGGCGTACCATTCGACGTCGCTTTCGTCCATGGCGAACTTTTCCTTCCATCTCGGCGCGAGCAGGTTCTCCCAGCTCTTCGGGGCGTCCGCCTGCGGCACCGAGCGGGTGTTGTAGCCGATCACGTACTGCCGCACATAAATAGCAGCCCAGCGGCCCTCCGGGTCGACCGCGCCTGCGGGAAATCCGCTGCGCGTCTCCGGGGACGCGTAGGCGGCGAGCAACCCTTCCTGCGCGAGCGCATCCATGTCCAGGTGGTTGAACGAAACCACGTCCCAGAAAAACTTTCCGGCGCGCATCTCGGTGAGGATGCGCGTACGGATCTTCTCGCCGGGCTGGCGCAGGATCGTGAGATTCAGCTCGGGATATTTCTCCCGGAAGCGCTTCCGGAGCGGCGCCGCGTCGGGGGTGTTCATGGCGGTGTACCAAACGACCTCGCGTTCCTGTCTCGCCGCTTCGACGACGCGCACAGGTGCCTGCGCGACGGCTTCGGCGCAGAAAAGGAGCGCGGAGAGCAAGCAGGGGAACGTCACGATGTCGTTCGACATGGCATGCCAGTCTAGCATCGGACCGCCGAGTGACCGCGCCGGAGAAATTGCCGAGGAAGCCGGGAACGGCGATGGCCGCCGATCCGGAGCGTTCAATACACGTCGCGCTGGTAGCGGCCCGCCTTCGCCAGTTCCACGAGGAAACGCTTCGCGGCTGCGCCGTCCATCCCGCCCTGCGTGACCGCGATCTGCTGCAGGGCGAGGTCCACGTCGCCCGCCATGCGCTGCGCGTCCCCGCAGACGTAGAGATAGGCGCCGTTCGCGAGCCAGCGCCAGAGTTCCTGCGCGGCCTCGAGCATCTTGTGCTGCACGTAGACCTTGTTCGTCTGGTCGCGGGAAAACGCGAGGTCCATGCGGCTGAGCACGCGCTTCACCGCGAACTCTTCCAGCTCGGTTCGATAAAGAAAGTCCCCCTCGCGCCGGTGGTTGCCGAAGAACAGCCAGTTGCGACCGGCCGCGCCCGCGGCGGCGCGTTCCTGGAGAAAGGCGCGGAACGGGGCGATGCCGGTGCCCGGGCCGACCATGATGACCTGGGCGGCGAGGTCCGCGGGCAGGCGAAAGGCGTGCGCGCGCTGCACGAACACCGACGCCGTGCGTCCCGGGCGCAGGTGCTCGGAGAGAAGCCCGGAACCGGTTCCCAGGTAGCTGCGGTCGTTCTTCTCGTAGCGCAGCACGCTGACGGCCAGATGCACTTCACGCGGGTGCCTTTTCTGGGAGCACGCGATGGAGTACAACCGCGGTTGCATGCGTCCGAGCGCCGCGGCGAATTCGACGATGCTCGGGCGCGCGGACGGAAATTCAAGCAGCGCGTCGAGCACGTCGTGCACCCCGAGCCCTTCGGCCCGGGAGTCGTCCTCGGCGAGCTTGGAGAGCCGGGAACGATCGGCCTCGTCCTTCGCTTCGCGCGCGAGCAGCGCGTAGAGCGCGTCGCTCGGTGCGCGCAGATCGCATTCGCGGCCGAGCGCTTCGCGCGCGGCGACGACCGCGCCGTCGGAGAGCGTCACGGCTTCGGACCCCTTGGCGCGCAGTATCGCGATCAGCAACTCGACTTCGTCGGGATTGTTGTGCGGCCAGATCCCCAGAGAATCGCCCGGCTCGTACAGCAGGCCCGACTCATCCAGCTCAAACGCGACGTGGCGGACTTCGCGCTCGGAGCCGGGCGCGGTGAGGGGCGTGCTGGAAATCAGGCGTGCAGGGACGGGCGCGGCACGGCCGTAGCCGCGTTCGACCACGGGCACCGGCACTGCAATCGGAGCAGGCCGAGTCACGGGAGCGCTCGGTCGATGCACGAGCAATTCCTTGAGTTTTTTCGCGGTGGCGCGCCCGCCCGGAACGCACTTGCCCAGATCGGCTTCGGTGCCGCCTGCGATCGATTCGGCGTAGGTCTTGCACAGGTAGCCGCACTGGCCGCAGTCGAGCTGGCCCATGGCCGCCATCAGCCGGCGCTCCAGGGGCCGCCCGGTGGCGAGCTTCATGCGCTCATCGAGCGCCAGCGTCGGATCGTGCCATGGAAAATCCTCTTCGATTTGCGGCGCGGCTGCAGGCGCCGCGGCTTGCGCCCCGGGCGCGGATTGCGTGCGTTCCATGCCGAGGAGGCCGGCGACGAATCCGTTCAGCCAGGCGCGCTGCGGTTCCGTGAACGGCGCGTTGTCGGGAAGGAATACCAGCTGTTGCATCTAGGCGGCCTCCCGAAGTTTCGCCTGAGCGAAAGCGCGCAAAGCGTCCGCGCCATGGCGCCTCGCGAACGCCTGAAAATCTTCTTCCGGCGAGTCGCGCCGCCCGAGATAGGCGCGCAGCAGCCGCTCGAGCACCTGGGGCACTTCGTCCGCGGGAATATCGCGCAGGATTTCGCGCCCGAGCCCGCGCCGGTCGCCGAAACCGCCGCCCGCGAACAGGTGATAACCCTCGATTTCGGCGTCCGCGGCCGCGATCTTGGTCGCAAGCAGGCCGATGTCGCCGACAGTGTGCTGCGCGCAGGAATTCGGGCAGCCGGTGAGATGGATGTTGAGCGGCGCGTCGACCGCGAGGCGCGCATCGAGATGCTCGGCGATCGCGAGGGCGTGGCGCTTGGTATCGCTCGCCGAGAACTTGCAGCCGGTATTGCCGGTGCAGGCGACGATGCCGGCGCGAATCGACGACGCGTCGGCGCTCAGGCCGATCTCGCCCAGGGCTTCCGCCACCGCTGCGTGATCGGTTTGCGCGATGTCCGATACGATCAGGTTCTGCCACGGCGTGAGGCGGATCGTGCCGCTGCCGCGGCGCTCGGCGATGTCGGCGATCCCGCGCATCTGCGCGGCGGTCATCTTCCCGACGGGGAGTGCGACGCCGCAATACACCCGCCCCGCCTGCTTTTGCGCGTGAAAGCCGACGTGCATGCCGCGTGCGCGCGGCGGCCGCGGCTCGCATTCGGCAAGGGACAGGCGCGAGAGCGGCGCCGCCAGGCGTTTTTCCGTTTCGGCGAGAAACCGCTCCGGACCCATGCGATCCAGTACATATTTGAGACGGGCGCGCTTGCGGTCGGTGCGATCGCCTTCGTCGATGAAGACGCGCACGATCGCCACGGCCACCGGCACGCAGTGTTCCGGTGCGACGAGCACGCCGAGGTCGCGGGCGAAATCGCCGTGTCCCGTGATGCCGCCGACGGCGACGCGGAAGTACACGCCCTCCGGCACCGCCTTGCCGGGCCCGACGCGCACCGCGGAAAGACCGATGTCGTTGGTGTCTTCGAGCGAGGCGACGCGGCCGCCGCCGTCGAAGGCGATGTTGAATTTGCGCGGCAAACCGAAGAGTTCGCGGTGGTTGAGGATCGTGTGATACAGCTCGAGGCCAAGCGGGCGTGTGTCGGCCAGCTCCACCGGATCGATTCCCGCAGTCGGGTTGCCGGTGATGTTGCGGACGTTGTCCGCGCCCGCGCCGCGCGAAGTGAGGCCGGCCTCGGCGAGCCGCTCCAGCACCCGAAGCGCGTGTTTCGGGGCGATCTCGCGGATCTGCAGGTTGGCGCGCGTGGTGACGTGCGCATAGCTGCCGCCGCAATCCTCGGCGATCGCGGCGACCGCCCGCAGCTTATGCGAGTCGAGGATGCCGTTCGGATTCCGCAGGCGCAGCATGAACGAGTTCTGTGCCGGCGCGACGTGGAAAAGGCCGTGGAATTT
>Ga0209377_1002296_pt1 | contig 12475 bp, 10 predicted proteins | sample GraSoiAngelo_141_FD_185898 | JGI IMG/M metagenome (GOLD analysis project Ga0209377, IMG submission 185898) | Grasslands soil microbial communities from the Angelo Coastal Reserve, California, USA - 14_0929_12_40cm (SPAdes) (version 2) | ecosystem: Environmental > Terrestrial > Soil > Grasslands ...
GTCGTTGTCAATCGTCTGGGTGAAAGCGGCCACGGGCGGCACGGCACTCACGGTGACGAGCACGTTTCTGGATACGGCTCCCGACAGGCTGTAGTTGTCGTGTACCGTCAGGCCGAGGACCACCTGTACGTTGTTGTAACTGGACGCGTAGATGTGGTACGTCACGTTGACGGCAACGCTCGAGGTCGAGCCGTCGCCCCAACTCCAGTCATAGGAGACGAGAACTCCGCCGGCATTGTTCGAGGCCGAGTTGCTCGCATTCACCCGCACGTAGATTTGAGATCCCGAGGAATTCATCTGCTCAACCGCGTAGTCCGCCGTCGCCGGGACGAACGCGAGGTACTTTTGGGCAGTGCTGTTTGCGGCCCCATGCGAGTCGGTGACGTTCAGCCGAACAGGATACGTTTGTTCGAACGCGTTCACGTACGTGTGAGCGGCCGTGACACCCGACCCGATGCCTCCATCGCCAAACGTCCAGGCGTACGTCAGCGGGTCTCCGTCCGGATCCGACGACGTGCTCCCGTCCACCGAGATTTGGCGGGGATCGGCTGCGTTCGGAGTGATCGTGAAGCCGGCCGTCGGTGCCTGGTTTCCGGTCAGCGCCGCGCTCCCGGTCAGCGTCGACGCGACCGTGTCGACGATATTGATGTGAACCGCGCCGGTCTTCCGGATGACGACATTCTGGAACACATAGATTCCCGTCCCGGGCGTGAAGGTCGTCTGGGGCGGCAAGGTTGCGGCGGGGTCATCCGATGAGAACGTCACGGTCCCTGCATAATTGACCGCCAGCGAGTTGTTCGCATACGTCGCTCGCGCGGTGAGGATGAACGGCTGTCCGATCAGGGGTGCGCTCGTGGAGGCCGTGAGCTGGAACTGAAGGGCCTGGACCGTGAGCGATCGGGTGCCAACCTTCGTGCTGCCCTGCCAAGTGGCCGATGCGCTCAGGGTGACAGAACCGCCCTGGAGACCTCGGACCGTGATCGTGTACGGAACCCCGGACACGGTAATCTGGACCGCGGCGGCCGGGGCGGCGGACCAACTGAATGTGGCATTGGGGGTTTCGTCCAACCCGTTCGAGTCGATCGCCCTCGCCGTGAGAGTCGTCGTGCCAACCTGGTCGATGGTGCCCTGCGCCGCGGACACAGTCACGTGATCGAGGGTCGTCGCTGCGGGTCCGGGCCCACGCTGGGACAGATAGAAGACGATGCCGCCCAACGCGGCCGCGACGATGACGATCGCAATCACAATGACGAGAGTCTTTCTTCCGCCGCGCTTCGGTTCCGAAGCCGGTGGAGGCGCAGGAGTTCCTCCTCCGTCGGCCGTGCCTTCCGTCCTCTCCGCCACCCGGAGAAAAGCGGGATGGCGAAGCGGATATAAATAGCCGGAGGAACGGCCTCGTTTCATCGGCCGTTCGATTCAGCGCATTCCTGCGGGTGGGGACGAGTGACCGGCGTCCGAATGTACGGAAGCGCGCGCCCCCTGCCCGTTGGTCCCTCAGAAACGGAAGAGCGTGCCCCCGCGCTGGACCTTGTTCGCCAGAACGATGAAAACGATGGATAACCCGATGATCAAGGTCGACGCCGCGTTGAGTTCCGGAGTCTGAATCTGTTTCGAGAGTTGGGCCCAGAATAGGATTGGGAGCGTCTGGATCCCGGCTCCCGTGAGGAACAACGTGACGACGACTTCACTGAACGAGAAGGTGAAGGCGAGCAGTGCCGCCGAGACGATCCCGGGCATGATGTTCGGAATCGTGACGCGGAAGAAGGTCGTGATCTCGTTGGCCCCGAGGTCCATCGCGGCCTCTTCGATGGAGCGGTCGAATTCCCGCAAGCTCACGATCAGCACGACGATGACGATCGGGATGGAGAACGTCACATGGCCGACGATGATCGAGGCATAGCCGAAGTCCCAGGTGACTCCCAGGTAGGGCCACAGGTAGAGGTCGTCGACGAGGCGGATGAAGACCAGAAGGGACAACCCGAGGATGATGCTCGGGATCATGAGCCCCGTGTACAGCATGAGGTTGAGGAACGGTTTCGAGCTGAACCGGTACCGCACGATCGCGAGCGCGGCGGGCAGCCCGATGGCGAGGGAGATCGCGGTGACGACGAGTCCGATAAGGACACTGTTCGAAAGCGCGCCAATCATCGCGGTGTCGCCGAACAGGGACGAGACCTCCTGGTAGCCCGGCGGCGAGACATACCAGCGGAGGGAAGGATAGCTCCAGACGATCGTGTTGTTGTCGTGGTTGAATGAGAAGATGATGACTTGGATCAGGGGAATGTAGAAGGCGGCGAGGGCGACGAACGTGTAGGCACGCAGGATGCCGGGGCCCCGCCAGGAAGCGATGGAATCGAAAATTTGCTCGGGGCGACTCCGATACACCCGAATCGTCTGCGGGGGATCCGGTCCGGGTGCGGCGCCCGCATGCGTCTTCTTCCCAGCGATCGGTAGGAGCGCCCAGAGTGCCGAGAGGCGGCCCCACACACCCCGGACGATCCGCGCGATCACGCTCTCGCGCGCGAGCCCGGTCGCCGGGGCTTGCGCATATGCGACGTACACGTACAGGAGGACGATCGTCGGGACGAGCACGACGACGGACGCGGCCGCCCCATCGGGCAACTTTCCGAACTCAAGGAACGACGCCTGAATGTAGTTCCCGATGAGGAGTCCGCTGCTCCCTGCCAAGATCTTCGGTTCGACGAACGATCCGAATGCGGTGATGAAGACGAGAATCGTTCCCGTCAGGATCCCATTGTAGGAAAGCGGCACCACGACGTTCCAAAAGGTCTTCCAAGAACCCGCGCCCAGGTCTTGGGCGGCCTCGACGAGAGCGGGATCGATCCGGAGGATTGCGGTGAAGAGCGGGAGGATCATGAATGGGAGCCAAATGTAGATGAGGACCGGGACCACGATACCGGGGCTCCCCAACCCGACGGTTTTGAAGATCCAGTCCGCGAGCGAGCCGAGACCGATGCGATCGAGGACTATCCCGACGTACCCGTCCCGACGGACCCACGGGAGAACGGCGTACACTTGGACGACAAAGCTGATCCAGAACGGAATGACGAAGAGCGAGACGAGGAGGCCGCGGTTTCGTTCGCGACAAACGCGGGCGAGGTAGTACGCTATCGGGAATGCGATGACGAGGGAACCCACCGCCGCCATGAACGCAACGCCGAGGGTCCTGACAAAGAGAGTGGCCACCGGGCCGAACGGATCCAGGGCTCCGAGGTAATTCGCACCCGTGAGCCGCGAGTACGAGATCGTCAGGTCCAGGTTCACCGTTGTGAAACCGAAGAAGACGACAATCAGGATGGGCACTAGGAGGAAGATCAAGAACCACACGTCCGAGACCGAGGCGAGCAGCTCCCCTTTCGACGACGCCTTCGTCGAGCCCAGTCGGGCAATGCGCCGGAAGAACGCGCTCGTGAGTGTCGGGGTCGCCATGTCTCACACCGACGTGAGATTGAACCAAAGGGGGTTGTACTCCTTCACGAGGACATCCGCGCCGACGTCGCGGGGGAGGTCGCATCGATTCCAATCATCCGGAGCGAGGAGGTTCGGGTACAGTCGTGGGTCGGCCCGCATGTCGTATCCATTCGCGAAGGGTGTGAGGAGGTCGAAACAGGCCTTGTTCGGCGTGGGGTAGAGATTCCATTTCGTGAGGAGCTGGTTCTCCGGCCAATCCGAACTCACGTTGTGGATGAAATTGATGAACTCGTGCGCGAGCCAGAGATTCCGACACTTGCTCGGGATCACGCAGGTGTCCTGCCACCACCGGGATCCCTGATAGGGGATGATGTAATCCGCCGGTTGCGGGTTGCTTTGATCCGGCCGTTGGGCGTAGGCAATGTCCCCGGACCACGCCTGGTTCAGCACCGCGACGCCCGCGATCAAGGACGGGGTGTCGCCCGTGCTGTTGAAATCAAAGAGGTGGGGCTTGACCTGAAAGAGCCAATCGCCCATCGCGTTCACCCGCGCCCGCGCCGTCTCGTTCGACGTCCACTGGGTTCCGGGCCAGGCTTTGCCCGTCGTGTCGGTGTACGGAGTGACGTAGGGGGACGGCGTCAATCCATCCGCTTGCTGTGCCGTCCACCCGGCCTTTTTGGCCCCGAAGGTGAATACGTCCCGCTGGTCCTCGAGCATCCGCATCTTGCCGTCGAGGGTGACCGTCGTCGGGTAGCCCGCGGCCTGCGGGCTGTAGGAGGCCATCGTGAAGAAGTCGAGGCCGATCGACTCGACCTCGTCCTTCGGGATCTGGTCTTTCCGCCAGGCGATGCCGGTCGTCCCCCAGAAATAGGGGACGCTGACGTAATTGAGGCCATTCGGATCCTGCCGCTGATCGAGGTTGTCCGATGAATCGACGTGATGCGGGACGCGGACGAAGTCACTCCAGAGGTTCGAGAAGTTCGGGATCCACGCGAGGTTCAGATTGTAGATCAGGGCGGACTTCTTGATGTTGTCCACAATATGGTTCGTCGGAAAGATGACGTCATACTTTTTCCCGCCGAGCGTGATCCATTCGAAGAGTTCCTCGTTGCTCGTGAACGTGTCTTGCTGGACGCTTACGTTGTAGCCCTTCCCGGCCATATAATTCTGGAAGTCCGTCTTGAACGAGCCCGGCCAGTAGTCGTACCATTGTGCGACCTTGAGGATGTTCGGTGTCGGGCCGCCCAGCACTCCTTCCGGCACCTTGGTGTAATCGACGACACCGGGAGCGATCTCCCAAGGCGGCGGCGGCTCGGGCGGTCGGTAGACGATCCCGAGACCGGAGAGCGCCCCGAGTCCGAGCACGCCGGTGACCACCCCTGCGCCGGCCACGACTTTCAGAAAGCGGCGACGCGTGAACGACCGAGGTTCGACCGCGTCCTCGTCGGAGGATCTGGATCTCGCCTCAGGCTCCAAAGCCCTCCCGTCCCTGCAACACGCCATCCCGAGAACGCAAATAGGCTTTTGGGCCTCGGTCCCGGAGCACCCGCGGGGTCCGCCGACCAAGGCGCACCGCGGGACGGACCGCAAACGGCCTGATGGGAAAAAATGACACCGGAGAAGATTGGCCCGAAAGGCATATCCACCCCCACCCGCTCGCCGTGCGTGTGAAGGTCGGAGTTGTTGGGCTTGGCGGGGTGGGGCGCGTCCTCGCGCATGAGCTGTCGAACAACCCGCGCGTCTCTTCGCGTTCCGTGCCGACATCGACGTAGAATCTCGAGGAGGCGCATCGGACGGATCTCCTTGACGTCATAGCAGGTTCCCCGTGATGCCGATCTCGCGTCAGGAGGCCCGGTACGTCCGGCTCTGCGGCCGTACGAGTCGTCCGACCCAGTACGAGATGAGCGGCAAATACCAGATGTACAGTCGCGTCGGAACCCCGAAGAGAGTCCATTCCCAGAACTGCGGGGCGATCGAAACCGCTGTCGCGAGCGAGAGGATCGCCAGGCGGTTCCTCCCGTTTCGGAAGAGACGAGCCAGTTCCGGCGCGACGAGCTTCCTCTCCTCGATGCTGAGCACGTGAGCGAACGCTGACAGGATGAGCATGATTCCCGTCAGGTCCAAGGCGAACAGGGAGGACGCGTACGCCCCAATCGCGGACGCCTCGCCCGGGCTCAACGAGGGGTTTGCGAGTTCCACGCTGTTCAACAGGTAGGGAATGAGGGCGACCAGCAGCAGGAGGGCGACGTTGAGGAACGTGATCGCCCGCACCTCCCCGGGGAGGACGGACATGAACGTCGTGTAGATGATCCACGCGGTGATGAGGACCAAGAACGTGAATCCGAACGCGTAGATGTGGCTGTTAATCTCGCCTTGTGTGGCCGGCGCACTGGCAATGAGACCGATGGCCCCGATCGAGAGAGAAAGGCCGAACACCAGGTCGGCGAGCGTCTCGATCCGCGGACGCGGACGTCGCTCGCTAAGCTGCGGCGGAATCGACATCCCAATCTCCGTTAGTTGGGGCGGACGCCGTCCAAGAAATCTCGGAGGACTTCGATGTAATGGGCCCGTTCTTCCCACATTGCCAAGTGGGCGCTCTTCTCGAAGCGCACGAGCTTGGAGCCGCGAATGCCTCGGTGGATGCTCGCGGCCACCCGCGGCGTCACCTCGTCGTAGCGGCCCACGGTCACGAGGGTCGGGACCTTGATGCGGGGGAGTTGGTCCGTCACGTCCCAATCTTTGATCGTGCCGATGATCGTGAACTCGTTCGGTCCGTTCATGGTAAAGTAGACCGGTTGGCTCGCGTGCTCAAGGGTGTACGTGAGTTCGCGGGGCCACACGGGGAGGCGGCACAGGTACCTCCGGTAGAACACGTCGACCGCCGCGAGGTACGCGGGGTTCTGGTAGTCCTCGCTCGCCTCGTACTTCGCAATGGCGGCCCGAGTCTTCGACGGCAGCCGGTTCACGAGCCGCCTCATCTCGCGGACGGTCAAGGGAACGCTCGCGAGGCCTCCCGTGATGATGAGGCTCCGCAGGTTCCGCTGGAACTTCAACGCGGTCGCGATCGCGAGGGCGCCTCCATAGCTCGAGCCCATCAAGTGGACCCTTCCGAGCCGCAGCGCCTTTCGTACCCCTTCGACCTCCTCGACGTTATGGGCGATGGTGTAGAGGTCGGTGCCCCGCGGACGTTCGGATTTCCCGCAACCGAGTTGGTCCATGAACACGACTCGATACCCGAATTGGGCGAGGTCCTCGAGGGACAGAAGGTAGTCGTGCGTCATCCCCGGTCCGCCGTGAAGGCAGAGAACGGTCCCTTTCGTGGGCGTTCCATAGGTGCGATAGAAGAGCTTGAAGCCGAGAATCTTGGCGTACCCTTCGGACGGTTCCACGCGATCCCCGGCTCGCCAGAATACGAGGTTCGCAGATGGTCTTTTTGGAATGAACCGCGACCTCGACCGGACGCCGGTGAGCCGACGCTCCCAGATGATTCGGATGAACCGCGATCGAGAGATGTGGGTACGGTTCTGCATTTTGCAGCGGACTTTTGTGGGACAAATCGGACGCCCTGCCGCCCGGTTTTGGAAACCTACTATGTACCTACTTCGCCAGACGCATGGGACACCGAGATCTTCGGGCTTCCATGGAATCCGACAAGGATTCGCACAGGAGAAAAACCACATGCTAGGCACATACGGACTCGGTGTCCCGGCACCCCGGGCACAGAGGCAGAACCACACGGATCTCGAGCGCTACCTTCGCTGGGAGTACGGCGGGCGATTGCACGTCGAAACGCTCCTCGCCGAGGCCGCGCGAATGTCAAGGAAGGCGCGAACGACAGGTCGGAGCCGGCTCGCGGAAGGCATCCGGGCGTTCATCGCGGCAGTACGCTCGATCGCCGCAGGCCGCCGCTCCAAGACGTCGACCTCCGAGGTGTGACCACGGCCGTGTCGGCGTACGCATCGTACCACCCTCTCTTCGGGTTCGCGGCTTCGGTCCCACCGATCCCGCGGAGGGGACCCTCGGGACTCGCGATCTTGCGGCGCCTGGCCCGGGCGGCGGCGACGTGGATGTTCCCAATCCGCGCGCCGAGGGGGATGACCTCCCTCGATCCCGCCCAGGGAGCCGGAGCCGCCGCGCCGACAAGGGGCGCGTTCCAAGTACCCGAACCCTCGGAGGTGTGACATGCTCTTTGCCATCTTGGTCGTCGCGGCGTACCTCGTCCGCTTCGCGGCCCAGTGGGTCCGGATCGCGTAGTCGGTCCCCGACCCTCCTTTCCTTTTTCGTTTCGCTTTTTCGGACTCGCGACTGAGGAAGGTGTGTCGGAGAGGCATCCGCCGCGAGACTTGTCCTCGGAAACGAGGACATTCGCGAACTGCAAGTCGGACCCCGCCAAAACATCTAAGCGGCGGAATGACCTTCGGCGACGGGGGAGCAACGTGCCGACTGTCGAGGATTGGTTCAAACCGCACCTTACTATGGAGTACGTGAGGCAGTATCTCAAGACGAAGGATCCGGAGCTGTGGCCCGCGATCATTGATTACTTCCTCGGGGAGTTGTTGTTGCTCCGCTCGGATGCGGAAGCTCAAAGAGTCAACCCGGCCAAGCGGAAGAAAGAAGAAGATCTGATGAGAGAATCGAAGAAGGAATCTAGGAAGTAGACTGGGAAGCCACGGCAAGCCTCAACTCGGTCTCCAGCCGCCGCTCGACCTTCGGTTTCAGTTCGAGGCGGGCTTTCATCCCGTGCTCCCGGAGGAACAGATCGGCTTGCCGGGAGTGCTTCGCGGCGGCCTCAGTTTGACCCATTACGGCAAGAGCGACTCCGTACAATGTGTGGACCGCGTGCACGAGTGGCCACTCCTTTGTGGCCGGTGCCTCCGTCTGCCGAAGGGCTTCCGCGAAGGCGGAGTGGCAGGCCGCCTCGTCGTGCCGAAGGAGAGCGTCGACACCGTCGAGAACATGGACCAAAGCGAACCGGGCCTCGACTCCGCGGGCCATGCCCGGCTCCCGGAGCGACGCCGTGACGGATCGAAAGCCTTCGAAATCCCCTTCAAGGAGGCAACACTCCGCGACCATCGAGAGGGACTCCACCGCTAAGCCCGCGTGTCCCAATGACGCAAAATCCGTCGCGGATTGTTCGAACAGGGCGTGCGCGTCTTCGAACCGCTCCCGGAAATAGGCCACGAAGCCAAGGCCATATCGCGCTGCGACCATGGTATCCGGGTCGTATATTTTGCGGCCGAGGGCGAGGGCTTCGGCGAAGTACGCCTCTGCCCGCGTGGTATCGGCGAGCAACTCGAGGCAATAATAGCCCTTCAGCATCACGAACCCGCGGTACATGTGTGGATCTTGTAATGCCTTGGGGAGACCATCGATTGCTGCCACGTGCAGACCTGCTTTTTCGGCATCCCCGATCCGATATGCGTACAAGTGGGCCATCGCCTTGTGGACCATCCCGCGCAGTAGGTCGTCTCCAATCGAGTCGCAGAGCGCCAACGCCATTTGCAAGTGCTTCTCCGCCGCGGGGACATCGCCCGCCGGAGATTGAAATTCGTTGCCTCCGAGCTCCAAGAGTACCTCCGCCTGCCCGCGCGGATCGTCATACTCCTGGAACACGCGGAGCGCGGCCTCGCCGTGTTCACGGGCCTCCTCCCATTCCTCCTTGAAGCTCGCCAAACGACACCGGAGCAAATCGATCCGCGCCCGTTCGTGATACTGGAGGTCTCCAATCGCTTGCGAGGCCGCTTCGATCTCCGATTCCGCAGGCTTCATCTCGCCACGGACCAGAAAGGCCGTTGCAATCTTCCGGTGAATCCGGGAGGGCGTCTCGGGAGCGCCGGACGCTTTGAGGCCTTCCTTGTACGCGACGAGAGCCGCCGGCAGATCGCCGACTCGCTCGTGGGCGTCGCCCAATTCTTCTTCGATGGCGACGCGTTCGTCCGGGGGCGCCACCCGAAGGGCGTTCGATAGATAGTCGATGGAGGCCACCACGTCCCCGTTGGCGAGGACTTCGGCGGCACGGTCGCGTAGGGAGCGCGTCGCGAAAGCGGCGAGGCCTTGCCGTTCCATCGGTGTGACGACGCTCTCGAAGAACCCTTGAATCGTCTCATGGACGCCGAATCCTTTCTCACCGATCGGGGTGATGAGGGCGCGGTCGACGAGGGAGAGAAACGCGTTGTGAGATAGGCCGGGCTCGGGGAGAAAGGCCGCGCGGGGCATGGGCACGCGGTAGAGACAGGCCACTTTCATGATCTGCCGCTCCGGCTCTCCCAGCTCGCGATAGACCGTTTCCTCGACGAACTGATGCACGTCCCGCCGAATCTCCGCGGGTCGCGGAGGGCTGGTCGCAGACCGGACGAGCTGAAGAAACAACGGATGGCCTCCCACGGCCCGACATGCGTCGGCGAGATTCTCGCTCCCCGGTTGTCCGGAAAGGACTTGGGCGAATTCGGCCGGATCGAGGCCACGGAGTTCGATTTCCTTCACCGCGCTTCCCAGGATGACGTCCCGTCGATCGTAGAAGGGGACGGTCCGGCGGGTCATGCAGAGGACATGGACATCGGGAACCTGGACGACGATATCCTTGAGCGCTCGAAAGAACGGGAGCAGCTCCGGCCCGGCATCGTGAACGTCGTCGAAGACCAGGAAAGAGCGGCTTCCTCGCACGTCCTCTCGGAGGACTTGAATCGCTTGGGTGAGGTCCCCGCGCATCAGGACCGAACGCAAACCGGGCTTGCCCAGCGAGACCAGAAAGTCGCCGAGCGCGGCGAGCACGGACTTTGGAGTGTCCCATGCGCGCACGCGATGCCAAAACAGATTCCGCTTCGTGCGGAGCAGTTCACAAGCCCGTGCAGCGAGGGTTGTCTTGCCGATTCCCGCCACGCCTCGCACCACGAAGAGGCGGGGACCATCCAGCTGAGTGACGGCACCGAGTTCCTCCTCGCGACCGACGAACCACTCGACGCGCGGTGCGTTCGAGAGCATCTGCACACTCACCTCGGCCGGTCGAGCGGCGAGGGACTCGAGATCCACGACTCCGCTCTGGACGGACCGACGAACGACTTCGAGAAGCGAGATTCCGGGCGCGGAGGCCAGGACTTCCGCCACTGTCGCATCCCGAACCCCGTTCGCGTCGCGAGATCGGACCGTCTCCGCCTTGAGCGCATTGCGGAGGCGGATCGCCGCGAACCGTCCCGCTTCCGTGAGGTCGTACACCTTTCGACGCCTCCGACCGCCCTGAATGTGGGCGATACGTTCGCGCGCGAGCCCCTCGCGGATCAAAGGTCGAGCGTATTGGGTGACATGAGGCACGAGGATCCACACCGCCTGCGCGATGCCTTCCTGCGTCATGGAGGCCGGAACTTCCACCGCATCGGCGTAGCCCGCGAACTCGAGCAGGTGGAGGAGAATCCGCTCCTTTGCGGTGACGCGCACCTTGTCGGACCTTACTTGCTAACCCGTGTCACGGCGTAAGTAGATTTTGGATTGACCGCAGCGCGTGGACCCGAAACCGTGATGCGTTCTTCATGGGGGCCCATCCTCCTGTCGTAACCAGCAGGACGAGAGCACAGCGGGTCACTCGGAGCGGAGGATCCGACCCGGAGAACGATGTCCCGTTGGGGCCGGCGGCATACCCGTTCCGCCGCTACGATTCGTCGACCGTCCTAGCCATCTTCCAGACCCGATCCGTCCTAGCGGGTCGCGGTCCACAGCATCGCCCCGAGGCCCATGGCCTCAAGAACGCCGATTCCGAAGAGATAGGGATCGAGGGCGCTGGGGACCAAGGACATCATCGTGACGAACGCGTAGACGACCAGTACGTTCTGCGCGAGGAAGGCCAATGCGAAGAAGAGGAGCGCGAGGCTGAAGGGAGCCCTCGTCCGTGAAAAGACGCCCCGATATACGACGAGGAGCACGGCGGCGAGGACGATGTTGAGAACGCCAACGAGGATACTGCCGGACATTAGGACGCCCATGCGTTCACTCCCCCGATTCGTTCATCAAGGACATGGACCTGTTGCACAATTCCACCCGAATCACCTTCGCGAGGACGGCATCTTCTTGCGGATCTCCTCAAAGATCGCGTAGTTGCCCTCGAGATAGGACGACACGAAGTACGGAGAGGCGTACGCGTCCCCGCTGGGCCGCGAAATGAGACCATTCTTCTGAAGGAGTTCGAGATGGTGGCGGATCGTGCGGTAGTCAAGCCCAAGGGTTTCGCTGAGTTGATTCGCGTTGTACGGTCGTTCATGGAGTGCCTCGAGGATCCGTGCACGGTTGACCCCTCCGCGGGTGCCGGCGATGAGGTACCACAGGAGCTGTCGGAGGGCCGCGGTCACGGTGCTCGGCGGCTGTAGGTGGACAACGAGATAAATATCGTCTTCTCGATCTCTGGGGAAACGGAAGACGGAGAGGGACGAGGTCCCCCTCCCTGTGGGTGCTAGTCTCTAGAACTGGATCGGGCAGAGGAAGTCGTTCGCGGGGATCCGTGCAATCGTCACATCCCCCGCGGCCGCTGCTCCGAGAATCGCGGCCTCGGAGGTCAGCGGGTACGCGATCACGTTCCAGGTTACCAGGTGGAACTTCCAATGGCCGCCATGATAGCCGATCGTTCCCGGAGCGACTCCGGTAACGCCGATGATCGGCTGGCTCTTCACAACGTAGAAGTTGTCCCGTCCTTCGTTCGGGAAGGCGGCCGGGGGCGTAACCGTGCGGACGACGCTGCCGTTGTAATAACAGCAGAAGTCCGGGAAGACGAACGGGGGGGTGTCCGCACGGGCGGTTGGCAGCACAGCGACGACGGTCACAAATGCAAGGGCGACGAGGCTCATCAGTTTCAGCGACATGTCTTCCTCCGCTTTCTCGAAGCAGTCGAAAGGCCTTCCCCCCTTGCCAGAATTTGGCCCTAATTGGACCCTAGTCGGGCTTTGCGGGCCTCTCACACCGGTCGTCGTGGCGGCTCCTGTTTCTCGCCCCGGCTTCGAATCGTGGTGCGTACTTTCCTCACGAATAGAATGTATCAGCTGTTCATCTTGCAAGGCATCTT
>Ga0209377_1002303_pt1 | contig 12460 bp, 14 predicted proteins | sample GraSoiAngelo_141_FD_185898 | JGI IMG/M metagenome (GOLD analysis project Ga0209377, IMG submission 185898) | Grasslands soil microbial communities from the Angelo Coastal Reserve, California, USA - 14_0929_12_40cm (SPAdes) (version 2) | ecosystem: Environmental > Terrestrial > Soil > Grasslands ...
CAAATCCGCCAAGCGCTCCTGCTCGGCCTGGCCTACAACCTCTACCGCTTGAGGCATCGACTCGCCCTCGAGGATGTCAACAGAGCCATCAACACTTACGAAAAGCATGACGGGAGGGGCCAGTTATGGTTAACCAGTGAAGCGATCGGCATTGCCAATCGGAGGAGCACCGCGAGAAAGGAAGCAAAGCCATTCCGCTGTAGGCGCACGAGAATCTTGGCAGAAGCGAGAGCAAGGAGGGATGATGACGCTGGAGGAAGCGATGGTGGCGGTGTGGCGGGGAGCGTTAGTGGAGGATAAAGCAGAAGTGGAGTTGGACGGGCAGAAGTTCCACGTGCGAACCACGCCGAAGAAACATTTGCGGGAAATCGATTTTGTGTTCGGGGGACAGACCTTGCGCGGGCTGGAGCAAAACCCGAAAACGGAATCGCGCTGGGCGCAACTGGCCCGCCAGGGACACAAGGTGATGCAGTTTCTTGACGCGGGGCGCTACGTGGGCAACGTCGTAGACGGCAGAGTCACACTGTATGGAGGGAAGAAGAAAAGTGGAAAAAAGATCCTTTGAAGGCTGGCAGGAGTGAGGATTGGAAGCTGAGGAGAGATCCCATCGTGCGCGATCCTCGCAATGGCGCTAAACGCCAACGGTGCATGGGGCAGCAGGCAAAAATCGAGATCGGGAACGGCAGCCTGGCTCAGGTGCTGGCGTAAATGCGATAGATGGATCCGGTGCCGTGGGGACCCTGGAACGTCAAACCGACGACGTAACGGTTGTCGCTGCGTTTGCGGCAGTGGACAACCTTGCCGCGGAGCGTAACCTGATCTTTCAAGGACTTGACCTCCGCCACTTCGCCGGGGAGCCAGGGACGCTTGGAAACCACACAAGCGCCGTGAGCGCTGATGTTATCCGTATAGGTTACCTCTGTTCCGTTGACAGACTGCGCTTGCTTCAGGTGCACGACGATCGCGATAGGAAGGCGCTTTTCCATTCTTCCTTCAAATCCTTCTTCTGCTTTTCGAGCAAAGATCATGTAGCGGTGGTCCTGCTCGCTGTCGGAGTCAGAGGCGCGGGCCTGGTGAGACTGCAGCGTCAGCTTTGCCCGACCGTCCGCTCGGTGGTCAATTAACATGGAAGGGATTCACCGCCAATCGAAGGGATACCCTGAAAGACGGTCAGGTGAATCCCTTAGTACCTCTTATGCGGGCGTTTTGATGGAATGCTGGTTCGCACTGGAAAGCGCAGTCGTAAGGTATGGCCTCAACAGTTCCGTTCCTAGTGACGGCCACGACACGGCCGTAGACCGCATGTTGTGCGCCGGAAACGCCTTGTATCCTCTTCAGGAGGTTGATCTCCCTTTGCCCTTTTGCTCCGGCTGGCATAATCTCTTTTCCAGTATGGTTCCTAACGGACTTTACTCAGGACTCCTCACCGACCTCTATGAACTCACCATGGCGGCCGGCTATGTGCAGAACGGCTTCGAGGCCCGCGCCACCTTCGAACTGTTTGTTCGGCAGCTTCCGCATCGCCGCAATTATCTGGTGGCCGCAGGCCTGGAACAGGCGCTCGATTTTCTGGAAAACGTTCGTTTCTCGGACGAAGACGTTTCCTATCTGCGCGCTCTTCCGAGCTTCGGCCATGTCCATTCGGAATTCTTTGACTATCTCTCGCAATTCCAGTTTACCGGGGATGTTTGGGCGCTCCCCGAGGGAACCATCTTCTTTCCCGGCGAACCGCTGTTGCGTTTAACTGCGCCGATTGCGGATGCGCAACTCGTCGAGACGGGCCTGCTCAGCATTCTGCATTTTCAGACGCTTATTGCCAGCAAAGCGGCCCGCATCATCACCGCCGCTGCCGGACGTCCCGTGGTCGAATTTGGTTCGCGGCGCGCGCATGGCATGGAGGCCGGCATTCTCGCCGCGCGTGCCGCATTCATTGGTGGTTGCCAAGGAACGTCAAACACCTACTCCGGTCGGCGCTTCGGCATCCCCGTTTATGGCACGCAAGCCCACTCCTGGATCATGGCCCACGCCGACGAAGCCGAGGCCTTCCGCGATTTCCTGGATGTTTTCCCGGAGCAATCCACGCTTCTCGTCGATACGTACGATGTTCACGCGGCCATCGAAAAAATCATGGCGCTGTGCCGCAAGCCTGGCGGTGTGCGTCTCGACAGTGGCGATATTCTTGCCGATAGCCTATGGGTGCGGCGACGGCTGGACCGGGCCGGGTGGACCGACGTGCAGATTTTCGCCTCCGGGGACCTTGACGAAGATCGAATCGAAGATCTGCTGCGGAGCGGAGCGCGTATCGATGCCTTTGGAGTCGGGACTGCGCTGTCGACCTCCGCCGACTCGCCCGCCGTCGGCGTGATTTATAAGCTGGTCGAAGTCGAGATGGATGGAAACGTCCGCAGCGCCGCGAAGTTCAGCCAGGAGAAGATGACCTATCCCGGCCGCAAGCAGGTTTTTCGATTTACCGGCGAAGAAGGCAAATTCTCTGGCGATGTCATTGGCCTTGATGAGGAATCATTCACGGCTGCGGAGGTCCTGCTCGTTCCGGTGATGCGGCAAGGCCGGCGGCTGGAAGAAGCCGTGGCATCTGCCGCAACCACAGCACAGACGGCCCGGCAACGTTTCCTTGCTGGCTGCGGGCGCTTTCCCGACCATATCCTGGCCCTGCGTCCCGCACAGCAGCCGTTCCCCGTCCGCTACAGCACGCGTCTCGAGGAGCTGTGCGATCAGGTGCGGCAAGCCGTTGTGAAGACCGCGCGCATCTGAATCAATGGAGGTGAAAATGGTCTCCAGAAATACGCTTTTGTGGGAAGTGGACGCGCAGGCCGATTTCCTGTTGCCGGGCGGAAAATTGTACGTTCCCCAGGCCGAAAAAATTATCCCTAACCTAAATCGCTTGGTCGAAACCGCACGTCAGGGCCGCGCCTTTCTGATTTCCTCGGCTGACGCGCATCAGCCCGACGATCCCGAATTTCGCGAATGGCCACCTCACTGCGTGAAAGGCACTCCCGGGGCGGAGCTCATTCCCGAGGCGCGCGCCGCCAACTACCTCGTCATTCCGAACCAGCAGGAATTCGCTCTACCGCGTGACCTCGGCGCCTACCAGCAAGTGATTCTAGAGAAGAACACGCTCGATGTGTTCGACAATCCCAATACCGACGCGCTGCTCGCGCGACTCAGCGCCGCGAACTCGCCCGCTTTCGATCCCGGTCCTGATTTCCTTGTCTTCGGCGTGGTAACGGAATATTGCGTCCGCTGCGCGGCCGATGGTCTGTTGTGCCGGGGTCGACGCGTCAAGCTGGTCAAAGACGCGATCCGGTCGCTCGATCAAAAAAAGGGAAGCGAGATCCTCGACGAGCTCCAGTCCCGTGGCGCTCGGCACATCACCACCGAGGAGGCTCTCGCACTCGTTGGTCGGGACACGCGGGGGACCGAAGTCGAATGCAAGAAGGCAGCAAGGAGCTGAAGCAGACGCGAAATGAAATTCTTGCGGCCAGGGCGCATTGAACTGGGTGGTCACGGTACTAGAGAAAAGTGGGGATCCCCCGGGTTCTCACTGTGGAAGGATGCACTGCGCAAGAATCTCGACAGAAAAAATGTTTTCGTTATAATGGCGGCCGCAAAACAAAAAACAAGCCAACAGGCAGACCTTACAGAACATCCTTCACAAAATAACGGAGAATCCCCGCTACCATGACCCAGCCCCAAGAGCTCGAATTTGTGCTCGTGTCCAGCGACTATGCAACGATGCAGGCGGTCTCCAAAGGCGTGAAGAAACTTGGGGCCAAGTTTGTGCTGGTGCCGACGGCGCATGAAGCGAGGGAGTGCCTGAACCGGAGAAAGATTGACGGCGTGTTTGTGGACATGGACGTGCCGGGGGCGCTGGGGCTGATCGAATCGACCCGCAAGGGAACGTCGAATAGCAAAGCGGTGATCTTTGCGTGCGGCGGAAGCACGAAAGAGTCCACGCAGATCTTGAGTGCGGGCGCCAATTTTCTGCTGCGCAAGCCCCTGAATGAGGAGGGTGTAGCGCTGCATATCAAGATCTCCAAAGATTTGCTGGTGCACGAGCAACGAAGATATTTCCGGTATCCGGTGAATCTGGCGGTGACGTTGAAGGAAGGAGTGGGGGAGCAGCAAGGGCGCATGACGGATTTGAGCGGCGGAGGAATGGCCGTGTGCACAGCGAAGGCTTTGAAGCACGGGGCGGTGGTGGACTTCGTGTTCGAATTGTCCCTTGGGGTGCGGGTGAGCGGGAAGGGGCAGGTGACATGGGTAAGCGCGGAGGGAATGGCAGGAATCCTCTTGCAAACGCTGCGTGGTAAAGGCGGGGAGCAACTGGATGCCTGGCTGGCAGGGCGAGAACGCCTGGCGGAGAAACGGAGTCAAGGGGGAGGGGGGAATTGAGCCCAGACACAAGGCCGCCAAGGGAGGGAGTGCGGCATCGGGTCTTGCGCCGTATAGGGGATGAGGTAGCAAGCTGGAAACACGCCCTTGACGTCCGCTAGCGGCGGCCCGCTAGGCCGTTGTAAAATAAAGGCTTAGAAAATAGTTTGGGGTTTCGAACGGAGAGCATGGGCCAACGTCCGCGGCTCCATGTGCGGCGCGCTCTTGTACGAGGTAGAGCGGACCATGTTCCGTTCCCGTTCTCTTAAGGATGTGCCCCTCCTGGCGGCGCTGGCGGTCGTCTATTTCGCTGCCGGTAAGCTCGGCCTGAAACTCGCCTCCGTCAATGCCAGCGCCACCGCCATATGGCCCTGCACCGGGATTGCACTTGCGGCGCTCCTCATTCTTGGCTACCGCGTGTGGCCGGGGATCCTGGCAGGGGCATTCCTTGTAAACTTGACCACAGCAGGCACACTTACCACATCCATCGGGATTGCCATCGGAAACACGTTAGAAGGAGTGGCGGCCTGCTATTTGGTAAACCGATTCGCTGGCGGCCAGCGTGCCTTTCAGAGGGCCCGCGATATTTTCAAGTTTGCTTTCCTTGCAGGAATGGTCAGCACGACAGTAAGCGCAACGGTCGGCGTCACGACCCTGGCCTTAGGGGGATTCGCTGACTGGGCGATGTTGGGGGCCATCTGGACCACGTGGTGGCTAGGGGACGCCGTCGGCGCGGTAGTTGTCACTCCCTTCCTGCTCCTGTGGAGGGAGAATCCCCGACTGAACTGGAACCGTAAACAGATTGTCGAGTTCGCTTTCTGGTTTGTGGGGCTATTTTTCACGGCCTGGATTGTATTCGGAGGCCGGTTTCACTCCGGCCAGAAGAATTATCCTTTGGAATATTTTTGCGTTCCTTTTCTGATCTGGGCGGCGTTCCGGTTTGGCCGCCGGCAAGGGGCGACCGCAATTTGCGCCCTGGCAGCGGTTGCCACGTGGGGCACTTTGCACGGGTTTGGCCCATTTTCAAGAGAGTCCCAAAACACGTCTTTGCTGCTATTGCAATTGTTCATGGGCATTATGGCCATCACGACCCTAGCTCTCGCTGCCGAAATTTCCCAGCACAAGCGAGCGGGTGAGAGATTTAGGCTTGCCGTCGAGTCGGCTCCGAACGCGATGGTGATGATAGACCGGCAGGGCAAAATTGTTATGGTGAACTCTCAGGCAGTGAAAATGTTTGGTTACAACCGGGAAGAGCTAACCGGCCAATCAGTCGAGGCGCTTATCCCGGAGCGGTTCCGGGGCGGCCACCCAGAGCACCGGATGGGATTCTCTTCCTCGCCACGAGCCAGACCGATGGGCGCGGGCCGGGACCTCTATGCCGTACGGAAGGATGGCAGCGAGTTTCCCGTCGAGATTGGACTCAACCCGATCGACACGGAGGAGGGGCCTCTGGTCTTAAGCGCGATCGTGGACATCAGCGAGCGTAAACGAGCAGATGAGGAGATCCAGCGTTTAGCGACAAGGGATCCCCTGACGGGGTTGGCCAACTACCGGCGGCTTCGCGACGCGCTCGACGCGGAAATCAACAGGTTCGGACGCACGGGCAAGTCTTTCGCGGTCATCTTGCTGGATCTCGACGGGCTGAAGAAAATCAATGACGCCTATGGCCACCTTACAGGAAGCCGGGCGCTTTGCCGGCTGGCGGCCATCTTGCGGCTTCATTCTCGCGGGATTGATACCGCCGCGAGATATGGGGGCGACGAGTTCGTCCTGGTGCTGCCGGAAACAGAATCGAAAGAGGCAGAGCAGGTGGCGAATCGAATTTCCAGGCGGCTCCACGAAGATGGCGAGCACCCGCCGCTCTCGGTGAGTACTGGCACGGCCATATTCCCGCAAGACGGTCTTACTCTCGAGGAACTTTTGGGAGCAGCCGATCGCGCCCTCTACAAACAGAAGGGTTCTCAGAAAAAGAAATTGCGGATCCCGGGCTGAAACAGCGCCTTGACAACCAAAAAATCCAGGACCAGTTGATCGCTGCGAACGGCGAGAGCAGTCAAAGAAATTGTGACGCGCCAGAATCGCAGAGTCACAGGGTCAGGTAAACGATCTGGACGAATACATCGCCGTTGAAGAAGCCCTTGCCCCAGGCAGGCTCGAGATCGGCGAAAGGTTTTGCGGCAACAGTTTCTTGCGCGGATTTCCCCGCCCCTTTCAATTTCTGTACACGGTCGCGCGCGGTGATGAGCAAATCCCGGAACTTAGCAAGGTCGGCTTTGTTGCCCAGCGAGCCGTGGCCGGGAACAATCTTCGTGTAGTTGTTGGCAAGCGGAAGAACCTTATCGGCAGCCGCGATCATGCCTGCGATTTTGCCGCCGGTACTTCCGTCGATGAAGGGATACAAGCCATTGAAAAAGAGATCGCCCATGTGGATGACGTTGGCCTTTTGAAAATGAATGTAGATGTCCGTGTCCGTGTGTGCGGGCGACACGTGCTCAAGCAGGAGAGTCTCACCATTGGCCTGGAGTCTGTGGGTGGTTTGAAAGGTCTGCTGGGGCAAAGCATCGGCGGGTGATGGCGGAAAGTGCAGACCGAGTGGCTGGAGGTCATGCGGCTCGGACATACGCTGCTTGGTATTTTCGTGTGCAAGAACCGTTGCACCGGCAGCATGCAGAGGAGCGTTGTTGTCTGTGTGGTCGAAGTGCCAGTGCGTATTGATGACGAGTTTCACTGGCGCGTTGCTGACGCCGTCGAGCGCTTCTTTAAGCTTGGACCATGCTGGCGAAACGAAGGTGTCGACCACGAACTTCCCATCAGCGCCATTGAGGACGACCACATTTCCTCCAGGACCGGAAAGGAGGGTGAGGTTGTCGGCGAGCTTTTGCGCTTCGATGGGAACGGCGGCCATCTGCGCGCGAAACGCGGCGACCGGGTCGGGTGGAGGAGTGCTGGCCTGCTGCGTGTACCGCGAGCCGGGAGCACGCAGGAGCGACGGAGGAAAGAGTTGCGCGAAGAACGCTCCGCTCGCGAGCCTGCTGGCCTGCTGCAACATTTCCCGGCGCGTAGTCAGTCTTAGGGACGAATTGGGATCCATGGGAGCCTCCGCTGTCGAATCAAACAGCTTTGATTAAGCTGGCGTGCCGCAATATAGCTCATTTGCCAGGAAAAAGTGAATACGGACGTGTGAGCAACGCCGTCAGTTGATGGAGCGGTGGAGGACGGCGGCGATTTGGCGCATTTCATCGGCGAGTGAAGCAAATTCTTCCGGAAGAATGGACTGCATGCCGTCGGAGAGCGCCTGGTCGGGCTGGTGATGGACTTCAATGAGCAGGCCGTCGGCGCCAACGGCAACGGCGGCGCGGGAAAGCGGCAAAACTTTGTGGCGCTTGCCGGTTCCGTGGCTGGGATCAACAAAGATAGGCAAGTGGCTGCGCTTCTTGACGGCGGGGACGACGGCGAGGTCGAGCGTGTTGCGGGAAAAATCGGAAAACGTTCGAACGCCGCGTTCACAGAGCATGACGTTGTAATTGCCCTCGGAGAGGATGTATTCGGCGGCCATCAGGAATTCGTCGAGCGTGGCGGACATGCCGCGTTTCAGGAGGACCGGCTTTTTGGCGTGGCCGGCGCGCTTGAGCAGAGAGAAATTTTGCATATTGCGCGCGCCGATTTGGATCACGTCCGCATATTCTTCGACCAGGTCGAGAGATTCATTGTCGATCGCTTCCGTGACGATACCGAAACCGTAAGTGGCGCGGACTTTCGAAAGAATCTTCAGCCCCTCTTCACCGAGGCCCTGAAAACTGTAGGGAGAAGTGCGGGGTTTGTATGCGCCGCCGCGGAAAAGGCGCGCGCCAGATTTTTTGACGCGTTCGGCAATGGCCAGGCATTGTTCCTCGGTTTCGACGGCGCAGGGCCCGGCGACAAGGGCCACGTGCCGGCCGCCAACGATAACGTCGCCGGAAGGCGTGGGAATGCGAAGGATGGTGTCTTCTTCCTTTGCGTCACGGCTGACAAGCTTGTAGGGCTTGCTGACGGGGATGCATTCGACGACGCCGGGAAGGGATTCAAGGACGCCGAGGTCGATGGCGCCCTTATTGCCCGTAATACCAATGGCGGTTCGAATAGAGCCCGGAATCGGATGGGCTTTGAGGCCGAGGCTTTCGATGCGCTGGCAGACCGCGCGGACCTGCTCCTCGGTGGCGTGCGACTGCATGACAACCAGCATGAACGGCTCCCCCCAGGCGAGTAGAACGGTAGAAGGTAAGTCTACGGCAAGCTGGCGAGGACCCGCAAATAGTGAGGCGAGAGCAGGCCGACGGACAAAGAATTTGGTTGACGTTGGCTGACAAGAAGGCATCCAATGAAGAGGTAGTTGTTCCATGGAGCCCCAGCCGGGAGGAAAAATTGCTCTCGGACCATGTCTTTCACTTTTTCGGCCGGACCATCACCATCACAGGCTATGAACAGTTCCTGGCAATCCTCGTTCTCGTCATTGCGGCGACTGCCTGGGCGGTGCAGCAGTTCCGGCGCAGGCGATCGGTCGTTGTGCAGAAATCGGCGGTGAGCGATCAGTTGGTATACGAACTGTCGCGCATCGCGGACGCCCTGGACCGCATCGCGAATCGTCCGGCGGACCAGGTGATCGCGTCGGCGTCCAGCCGGCAGCCAGAGGAGTCCACGGGACGGATTCCGTACTCGATGTTCGGGCGCTAGTCCGCACAGACAAATTGACGGACGTCTTCCGCTGGCGGGTTGACGCCCGGAAGGGCAGGGGTGCAACGCGGCGGAAAAAAATTGGTCGCGGATCGGTTTCCGAGAACCTGGCTCACCAAGCAACGAAATAACTCCCTCGAAATTGACTTCTGCGGAGCCGGGTCGCATTTCTCCGGTCAGCGCGTTAATCAGGTAGTTTGGGAAACAAATCAGCGGAACAACCACGGCCCGTATGGGCGTCTCTTCACGAGTTCTCGGGATTCTGCCTCTATGCGCGCATTCTCGGCAGCCATAGCCGCCTCTCCGTCAAATGCAGCATGAATGTGCTTAAAAGATAGGTACGGATACCTTTTGTAAGTCCAGCGAACGGTCAAGTAGATTCCGGCAGCAGAGCCAATCGTCAACGCCAGTCCTAACAGGCTCGGGTGAAAGGGAAAGGTGATGCCCGCGTTCACCAAGACCTATGACAAACCGCTGAGGATAAGAACGAGTTTGCGCCTTCGGAAGAAGACAAAAGCCAGCGCAGCAGCCACAACCAGCAACAATGCGCCTTCACGATACTTGCGAGCGTAGAGGCCAGTGCAACTCATGATGACCATCAGGGTTACAGCCCATCCAGTGACCATGAGAAGAATTTCGCGCACTTTGAAATTTTCGGCCGCCATCAGCATTGAGGATAACACCACGTAAAAGCTTCTCAATAGTGCTGGGCCGGGAACGCTGAAAAGAACATCGGTCGCTCGGTAACTCCTGATAATCGGACTACCGGACATGGGGTTCAGCTACCTCCCGGTCCAGAGACGGGGCCCTCGCGGCGTGGGTCACCACCGAAAAATTGCCGCAGAGGGAGTGATTTGGAGCGTGTGCTAGAATGGGTAGTTTAACAGGGAGCTGAAATTTTCCTGAGGCATGCCGGAACAGCCCATCACGCAAGCGACCGAGTTCGATCCAGAAGACGAATACCGCCCGGAACCTGAGCCAGAACCGCTGCCCCCATCGTGGATGGGCGGAAGCGTTCGAATCGGCATTCATACCTCCATTGCGGGAAGCTACCTCAACGCCCTGGAAGCCGCACGAAAATTGGGCTGCAACGCGGTGCAGATTTTTTCCGCGAGCCCGCGGATGTGGCAGGGCGGGCCCGCCCGGATTCCGGAGGTCGATGCCGCAGCGTTTCGAACGCGGCGCGGAGAGCTGCGGCTGGGGCCACTCGTGATTCATGCGAATTACCTGATCAATCTGGCCGCGGCGCAACCGATGCTGCGGACGCGGTCGATTCAAGCTTTCCATGATGAAATTTTGCGGGCCTTGGCGCTGGGAGCGGATTTCCTGGTGGTGCATCCGGGCGCGCGCGGAGAGGCCACCACGGGGCAGGCGATCGGTGAAGCAGGCGTCAAAAGGCGTGCCGCTGGGCGGACTGAAAATTCTGCTTGAGAATACGGCGGGGATGGGAACGGCAATTGGGTCGCGGCTGGAGGAAATCGGAGAGATTCTGGCGGGGCTGAAGGGATTGCCGGTGGGCGCGTGCCTGGACACGGCGCACCTTTTTGCCGCGGGATACGACATCAAGAGCGAAGCTGGATTGGCGTCGACGATTGGGCAGATTGATGGAGCCCTTGGGCTGGAGAATGTGCCAGTTTTTCACGCGAACGATTCGAAAGTGGAGTTGGGCGGGCGCGTGGACCGGCACGCGCATATCGGGAAGGGGAAGATTGGTGCAGCGGCGTTTGCGAGAATTCTGCAGCATCCGCGACTGGCATCTTCCGGGCCGGAAGGGTTGGCGGGGCGGGCGTTTGTGGCGGAGACGCCGATCGATGATCCGGGAGATGATCGACGGAACGTGGCGATGCTGTGGGAACTGGCGGGATTGAAGGAGCAGGCACCAGAGGCGGAGAAGGGTTTCTCGATGTTGACGGCGGCGCTGAAGAGAAAACTTTCGTCACGGAGAGCACCAAGGGCTCAGAGCCCGCACCGTAAGCGGAAGAGTTTGAGAGGGAAGAGCAAGAAATCCAGCACGAGGAAAAAGGCAAGGAGCACGGCCAAGAAGGCGAGGAGGAGAGGATAGCGGGCGTGGCGGAGCAGAACACAACGGGGGCGGGCGGGGGAGGAGTGAGCGGCTACGACCCGCAGAAGGTCGAAGCGAAGTGGCAGAAGCGCTGGGCGGAAGCGCGTGTGTTCGAATCGGAAGCGGATCCTTCGAAACCGAAATATTACACGCTGGAAATGCTGCCGTACCCGAGCGGCACGCCACACATGGGGCACGTGCGCAATTACACCATTGGCGACGTGGTGGCGCGCGTGAAGCGCATGCGCGGGTTCAACGTGCTGCACCCGATGGGCTGGGACGCGTTTGGGCTGCCCGCGGAGAACGCTGCGATCAAGAACAGCACGCATCCGCGCACGTGGACCAACAATAATATTGCGGAATTTCAGAAGGTGTTGCGGCGGTTTGGGTTTAGCTACGACTGGCGGCGCGAGATTTCCACCTGCGAGCCCGAGTATTACCGCTGGAACCAGTGGTTTTTCCTGCGCATGCTCGAACGCGGGCTGGCGTACCGGAAGAAAAGCCGGGTGAACTGGTGTCCGAAATGTTGCACCGTTCTGGCGAATGAGCAGGTGATCAACGGCGGTCACTGCTGGCGGCACGAAGACACGCTCGTGGAATCGCGCGAGATTGAACAGTGGTTCCTGAAGACCACTGCCTACTCCGATCAGTTGCTCGATGATTTGAAGCAACTGGAGGGAACATGGCCAGAGCGCGTCATCGTGATGCAGGAGAACTGGATCGGGAAGTCGCAAGGCGCGAAGGTGAAGTTTGCCGTAGCGGACCTGGCGGGCGCTGAACCCATTGAAATTTTCACCACGCGGATCGACACGATTTATGGTTCGACGGCGGTAATCCTGGCGCCGGCGCATCCACTGGTAACGAGGCTGCTGAAAGGTTCAGCGATGCGCGTCGAAGCCGAGGGGAAACTGGCGAAGATGCGCCAGGCTTCGGTGAAGGCGGAGGACCTGGCGACAATGGAGAAGGAGGGATTTTTCACCGGATGGTATGCGGTGAATCCCTTCAATAACGAAAAGATTCCCATCTGGGTGGGCAACTTCGTGCTGATGGAGTACGGCACGGGCGCAATTATGGCCGTGCCGGCGCACGATCAGCGCGACCTGGAATTTTGCAGGAAGTATGGCTTGGCAGTCCGTGTGGTGGTGCAGCCGCCCGAGGGCGAGCCGTTGGAAGCTGAAAAAATGACCACGGCGTTCGACGAGCACATGCAAGGCAAGCTCGTGAATTCGGGGCCGTACAACGGGCTTTCCCCGCTAGATGCGATCGCGAAAATGACAGCGTTTGCCGAGCAGAAAG
>Ga0209377_1002304_pt1 | contig 12457 bp, 8 predicted proteins | sample GraSoiAngelo_141_FD_185898 | JGI IMG/M metagenome (GOLD analysis project Ga0209377, IMG submission 185898) | Grasslands soil microbial communities from the Angelo Coastal Reserve, California, USA - 14_0929_12_40cm (SPAdes) (version 2) | ecosystem: Environmental > Terrestrial > Soil > Grasslands ...
CTAAAGCAGCGTTGATTCTGTGCCATGCCGCCCTGTCCAATATCGCAAATGGCTGGCTTTGTGTCCCCCTCTTTGTACCAGTCCAGCCTGGGTCAACGTAGAAATTTGTGCTCGCCTCGACCGCTCCGAAAAAGCAAACGCTAGCGAAAATGATCAGGCCCGCGCGATTCAGGCATATCATCGATCTACGAACAAAGTGCTGTCTATGCTGACGATTCATACGTCTTCCAAGAGCTAGTGTGAAAGGCAATTACGGTGTGCAAGCAAGTAGTTTCCGGCAATCATGAATCCTATAATCATTAACATGTTGCCTCGCTCCGTTCAGGAAGACATGCTAGTCGTACGACTCGGGACAATCACTGATCCCTAAAGAATTCAGTCCTTCAGTTCTCGGACAAAGCGCGTTGTAGGCGACCAGAAGATTTCTTCCGATCTTGCTCCATTGCAAGTCATTCTCCACTCTGCGGCGCCCCCAGCATCCCATTCTTAGCCGAAGCTCCGGCGCATCCATTGAGTTGGGCAATCGCTTTCGCGAATTCGGCTAAAGTTTGCGGAGAAGACGCGCGGGATTACCGACATAGAAGCCGGGTACTGTGACGTCCTTGGTAACAACTGCGCCCGCGCCGATGACAACATGATCGCAAATCGTGACGGGAAGGATGGTGGCGTTCGTCCCAATACTTACACGATTACCAACCTTGGTTGGCCGCCACAGCTGCCGTTCCGCCGTCGGCCTCCCGCTAACAAAAGGATCATTGATGAACATAGCGCCGTGAGAAATGAAGCAATCCTCCCCGATCGTAACCAGTTCGCAGATGAACGAGTGAGATTGAATCCGGCACCGCTTACCGATAGTTACGCCCCTTTGTATCTCGACGAAGGGTCCCACGAAGCTGCCATCTGCGATGACGCAACCATACAGATTGACCGGCTGCACCACAGTGACATCTTTTCCGAAAGTGACATCCACGATCGTGGCATAACGGATTTCTGGCTTCGTCACGACAGCATTGCCTAGTGCCCGGGCACGAACAGGCGGCCGCGCTCAAGAACAAAGAACGCGATGGTTGTCGAGCAGCTCGCCGAGTAAGTCAGAAACTGCCCTGTACCAATTTGTTCGGCGCAACAAGCTTCTTCGCAGGAGCTGTTCATTTGTTCGCCAGAAGCGTCTCGTATGCCGCCAAAAGATTTCCGCCAACCTTGTTCCACTGCAACTCTTGCTCAATCCGTCGGCGGCCGTGCGCTCCCATTTTCTTACGAAGCTCAGGTTGTTCCATTAATTCGACAATGGCTTGCGCAAACTCGGCTTCTTTGTTCGGTTGGACATAAATGGCAGCCTCTCCGGCAGAAAAGCGGGTTTCTTTGAGATCGAAAGCGATGATCGGCTTCGCGTATGCCATGTATTCCATGACCTTGATCCAAGTGGAAACATCGTTCAAGGGACTGGACGGATCAGGGTCCACGCAAATATCGGCAGCCGCCAGGTTGGCCTGCAAATCTTCATCGGAAACGAACCCGGCCAGGTCAACGCAACCATTAAGTTGCAGCTTTTCAGCCAGATCCCGTAAATCCTGCAACGAGTCTCCGCTGCCCATGATAACGCAATGGAAGTCTGAGCGCTTCAGCTCATACAAAAGGTGCCGCAATGCACGCAGCAAATGATCAACGCCATCCTGCGGATTCAAACTTCCGATGTAACACAGGATGTACTTATTCATTCCTTGCAAACGGGCGTTCGGCGTCACAGGGGTCATTCGCACCTGGTTCGGCCCATTTCTCACAATGAAGATGTCGCGTTGATTCTTATTCGCTCGCTCAATTTGAATCTGTTTATATGATTCGTTCGTGGCGATACTGACATCGGCAAGCTTCAGACTACACCATTCAAGTATTTTTAGCACTCGAGTGGCGAAACCCTCCGCAGCTCGATAACGGGATCTGTAGAGCTCGGGACACAGGTCGTGCTGGTCAAACACAAATTTCTTTCCCAGTAGTTTGAACGGCAGGGCCACTAAAAAGAGAGTATCGGGAGGATTGTGGGCATGTAACACGTCGAAGCCCCGGCTTACAAAAATGTACGTGCTAACAATAAGACAAGCTGCGGTGAAGTAGAAATATTCCACAAGGTAGCCAAGAAAGGATTTGAGCGTAACGAAAAGCAGATTCAATCGATTAACATTTGCAAACGGCGTCTTCTTAAACAGGTCCAATGTCGGCAGGCGGTAGATTTCAACACCGTTCAGGATCTCGTGTCCTGCCTGGCCATTGCTGCGAAGCGCGATTATTTTGACTCGATGACCCGCTTCGGTGAGTAAACTTGCCTCGTTCATGACGCGAGTATCCTGGGGAACATAGTTCTCAACCAGCATCAGTATTTTACTGGCAGATCGGATCATGATCGGATTGCGTGTAGCCCGGCTACCAGCAGATGCCTTTGTAGTTCTGAGAGGCTCTAACACATTCGAAAGGTAGTCGGACTAGATCAATAACCAACTTTGAATCGCTATTATTAGCGACAGCTTCCTGGATTTGAGGGTTATTTTTGCCGACTACGACTACGTCGCTGGCTTCGATGACCTCTTTTGGGGAAGGAACCATTAAAGACGAGATGTGGGGGATCGTTTCTTCAATATAGCGTTTATTTGCGCCCACCAGCTTCGCCAAAGCGACTTCTTCGTCGTAAATAGCTAATTTATGGCCTTTGCCGATTAGCGTCTCAATTAATAGCACGATCGGACTTTCACGAAGATCGTCGGTGCCGGCTTTAAAACTAAGCCCCAAGACGCCCACGCGACTCTTTCCTGTTTTGCGGATTAGATTGATGGCCACTTCGACCTGCTTACGATTAGTTTCAAGTACAGCACCAACCAGCGGTAGCTCTAAATCCAATTGTTTGGCCTTGTAGAGAATAGCACGAAGATCCTTTGGCAAACACGAGCCACCGAAAGCAAATCCGGGTTTAAGGTAATACGGGGAGATGTTTAGCTTGGTATCCTTGCAAAAAATCTCCATCACTTGGTGGCTATCAATACCCATGCCCTTACTGAGATTCCCGATCTCATTCGCGAAACATACTTTAAGCGCGTGAAATGCGTTGGAGACGTACTTGATCAACTCGGCTACTGGAATGGACGTCTGCTCCATAGGGGCTTTCAGGCTAGAATACAAAGCGGCAACTCGTTCGACAGCACGATTGTCACAGGTCCCAACAATCGTAAACGGAGGATGATAAAAATCATGAATCGCTGTGGTTTCGCGCATGAACTCAGGATTCATGCAGATGCCGAAGTGCTTTCCGTCCTCTTTGCCCGATTCTTGTTCCAGCAAGGGCCGCACCACATTGTTCACCGTTCCAGGTAGAACGGTGCTCCGAACGACTACCACGTGGAAGCCGTTTGCACTTCGCAGCAATCCGCCTATCTCGCTCATAACTCTTTCCATCTGGGCAAGACCTAAGCTGCCGTTCTCATTACTAGGTGTGCCAACACAGACTAGGGAAATGTCACCCAGTCGCCGTGCGCGCTGAGTCGCCTGCAAGCGTCCCGCGTCGACTCCGCGGCGGATTAACTCTTCCAAGCCGGGTTCGATAATGGGACTTTTTCCAGAGTTGATGAGAGAGACTTTGACTCCTTGCAGGTCCACGCCGGTCACTGAATGACCCATCTCGGCCAAGCATGCAGCCGTTACGCAGCCCACGTAGCCCATTCCGAAAACTGTGATCTCCATATAGTGTGGTCTTGCGGCCGATTCCCTTATCGTGAATCGCGATTTTTTATCGATCCCGGTGCGGTCGCGCACTTCGTAAGCGCGCACTGCAGCCATTTGGTAATTGCGACGATGAAAATAAAAAGGTCATAGCCGATCGTTTTGCCGCGAAGTTAGCTTCAATGTTTTCTTTAAAGAACTTCGAGCATCTTGCTCGCACGCTGCTGTCGTTTGCTCGCATCACTAGTTTCTCCTCACAATGCACCGCACCACCGCGCGCGAAGCAAACTCGGTGCCGGCAACAAAACGCATCAGCGGACCGAAACTCCATGCCGCTGGGGCACCCAGAAAGTGGAGTCCCGCCACAGACGACTCGAACCCTTGGTTCAGGTGTGGATAGCCGTCGATTTGTCGGATCGCAGCCAACAACTTGCAGTCGAGGAACGGGTATTGTGAGATGTCCACCTTGTAGCCGGTTCCCAGCAGAGCGTGATCGACACTCCGTTCGCTTCCGTCATCCAGTTTAAGGGTCAAATGCCCTCTGGACGGCACGGCGGACACAATGGAACGGCCCGTGACAATCGGCACTGGATCGACACGCGATTTCAGCCAACGTGCACCGGCAGGGCGTATTGACCGCGCACCCCAGTTGTCCTGCCATTGACGGGGCATCCGCCGATACCAACTTGGTCGAGCCACAATTTGGCTGATCAACGCAGGGCCGACATCTGGAGACGCATACAGAAGCGGCTCGATCGGCCATTTGTGAAGGAGCGGCCGTTGCCACAACCAGTGAACCACTGGACCGCGCGCGAACAATTCGGCTCGAGCGCCAGCCTCGTGCAATAGCGCCGCCGATTCCAGCGCGCTTTGTCCGGCCCCGACGACGGCTACCTGCTTTCCTCGAAAACGACTCAGGTCCGTGTGTTCAGAGGTGTGCGATGCAAGTTCGGGCGGGAGGTTCCGCAATGGCTCAGGCCACCAGGCAAACCGACCGATCCCCGTCGCCACGACGACCCGTCGGCCTTTGACGATTTCCCCATCAGCCAGCGTCAATTGAAACCGAGCTGAGTTGGATTCGATCTTCAGGACCTGCCGCTTGTCCACATCCGGCACAACCTGGCGCTGGAACCAGTGGCCGTAGCCGATGAAATGATTCAACGGGATGGGAGCGCCGAATTGGCTGCCGATCGCCTTGTGGTAGGCATCCAGCGTCAACGCGCGTTGTGGATCCGAAATGTGCGATCCTGCCCAAGGTGAGCGGAGCAGCATGCCAATGGGCATTTTCGTCTCCCAGAACGACATCGGCTCGCCGAAGACTCGCACATCCAACCCCTTCACCGTCCGCAAGTGTGCGGCAACAGACATGCCGTAGGGACCCGCGCCAATTACTGACACGTCGCACACAGTCATAGCAATGAAGTTTCAAACCAAGCTTTATCCTGCATACCTTCTACGGGAGGAGCGAACGGCAGAGCACAGCAATCGCTGCCGCGGCAGGTTTGTTCACATCGATGCGAGAGATCACTATGCTTCCGACCCCGGCTGACCCGTTGGAAAGCCTCATAGTCTGCAGACATCGGTTAGGTTTTTTGATGTGATAATTTGAGGGAGCAACTTTCCGGCCAGGTCAGACCCGTGTGCATTTCAAATCGTCATAAATGACGTAAGTCGCTCTAGCGATAAGATAAGCACAATGGACTCAACTCTGTTCTAGAACGAGGGAGAGACGAAGTGTAAGGCCAAGGAGCTAGAAGCCGCCGCTCCAAGGAAGGAGACGCCGAAGGAAGAGGTAGACTAGCCTTGGAGTCTCGAGCATGCCCGGAAGCGGATCGTCGGTAGCGAATATGGCAGACTCGAACGGCCTGCGGAGCGAGCGGAGATAATCGCCAAGCGTAAGCCTACCCCGCATGATTTCCAGGATTGCAACGGGAAAGTCCGTGTTCATTCGAATCCAGCGAGCGCCAGGACCTCCGTGCACTTCCGGGACTGCTTCGCCACGAACCATCCGCCACAAGAGATAGGAAAAATCGACTCCCACGCGCGAGCCCAGAGTGTGCCAGCCCCACACGCGCGGGTTCACATCGAGCACTTTGAAACGGCCATCGCGCGGGTCGCGCTTGAATTCAACTTCGACCAGACCCGTGTAACGGGCCGCCTCGAGTAGCCGAACCGACGGTTGGACCACGCCGGGATCGTCAATGGTCTCGACATAGGTGCTGAACCGGCCGAAGTCCATGGGATATTGCCTAGCTCGTCGAGCGACTATCGAAGCCAACGGCCGGCCATTCTGGCACAACGCTGCGTAGGAAAACTGCGCTTCGCCCCAACCTGGAATCACTTCCTGGATCATGATCAGTTCAGGTGCCATCATCGAGCAGGCCTCATCGTAGCGGGCGATCAGCGACGCGCGATCATCTACACGCCAAGCCTTTGCGGCGGTGAGCGGATTGTAGGCCTCTCGAAGCGCGGGCTTGATGATCACCGGAAAGGAACAACGCAGTTGGGTGACTTCTTCGCGGTCGCGCGGATAGACAGTCCAAGGCTGATCCACCTTGAGTTCGCGGGCCAGTTTGTTCAGCTGGCGTTTGTCGCAAAACCAGCTCAGTTTGTCCCATGGCGGAACGGTAAGGCAGAATTGTTTGGCCAAAACATCGTGATGCCGAGCGACCAAGCCAACGACTTCGTCGTCGGTCGGGATTAGAACCCAGCCTTTAACTCCCTTCCGCTCGGCAAGATTGAGCAAGAAATCAACCCCTTGGGCTTCATCGCCCAGCGGCCAAACTTCGCTGTTGCGAGCGTACTTTGAGACAGCAGCCAAGTGATGGCCGGGACGTTTTAACAGCCAGACGGGAATTCCGCGACGCCCTAGACTTCGCGCTATACCCAGTCCCCGATAGTCAGCGCCGGTAATCAACGCGCCGATCTGGTCGCAATTACCCAATCCGGTGGGAGTGGTTGTAAGACGGCCCCACCCGGCGTTTTCCAAGTCTCGATGGAATTCTTGCCGAGGATCGCCAGCTGTTGCGGCCTTCGTGACACGCGCACAAAACTGGGCCACTTTTCTCGGTGTCGCGTTCCAAAAGGCGCCGTTGTAGCGCCGACTCACGTACTCTAGAAACGATTTGTAGTGGGTAACCGGATATTCCCTTGACGTTGCGATCGCATCAAAGCACAAATAGTCAGGATGAACGTCAACCAGCGCCATGCCGCCGTGGTCTGCGATCCAGTCGAGTTTTCGCATCCAGATTTCCGGCCACTTCTCTTGCAACAACACAAAAAGTGTGAAGTCTTGGGGGAGGGTATAAGGGAGCTCAACGTAACCTCTTGAAGAAGAGTTGATGGCTGATCGTTGATGTTCAAGGGAGCTGCCGTTAGGATTTGGCACCCAGAAGGGAAAGATTGTGTGACGACCCTGGGGCTGGGGTTCGAATGGATCCGTATCGAAGGTTGATGCATCGTACTCCACTTCGAGATCGTGCAGCCAATCGAGATTACGCAACATGAATCCCGATCTGAACCCCGACGCGCCCCATTTTCGTGCATAATCGTTAATTCTTACCGCGCGCCGTTTGAACCCGCGGCGCGAGGCAAAGAGATGGCCATCGTGCTTAAGGTCGTGTATCCCAACCTCGAATCCATAAGCGGTAAGTTCCTCTCGTAATTCGGCCGGGACCGGGTAACTCCCTTCGGGGATGAAATTAAAGGAAGAGCGGAATCCAAGCTCCAGTTCCAGCTGCATCAGGGACCTGCATTTGCCGAGACCTGCTTTGCCCTCCACATCGTGGGTTAGAACAAAGGCAAATTTTTTGCCGCCCGGCCAGCCTGGCCAGTTTTTGGGCGGGCGCTCCGAGCCCGGCATAATAGGCCACACGTCGCCAACACGCTTGCGCAGCCGCATGGCCAGGCTTCGCCGAATCGCCGTTCGAACCGATTGTGGAACAAAGGGCTTTAGTCCGTAGTAAATTCTATTGCGTAACATGAGGTATTCTGCGCTCGCTCGTAGCGCGAACGGCTACTGCAAGCACCCAGACATTGGGAGCGACGGTTTGGAAGAATTGGAAGCGCAGTGCGACTCTTATGGACGCATCCGATTAAGACTCAGCGTCCAGCGACTTCGGAACATAAGAGCGCGCCTTGTTAACCACCACCGCAACATTGTCTCGCTCCGCTACTAATTTCCTGTAGCCGCGCTTTATAACGTCGCGACTGTTCTTTTCCGCTTCGACTACTAGCAAGAGCTTGTCCATGAAAGCAGCCATCCCCCACGTGGGACTTGTCTGATGGAGCGGGGGCATGTCAAAAATAATGTAGTCGAAGTCGCTCGCTTTCATATTTGGCAGCATGTCAAAGAATTTTTTCAAGCCGATCTGCGCCAGTCCACCCGTACTGGATGATCCCACAGTAGCCAGATAGAGATTATCTGAAGCAGAGGCTATCTCAGTCCGTGGCTTGAGAGCTGCGGTCAGAGGATAGGCAGGCTTGCCCTTGAAGAATGGGTGAACCTCCTCCGGGCCCAAATTTATATCGACAAGAAGAACCTTGCCTTCATCAGTTTCCGAGAGTGAAGCGGCGAGGCCGGCGGCGAGGGTAGAAGCTCCCGCTGCTTCCGAAAGCCCGGCAACACCCACGAGCTTCGGTTTATGGGTCAAACGATTAAGCTCAAAATAGAGACCTAGTCGATCTCGAATTGCGTCGCAATACGGCCGCATGAAATGGCCAGGTTCCCAGGGCGCCAACTTAGAGTGGTGCCGCTTCGTCGCCAGCGCTCCTGGATTTGCCGGTGATCCATTCGGAGGTAAGGGCAAATGGCCGTTCCGACCATTGGAGTAGGGTATCGAAAGCATGAGTGGAATGTGCAACTGCGTCTCCAGTTGGAGCGGCCGCCCAACGGTTCGGTTCAAAACCACTCCCCTTAACAGGGCGAGCGCTATACCCAAGGCTATCCCGCCGCCGGCAAGTCCCAGAGTAATCTTAATGCGCGTTATCGTCTCCGGCACGGGAGGGGAAGGCCGCTGGACGGCGCTAATGTTGGGCATTTTGGAGGGATCCAAAGCCTCATCGATTCGCGCCTTTTCGAGCGATGCCGCAAAATACTTGTAGTTCGCTTCGTCTAGCTCCCGCTTCCGCTCCAAGTCTTCCATTTGCGGACTCAGCTCCGAAAGCTGCTTCATTCTCTTTTGAATATCGCGAAGCCGAGACTTAAGCGTCTCGACCTTTGCCTCGAGGCCAGCAACACGAGCTTTTTCAGCTAGCGGGCTTTTTTCAGATTGCGAGCTTTTCCATTTCTTTGACTTGCTCTCCACGTTCTGATTAACAAGGGCTTTTCCTTCGGCCAACCCAGCCTCGGCGGCATTAAGCTCTTCCTGGGTTTTCGCCGCCTCGGCGGTAAGGGCCTTTGAGCCCTCCTCAAGCGAGACAATCCCCGTCTTATCCCTCAGCGACTTTAGGGCGTCCTCTGTTTGGTTTAAGCGCGTTCGAACTTGATCGGTTTGTTGGCTTACAAAATCGAAGGCGCCGGCGGAGCGGTGTACTTCGAGATGCTTAACGAAATAACGACTCAACAGTTCCTGCAACACCAGCGTCGCCATCTGCGGATCGTGATTTTTGTATGATACAAAAATGATGTTGCTTCCTTTGTTAGAGATCACCTTTAAGTTCAAAATGATGCTGCTGGCCGCTTCACTTTCTGTTGCTGCCGCAGAGGGTTGTTTGAGACCGATTGCGTGGCCGACTTTGGTTAGCAGGTCCGTAGCGGGTGGCAACAATCGCTTGGGACCGATCACCTGGGCGACTTGCACGGCCAGATCCCAACTGGTCAGAATCTCGATTTCAGCGCCGATGACTCTATCGGTGTAATAGTTGCTCGATGCGGCCGCGGCCGCGGCGTTCGTACTCTCGATAGAGTCGACGGCGCTCCTTTCCAGAACATAGCGGACCAGCAGTTTGGCGTCCGATTCATAAACGGGAGGATAAAGAAAATAAAAAGCAGCCGCGGCAATGATGCCCAATAAAGCGCAAAGGATGATTGTCCACTTGCGCTTGAATACAGCAAAGAGGATGTCGCTCAGGTGTATCCCAGAGTGATGTTGAGGTTCTCGTCGTATTTCAGCCATAGTTTTAACCTTAGTCGAGGTGTGGATAGATCATTGAGCCTGCCAGCCGATTGACCACCAGCGGCAAGACCCCAAAGATCCTTTTGTGGAATCCGGAGTTCGGGCGGGCGGCCGCTAAAAACTGCCGGCCCGATGAATCAACTCTGAAGTAACCGATGGTTTCTTCCTCCGTGCCCCACGAAAGCTTGAACCGTCGTAAACCATCGTTTTCGCATTCGGTGCGTCCGAAATGCAATTTTTCAGCGCCAGTTCGCGCCAAAAACTGGATACCTTGCCACATGACAAGATTGTTCGCACGGAGTTCCTGAAATCTTTTGTCGGAAGCGCCGTATTTATAAAGAGCGTTCTTTCCAAAGCAGAAGAATATCGCAGCGGCAATTGGACGCGACCCGCGCCGTGCGAGGACAATGAAACCGAGGCCTGGTTTGATGATATGCTCGTAGATGTTTAGGAAAAACGACGCCGGTTGTGGCGGGAGACCGTGACGCCGGCGGGTTTGAACATGGAATTGGTAAAAATCGCCAATGGCCTGCCGATTGCGTACGATCAACGCGCTCACGCCGCTGCGTTCTGCTTTGCGAATGGCCCGGCGAACTGGGCTGGCAAAGCGAGTGATTAGCTCTTCTGTACCGCTGCGCAAATCGAGTGTGTGCCCGTAAAAATTCGCCGTGCCGTCCGGGGCGAATTCGAAGGATTTCCCCCCGCGTATTTCAAGGTATTTCCAGCAGCGCTCATGCGTGAAGCGAAGAAGCCGATCTCTTACCAAACCCACCATTTCTTGATCGAAGATGAGCGGTTCGCACGCATCGCTAAAAGGAAGGCAGACGCCGCGGCGGCCGGTAAACGGACTGCGCACTTCCATTAACGGAAGCAGCGCCGCCAATCTGCGTCCGCAGGAAAAGTGAAGATAGAAGGGCCTGTGGCTATAAGATTGGTGGAGCACCTTTGCCCAAGCACTGGTGTGAAAACAACTGGCGTCGCGATGCAGGGCAACAACATGGTCCCAGCCCGGATCGTTGACAGGATCGAGAATCCGCATTTGCAGCGATTTGTCGCTGGTCTTCGATTCCACAAAAGAATCGTCGCCAGAGAGCGGCGTCGTTTCCACTGCTTCCGATTGCTCGAGAGTCTTCAAAAACTTTTCCCCTAGACGAGTGCTTCTACACCCACCACTTCGCTGACGCAGCTAGCGACATATTCGGTTTGCTGTTCGGTTAATTCAGGAAACATGGGCAAGGAAAGAAATTCTTCCGCCAGGTTCTCCGTGACCGGAAACGCGCGCGCAGTGTAGCCGAGGCTTCGGCAGGCCTCCTGAAGATGAATCGGAATGGGATAGTGCACGCCACAGCCAATTCCTTTCTCCTCCAAGTATCGCCGAACTTCGTCGCGTTCCTGCACTCGAATCGCATAGACGTGATAAACGTGCCGCGCATACTCCGCCTCGAACGGGGTAGCAACGCCTTCGATTCCCGCGAAAGCCTGATTGTATTGCAAAGCGCGTTCGCGTCGCAGCAGATTTGCTTCTTCGAGATGGCGTAATTTGATGGACAGGATCGCCGCCTGGATGCCGTCCATCCGGCAATTCCAACCAACCAAGGTGTGATAATACTTTCGGGTCTGACCGTGGTCTCGAAGGACTTGGATTTTCTCTCGTAACTCAGCGTCGTTCGTCGCGACAGCGCCGGCCTCACCAAAAGCGCCAAGGTTTTTGCCGGGATAGAAGCTGAAACAGCCAGCGTCGCCCAGAGTGCCTGCTTTTCGACCCTTGTACTCAGCACCGTGAGCTTGAGCTGCATCCTCAATGACAAAAAGCCCGTATGCCCGCGCGAATTCCAAAATCGGATCCATGTCCGCCGGTTGCCCGAAAAGGTGAACCGGAATGATCGCCCTGGTTCTTGCCGTGAGACTCTTCTTTAGCTCGGCCGGGTTCATCGTGAACGTGTTTTCATCCACATCGACAAACACCGGCCGAGCTTTGCAATAGGTAATGGCCTCGGCCGTGGCGATGAATGTGTTCGGGACCGTGATCACTTCATCGCCTTCTCCAATCCCAAGCGCCAGGAGAGTGAGCCAAAGCGCGTCTGTGCCATTGCCCACGCCGATGGCGTAACGAGAGCCGCAGAATGTCGCGAACTCCTCTTCGAATCTTTCCACGAACGGCCCGCCGGCAAACGCGCTGCTCTCGATTACTTCGCGAATAGCGCCATCGAACTCGTCGATCAGGGGGGCGTGATGCGCTTTTAGATCAAGGAATGGAACTTTCATCTGCGTCCCTCCAGTGCCGGTCGCGGCCGAAAAAAGTGTTGATGCCGAAATCGTCATGCGTTCTCAAACAGAGTCGCTACCCCATTTCTTGCACGGCTTAGTCCTCTTCGCGTCCTCTTGGGTTTTCGGGAATGAGCCGATCCGTCTCCGATTGGCACGGGAGCCAGCACCGGGCCGTTGGGGCTGCCAAATATGAACGGCGCGCCATTCATTTTCAGAGAAGCGGAAGCTCCCTCAAGTAACCGAATCAACTCCAAGCCCTGGCGCCCACTAGTCATCGGCGCAGAATTAGTTTCGATGCAATCAATAAAATGTCGGCAGGCCAAAGTTAGCGGTTCCTCCTGCTGAAGGTGCGGGATGTAGCTGTCCCC
>Ga0209377_1002305_pt1 | contig 12453 bp, 13 predicted proteins | sample GraSoiAngelo_141_FD_185898 | JGI IMG/M metagenome (GOLD analysis project Ga0209377, IMG submission 185898) | Grasslands soil microbial communities from the Angelo Coastal Reserve, California, USA - 14_0929_12_40cm (SPAdes) (version 2) | ecosystem: Environmental > Terrestrial > Soil > Grasslands ...
AGTAAGTAAGCCGATCGAGTTCAGCCTGAAGGTTCGCGTCTGACTGGCTAATTTCTGGAGTCATTGCCTTGTACCTCCAACTCTTAGGCGAAGGGCAACCGAGATGCCAAAGTGGAGTTAAGGGCCGGTGGACCCCTAATTGGCTGCAAATACAGGGCGCTTGCATCGATACGGAAGTGCCCTGGTGTCGAAAGGGTTGAAAGTGTCAAACGACACTGTCGAAGCCTCGGGCAAAATGCTAGGGATGGTATCGTCCAAGAACGGACGCCAGCTATGCCGTGACAACTGGTTCGACGGAAAGGAAGCCAGTTCGGATTCGCGGCGTTGGAATCGTCACCGGCTCGCGACCGTTCCTGACTCGCCGCTGCTCTTTAAGTCGTCAGCTTTCTTTGTTGTTGCGGAGTGAGAAGTTTATAGATTTCAGACTGCATACGCGCGTTGGCCACGATGAATTTCGCCAACAAAGCCGCTTGCGCGTCGGCTAGAGTCTTGATGTCCCTCTTGTTGCTGTGCTGAACGTCGAGAGCCAACAGCTTTTGCCTCACGCTTCGCAGCTGCTCGAACAAGGGTTCCATGTTATGGCGTTCGCGGCCCATCACTTGCTGGATCGCTTCCTTCTGTGATTGTGTCAAGCCTAGGTGTTCGGCCACTCCCTCAGTGAGCTCGAAGGACGAGAACGGCAGCTCTACCAGGACGATCTGGTTGTCGTCAGTCGGAGAAGCCTCGCTTTTATCATCAGGCGCAGCAACTTTGGGCTGATCCTGTTTATCCATCTCGCGCCATGCACTAAGCAGCTGGAATTGCATCTTGGCAATGAGGTACTGCTCGGCGGTTGAGGTCTTGCCTTCCTCGCTGCTCATTTTTCCTTCCTGGACAGCTTCAGTGATCCCTGCAAGGTTTGCTGTGAAGTTCTGCGTAATGGCCACCATTACCGTCTGATACTCCTGTAACACTTCTTCCGGTCCGAGGGAGCCGGGGCCAGCTGGCACATTTGTGGGGCCCGGGTCCGGGAGGAGCGAATCGGCAGCGGCCGGAGCATTACTCGGAGCACTATCATCTCCTGATTTGGCCTGCGCCGAGGCAAGGATTGGAATGACGGTCATGAGGATGATTATGAGAATTGATTTCGCTTTCATGTTCTTACTCCTTGGGCTGACTTGTTCTTCCGCTTTGACTACGCAATTCAAATGAAATTGGGTAATGATCAGAACCTCTGACGGACCTGTGAACCTTGCCGCCGTCCGCCTGCGCCGGACCACGTACAAAAGCCCAGTCGATGTAGCGACCGGCTTCGAGCAGATGGCGTGCGGGAGTGGTAGGCACGCGAGAACTTGGCACAACATCGCGGAATCCGGCACGTGCCAGTAAGTCTGCTATGGCAGGCTTGGAAGCATTGAGGTTAAGGTCGCCTGCGACGACAATCGGCTGAGTCGAATCGCAACCGCCAGCATCCTGTAAGAGCTCGTTCAACTGTGCAAGGCGCAGCTCATCATTCGAGCGACTCTCGAGGTGAAGGTTGTAGCAGATGATTGAGACGCTTTGGATACTGATCTCGGCAGACAGAGCGATTCTGCCCCCAAGTCTTTCCTGAAAGGTTTGCAGTTTGGGCTTGTACCAGCGAGGCTTCCAAAAGTCGGATTGCTGCTGAAAATGAATAATGCGCGGCCTCGATATCTTCCATGGCGATAGCGTGGCTTGGCCATGGAATGCAGGGTTGCTTTTGGAACCCTGGGTCAGCTCCACAAATTCGCGGCCGAAGACATAGTTCAACCGCAGCTTTCGGGCGATTTCCTGGGCAACATTCAGATGATGGGTCCGCCGCGCATTAACGTCGACTTCCTGAAGAATAAAAACATCCGCGTTAGTATCGCCAAGAAAATCGATGATTGCCCGAAGTTGTAGGCCACGGTCGATGTTCCAATCGATGATTCGAATGGAACTGCGCGGCCAGGAAAGCCACCGGGGAGGCGCGAAGCTCTCGGCAATGATTTCGCTCGTTGGCACGTTCAAATTACCGCTGTTGCAAGTTGCGGGAACACACTCTGCTGGGCGAACATCAGGTCGACTGGATCATCGATTTCAGCCCAGGGCAACCCATCAGTGCTCGTATAGCCGACAGAAACTCCTTCGCTCGCGAGTTCCTGCACGGCGACATTGAAGAACTCGTTCACGCGGCCGGCCGCGATCACATCTTCCATCTTTCGGAAAAATCTGGTTTGTATGGACTTGGAAAAAACCGTAATGCCAATATAAGTACCGCTGAACTCTTCCCGTGAGATGTTCTTGCTCATCCTTATTACCTGGTCGTCGGCGACGATGACTTTCATCGTCTCATCTCGCCACAAAGGGTCCACGATCATCGAGATCGGCGCGTGTGGGCGTACGGCGAGGCCAAGGATTTCAGGATTGAAGATGACGTCGGCATTAAGAACAATGAAGCTGTCACCGCGCAGCCAATCAAGGGCGAGCCAGAGCGAATAAATGTTATTCGTGATAGCGAATCCTGGATTGTCGATAAAGTGAATCCTTTGGGTGAGAAGTCTTCTGGCATTTACATGCGCAATGATTTGCTCCTTCTCGTATCCGACAACAATCGCGACTTCGTTGATTCCAACTATCGATAAAGCGTCGAGTTGATGATCCAGAATCGCACTGTTATCGACTTCGATCAGGCACTTGGGGCGTTTCCCATGGACGGAGCGAATCCGCGTACCCCTGCCTGCGGCCAAAATCACCGCTTTCATAGAGCCTCCTTGAACTTGCTTACTGTCGGTTTCACGTCGGTCTGAGACCGAGTGAAGAATCTACGGTTGAAATAGAGCGTCAAAATCCAGGTGAGGTGGGCTCCAACGGTTGCGAGTAAGAATATGAGGGGCAGGAGCCCAAGAATAGTGAAGAGGACGATGTAGTGGATTAATATCCCTCTTCTTTGGAAACCCTGAACCTGGCGGACGACGCGGGAAATCCAGTTCCCTGAGTCTTTCTCGAGCAACCGGTAGAAATTTCCAAGATATTCATTTGGCCGGTCAGGCGTGGTAGCGCGTTTGCGCTGCAACGTGGTAGTAATCAATGCAAGACTGGCACCTATGAGAAGCGCAACACCCATGAAGATTGCGGCCCGGCCGTAATGCCGATACATGCCGACGGTGACGCCCGTGAAGAGCAGCAAATAGCTAAGGCCGTCGGCAAAGCCTTCGAGATAAGTCCCACGTGGTGACTCCGCGAACTTGAGCCGGGCCAGCATGCCGTCCATTTCATCGAAGAGTCCAGCGACATAGAAAAGCACGGCCCCCAGCACCGACCACCAGTACGCTCCATGCGCAAAAGCGACGGCCGAAACAAGGGAGACAACAATTCCACCAAACGTGACGGCATTCGGAGGCACCGCAGTGTGCGAGAGCATTCTTACGAATGGGCGACAGAGACGGCGATTCAAAGATGTGTGAATGCCATCGAGTACCTTGCCCGAGCGAGCAACCAGAAACCGTTCAGCACTCGTGGCGCTCTCTGGCGAGGTGACCGCGACGCCCTCAGGGTGGAGGAGGGCAGAAGAGAAATCGTCGCGGGTCACCTCATAGAACGTCGTGCAGGCGGGTTCTGCCCAGTTGACGGAGTGGAACTGCGCAACGGGCAGGTGCGCGAGGAGTTGCTTGGTCGTAACCCAGTTCCACGGCACCCAGAGGAATTTCTGTTGGAGATGAGGTTTTAGCGCCCGCCATCCTGACGAAGCGAATGGATTGAAATCTGCCAATTGAACGACGCTGATATGAATCCCAAACTGAGCAGTGCTCCCCACCAGTTGCTGCATGATCTGCTCGCTTAATGCGGCCGGACAGGTCAAGAGAATGTCGTTTGCTCCAGCGCGGGCCGCCGTGAGCACCGTTCTGATGATAAGCGGAACACCCGCAATCGGCCGCAGCAGCAGTTCCGCTGCTCTTTCTTTGCGCACGAGGGCAAACATTTCTGGAATGGCTATCACTGCCTGCACTCGACAATCTCCTCCAGGATGGTTCCAGTCGCGCCAGTTGAGGCCGTTTCTGCACCACCTGCTACACGAGAATTCCAAACAAACCAAAGGATGCCGATCAGCGCCCACAGCAGATCGCGCACACGTCGAGTCAGCGCGAGTGACAGGCCGAGCAGTGGCGAAAAACCAGTCAGAGCGAATGCAGAAATGGCTCCGCCCTCGTCGGACCCGACCCGCGCGGGAATCCAGCCACTCACCAGCTTCAACGCACGCGTAACTCCGTCAATGGCAACGATGGTAAAAAAGTGGATGGGCAGACCGAGGGACCACAAAACCACAACGACTTCGGAAGCGATCAGTACCTGGCAGACCAGGTCGATCCAGAACATGCGACCGACGAGTGCAAGGTGATGAAGCCGATAGTTTCGAATGGACGCTTCCAATTTCTCGGCGCGTGCAAGCCAGGAAGGGGCATGATTGCCAAGGGCACGTACCAAACCGGAAAGGATTGGATTGCGACGCACGATTACAAAGACCATACCCGCAAGTGACAGAAGGACTGGGATTGCGTGGTGGCGTGCGCCATGCACTGCTACGAAGGGAAGACTGACTATCCCCAAGATTGCAAGCAGCGCCGAAGTAAACCAGTACACTCCGTCGTCGAGAAAAGTGGCAGTAATCGTTGGCTCAGTTGGAGTGCCAAGGAGCTTAATTTTCATCGGCTCAGAAATGACGGGACCCAGGACGGTGAGGTATCCCATGGACTGGGAGGCAAGCCGCACTCCCATCAACTTCGTCGTGTCGACCGATACGTGTTCGCCCTCGAGCGACGCCGACCAGGTGATGCTCTGGAGAAACAGCCGGAGAACGCTCAGGGCCAGGACAATCGGCAAAGCAACGCGCATTGCCTTCAGTTGTACAAGCATGGCTGACAGGCCAACGTGAGCAATCACCCAGGCGAACATCACTAGTGAAATGGCGGCCGCAATGAGGTGGCCCTTCTTCATCGGACTAACCTCCCTTGATCATTGGCTTGCGCCATGCGATCGGCAGGAGGATTCAGGGCGTAGTCGGAGTTGTCGATCGTTAATTGCGATTCGCCAAAAATCCGGATTGAACTGGTGGTACGGGTGGAAGATGCGAACCAGAATTGACCTACTTTCTGATACGTGTGAACAAAGTGAACGCTGCGCACCCAGAAGGAGGGATTCTTCGCCGGCTGGCCTTCGATCCGAACGATGGAATAGTCGTTCGCATTTACCCAAATCTTGCCGTCGATTAGGTACTTGTTGGCCGTTTTCGGCGTGACCGATAGCACGTACGCCGGTCCAGTCTCGAGAATCTCCTGTCCCACCATCTGAAACTGGTAGTTGTCGGGAATAAGGCGCGTGCTGGTTCGAGTTCCCTGGCGGGAAGCCTCAGTTTCTTCACTCAGGAGCTTGTGGAAGACGTGTTTGCGAATCGAGCCTGAGCCCTCTTCGGAAACAATCGTGAACTTTTTGGCGCCCGAGCTATCGCATGAGACACGCACAAGCATTTCGGCATGCCGCTTCTTGTTCACGGCGGCGTAATGGCGAACGGCGGTGTATCCCGTCTGTTCAGATTGCTGTTGCGCATCGAACTGCATCATCTTCGCAACCACTTCCTCGGCGGATGGAAGTGGATCGCTGGTTTGTGCGGATGAAATCGTAACGACGCAAAGCGCGATTGCCAGAGTGGAAAGAACATTCTTGATGGTCGATTTCATAATCAGAACTCCAGCACGAATTTGCCGTGGAAACTCCGGCTCAGACCGTTGAAGAACTCGCCGAACCGATTGCTATCTAGATCGTTCTGCACATCGCGGTAATTGGGGTGATTGAAAACGTTGAACACTCCGAACCCGATCTTCGCGTGCTTCTCTTTGATGGGCAGCCGGATTTCGCGCCAGACTTGCAGATCCGTTGAAACGAATCGCGGGGACCGCAATTCATTTCTTGGTCCAACAAATTCGCGGTACTGATCGATTGTTGAATACGGAAAGCCGGTGTGGGTATCGAGCACGGGCGCGAAGGTTAATTTCCACGGAGCGGCGATCTCTCCCCAGACCAAAAGTCGATTTGGGGCGTCAAAGTTCAGCCGGCCACGCTGATTCGGCTGAATCACTGCCTGCGGATCATTCCCAAAGAATTGGTTGAAATCGTTCAGGTCACCGTAGGCGCGCGAGCGTACGTACGACGCATTCAGTGTGCTGCGGCGGATGCGATATCGCCCCGTGACTTGAAACTCCTTGTAGAAATCACTGCCCAAGTCCGATAACCCAAGGATGCCCGTTGCTCCTGACGCCACAGGATTCAGGTAGAAGTCGCGTACCGTGTTGCGCTGCTGATACGCCACCCTGATCAGAAAGTCGCTCGTTACCTGACGATCCACTTCGACGTTCCATACTTCACTGCGTGGATTGCGCAACCCATCGGAGATGACATTGGCGTACGCGGTCGAACTGATAACTCCGCCTGCTGGGTTCAGCTCACTGACTGTGCGATTCGGCAAATCAGGAAACGCCGGGATGTTGAGAGGAACGCGATCATAGAAAAATCCGGCTCCGCCCTTTAACAAGGTCTTGCCATCACCGGTCAGCGCGAGGATGAAGCCGGCGCGAGGAGCTGTATTTACCGAATCGGTGACAGAGTCACGATCAAAACGAAGACCCAAGTCGAGCGTCAAGCGATTTGAAATGGTCCACTTGTCGCCTACGAACCAGCCAATCTCGTTTTGGTCGACGGAAAATGCCGACATCGGGCCGAATTGGATTTGTTCTAACGCGTACCCAGTGACGCCAATGATCTGCGCGGGAAGAAACTGCTGGCGGCCGTCATACGAGCTGTGAGAATAATCTGTTCCCGCATCCAATTCGTGCGAGCCCAAAAAATGATGCGGATGCGAACGGTACAGTTCTTCCCATTCTGTGCGTGCTGTCTGGCGGTCTTGACGGTTGAAAAACCCACCTTTGGTGGTTTCGACGAGAAGTTGGTAAGGCGCATCACTATTAGGCACCAGGTCGGCGTCGAACCTTCTGAAGCTCACTTGCGACGTCAGGAGATCGCCAGAGTCAGTTGCGTATCGGTGCTGCAGAGCTGCCTGATATCCACGCTCGTTTAAGTCCGGGGTGCTGGGTTGTGGCGTAAACGTGTTCAAGCCGTAGTAGTCAATGTGTTGTGGAAAGATCGCGAACGATGCCGTTGCTGTTTGCTTTGGGCTGATGTTGAGGTCAAATTGCGTATAGGAGTTGAAATCTTCGGAACGGTTATAACTTTGGAGCGGCGGCAAGCTGTCCACCGGATCTCGCTCATAGCGGTACTCGGCGGATTCGGTGAAAGCTAAGCGGTCCTTCACAAGCGGGCCGGAAACGGTTATCCGCGGCGTAAACGCAGCAAGGCCCATGATCGACCCGTCGACTCTTCGCAGCCGCGGCAACAGGTTCTGCGCTGACATTCGAAACTTGTTGAAGTCTCCAGATCGCGTTTCAACGTCTGAAACTGCGCCGGTGAATTTGCCGTATTCGGGGTCGTAAGGAGTAGAGAGCACCTTTACTGACGAGACGACGTCAATCGGAATGTTGATCGCTGTTGTACCTGTGGCTGGGTCGGTCACGTCTGCGCTGTTTACAAGCGAGCCATTCTGAGACGCTCGCGCCCCCTTCATATTGATCTGGCCGTTCGGGCCGCGTACTACACCTGGAATCAGCGGCAGCAGGCTTTGGAAATGCTCATCGATGTTGGGCATGTTTCGGATTGCGGATTCGCCGATGGTGTTGGTCCCAGAGGGTTCACTTTTTGTGTCCACCGAACTCGCACTGGCAATTACAGTCGTCGATTCAGCGACCGCTTCGAGTTTCATCTCCAACTGCACTTGCGACACAGCTCCTGCTGTAACCACCACGCCTTGCATTGCGGCCATTCCCGGGGTGTTTGCGGTGATTGTGTAAGAACCGGCAGGAACTGTGCTGAGTGCGAAGTTGCCTTCATTGTCGCTCTCAGCTTCCAGTTGCGTTGGACCGTCCAACGTAATCTTCGTGGCGGGGACGACCGAGCGCCCGCCATCCGCATCCTTAATAAAGACCTGGCCTTGAACCGCTCCGGTTGGCTGCCCTGTGCCCTGCGCGAAGGCACGAACGCCGATCAGCCCGAGGACAAGCGCCACAATTGTTAGTCTTCGCATGATCGCGATTTCCTTTTTGTGAGAGGCGCGGAGAGTCGCAACGCGACGAAGAGAACAGAACGCGCATTTCGCGGGACAGGCGACACCTTTTCAGCCTGAAGCGTAGCCGCAATCTCCATTTGTGATTTCCGAGCCATTACTCATGGAGAAAGCAAGCCCCTTGCCAAATGCCAGATTGGAGTAAGTGATTGAATTCGAGAGCGTGCTTTGACGCTTGTCGGGATGGAAGTGTCGAATGTGTTAAAAGTGTCGAGATGGGTCAACAGACGGGATGTTTAAGTTCAACTATGCACCCAAAGATGAAGCGACGCTCGCGAATGAGTCGCAGATCTTTTTCTCGTCAAAGCTTTGATCTGTTCAGGGAGCTTCCGCTGCACGGCTCGCTTGAGATCCCACGCATAAAGCCGAAGGGATGACCGCCGATTAGGCTAAGCCATCCCTCTGATGTCCCTCAGAGGTGACCGCGACGCCTCTCGCACTCCTTCGGGAAGGGCGAGAGAGGCGTTGTCGCGGTCTACCTCACAAAGGGCAAGCGGGTCTTCTGCAGGGAGATTGGAGATGCATGGTCTTCTCTTTGGCGGAAGTGGCACGGGTGTTTGGTTGAACACCCGTACCACGCCTTAGGCCGCGGCTGATTAAAAGCGGAAGACGATAGATTCAGGTCGCCCGCGTTGACCTGGTAAGCGGGAAATACTTTTGTCACCTTGGCGTTTTGTTGGCTGTAAATGTCGGCGCCGACGCTCGCGGACGGAACGGTGATCTGGAATCTAGACTTCTGGGGGAAGTATCGCAGACAGACCGAGGCGGCTCGAGCCCCGTCTCCTGAGAATTCTTAGTTTTGTGGGGTCCGTCGCACCACCCCTACAATGGCAATCACAGTGCCGATGTTAAGTTATGGAAAATAGGTAGTTTGGTGGGTATCCAGGTCGCGAATTTTCGCAACGTTTGCGAAATTTCGGAACTGTGCTCTGGGGCGCCTTGCCATTACTGGCTTTGGCTGTAGCTGCTGAATTGGAACTTTGGTGTGAGGGGCTCGGGGTCTGGTGCGATTCGCACAACTCAGTCCCCGGTTCTGGGTGCATCTATGCCGCATGTACTTTTTTTAGGTGCTCGGAAAATAGTTTTCAACTTTTCCACAATTCCGTGGAAAATGAAGTCACGGAACGTGCCACAACGATCCTTGTTTGCAACATATCAAAGTTTTGCAGCCAACTTTACTGTGGATAATGCTGGAGCTGCGAACGCCGTTAACCTTTTGCCTTGACCTTTGCCGCATACGGGTTTCAAGAGCGGCATTGGCTGAAAAATCTGCATGTCGGATGTGTAAACAGAAAATGGGATGAACTTCTGTGTTCAAAGCAGGCGAGACTGAACTTTATAATTGCGATATCTTCTCTGCAAGAAACCAAATCCGTGGGACCATCGAGCAACTGATTCTGGGGATTGAGGCCTGTTCGCTATCAAACGAGAAATTTAACAAACTTTAACCTGAAATCTACAACAGCAGAGCTAATATTCCGTACATTCTTCAGAAGTGAGGGCTGCCGTGCCGCATATTGATTGGCAAGAGCTATACGAGGCTGCGATGCTCGAAATGAATCCTGACAACTTGGTAACTCGCATCGGGGCGGCAGAGCAGGCCATCGCTCAACGAGAGTCCCTTGTGGATATTACAGAACCAGAGCGTCGCAAATTGGCGGATGCGCGTTCAATGCTCAAGAGTTTGAGCAGAATTGCTTCTTCGCAAGGGAAACGGGCCGCATATGAGGCGGCGTTACAGCCTGGACAACACGAACGATTAGGTTAAGGACTTTTTCGTTCAGACCCATCGCCCGCTCCCCACTCGCTAATGACACTTTCGTTCGATGCCATACAGTATTGGCTGTATTTACGGCAGATGGTCTGCTGAGGAATCCTGAATCGTTTCAATATAGCCTTCCCTGGAAACGTGGCCTCCCCTGAACTCAAACCCGCAAGCAAGCCCCTGATTCTGTGCGTGGAGGATAACGAGGTCTATTTGCGGTTGCGGAAGCCCGTGTTGGAGCAAGCTGGTTACACCGTTCTCAGTGCGACCACGGGCACAGAGGCAATGAAAATTCTTCGTGATGCTCCTGTCTGCCTTGTCCTTTCCGATCACATGCTGCGGGGGAGGACTGGCGGTTTTCTTGCGAAACAGATGAAGAAAATCAAACGCAAGGTACCGATCATCCTGTACTCGGGGAAACCACCCGAAAGCATGCGAAATGTGGACGGCTTCATCAACAAGGACGAATCTATGCCACGTTTCTTGTCTCTGGTTGGCGACTTCGTGAAGAGGTACTGGCAATAGAAAGAGATTCAGGCACGGCTGTTGGAGCATTTCTCACCAGAATTTTCCACACAACCTTTGTGCTGCACTTGCACCTGTAGACTTCCCGGACCTACAATTCCGAGCGTGAGAAACTCGCTTCAAATCGAACGATTGGGCAATGTTAACGGTCAGAGCGTGCTTTGTTTTAAAGGGCCGCTGACCATTGAGAATGTCTCACTGTTTCAGAGTGCGATCCGGCGCGAGGAAAGCTTCTCGACTGTGATTCTCGACTTGAGTGATGTCCCCTATATTGATTCAACAGCTTTGGGAGCACTCGTCTCTGCCTATGTGTCTCGTCAGAAGATGGGAAGACGCGTAGTGCTCTCCGGCGCAAACAAGCGAGTGTCGAAGATGCTCAAAATCACCAGCGTAGAATCGCTTTTCCTCACGTTCCCGACGCTAGAAGATGCAATAGGCGATCTCACGCGGGCTGGCGCAGCCTAGTCAAAAAGGCGACGCCTGCGCCCCGCTACAGAACCCTTTTTCCGCAGCTATCAGCGAATCAAGAATTACCGTTCCCTCCGATGGATGTTCCTCAGCATGAGCTATTGTTGCGTGGCTTCAACATGTGAAAATGCCCTTCAAATGCCCTTCCGAAAGCACAAAACAGGTTCCACTGGGTATTCCGAATGAAACCCGGTTGGCGGGTTTACTGGAGCGTGCTTGCGACGGAGGAAAAGGCGTTATTGGCGTTTGAGCCGACGAGCCGAATAGTACCCACCACGAGCACAAGAATGACAGCGAGCATCACTGCGTACTCGGCGATATCTTGCCCCTTCTCCTCCACCAACAGTCTGCGTATTTGTGCGATCATGCTCCACCTCCCGGCGGAAACAATGAGGAAGATCGAAAGGGTGGGTGACAGCTTGAGTGCGGATCGCAAGCGATGAGCGAATTGGCTGGCGCTCACCCCAATTGCACAGGATTCTGTGCTTAACCGTACGAGCTTGTCAAGGGGAAGGCCGGCGTAGGTAGTGTCCTAACAGTGCGTTGCTGGGGCCACTTTTTAGCTTCGTGCTGGGGGTTTCGAGAGACTTGACCCGTGCCGATAGCTGTTTCGATTCTTGGATTAATTTCACAGCTTCAGCAATCAAATGAGCGGTATTCTTGTTCAGTTCCTCGATCTTGCGTAGCAACAAGGCCGACTCTTCTTGATGTTGCGATCTGGGGATAACCCCCGTGCTAGTGAGCAGCATAGTGCACTCCGATACAGAATTCAGAATCATCAGATTGCACAAAAGACCGACGCCGAGGGCGGGAACGACGGAGGGATGTGTAGAGACTTCTCCGTCTAGCACCATAAACGCCATTTCGCACAACAGAGGGCGTTGCTAGGCACCTTTCATGACCCGGCGGCATATTTCGAGCAGTCGTGCTGCTCGAAAGTGAATTGAGCGATCAAAAGATATCTTTCGGATGCCAAGCATCGGCAACCTGCCTTTGTGATTCCTCCCAGCCGTCTGCACGACATCGAAAGCAAAAATAAGATTCCCAGCATTCACCGCCTGTATGCTGGAACTCATCTATAAGCGAACCCTGAATGAACTCTTGTCGTTGTACGGGATTCCTTGAGGAGAAAAAATGGATCGCGACGTCCAAAGGACACGACAGGGGACAGTTCGTTGGCTCAATTGTTCGCAAGCGGTTTCAAGCGCGAAGCCGTTTCAGGCATTTTCTTCCAGCTCTGTGCAAGCAAGCGCACACGAATGCCAGCCCGGAACAGGCTCACTGTGTCGCTCCCTCTCGAACAATTCCTCTCTGCCGTCCTTCTGGGAATATTTTCGATTCAGAATCTTGAACCATGTGCTCTTTTTCGCTTTGCAGTTGGATGCAGCAGGCGACGCCGCGTTCTTTGGGAAACTCAGTAGGGCTGGGGACGATTGCTATGGATCCGGGCCTCGTGATGTGATTACCACGGGTTACCTTTGAGATCTAA
>Ga0209377_1002306_pt1 | contig 12448 bp, 22 predicted proteins | sample GraSoiAngelo_141_FD_185898 | JGI IMG/M metagenome (GOLD analysis project Ga0209377, IMG submission 185898) | Grasslands soil microbial communities from the Angelo Coastal Reserve, California, USA - 14_0929_12_40cm (SPAdes) (version 2) | ecosystem: Environmental > Terrestrial > Soil > Grasslands ...
TTGAGATCCTGGAGTTCTTGTTGGAGGTCATCGGACGGACCCGTGACGCCTCGGCAACGTCGGCCAGTTGAGCTGGTTTGGCTGCTAGGGAAGCAAAGATTATGGCAATCGTGAGGATACCGGACGAAAATCGGAGTTTGAACGATCCCGAAGCCATTACTGCACACCTGGCGAGCATTGGAATCGAATACAAACGGTGGGAACCAGCGCACGCTGTCGAGCCGGATGCAGCACCGGAAGAGGTTCTCGCGGCTTACGGCACCGAAATCGAAAGACTTAAGATGCACGGCGGTTATGTCACGGCGGACGTGATTGACGTCAAACCGGAGACCGCGAACCTGGAAGCCATTTTGGCCAAGTTCAGTCGCGAACACTGGCACGATGAAGACGAAGTGCGATTCATCATTCATGGACGTGGACTCTTTCACATCCGGCCGCAGGTCGGCCCTCTCACCGCGATCGAAGTAGAGGCTGGCGACCTGATCCGGGTTCCGCGCGGCACGTGGCACTGGTTTGATTTGTGTGCGGATCGCAGGATTCGCGCGATTCGCCTGTTCCAAGATCCCGTGGGCTGGACACCGCATTACACGGATAGCGGGGTAGATCGCAACTATCAGCCTCTGTGCCTGGGACCGTCTTATTTTCCGTCCTGGTCAGCCCATTCTTGAGGTGACACTGCACGACCAGTCGGTGTGTGCCATTCTATTGGACATCGAAGGCACTACCACGCCTCTCGACTTCGTCTACAAAGCCCTGTTTCCCTACGTCCGCTCGCATCTACGGCAATTTCTCAGCTGGCATCTTTTATCCCCGGAAGTGGGCGCAGACATCGCGGAGCTTCACGCAGAACACAGAATGGATACGGAGCAAGCTTTAAACCCACCGCGGTGGTGTGATAACACGCCGGAGGAAGAATTGGAGTCAGTCGTTGAATACATCGAGTGGCTAATGGACCGTGATCGCAAATCTACGTCCTTGAAATCGCTCCAGGGCAGGATCTGGGAAGAGGGTTACAAGAGAGGCGAGTTACGCGGACAGGTTTTTGATGACGTTCCACGAGCGCTGGAGCGATGGCAAAAGCAGGAGAAAAAGATCAGCATTTTTTCGTCTGGCAGCGTGCTGGCGCAGAAATTGCTGTTCACCCATACCACGGCTGGCGATCTGAGCCGACATGTCTCTCACTACTTCGACACGACCGCAGGCAGTAAAACTGACAAGCAGAGTTATCAAAAGATTGCTGATGTTCTGCAGCTATTGCCGTCTGAAATTGTATTCATTTCGGATGTCAGCACAGAGCTTGATGCCGCAAAATCGGCTGGCATGCACATCCTGCTGTGCGTGCGCCCCGGAAATCGTCCGCAGCCGGCTAGCACACACAGGCTGATCCAAACTCTAGATGAAGTGTTTCCTTAAAGAAGGTCATGTGACCATGTTGAACCTGCCGACGGAGGGGGCTAGAATTCTGCCGTCACACCCTTCGAAGACTGTGGGAGGTCCCCATGCCTCACTACGAATTTTTGTGCCACGATTGCCAGAAATTCTTCGACAAGATTCTTTCACTCGCCGACTACGAAGAGGGCGAAATCTTATGCCCGCACTGCGGCAGCAAGGACGTCGAGCAGCGTTGGGCCTTCTACGCCCTCACATCCAAAAGGAGCGCGTGAGGCCAGCGCCAAGGAGTTCGCGTATGCATTTCGACAAATTCGCTTTCGGCTCCATCCAGATCGACGGCAGCACCTACGAGCACGACGTTGTGATCGATCGCGGGGGAATTCGCAAACGCAAGAAGAAACCCTCCAAGCAATTCCGCGAGCAGTTCGGCCACACGCCATTATCTGTTGAGGAGAAGATACCGTGGAAATGTCAGCGCCTCGTGGTCGGAACCGGCGCGCACGGCGGACTTCCAGTGATGGAAGAAGTCAAACAGGAGGCCCAACGGCGCAAAGTTGAATTGCTGGTCTTGCCGACCACCGAAGCCATCAAGGCTCTGCAGCAAGGCGCGAAAGATACCAATGCAGTGCTCCACGTGACCTGTTAGCCCTTACCATCGGTCCTGGCGCACGGCTGCCTGCTGAGCGCCCCACATCAAATACGGCTTCCGCCGATGGCCCTCCGCAAGATATCCCGCTTTGTTCTACCCAGCCTGTCCTGGGGAAATTGCCGCAGGAGATCGAGTCGCTTTGCACGTACGACGGTCTCTACAAAAACCTTGAAGTCATCATTCCGTGACGCGTGCTCCAAAGCTTCCATCGCCAGTCGAATCGCTTCTGGCGTGCCCAACTCAACGAGGAAGCCAAAAATCCCCTCGGCTGCGCCTGACGCAACAGTGAACGAGAACATATGATGCGCCAGAAAACTGGCTGGCGTGAGTGTAAGCTGCTCTGGCGACCTTTGGGCAATTGCTTTAAGTGCCTCAACAGCGGCCAGGCGAACTGCCTCTGCGTGATCAAGCAGTCCGCGATGTAAGTCCAAAACGGCATCCAGACCCCATTCCGCCTGTTCGAGGGCAAGTATGGCCGCAATTCGCTCATCTCGCGAGCCCCTCAGTAACCTGTCGCTTCTTTCCAACATGGCGCCACCTCTGCCCAGCGCCGAAGGAACTCCAGAAGTGTACTTCAGACTTGTTTTGGGGAGCGAACTCTTGCCTCGCCTCACGAAACTGCACCATATTCGGGCAATTGACCGCCCAATCCGGTGAGGCGTAAGGTAAGTCTGCCCAACGCGAAGTTCATTTCCGTCGTCGCGCCAGCGACGGTTCCTTTCACCCTCAACCACGAAAGGAGCGCACATGTTCACACGCGTAGTTGAACTCATCAGCGAATCCGGTAAAGCCAAGGAACTCGCAAACACTATCAACGAGAAAGTCGTGCCGATCCTGAAGAAACAACGTGGCTTCGTCGACGAGACTGTTCTGATCTCGGACACGGAACCGACTAGGATTTTGGGATTAAGCTTTTGGAACAACAAAGAGGATGCCGAACGCTACCACCAGGAGCAGTATCCCAAGATCCATGAAATGATGAAGCACTTGCTCGAGACCGAGCCCAATATCCGAACATTCGACGTCCATACCTCGACAACGCACCGGATCGTCGCCGGCAAAGCCGCCTGAGGTACGGTGGACGCTTCGCAATCAGCAGCCACAGGCGAGCCTAGCGTCTCGCCCCGCTTTCAACTTCTCTGAGAAAGGACACAGCACTATGGCTTCGAAAAACGTGGAAACGCTCCGTGCCGCGCACGAGAGCTGGAACCGCCGCGACTTCCAAGGCATTGTTCGTAACGCTGCGGAGGACCTCGTCTACACAGACCACGCTCGCGCCCTCACCCTAAACAACCGGGACAAGTTCAGGGAGTGGACCGAATCGTGGGCAAAGGCCTTCTCGGACGGCCGCATCACGAACCCCGAGTACATCGACGCTGGCGACGTGGTCGTTGCCCGATTCACCGTTGAGGGCACCAATGATGGGCCGTTCAATTCGCTCCAGCCAACGCATCGCCGCATATCCGTACCATTCTGTGAAATAACCCACTTCGACAAACAGGGCAGGACTGTGTCGAGCGGCTGCTACTACGACCAGTACACCCTTTTGACTCAGCTCGGGCACATAGAGCCGCTCGCGATCGCAGCCTAGGTAACGATACAAAAGCAACCTACCATCACTAAAGGCGCGTGGGGAAGCGCGCCTTTAGCCTTCACTCGCACGCAAGATCCGCCCGCGTCACCCAATCTGTGCGATCGCGCTAGAATGCCCTGAGTGTTAGACCATGGAACTCTACTTCGTACAACACGGAGCGGCCAAAATCGAGGCCGAGCATCCTCGGTCGGAGCTTGACCGAGGAGGGACAAGAAACCGCAAGTCAGCCTCACAGATTAGGTTGCGCATGTTCGCTTCCTCCCAGTGTGCTCCTTATTCGCGCAGGCTGCTCCCGGCGGTCCTGTGGGGCTCCTGCTCGACTGCGGGCGGACGGGTTCTCCTCTCCGCCCGTTTTGGAGCTGTCGCAATGCGAGAGATTGGATCAAAATTGTAACTCTCGGATCACAGTGGCAAGGGTTAGTCTCGAAAAGCAATCCTTTTCGATGATTTTGGTAGCCTGAAAGTTGACACACATGGTAGTGGACTCCCGCTTCCGGGCAGCACGAGACCAGGCGATTGCGCTGCGTAAAAGCCTGTTTTGTGCCTCACGAACAGGCACTGAAGCCTAGCCGGGACGCAAGCGGGGAAGTCGGTTAGGAGCCCGGAGTTGATCTGCGCAGAGTATCATCTGTAACCATGGCGAAGCCATCCGTCCAGCCAGCTAAGCCTCGCAAACGCGGGAATCCGAACTGGGGAAGGCCGATTCAGCCCGCTCCGGCTGTTGCTACCGAGTTCGAAATGCACGTTCGACAGCTGGGGCTCACGAAGCAAACTTGTGTCGATTCAACTGAGTTACGCAGCTGGTGCGAGCGCAACAGAAATCGGTGCTACGTTCCGGAATGGCTGCTTGGCGTGTGGGGGATCCTGGTGAATCCAAACCTCAGCTGGTGACCCCTGAAACAAAAGGCGGCAGAGGCGCTTCTCCATTGACGCTTCACACGTGCATTACTAGAGAGTGCGCCAATTTTGACTGTGTGTGCTCGAATCGGCCGATGAAACCGCCATCGGTTGGCCATGCACCGCGGCAGTGTGCAGAGGGCCTGACGGGCCGTGTCAAAACCGTTGCTTTTACGCACATCTGCCATCCTGATCCGTTACAATTCCCGTGATCGCGGAGTTAGGTATGCTTGCGACAAGGATGGAGAGCGAAAAATGGCAAAGACAACGCCTAAAGCAAAGAATAGCGCCTTTATGAAGCCAATGCAGCCTTCAGAGCACTTGGCCAAAATTGTCGGCACAGAACCACTGCCTCGAAGTGAAGTCACAAAAAAGATTTGGGCCCACATTAAGAAGCACAAACTTCAAAATCCAAAGAACAAACGAGAAATCCTGGCCGACGATAAGTTGGAGCCGATCTTTGGCAGTAAGAAACTGGACATGTTTCAGATGACCAAGGCGGTCAACAAGCATTTGAAATAAGGGACTGGAGAGTCACAGCTTTGATGAACCGTTGCGCTGAAGCTCCAGAAGAATCCATTTTCCGCGATAAAAATTCTCCTTGTTATAAGCTGTTTCCCGGCGGCTCAACACTGCTTTGAATTCGTAGTTGGCAACGCTCTGATACTTCGAGAGAAGTATTTCCGGAGGTGAGATCCGGTGCAAGCCAACTCAATCATCACACTCGTGTGGCTCCTGTCTAGTTCTTGGTGCTTAAGCGCAAACCGCCGATTCGGGGGTACTACTAAGCGTTCGGGAAGCCGCGGGTTACCGCAGCTATTGGATCGTTCACACCCCTGCGGACTCGCAAATTGCCGTGACGCTGCCCAACATTTTCGTCAAGTCCGTGTTTTCCTTGCAGAATTCAGATGCGCCGGCGTTCTGCCGCTTCCCGTTGCCATCCTGGAAACGTACGCTCCTGGCGGAAGAACCAGATACGGCTCCTGCCCAGCAATCTGACAATACGAAAGTAAAATCAACGCGATCGGAGCAATGCTGAACCGACGGCTGACCAGCAAAAGGAAAAGAGGTCCGATCGAGAACTGGCACGTCAGATTTGGCGTGCACCCGTATTTCGTCAGCTTTCGGCCCTGGTTCCCCACAGAGCTCTTTTTAGTGGTCGCGCAAAATCAAGACATGGCCATCGTTTCATTCACCAAACGAGGAGTTTCGTGGACTATTGCGGGAAATCCTGCGAGCATACCCATCCCCACTTTCCGAACTACATCCTCCGGGTAGCTGTTGATTCTCATCCGCGGCGCATCATGGCGTGATCTGATCAGGACCATGTCCGCCCCGCAGCAGGCCGCGTCTCCCCACCGCGATCCGACCCTGGCTCACAGAATCTTTCTCGCTGTTACCTGGATTCCGGATTGCTGCGCGTCGGCCTCCCTATGGGTCCGATGGTGCTGCTCACCGTGCGTGGCCGTAAGTCAGGAGAGCTCTAGTTGACGATGGTTTTCGGAGCTGTCGAAGTGGCCCTGCGAGGAGGCTATGAGTCCATCCGCTCCAATCGGCCAAAGCTGGAAGCCACCGCTGTCCAGTGCCTCCCGGCCCGGGGTTTGTGCCGATCAACGTCCAGTCGTACTCAGCGCGGTCACCCCGCGCAAGCACCTCGTCCATGACCACCCGCATATCCGGGAACGCGATCATGAAGGATTGAGCTACCTCCGTGATAGGCGAGCGGATCTATTTCCACGTGAAGAAGAAGACGCCGATGCAAGCGCATAGCATTACCGCTGTGGCAAGCCAACCCACCCATTTCAGGTACGCCGGGATGACGAGCTTTCCCATCACTTTTTGGCTTGAGGCCATAGTCATGATGACCGCCATCAGCGGTGCGGCGACGATTCCGTTTAGAATCGCGGCCCAGAACAGCGCCTTAACGGGATCGATATGGAGGAAGTTGAGCGACAGCCCAGTCAAAGTCGCGATCGTGATGGCGGCATAAAATCGGACAGCTTCTCCTGGCTTACGCTCCAGGCTTGTTTTCCAGCGGCACGCTTCGCCAACTCCGTAGCACGCCGATGCCGCGAGCACGGGCACTGCAAGAAGGCCGGTGGCTACGATGCCGCAGACAAAAAGCAGGAACGCAAAGCGGCCCGCCAGCGGTTCTAACGCCGTGGCCGCCTGGGCGGAAGTCGAAATCTCGGTGATGCCATGAGTGTGCAAAGTCGCGGCGGCCGTCAAAATTATGAAAAATGCGACGATGTTGGAGAAGGCCATGCCTAAATAAGTATCGATACGGATGCGCCCCAGTTGCTCCTCCGCTTGCAAAGGAGCGCGCTTCAACGGTTTCTCGCCGCGATTGTTCCTCACCTCTTCGACCTCTTGTGAAGCCTGCCAAAAAAAGAGATAGGGACTGATGGTGGTCCCTAGCACCGCAATCAGCGCGGTAACGTATTCTTTTGTGAGTTGAATGTGCGGAAGCACGGTCGCGTGAAGCACGGCGCGCCATGACACGTGGACACAGAAGACGACAGCCACGTAAGCGAAGAGAGACACGGTAAGCCATTTCAAGTATTTAGCGTACGTTGAGTATGGAACCAACAACACTCCGGCCAGCGACGCGACTCCAAAAATCACAATGAACACACCGACCTTTCCCGGCAGGACCAAGTGCGTCGCAGCTGCCATGGCGCCAATATCCGCCCCCAAATTGAAGATATTGGCTACTGTCACCACGATCAGCACGCAGTAGAGAACGGACTTGGGGTAGTTTTTCCGAAGATTGGCCGCGATGCCGATTCCGGTGACCCTTCCAATCCGGGCGCTGATCTCCTGAATCGCGGTCATGAGAGGATAGGTCAAGACCATGGTCCAGAGAAGGCCATAGCCGAACTGTGCCCCTACTTGCGAATAGGTGGCGATTCCACTGGGATCATCATCAGACGCCCCCGTGATGAGACCAGGCCCGAGTTTTTGGAAAAGGACTTTGGCGGCGCCAGCGTTGGGTTTCTTTCCCGCGAGTGGTCGCGGGGCTCCCGACTGGGATTTGAATTTGGCCGCTTGAGTTCTCATCGGCGAGTGCCTGACATCAATCTCAACCTGTCATTGCCCGCCGATTTGTCCGGGTTGTGAACTCTGGTGGGTGAAGGGAGTATTAGAGACCTGACGGTCGCTCGCTTGCACGTGTCGCTCACAAGCGCGATCGACCTCCCCGTACCGCGTGATAGACAACCAGGACGACCACAGCGCCGATCACCGCCACAAACAGGCTATATAGGTTTACGCCCGTCACTCCATGCGCCCCAAAAATACTGAACAAATAGCCGCCGACTATGGCACCAACGATTCCCAGTACGATATCTAAGATCACGCCTTCGCCAGTCTTGTTCACTAGCTTGCTGCCTATGAACCCCGCAATCAAACCCAACACAATCCACGCCAGAATCGACATACTCTGTTCTCCTTGTAGATTACCGCTCGTTCTGCTGCGTCGAAGGCATTGCTCGAAATTCGGCGGACCGAGGCGCCCCCATATTCGGAGGCAACCACTCGGTCCGACTCAACTCTCAGGCAGCCTTGCTATATGCATCTGAGCCGTGCTGCTTTACCATCTTGTTGTAAACACCCATTAACAAAAATGCCGCCGGCCACTGTCCCACAAACAACGCCCAGTCATCCTTGCCCACGATCTTCAGAATAGCTGAAGCGGTGATAGCACCGAATGCTGCCGCCAAATAGCCGGAGCTTGGGATTTTGGACGTCTGCGACTCAATGGCTCCCGTGAAACGACCCTCTGCAACGCCACTACGAACTTTGTCTTCCATGCGCACTCCTCTCTCCTCTTCCTATGTATTCTGATTGTTGATTCTTACGCCGAATCTTTACTTTGTTCTTCCGTCTTCTTCGCCGTCGTGCTTGTTGTTCTTGGCAACTATCTTTCCGCTATGCCCCTTCACTCCCTTTTCGACTTCTAGGGGTTCTGCGATTCTCCACTTGCAGTACGGCGCTACAACTAAGCGACACGCCTCGGCATCTTGTGCGTCTTTTTGGATTCGTCCTGGTTGCCCTGAGAGCTCTCTTCACTTGCTTGTGCATTGATCTCTTTTGCGAGTTCTGTCAATTTTTCGTCGGTGGCCTGTTCCTCTTCAAGAGTCTGTTTCAGCAAAGAAGCGTGATTCATCTCTCCGAGAGCTTTGGCTAACTCGCTGACCGCCCCGTACGCGGCAATCTCATAGTGTTCCACGCGTCGGGCTGCGGCGATCAGTCCAGCGTCCATCACCGCCTCTTCCAAGTCTTCCGCCATGACCTCGGCTCCTTCTTTCACCAAGCCCTCCATGCCCACACATTTCTTGCCCTTTGGGCTTTCGTCCAGCGATTGGAGAATGTTCTCCAGACGTTGAACGTGGCCTTTGGTTTGTTCCAGATGCTCTTCGAAGCCAGCTCGGAGTTCGTCCGAGGACGCAGCTTTGGCCATCTTTGGAAGCGCCTTGAGCAACTGATTCTCTGCGCTAAACAGGTCTTTCAATTCGTCCACATACAGTTTTTTCAAATTATCGTTTGGCATGTTTCCTCCACGAAATGAGTTTCGGTCGCTGGGCCAAGGCCCGCGCGGCGGTCCCGCCAGTCCTTTAAAAATGCGGGGCAGCGAACCGAGATCCCGGCCGCCGAGAAGCTCCAGTTCGCTGCACTCCACAGATCAAGCCACTTCGCCAAGACGGGCTTTATCACCCTTTTCGGAAGCGGCTTCACCGGTCGAGGAAACATCTTGGGCACCTGTCCGCTCCAGAATTTCCTTAGCCTTTTTTGTCCACTGAGAATCGTCGGAATGCACGGAGAGCAGTATTCCGCCATCCTTAACGCGGCCCTCGTAACGCTTAGCTTCGTACTCCGGGATTCCCATGCCAATCAAGGCGCCTGTGAGACCGCCGATTGCACCGCCGGCACCCGCTCCTGCAAGGGCCGCCACAATGGGCCCTGCAGCAATGAACGGTCCGAGCCCTGGAATCGCGAGGGCTCCAATGCCAACCAGCCACCCCAGTCCGCCGCCCAGCAATGCTCCGGTTCCGGCGCCGGTTGTGGCGCCTTCTGGCGCCTTAGTGTTTTTCTCGTGGGCAAAGTCCTTCGTGCCCGTGTTCTCGGGAAACAGCACGGAAATATCAGAGTTACGAAATTCTGCTGTCTTTAGAGCATCGACCGCGCTTTCCACGCTTGTGCGATTCGGATAAATGCCAAATACTGCTGTGTTTTTACCTGCCATGTTTTACTTCTCCTTATTAATCTGAAATGTTATTGCTGCGGTTTGATGTTCAGTTCGCTGCTGACTTTGTTCTCGCCGGCCACTTCAGCAGCCTTGGCTTCAATTGCTCGCTTCTCGTCCTCTGATCGCACGGGGCCTTTCAATGTCACTTGCCCGTTTTGAGTGACGATCTTGATGTTGTGCGCGTAGGTGGAGAGTGATTTGTCTTTCATGATGGATTGTCGTATCTGTTGTGTGATGTCGCGGTCAGAACGATTGTCTTTTTGCTGATCTGCCGTTGGCTCGTTCGCGCTTCGATCCCGTTCATTAGTCTTGGTATTGTCTGCAGCTGGCGGAGCCTGCTGACTGGTTGGTTCTTGCGCCCGTACCAATACTCCGACGCCGAGTAGCAGACCGGTGCACAAGAGTGTGCGAGCAATATTCCTGCAATCAACTTTCATCATTTTTCCTCCTGTAAATGTAAGTTCGTGCCAATTGCGCCCACGCACCTATTCGGGGAGACGGGCGTTCGTTCGAACGCGGCAAAGGTGCAAACTAGTCGGGCCTCTGAATTGACAAATGATCTTGGACTTCGCGATCACCGGCATACGATCTCGCGACCCGCACCGCCTTGTCACGGTCGTCACTACTGACGACAGATCCGGACAGCGTCACCACGTCGGGAGTCAAAGTAACCCGGATGTCTTTACTGTCCAAGCCCGGCTCGCTTTTGAGCTTCTCTTCAATTGCGCCCTTTGCTTCCGTCGAACTCAATGCTCGAGGGTGGGTGTCGTCTGTCGAGGTCGGATGGCGACGATCTGATGCTTCAGCAATGTTTGCCTCGGTACCGTACTTTCTTACTGTCGCCAGGAATTTATGCGAACCCTCGGGAGCTTTCACCTGTCCCTTTAGAATTTGAGCTGATGGGATCATCCGGCCGTACAAAATGCGGGTTCCGTCCTTGTCTTGTGTGATCGATGCGCCGTTCACAGTAAGGCCAGCAAAAGCGCCGCGAGCCCGAGAATAAGTGAGCACTTCAGCGCGCATCTTCCAATCAGTTTCGCCCTCCACATGCCGGCCGACCGGCCCCGCCGCAGCCGAGGCATCGGCGCCGATCTTAAATTTGCTTGAGAGCATCTTTTCCATTCCCTGGTCGTTCATTACCAGCATGACCACATCGACCGCCTCGCCGCCGATCTGCAATCCCCAACTACCTCCGGTGACCGTGAAAGGTGCAGGCGCGCTCCATCCGGAGTTGGTACGGCAGGTCGCGATTCCTCTTCCGTGCCGGCCTCCAAAGACAAAACCTATTTTGACCATCGACGGTATGACTGCCACGCACCTCGCAGAATCGAGAAGTTCTTCCGGGATCCCCTTATCCGGAGTTCCCATGATTTCGTCTAAAACTGTTGCTGCTGCATCCATTCGTTTGACTTGTTCCGACGGTTCCTCGGCGGCAACCGCCATTGTGCTGGCCAAAACTGCGGCTGTCAGCACGGCTAATATCCTTGTCTTGAATCTCATTGCCATACATCCCTCTGCGCGAATCCGCGCGATTTTGAAGTCACCCAAGGGCTGAGTTCATACGCCCCGTAACTTGTAATGTGATTGGAGAATTGCGGATCGCCAACCGACGCCTGTGTCGATCCCTACCGAAAAGCAGGAAGGAAAGGAAGTCGTATCCAACATTATGGCAAGGGCCGCGCAAAGACCATCCACTTGGCGCTGTACGAGCCAGAACGATTCACTGTAGAGCCTTAGCTAAAGGCGGATCGTAGGCAGTGAGCCGAGATTGTTCCGGCCAGTACAGACATTGGCCGACGCCAGGGTGTACACTCGTGCTCCGAAATACCGTGCGGGGCTGCGCTACTTCGCGTGAAGAATATGGGGTTAACCTTCGCGTAATTTTTCGAGAGTGCGGCATTCGGTTCACGAAGAGAAATCTAAGGCCAGAAGAACATTACTGACTCAGGAAACTGCTTTCATCGCAATGGCAAGAGCCAGAACCTTAGCCGCCACATGACCGTTGAAACATGACACAAGGTGTCCTTGTCATGTGATGCCTCGATGGTGCATCGAATACTGCTCGTGTTTTTAGGCTGAGGCCAACCATAAGACCTCAACTTAATTCTTGGTTCGTCGGCGAACACAGCTCGTAGAGAGAGACATCTTGCTGGCGTGAGAGGCATCTGATTGCTGGCGGTAAATAATCTTCAACTATAAGGAGCTGTGACGATGGCAGACGAAAAGAACCGGGAGCAGCAGTCGGGCAAGCAAAAAGAGAAGTCTCAGCAGAAGCAGAACAACCCGTTTAGTGAACAGGAGAAGCACGGGGATGAGCAGCAGCGTCGCGCACCAGGGACCGAGCGGGAATATCGAGGCGACCAGTCAAGACAGCGCCGCGCTCCCAGTGTTGAAGAGGAAGAGGATGACCAAGAAAGTGAGAGGAAGAGAGCATAGAATAAGGAGGGAAGGGGGAGGAAGAGTTTGGCTTCGCCCTGCCCCTCCCACAGTCGCTAACGCTCTTTTGCCGCCTCCAAGATAGCGTCGCATCTGCCTTCTGTTCAGGCTGTGCTCAACTTTAGCTTAAGGGAGAACAGTAGTTCCTGTATAGACTTCGGTTCTCCTGGACACGATCATTACCAGGCCCATATCAATACCCATAATTTTGGCGGAGGTGAAAGGTGAGTAT
>Ga0209377_1002315_pt1 | contig 12412 bp, 9 predicted proteins | sample GraSoiAngelo_141_FD_185898 | JGI IMG/M metagenome (GOLD analysis project Ga0209377, IMG submission 185898) | Grasslands soil microbial communities from the Angelo Coastal Reserve, California, USA - 14_0929_12_40cm (SPAdes) (version 2) | ecosystem: Environmental > Terrestrial > Soil > Grasslands ...
TCGTAAATTATAGTGGGCGTGAAAGCTACATCAGGAGCAGATGATGGCCAATGTGAAGCTGCGCGTGACAGGCATGACCTGCGGCCACTGCCAGGCCAAGGTCGAGCAGGCGTTGAAGGCTGTAAACGGCGTCTACTCCGCCGTGATCGATTTGCCGGACGGCGAAGCGGAAGTGGACTTCGATGACGATTCTGTAACGACCGACCAGCTCGTCGCGGCGATCGTGCGCGTGGGCTACGGGGCGAAAATCGCGGGTTAGTAGGCGCCGCGCGGAACGTGCGTCGGCTCCACCAGCCGATGGACGTCGCCGAGAAACCGCTTCGCCAATTTGTCGAGCTCGGACTCACCCACCTGATCCGTCACGACCTCCACGAACGTGTAGTGCCCGCCTTCGGGACGCGCGCTGATCGTGATGCGTCCCAGGGTACCCTGATATGCGCGCCGGCGCGGGGATTCTTCGGCCGGCGCGAGCCGCCCGCCAAAGAAGGTCTTGGCCACGTCGAGCACCTGCTCGGGACTCGCGCTGGTGCGATGAAAGTACCGCATCGTCAGGATCCCTCCGCCACGAGCGTGGTCCAGCGCGGCTGGAAGCGCCGCAGTGTCAGGCTGTTCAGCACGACCGAGAGACTCGACCAGGCCATGGCCGCGCTGGCCAGCACCGGCGACAGCACCCATCCCGTGATCGGATAGAGCGCGCCCGCCGCGATAGGAATCAGCAGTACGTTATAGCCGAACGCCCAGATCAGGTTCCAGCGAATGGTGCGCATCGTCCGGCGCGCCAGCTCGATCGCGGTGAACACGGCGCGCAGGTCGCCACGGATGAGCGTCACGTCGGAGGCCTCCATCGCGATGTCGGTGCCGGTCCCGATCGCGATCCCGACATCGGCCTGCGCCAGTGCCGGCGCGTCGTTGATGCCGTCGCCGACCATCACGATATGCTTGCCCTGGCGCTGCAGCTTCCTTACGAGATCCGCCTTCTGCGACGGCAGCACCTCGGCGATCACGTCTTCGATCCCGACCTCGGCGGCCACCGCTTCCGCGCCTTTGCGGGAGTCGCCCGACACCATCACGATCGGCATGCCCAGCCGCGTCAGCTGCGCGATGGCGGTTTTCGACGTCGGTTTGATCGGATCGGAGATCGCGATCACCGCGTAGACGGTGTTGTTGACGACCACGATCACCGGCGAGCGCGCCTGCGCCGCGAGGCGATCGGCATCGGCGCCGAGCGACCCCAGCTCGAGGCTCCGCTCGCGCGCGTGGCGCAGGGAGACGACCTCGATGATGCGGCGATCGACCGTGCCCCGCACCCCGCGACCTTCCATCGCGGCAAATTTCTCGACCGGCAGGAGCGAGACCTGCTTGTCCTGCGCCGCCTTGAGAATCGCTTGAGCCAGCGGATGCTCCGAGCGCTGCTCCACCGAGGCGGCCCACTTGAGCACGTCCGCCGGGCTGATGGGTGTGCCGTCGGGCTTCTTGGCCGTGACGATGTGCGTAACCGTAGGACTGCCTTCGGTGATCGTACCGGTCTTATCCAGCAGCACGGTCTTCGCGTTCGCCAGCCGCTCCAACGCCTCGCCGCTGCGGATCAGAATGCCGTACTCTGCGGCCCTTCCCGTTCCGACCAGAATCGCGGTGGGCGTGGCGAGTCCGAGCGCGCATGGGCAGGCGATGATGAGCACAGTGACGAATGCCACCGTCGCATATACGAGGGCACGCGCCTCCGGCGACGGCCCGAAGTCGAACCACGCGACGAACGACGCGATCGCCAACGCGATGACGATCGGCACGAATACGCCGGCGACGCGGTCCGCCAACTTCTGGATCGGTGCCTTCGTCGCCTGCGCGTCCTCGACGAGCTGCACGATCTGACCCAGCGCCGTTTCCTTGCCGACGCGCGTGGTACGGAACGTGATGCTCCCGGTCGTGTTCAGCGTGCCGCCGACGACTTCGTCGCCCGGCTTCTTGGCAACGGGAATCGGCTCACCGGTCAGCATCGACTCGTTGACCGCGGACGCACCGTCGGTCACCACGCCGTCCACCGGGATCTTCTCGCCTGGCTTCACGATCACGAGGTCGCCGACGACCACCTCTTCGACCGCGACGTCGGTTTCGTGACCATCGCGCACCACGTGCGCGGCCTTGGCGCGCAACGCCGCCAGCCGGCGGATCGCCTCCGACGTCCGCCCTTTGGCGCGCGCTTCCAGCAGCCGGCCCAGCAGCACCAGAGCAATGATCGCCGTAACCGCCTCGTAGTAGACATCAGCCGGAAGACCGGCGCGCAGGAAAAACCCCGGCGCTGCCGTGGCCACAAGTGAGTACAGGAACGCCGTGCCGGTGCCGACGCCGATCAGCGTGTTCATATCGGCGGTGCGGTGACGCAAGCCGCTCCAGGTGCCCTTGTAGAACTGCTGTCCGGACCAGATCACCACGGGCAGCGTGACGAGCGCCAGACCCCACTTCACCCAATCGAGGTCGAGCACCCACCCCTGGCCGCTCACCCAGTCCCTCAGCGCAATGGCGACCGGCATCAACAGCCGGCCGAGCAAATCCACCTGTTTCATCGTCCCATTGTCGCCCATGGGACGATCGGCCATCAGCAACATCGAGCCGAGCATCGCGACAACCGTCACGACGGCCGCCAGGACGAACTTCCAGGTCAGCGTGCGGATTTCGCGGCTGCGCGCAATGCGCTCGCGCTCGATCGGGTCCTCGGCGGCAATGGGCTCCGCCACCTCGAACCCGGCCGCCGTGACCGCCTGTTCCAAATCGGCGGCGGTCACGACGCCGGGCACGTAATCGACGGTCGCCGTTTCCGTCGCCTGGTTCGCGACGGCGCGAATGACACCGGGCACGGACGCCAGCGACTGCTCCAGTGGCGCCACGCTCGGCGCGTAATGCAGATCGGTGAGCCCGAACGTCACGCTCGCCTTGCCGCAGTTGTAGCCGGCGGCGCGGACGGTCTTGATCAATTCGGCGACATTCGTATGGCCGTCGTCGTATTCGATGGCCGCCTTGTTCGTCGCGAAGTTGACTCCGGCGGACGACACGCCCGCCGCGCCCGTGAGCGCTTCTTGCACCGTGGCGGCGCAGCTCGCGCAGGTCATCCCTTCGATCGGCAGGACGATGCGGGTTTTGCTCATGCCGCGACGCCGTGGAATTTGTGGGGAGATGGGGCGGCCCGGCGCTCACCGGCCGGCTCCACAACGAGCAGACCCTTCAGCATGCTCATGCCGCAGCGGAACGGATACTCGCCCGGTTTCTCGGGGGTGAACTCAACGGTGGTCGTCTGAAACGGTGGAAGCTGCTGGTCGATGCCGAACTCCTCGAACACCACGCGTTCCGAGCAGTCGGCGGTCTCGTCCCGGTAGAACTGCAGCCGGACCGGCTGGCCCGCCCGCACGACGATCGTGTCGGGCGTGTACCCGCCCTTCACCGTGACACGCACTTCCTGCACGCCTCCTGCCGTCGGCGTCGACGCGACTGCGTTGCCCCGCGAGTAGAGGAAGTACCAGAGCACCCAGACGATAGCGACGGCGCCGAGCGCCGTGACGGCGATCTGGGCAGACGTCACGCTGCCCTCGTTAACGAACCTGCGCCCGCGCGGGAGCCCGTTCCGATTTGACGGCGGACTCGATCCGCATCGCGTAGAAGGAGCGCCAAACGAACGCCAGCGCGATGATCAGGAACGTCCCCGCGAGCACCAGGCTCAGCGTGGCCCCGCGCCGGGCGGTCAGCGAGACCGCCAGCTCGACGGCGAGCAGGCCAAACAGGGTCGTGAACTTGATGATCGGGTTCATCGCGACCGACGACGTATCCTTGAATGGGTCGCCCACGGTATCGCCGATGACGGTGGCGTCGTGCAATGGCGTGCCTTTCTGCTTCAGCTCGGTCTCCACGATCTTCTTGGCGTTGTCCCACGCGCCGCCGGCATCGGCCATGAAGATGGCCTGATAGAGCCCGAACAACGCGATCGAGATCAGGTACCCGATGAAGAAGTACGGCTCGAAGAACGCGAAGGCGAGCGTCGCGAAGAACACGGTCAGGAAGATGTTGAACATCCCCTTCTGCGCGTATTGGGTGCAGATCTCCACCACCTTCTTGCTGTCGGACACCGAGGCCCTGGTCGTCCCCTCGAGCCGGATGTTCGCCTTGATGAATTCGACGGCGCGATACGCGCCCGTGGTCACCGCCTGCGTCGACGCGCCGGTGAACCAGTAGATCACCGCGCCGCCGGTAATCAGTCCCAGCAAAAACGGCGGGTGCAGGATCGACAGGTTCGACAACAGGTCCGGCTCGAGCCCGTGGGTCAGCGCTACGATAATAGAAAAAATCATCGTCGTGGCGCCGACGACCGCCGTGCCGATCAGCACAGGCTTTGCGGTCGCCTTGAAGGTGTTTCCCGCCCCGTCGTTTTCTTCCAGATTCTCCTTGGCCCGCGCGAAGTTCGGCTCAAACCCGAAGTCCTTCTTGATCTCCCCGCGCACGTTGGGCACCTGCTCGATCAACGACAGCTCGTAAACCGACTGCGCGTTGTCGGTGACCGGTCCGTAGGAGTCGACCGCAATCGTCACCGGTCCCATGCCCAGGAATCCGAACGCGACCAGGCCGAACGCGAACACCGCCGGAGCGAGCATCAGCCCGCCGAGACCGGTGGTGCTGACGCCGAACGCGATGGCCATCAGCGTCATCATCGTCATCCCTAACCAGAACGCGCTGAAGTTCCCGGCCACGAAGCCCGACAGAATGTTCAGCGAGGCCCCGCCCTCGCGTGACGATGTGACGATCTCGCGCACGTGACGCGACCCGACGGAGGTAAAGACCTTCACGAGCTCGGGGATGATGGCGCCGGCGAGCGTCCCGCAGGTGATCACGAGCGACAGCTTCCACCACAATGTGGGATCGCCGCCGATGTGCGGGATCAACAGTCTGGAAGCCAGAAACGTCAGGGCCACGGACACGAACGACGTGAGCCAGACGAGCGTCGTCAGCGGAGCCTCGAAATTCATATGGTCGGAGTTTTGATACTTGGCTTTCGTGAACGCGGCATTCAGGAAGTACGAGAGGCCGGACGCCACGATCATCATCACGCGCATCGCGAAGATCCAGACGAGCAGCTGCACCTTGACCAGCGGATCATGCACGGCGAGCAGAATGAACGAGATGAGCGCGACGCCGGTTACGCCGTACGTCTCGAACCCGTCGGCGCTCGGCCCCACCGAATCGCCCGCGTTGTCGCCCGTGCAATCGGCGATGACGCCGGGATTGCGCGCATCATCCTCCTTGATCTTGAACACGATCTTCATGAGGTCGGCGCCGATGTCGGCGATTTTCGTGAAGATGCCGCCCGCGACACGCAGGGCAGCGGCGCCGAGTGATTCGCCGATCGCGAAGCCGATAAAGCAGGGTCCCGCATAGTCCCCCGGAATGAACAGCAGGATCAGGAGCATCAGCAGCAGCTCGACGCTGATCAGCAACATCCCGATGCTCATCCCGGCCTTCAGCGGAATGGCGTGGTTGGGATACGGCTTGCCCGTGAGGCTGGCGAAGGCGGTGCGGGAATTGGCGAAGGTGTTCACGCGAATGCCGAACCAGGCGACGCCGTAGCTCCCAGCGATCCCGATCAGGCTGAACAACAGGATGACGATCACTTTGATCGCCGGAAAGCCGCGCACGGTCACACCCGCCGCATTCACGGTCTCGGCAAGCGTGCCGAAGTACAGCGCGACGATCGAGCCGATGAAGACCCAGAGAATAAGAAGGAAGCGACCCTGCGTGAGGAGGTACGTTTTGCAGGTCTCGTAAATCAGTTCCGAGATCTCGCGCATCGCCCGATGCACCGGCAGGTTGCGCAGCTGGGTGTACTGCGCGAGACCGAAGAGCAACCCCAGCGCGCAGATCACGAGACCCCGGAGCAGCAGCGCGCGCCCGCCAATTCCGCCCAGGAACGTCGCCTGATTGAGGTCCGGCAGGACGAGTGCCGCTTCACCGCCGGCGGCATGCTGGGATGGGGCGGGCGTGGGCGTGGCAGCGTTCTGAAGGAACGCGAGCAACGGCGTCAAACTGATCATTCGCGAGCGTCTCCTGGGGTGGTGCAGAACCTGTCGGCTGCGGGAGCTACCACGATCATGGCCGGGACAAGCTAATAGGGTGCTGGGCCGTCGCAAAGCCATGCGCGACGGCCCCTTCGATCACCTGCTGCTGCAGCTATTTTTCCGCGTATTCGTAGTACTCGATGCCGAGGTGAGTGATCTGCTCCTCGCCCATCATCCATCGCAAGGTGTTCTTCAGCTTGATCTGCTGAATGAACAGATCGTGCTCGGCGTACAGGCCAGGCGCGAATTGGGGGCTCTTAAAGTAGAAAGAGAGCCACTCCTGGATGCCCGACAGACCCGCCCGCGCGGCCAGGTCGAAGAACAATGCCAGGTCGAGCACGATCGGCGCCGCGAGGATCGAGTCCCGGCACAGGAAGTCGACCTTGATCTGCATCGGATAGCCGAGCCATCCGAAGATGTCGATGTTGTCCCAGCCCTCTTTGTTGTCACCACGCGGCGGGTAATAGTTGATCCGCACCTTGTGGTACACCTTCCCGTACAGCTCCGGATAGACATCCGGCTGCAGAATGTGCTCGAGCAGGCCCAGTTTCGACTCTTCCTTCGTCTTGAATGATTCGGGGTCGTCGAGCACTTCACCGTCGCGATTGCCCAGGATGTTCGTGGAGTACCAGCCGGAGAGCCCCAGCATCCGAGCCTTGAACGCCGGCGCGAGTACGCTCTTCATCATCGTCTGACCGGTCTTGAAGTCCTTGCCGCCGATCGGCACGTGGCGCTCCTCCGCCAACCGCTCCATGACGGGGAGGTCGACCGTCAGATTGGGCGCGCCGTTTGCGAAGGGGACGTTCTCCATCAACGCCGCGTAGGCGTACACCATCGACGGGGCAATCGACTGGTCATTCTGCTCCATCGCTTTTTCAAAGGCCTGCAGCGACTGATGCGCGGGCCCCGGGGTGAGGAAGACTTCGGTGGACGCGCACCAGACGATCACGATCCGGTCGAGCCCGGAGTTCTTCTTGAATGCGCGGATGTCGTCACGCAGCTGTTCGGCCAGCTCGCGCTTGTTCTTGCCGCGTTTGACGTTCGTCCCCTGCAGCCGCTTCACGTAGTACTGATCGAACACGGCGGGCATCGGCGTGATGTCCTGCAGGAACGCCTTGATCGGGTCGAGATGCTCGTGCCGATCGAGCACACCGGCCTTAACCGCGGCGGTGTAGGCGTCGTCGGGAATGGGATCCCACGCGGCGAACACGAGGTCCTTGAGATCCGCGAGCGGCACGAACTCCTTGATCTTGGGGGCGCGTTTGTCGGTGCGTTTGCCGAGGCGAATCGTGGCCATCTGGCTGAGCGACCCGATCGGCAGCGAGTGCCCGCGCCGCACGTTTTCCACGCCGGCGATGAACGTCGTCGACACCGCGCCGAGACCGACGAGCATGATACCGAGTTTTCCTGTCGCCGGGGCGATTTCTCGTCCACCCCCGGTCATGACAGCCGTATTCATTTGTTCCCGAGCCATCAGTGTCCCTTGCGGCGTACCGCCGCGACTCCTGGTAACGTCTCACGTTTGGGAAACGGCGCGGGCGGCGGAACGCCGCGCGCCACGCGCGCGACATGCGCGATCCGCTGGATCACCGTGATCACGGAGACGAACGCGAGCACGGACACGATATAGAACAGCAGGACGCCTGGGCGCCCCGGCCCTTCCCCGAACACCATCGCGGGCAGGCCGAGGAAGAGAATCCGCTCCGCGCGCGCCGCAATGCCCACTTTGCACTCGACCCCGAGCCCTTCCGCCCTCGCCCGCGTGTACGAGACGAGCAGCGACGCGACGAGCGCGATCAATCCCGCCGCGAACGCGGTCGGTACGAGCTCCAGCGGCAGCGGACCGGTCAGAAAGTAGATGATCAATCCCGTAAAGACCGCTGCTTCGCCGATCCGGTCGACCGTCGAGTCGTAGAACGCGCCGAACGTGGTCATCATAGCGCCCTGACGCGCGACCTGACCGTCGAGAATGTCGAACACCCCGCTCAGCAGCAGCAGAGAACCCCCCAGCCGGACCTTGCTGAGTCCGAACGCAATGCCCGAGCCAATCAGCACCAGGGTACCGAGGGTCGTAATTGCGTTCGGATGGACGCCGCCGCGAATCAAGGCACGCACCAGCGGGCCGGTCAATCGGACAAAACCGTCCTTGATGCTCTGGGGGATGACATTCATGCCCGGGAGAAGCTAATCGCCGGCCGCAGGGGCGGTAGGTCTAAAACCCTTGATTTGCTGGAACATGCACCAATGGGCAATGCGCCGGCTAATACTCCTTCAGCAAATACTTCGCCCGCAGCGCGCGGAAGCGTACGAGATCGGCGTCCCACGACCCCCAAGCCGCGGGCGCGAGGTTCCCCGCCTCGATGGCCGCCCGCAGCTCCGGTCCCGCGGCGAGCCGGTCAAAACTCTCCGCGCGGAACTGGAACTGCGTAGGATGCGTCGCGCGGATGGCGACAAGGAGCGCGACGGCGAGCTTCGTGGGATCGTACCCGGTCCGGTCAGTCACGTGGACTCGCACCCCGTGCAGGGCGATGCCCGCGTATTTCCCGTCGGTGGGCGCGACGGGCGTGAAGACGGCCGGCGTGATTTCCACGCCGGCGAGCCCCGCTGGATCCAGCCGCTTGAGGACCTCCGTGGGATTCAGCCACGGTGCGCCAAGGACCTGAAACGCCATCCCGGTGCCGCGGCCGACGGAGACGTTCGTACCCTCGAACAGGCAGAGGCCGGGATAATGAAGGGCGCTCTCGAGATCGGGCATGTTTGGCGACGGTTTGACCCAGGGGAGACTCGTCTGGTCGTATAGCATGTCGCGCTTCCAGCCTGCCGCGGGCACGACGGCCAGATCGGCGCCGATGGCCATGACGTCGTTCGCCATGAGCGCGAGCTCACCGAGGGTCATCCCGTGACGCATCGCGATCGGCAGGAATCCGACGAAGGCGGAATCCGGATCGCCCACGCGCGGGCGGACGTTGCCCTGGACGGCGACTCCGCCGACCGGATCGGGGCGATCGAGCACGATCACGCGTTTCCCGGCGCGCGCGGCGTCGCGCATCAGGATCGTCGCCGTCGCGATATACGTGTAATAGCGGGCGCCGATGTCCTGCAGATCGATCAGTACCACGTCGACGGAATCGAGGGCGGATCGCGCCGCGCTACGCGATCCGCCATAGAGACTGTAGATTGGGAGGCCGGTAGCCGAATCCCTGCTGTCGGGCAGTCCGGGACGATCTTCCGTTCCCCGAAATCCGTGCTCGGGACTGAATAACACCGTAAGCCGTGTGTCGTGAGCCGTGCGCAGGAGATCGACATCACGGCGACCGAGGTGATCGACCCCGGTATGGTTCGAGAGCAGGCCGAGACGTTTGCCGACAATCAGATGAGTCGAGTCGGCCAGCAGCACTTCAATACCGGGCCGGACCTGGATCGCCGGCGGTGAAGGCGTACGAGATCCCGCGGAGCAGCCGAGTCCACAGACAATGACAACGAGATGATGCGCGCGCATACACTCCTGATCGTTACGCTGTTGACCGCGTGTGGCGGCAGCCAAACCGCCCGGCCCGCCGCACCGGCGCCGGTTTCCGTTGACGCGGTGCTCGCGAAGCTGACACCACGACAGAAGATAGCTCAGCTCGTGGTGCCCTGGCTCGGCGGAAACTACATGGCGCTGGACGACTCCGCCTACCAGATCGCGACGCGCTGGGTCGATTCGCTCGAAGTCGGCGGGATCATCGTCTCGGTCGGCTCACCGTACGACATCGCCGCCAAACTGAATGCGCTGCAGCGCCGCTCCAAGCTGCCACTGCTGGTCTCGGCAGATCTCGAATGGGGCGCTGGCATGCGCGTCGTGGGCGCGACGGCGTTCCCGATGATCATGGCCGCCGGGGCGACGGGCGCTGAGCGCGACGCCTATACCATCGGCCGCGTCGCCGCCCTCGAGGGTCGGGCGGTGGGCATTCACGTGAACTTTGCGCCCGACGCCGACGTCAACAACAATCCGCTGAACCCGATCATCAATATCCGCTCGTTCGGCGAGGATCCCCGCGCGGTTGCGCGTCTGGTGCGCGCCTACGTGCGCGGGCTGCAGGACAATGGCATGCTCGCCACCCTGAAGCACTTCCCCGGGCACGGCGATACCGAGACTGATTCGCACATCGGTCTACCCACGATCCGCTCCGATTACTCCCGGCTCGATTCCGTCGAGCTGGTGCCGTTCCGCGCGGGCATCGACGCCGGGGCTCAGGTCGTCATGACCGCTCACATCGCGTATCCGGCGCTCACCGGCAGCGAAGATCCGGCGACGCTGTCGGGCGCGGTCCTCACGGGCCTGCTGCGCGATTCACTGCGGTTCCGCGGCATGGTCGTGACGGACGCGCTGATGATGGGATCGATCGTGGCCAAATACGGCGCCGGTGAGGCCGCGGTGCGCGCCTTCGTGGCGGGGTCGGACCTCCTGCTCATGCCGGCGGATCCCGACTCCGCGATCGCGTCCATGCTCACAGCATTGCAGACCAAACGCTTCTCCGCCGAGCGGCTCGATGCATCGGTGCGGCGCGTGTTGGAAGTGAAGCGCAGCCTGGGACTTTTCGGTCGGCGTACCGTGCCACTCGATTCGATTGCGCGGGTGGTCGGGTCCAAAACATTCCAGGACGCGGCGGACGACATCGCCCAGCGCGCGCTGACGTTGGTGCGCGACACCGCCGGCACGATCGCGCGGCTCCGCGGTGCCCGCAGTCGCATCGCGCTGATCGCCTACGGCGATGAACTCAACAGCTACGTCGGCCAGCGCATGCTCGAGCTGCTGCGGCTCGGCGGCGACAGTGTGAGCTTCTTTCGGCTGTGGCCGATGTCGGGAACCGCATCCTACGACTCGGCCCGCACGACCATCACTCGCGCGCCCACCATCGTATTCGCGATGAACGTGCGTCCCATATCGTCGAGGGGAAACATCGCGTTGCCCGATTCTCTGGCCCGGCTCATCGCGGTCACCGACTCGGTGAAGCCGACGGTGCTCGTGTCGCTCGGCAGCCCGTACCTGCTCAGTCAGGCACCGAAGGTGAAATCGTATCTCATCGCGTGGAGCGGCGTCCGCTCGGCGGAACGTGCCGCCGGTCGGGCGTTGCTCGGCTGGTCACCAATTCGCGGCAAGCTGCCGATTCGCATTCCGCCTGGCTATCCGATCGGCTATGGCCTGGTGGTCTCGGATTCCACGCTGGCGCCCCCGAGGCCGCCGGCGCACATCATCATCCCGTGATGCCTCGACGGACGGCACGGGTCGCCGCGCTGCTGCTGATTGGCTGCGCGCACTCGCATGCGGCGCCGGCACCCGCCACCGCGCCATCATATGGCCGCTTCGATCCGGTCGTCGGGTATCTGCGTTCGCAGGTCGATAGCGCTTTTCCGGGTGGCGTGATTGCGGTGGGGTACCGCGACAGCGTCGTGCTGCTCGCGGCCATGGGTCATTATGGAGCGGACGATCCCCGCCCCGTCACCACTGAGACGATCTACGATCTCGCATCGCTTACGAAGGTCATCGGTCTGACGACCGCGGCGATGATGCTCGTCGATTCGGGCAAGCTCGATCTCAATGCACCGGTGCAGCAGTACGTTCCCGCATTCCAGGGAGCGAACAAGGAGCGCGTGACCATTCGGCACCTGCTCACACATTCCTCCGGGATGCCGGCCTGGCGCCCAACGTACGCCGAAGCCAAGACACGCGACGAGGCTCTGGCGCTGATCGACACCACGGCCCTCCTGCGCCAACCGGGCGACACGTTCATCTACTCGGACCTCGGCGCGATCACGCTCACGCAGGCGGTTGAAGCGATCACCGGCCAGCGGCTGAATGAATTCCTCGATGCTCGCCTGTTCGAACCACTCGGCATGAAGTCCACGCGATTCCTTCCGCCTCAGAGCTGGCGCGATCGCATCGCGCCGACTGAGAATGACACGGCCTTTCGCCATCGACTGCTTCGCGGCGAAGTGCATGATGAGAATGCGGGGAGACTCGGAGGCGTTTCAGGACACGCGGGGTTGTTCAGTACGGCGCCAGACTTGGCCAGGTTTGCGCGGTGGCTGCTCGAAACCAGAGCGGGGGTGTTACCCGCGGGCGGCCAGCCCGGGGGTAACGCACCCACGCTGAGTTCCAGCCTGGTCCGCACGTTCACCGCGCGTCAGAACATTCCTTCGGGCTCCAGCCGAGCGCTGGGCTGGGACACGCCCTCCGAGAACTCGAGCGCCGGAACGAAAATGGGGCCGAACGCATTCGGACACACCGGCTTCACCGGCACGTCCATCTGGTTCGACCCCGACCGCGACCTCTTCAT
>Ga0209377_1002320_pt1 | contig 12401 bp, 9 predicted proteins | sample GraSoiAngelo_141_FD_185898 | JGI IMG/M metagenome (GOLD analysis project Ga0209377, IMG submission 185898) | Grasslands soil microbial communities from the Angelo Coastal Reserve, California, USA - 14_0929_12_40cm (SPAdes) (version 2) | ecosystem: Environmental > Terrestrial > Soil > Grasslands ...
CGCTGGCCGATCCACCAGAGGGCCGCGATGGGGAGGCCGAACTGCGGCTTGACGTGCACCGCGAGCCCGAGCGCGAGCGCGGCGCCCCACGGCCGCCCCTGGCGCGCGCCCCGCCAGCCGAGCGCCAGGAGGGCCAGCACGACGACGTTCGCCTGGCCGAGGTGGAGCGTCTCCACGAGCGGCTGGGAGAGCGCGGCGACGGCGAGGACCGCGACGAGGCGCGCGGGCTCGGCCGCGCGGCGCCGCAGCACGAGCGCCGCCGTCACGACCAGCAACACCTGCCCCAGCGCGAGCCACGCGAGGGCGGCCGCGCGGAACGGCAGCCACGTCCACGGGCGCATCGCGACGTAGAAGAGCGGCGGGTACTTCAGCGGCGCGCCGGCGGAGCGGAGCCCGAGCTCCTCGTTGAGCCGCGCGGGCGCCGACGGGTCGAAGGCGTCGCCGCCGCGCGCCACGTGGATCGCGAAGGCGTAGTAGTGCGCGAAGTCGATGAAGCCGCCGTCGGCGGCGATCCGGATCACCGTGCCCGCGTAGGCCGCGACCAGCAGCGCGGCGGCCACCGCGAGCGCGGTCGCCGCCGGCACGCGCGCGCGCGGCGCCGCGGCGAGGTCGGCGCGGCACGCGGCGCTCGCCTCCGCGCGCGCGCCGAGCGCCGCGGATCCCGTGAGCCAGGCCCCGAGGCCGAGGGCGACCGTCCTCACGGCGAGCTCGAGCGAGGCCAGCGCGCCCGCGACGCCGCCGCCCCAGCCCGGAAAGTGCTTGTCGAAGTACGCGACGCGACTCAGGTACGCATGGCGCAGCATGCGCGCCGGGCTCCTGGCCGTCGAAGCGCCCCAGTGGTGCACGGCGACGGCCTCCGGCACGTAGCGCAGGCGGAAGCCGGCGGCGCCCAGCCGCGCGCAGAGATCGACGTCCTCCATGTACATGAAGAAGCGCTCGTCGAAGCCCTCCACCGCGTCGAACGCCTTGCGGCGGACGAGGAGACAGGCGGCGCCGCCCCACGCCACGTCGTGCGCCGCCGCGTGGCGCCGCAGCGTGCCGCGCAGGAGCGCCGACTTGAGCGCGGGCGCCCGGTAGAGCGCGTACTTGAGCGAGGACGCGAAGAGCACGTCGCCGGCCTGGCTCCAGGGCGTCGGCAGCGCGTCGTGCACGGAGGGCTGCAGCGTGCCGTCGGCGTTGACGAGCCGCGCGAAGACAGCGCCCAGCGTGGCGTCGGCGTCGAGCGCGCCGAGCAGCGTGGCGAGCGCGCCGGGCGCGAGCTCGCAGTCGCTGTTGAGCAGCAGGATGGCGCGGCCGGTGCCCGCCGCCGCGCCGACGTTGGACGCGCCCCCGAAGCCGAGGTTGGACGCGCTCTGAAGCAGCCGCACGCGCGGAAACTTCGCGGCGACCATCGCCTGCGAGCCATCGCTCGAGCCGTTGTCGACGACGATCGTCTCCACGCGCAGCCCGTCGGCGGCGCCCTCGAGCGCGGCCAGAGAGCGCGCCAGGTGCTCGCGCGTGTTCCAGGAGACGACGACGGCGGTGAGGTCCACAGGGTGTGTCACCGCCGCCGCCTCGGCGCGAGCGCCTCGTCGTAGACGGCCAGCGTCCGCGCGATGTACCGCTCGATGGTGAACTCCGCGGCCACGCGGGCGACGCCGGCGGCGCCGAGCCGCGCGCGCACGCCCGCGTCGGCCGCGAGCGCGCCGATCGCGTGGGCGAGCGCCGCCGCATCACGCGGCGGGACGAGCAGGCCCTCGCGGCCGTCGCGGACGATCTCGGGCGTGCCCCCGCTGTTGGTGGCCACGACGGCGGTGCCGGAGGCCATCGCCTCGAAGAGCACGCGGCCGCAGGGCTCGGCATCGGAGGCGAGCACCAGCACGTCGAGGGCGCGCATGACCTCGGGCACGTCGCGGCGGTAGCCGACGAAGCGGATGCGGTCCTCGCGGCCGGCGTCCTTGACGGCGCGGCGGAGCGCGTCGGCGCGCCAGGCGTCCTCGTCGAAGAGCGGGTCGCCGATGATCGCGAAGTGCGCGTCCATCCCGCCGCGCAGCAGCCTCACGGCGGCGCCGACGAAGTGCTCGTGGCCCTTGCCGAGCCCGATGCGCCCCACGATGCCGACCAGCGGCGCCGCGTCGGGCACGCCCAGCTCGCGGCGGAACGGCGCGCGCGGCACGCCGGGATGGAACTCGCGCGTGTCCACCGCGTTGATGATCGTCACCGAGCGATCCCAGCCGCGGCTGCCGGCGAAGCGCCGCCGGATGGCCTCCGCGTTGCAGATGATCCGCGTGGCGAGCGGCGCCAGCGCGCGGTCCACGTCCCACATGTCGCCGTGAATCAGGTTGCGCGCGTGCCAGATCACGGGCACGCCGGCGAGCCGGCCCGCGAGCCCGGCCGGGACATTGGTCTGCGGCCCGTTGGCGTGCAGCAGGTCGACGCGGTGGGCGCGCACGATCCGCACGAGGCGCGCGACGGCGCCGAGGACTCTGCCCGCGCGGCGGAGCGGGGCGAAGGCGAGCGGCAGCGTCGGCACGCCGTCGGCGGCCAGCGCCGCGGGGAACGCGCCGTGCGCGGGCCCGGCGAAGCGCGGCTCCACGCGCGCGCGGTCGAGATGGCGCAGGAGCAGGCGCAGGCTCCCCTCGGCGCCGCTCAGCTCGCCGACGTGGTGCAGGTAGAGGACCCTAGCCGGCACGGCGCGCCTTTCCTCGGGCGGCCGCGCGCGCCAGCACCCGCTCGTAGCCCTCGGCCACCCGGTCCCACGCGTAGAGCGCGGCCGCGCGGCGACGTCCCGCCTCGCCGAGGGCACGGCGTCGCGCCGGGTCGTGGGCCAGCGCCGCGATCGCGTCGCCGAGGGCGATGGGATCGCCCGGCGGCACCAGCACGCCGGCGTCACCGACGACCTCGGGCAGCGCGGTCGAGCGCACGCTGACGACGGCGCGGCCGTAGCTCATCGCCTGCGCCACCACGAGCCCGAACGTCTCGTAGGTCGAGTGGAAGGCGAAGAGGTCGCAGGCCTCGAAGTACGCGCCGAGCGCGGCGCGCGGGACGTAGCCCGCGAAGCGCACGTGCTTGTCGATCCCCAGCTCCGCGGCCAGCGCGCGCAGCGCGGGCGCCTCGGGCCCGGTGCCGCCGATCACCAGCGTGACGGCGGCGCCGGCGTCGAGGCCGCGCCGCAGCGCGTGCAGCAGCGCGTCGACGCGCTTCTCGGGCGCGAGGCGCTGGAGCGCGAACACGAGGACGTTGCCCGGTGGGACGTCGAGGGCGGCGCGAACCGCGCAGCCGTTGCCGGGCGGCGGCGGGATCTCGACGCCGTTGGCGACCACCTCGCCCCGCCCGCGGCCGGGACCGTAGATGGCGTCGCGGCAGTATCCGGAGACGTAGGTCGCGTCGGTCACCAGCGCGATGAGCGCGCGCTGCCACCAGCGCCAGAGCGCCGGCACGCCGGGGCCCGGCACGTCGCGGCCATTCATCGTGAGCACGGTCGGCACGCCGAGCCGGCGGTCGGCGACGACGGCGGCGAGCCCGGTCGGCATCGCGTAGTGGACGTTGAGCACGTCGGGACGCGCGGAGGCGATCGCGCGGCGCACGGCGGCCACCGCCGACAGCGAGAACGGCGGCAGCGCGCCGGCCGTGACGCGATGCCCGCGCACGCGCATCAGCGTCACGCGGTCTTCGTAGCGCTCGACCGGGAACGTCACCAGCGCGTCGTATTCCGACGACCCGTGGTCGCGGCGCAGCGACTCCGGCAGCACCGGCGTCAGCAGGCGGACGTCGTGGCGCCGCGCCAGGCGGCGGTAGACCTCGAGGAGCACCAGCTCGGCGCCGCCGACGACCGGCAGGAAGGTGGGCGTGAGGACGAGGATCTTCACACCAGCACCCGGCGGTAGACCGCGCGCGTCTCTTCCGCGATGGCGGGCCAGGCGACGCGCGCCGCGAGCTTGCGGGCGCCCTGGGCCAGCCGCGCGCGCTCGGCCGACGAGGCGAGCAGCGCGGCGAGCCGCGCGGCAAGCGCCGCGGCGTTGCGCGGGGGCACGAGCGCGACGTTGTCGGCGTCGCGCAGGTACGCGGACGGCGCAGCGGGCGAGGTGCTGACCACGGGCAGGCCGTGGGCGAGCCCGGCCATGAGGCTGCCGCGACGGATGGAGGCACCGCCGTCGAACGGCGCCACGAACACGTCGGCGGCGGCGAGGATCCGCGAGACGTCCTCGTCGGTACGGCGGCCCGTCCACGTCACCGCGGCGGCCACGCCGAGCCGGAGGGCGAGCGCCTCGAGCCCCGCGCGATACGCCCGCTCGCTCTCGCGCGTGTCGCCGATCACGACGAGGCACGCCTCGGGGCGCGCGCGACGCAGCATCGCGAGCGCCTCGAGCAGCGTCTCCATCCCCTTGCCCGGGTACACGAGGCCGAAGTGGGCCAGCAACGGCGCGCGCGCCGGCACGCCGAGCGCCGCGCGCGTCGCGAGCGGATCGCCGCCCGCCGCCACCGCGATGTTGGAGCCGATGGGAATCTCGGTCAGCCGCCGCGCCAGCCAGCGCAGCCGGCGGCGCACCATGGCCGTGACCTCCTCGTTGGCGGCAACCACGTGGCGCGCGCTCGTGAGCAGCCAGAGGGCGGCCGCGCGCGAGCCGAGGGTGGCGTCGAGAAGCGTGTGGACGGTGACGACGGCCGGCGTGGAGAACGTCGCCCGGAGCGCGCGGCGCCGGTGGCGATAGAGGTCGGGCGCGTACTGGAGGTTCACGACGTCGGCGGCGACGACCCGCCACCACGGCGCCGCGTCGTCGAGGATCGGGAGCACGGCCACGCCGCCGCGCGCGGGGCCGCGCCACGCCGCGGAGGCGACCACGGTCACCTGCTCGCCCTGGCGCGCCAGCTCCTCGGCGAGGCAGCGCGTGTAGTCGCCGACCCCGCACGTGACGGCCTGCGGTGGGTACGACGGGCACGCGATCAGGACGCGCACGCCGGCACCTCCAGCGCGCGCGGCCGCCACACCCGCGCGATGAGCCGGCTGACCCCGAGCAGCGCGAGCGCGTTGAGGATGAAGAACAGCACCTGGTGCAGCGTCAGCGTCAGCCCCTCGAGCGTCGGCAGCCGCGCCAGCAGATCGCGCGCGCTCACGTCGGGCCGCGCGACGACCGTGTGCAGCGTGTCGAGGCCGGTCCACACGGGCAGCGCCTCCTTGAACAGCACGCCCATCCCCGTGCCCGACACGAACGTCTTGAGCGCGTACGGCAGCGCGTTGGGCACGGGCGCGAAGCCCGCCTGGGCGCCGAGATAGCCGCACACGAGCGACGGCACCGCCAGGAGCAGCAGCGCGCGGCGCCCCAGGCGCTCGAGCACGACGCCCGTGAACGCGGCCAGCAGCGGCAGCGCGGGAAAGAGGTAGCGCGCGCCGAGGCCGTGCGACCACGAGGCGCGGTCGGCGAACTGCGACTGCCACGAGGCGCCGATGACGACGAGGGCCGCGAGGAGCGTGACCGTCAGCGCCGCCTCCGCGCGCCGCGCCCCGCGCCAGGCCGTGGCGAGACCGGCCAGCGCGGTGAGGAGAAACGGGGAGTAGAGGAACAGCCCGCCGCGCGGGCCGACGAGGAAGTCGGCGACGATCGCCGGCTTGGGCGCCACGAATCTCGTCTGGAGCCCGGTGATCGCGGAGTACGACGTGCGCCACGGCGCGCCGAAGAGCCACGTGTCGTAGACGCCCAGGGCGAGCGCGAAGGGCGCGCCGCCCAGCGCGAAGGCCGCCGCCGCGCGCGCGCCGCTCCGCGCCAGGACGACGAAGCCGAGCAGGAGCGGCAGCAGCACGACCGAGTGGGTGAGCAGCACCGCCGCGCCGGCCAGCGCCCCGGCCGCCGCCCGGTGGCCCGCCCCACCGACGAGCGCGAGCCGGACAGCCATCGCGAGGGCGAGCGCGGTGAGACTCTCCTTCGTCAACATGGTGCCGAACTGAAACGCCTGCGTGCCGAGCGCGAACAGCAGCGCGGCCAGCACGCGGCCGCGGCGGGACGCGCCCAGCCAGCCCGCGAGCCAGGCCACCTGCACCGCGGTCAGCGCCATGGCCGGCGCGCAGAGCAGCAGGACGACCACGGCGTTGACCGTCTCGAGCCCGGTCCAGCCCTCGACGGGCGCGCCGCCCGCGACGCGCCAGACGGCGTAGACCGGCGCGATCACCAGCGAGGTGCCGAACGGCACGCCCGGCACCACGCGGCCCGCGCGGGAGGTGGCCGTGTCCTTGCCCTCGTAGAGCCGCCAGTGCACGAGCTCCCAGCGGCCCGTGTCGACCAGCGACACCGCGCCGTCGACGAAGTTGTCGCTGTTGGAGAACTGCAGCCACGGGTTCCAGAACGCGACGTAGACGAGGAGCGCGGTGACGAAGATGCGGGCGCCGTCCGAGCGCCACGCGCTCACGTCGTCTCCACGGGCCGCCGCAGCGTCGTCAGCGCCAGCGCGGCGAGGATCGCGAGACCGTAGGTCTTGATGCCGGCCAGCAGCACGGCGGGGCCCGCGGTCAGGCCCGGGTGCTGGTAGTAGTCGTCGACGGCGCCGATGAGCACGAGGGCGAGCGCCAGCCACGCCGCGCGCCCGAGCGAGCCGTCGCGCAGCGTCGCGTCGACGAGGACGGCGAGCGGCAGCAGCGTGAAGACGAGGTGATTGATCGTGGTGTTCGGCGCGATCAGCAGCAGCACCAGCGCGACGAGCCCCAGCTCCGGCACCAGGCGCGCCGGCGCGACCGGGCCCGGCGGCCGCAGCACGATGACGGCGCCGGCGAGGACCGCGAGCGAGGCGACGACGCCGACCGCGCGCCAGGCGCCGAGCGGCAGCGACGGCACGAGCCCGTGGCCCGTGGCGACGATCCAGCCGGTCAGCGAGAGGTTGCCGAGCTGGCCCGGCACCGTGCCGTAGCCGTACTGCGGCGCCACCCGCGTGACGTACGCCGCCGTGGCCGCCCAGCCGACCGTCGCCGCCGCCAGCGCCGTGCACGCGACGGCGGTGAGGCAGGCGACGCCGAACGCCCGCCACTTGCCCCGCCACGCGAGCCAGCCGATGAAGAGCGCGGGGTGCACGCGCAGCGCCGTCGCGACGCCGAGCGCGGCGCCGCCGAGCGCGGCGCGCCCCGAGGCGAGCGCCCAGACGAACAGCGCGAGCAGGGCCAGCACGAGCTGGTTGATCTGCCCCAGGCCCATCGAGTTCTCGAGCGGCTCCCACGTGAGGAAGATCGCGGCCAGGGTCAGCGCCGCCACCGCGCCCAGCCGGGAGAACGGCGGATACGAGAACTGGTGGATGTGCACGAGGCTGTCGTGGGCGTGCAGGGTGCCGAGGCGCCGCGCCTCGGCGACGAGCGCGGCGTTGCGGTTCACGCCCTCGCTGTTGACCATGTCCGGCTCGTAGAACGACACGCCCCGCCGGAACAGGTGCGCGCCCGTGTAGAGGATCGCGAAGTCGCGCGCGTCGCCGTGGCGCGCCGTCTGGAGCGTGCGCACGGCGAAGCGTGCGGCCAGCCCGGCGACCACCAGCGCCAGCGCCAGGACGGCGACGGGCACGCGGCCCCTCACCGCGCGGCCTCGCGCGCCCGCGCGTAGACCTCGGCCGTGCGCCGCGCCGCGACGTCCACCGACTGCGTCGCCGCGTAGGCGCGCGCCGCCTCCGCGAGCCGCCCGCGCGCCGCGGCGTCGTCGAGCAGCGTGCCGAGCGTCTTGGCCAGGTCGTGCGCGTCGTCGGGCCGCACCAACGCGAGGCACTGGCCGCGCTCCGCGAGCTCGCGCAGCGGCGCCAGCGCCGTGGCCACGACGGGCCGGCCCTGGGCGAGCGCCACGTGCAGCGAGTACGAGACGCTGTCCTCGGTGGCGTAGGGCACCACCACGACGTCCATCGCCTCGAGCGCCACCGCCACCTCGGCCGGCGGCACGTAGCCCGTCACCACGAGGCGCTCGGCGAGGCCGGCGCGCGCGGCGTCGGCGCGCACCTGGGCGAGCAGCGCGGCGTGCTCGGGCAGCCGCGGGCCGCCCGCCACCAGCAGCGCGGGCGCCGCGCCGCCTCCCAGCTCCGCGAGGGCGTCGAGAACCAGCGCGAAGCGCTTGGAGCGCTCGACGAAGCCGAAGACGCCCACCACGAGCCGCCGGCCGAGCGCCCAGCGCTCGCGGAACGCCCGCACCGACGCCGCGTCAACGGGCACGCGGCGCGGCACCGGCGGCGGGACGACGAGGCAGCGGTCGGCGGCCACGCCGCGCGCCACGAGCCGGTCGCGATGCAGGCGCGCGTGCACGATCACCGCCTCCGCGCGCCGGAACGTCTCGACGTCGTGCCAGGCCGGGGCGCCCACGGCGTTGGCGAGCGCGCTGCCGAGGCCGCCCTCGTAGCGCGCGGGACCGACCGGGCGCACGGTGTGCGCGGTCACGACCAGCGGCGCGCGGATCGCCATGCGCAAGAAGCGCCACGCCAGCGTGTAGGTCAGCGGGTCCACGCCGAAGAACGAGTAGGTGTGCTGCACGTGGGCGACGTCGGCGGCGCTCAGCCGGCGCGCGTCGGCCGCGAGGGCGAGCGGGTTGAGGCGGTTCGGCCGCAGCACCACCGTCTCGAGGGCGACGTGGTCCCGCAAGGCGGGGACGAGCGCGGCGCTGTAGTCGGCGATGCCGCAGCGCTCGCGCGCCGTCGTGTACATCGCCACGCGCAGGCTCACCGGATCAGGCCCTTGCGCTCGAGCTCGTCGCGGGCCTGCCCCACGCGGTCGTCCGGCCGCTGCAGCCGCGCCCACGCCACGAGGTCCTCGACGCCCTTCGCGAGCGCGACGCGCGCGCTGAACCCGAGCACGCGCCCGATGCGCGAGACGTCGGCCACGCAGTGGCGGATGTCGCCCTCGCGGAAGCGGCCGACGATCTCGGGCGCGAGCGCGACGCCCATCGAGCGCGCGATCGCCTCCGCGAGCGCGGCCACCGAGGTCGAGCGCCCGGTGCCCACGTTGAGCGCCACGTCGGCGACGTCCTCCCGCTCCAGGGCCAGGCAGAACGCCTCCACGATGTCGCTCACGTGGATGAAGTCGCGGCTCTGTCGCCCGTCCTCGAACACGAGCGGCCGCTGACCGTTGAGCAGGCGCGACGAGAAGATGGCGCCGACGCCCGTGTACGGGTTCGAGAGCGCCTGGCGCGGGCCGTACACGTTGAAGAGCCGCAGGGCGACGGTGCCGATGCCATAGGCGCGGCCGACGCAGAGGCAGAGCTCCTCCTGATCGCGCTTGGTCACTGCGTACACGGACGTGGGCGCGATCGGCTTGTCCTCGTCGCAGGGGGCGGGTGTCGTCACGACGCGGCACGTCGGGCAGCGCAGCTCCCAGTCACGCGCCTGGAGCTGCGCCAGCGGGCGCGGCGTCGGCGCCACCGGGCCGCACGACGGGCAGCGGTAGCGGCCCTCGCCGTAGATCGACATCGACGAGGCCACCACGAGCCGCCGCACGTGGTGGCCGCCGTTCACGAGCCGATCGAGCAGCACGGCCGTGCCGCGCACGTTCTCGTCCACGTACGGCACGATCGCGTACATCGACTGCCCCACCCCGACTTGCGCGGCGAGGTGCACGACGGAGCCCACGCCCGCGAGCGCCCGATCGACGGCCGCCGCGTCGCAGACGGACGCGCGCACCAGCTCGACGCCGTCCGGCAAGTGGCGCGCGCGGGTGGCGCCGGCGCCGTGGACCTGGGGCTCGAGCGAGTCGAGCACCCGCACGGTGGCGCCGCGCGCCAGGAGCGCCTCCACGAGGTGGGAGCCGATGAAGCCGGCGCCGCCGGTGACGAGGACGGGAGACGAGATCATGGCGCGGAGAACCTCCTGACGACGGCGGCGTGGTCGTGGCGCGCGCCGTCGCGCACGCGACGGCGGACGGCCAGCGTGTCGGGCAGCCGGCGCGCGTTGTGGATGAAGGCCAGGGCGATCGAGAGGGCCAGCTTGAGGTTGCGGCGGCTCACGTGCCACGCCGCGCGCGCCAGCAGCGCCGCCGCCAGCCGCGCGGCGTCGCGCGCCGGCAGCACTTTCAGGCCGAAGCGGAGCAGGTTCGTGTGGTACGACACGCGGCGGCGGAACCAGGTCTTCGGCACCTGTCCCGGCGCCACGCCGCGGATCAGGTGCTGGTACTCGTCGCCCGACATCCCGACCTTGTGGTAGAGCACGGCGTCGGGGAGGTGGATCGTCCGCCAGCCGCGACGCCACGCGCGCCAGCAGAGGTCGGTGTCCTCGAAGTCGATGAAGAACGTCGGGTCGAAGCCGTCCAGCGCCTCGAAGCGGTCGCGCCGCACGAGCAGGCTGCCCGCGCAGCCCCACGGCACCTCGACCGGTCCCGCCGCCGCCGCGGTGTACTCGACGGCCCACGGCGGCACCACGACGTCGTGGTAGGAGCCGGGCACGAAGCGCGTGCGGCCGTGGATGACGCGCGCGCCGTCCCAGGAGCGCTGGGTGGGATCGACGGCGAACAGCGTGTCGTCGGCCGCCAGCGCGCGCGCGAGCCGGCCGACGCAGTCGGGCTCGAAGCGCATGTCGTTGTTCACGAAGAAGAGGAACTCGCCCTTGGCGTCGCGCACGGCGCGATTGTAGGCGCGCGTGAAGCCGAGGTTGTCGCCCATCGGCAGCCAGCGGGCGGGGTGGCGCGCGGTGACGGCCGCGCTGTCGTCGCCTGATCCGTTGTCGACGACGACGACCTCGTGGGCCGGCCAGTCCTGCGCGGCGAGCGTGACCAGGCAGTCGTCCAGCAGGTGCGCGCCGTTCCAGTTCAGCACCAGCGTGCTGACGAGCGGCTGCTCGGTCATGGATGCCCCCCCTGGGGGGACCGCGCGCCTGCCTCGCGACGCGCCTTCATGAGGATCCCCATGGCGAGCGACGGCCACCAGTCGCCGGTGACGGCCAGCCACGGCGCGCGCCGGTCGTCGAGCAGGCGCTGCGGCACGAGCGGGACCCAGTTGCCCAGGTGGCGCTCGACGCGCAGCCCGTGCCTCGCGAGCTGGTGGCGCAGCATGCGCGGCGTGTAGTAGCGCAGGTGGCCGGTGCCCGCGACGCCGACGTCCATCCACATCGGATAGCGGCCGAGCAGCAGGCGCACGCGGTTCTCCAGGCTCGCGAGGTTCGGGGTGGTGACGACGAGCGCGCCGCCGGGCCGCAGCACGCGGGCCATCTCGGCGAGGAGGCGATCGGTGTCGATCACGTGCTCGAGCACCTCGGCGGCCACCACCGCGTCGAAGGCGCCGGCGGGCCATGGCAGGGGCGCGCGGTCGAGATCCACCGAACGCGCCTCGACGCCGCGCGCGCGCGCCGCCTCGACCAGCGCGGGCTCGGCCTCGGCGCCCTGCACGCGCCAGCCGCGCGTCGCGAGCAGCGCGGCCAGCTCGCCGCCGGCGCAGCCGACGTCGAGCAGGCGGCCCGGCGTCTCGTCCTCGAGCAGGCGCAGCAGCTTGCGGATGCGCGACTCGCGCAGGTCCATGCGGTGGCCGGCGTAGTCGGTACGCGCGGAGGTCATTTATGCCCCCGCTGGGGGTATGGCTTCGCCGCGAGAAGCGCCCAGCCCTTGGCGTCCGTCGTCCCGGGACGGTTGCCGTGTCCGGTGAGCCGGCCGTCGAGCCAGTCGAAGAGCCGGTAGGCGAGCGCGACGAAGGCGAGGCGCGGCCGGGGCGGCAGGTTCAGCTCGATGGCGTGGAAGACGACGAGCAGCGGGCCCCCCGTCGCCCACGCGGCGACCACGCGCAGACCCGCCTGGGCGCAGAGCGCCTCGAGACCCTGGCGCGTGTAGCGGAAGTAATCGCCGGGATGGTTGTGGGTGATGTGGTACTGGGGCGCCGTCAGGCAGAGGTGGCCGCCCGGCGCCAGCACGCGCGCGCACTCGCGGAGCAGGCGCGACGGATCGGGCACGTGCTCGAGCACCTCCATCAACAGCACCGCGGCCACGGTCGTGTCGCCCAGCGGCAGCGCGTGGCCGTCGGCGATCAGGTCGAGACCGGCGCCCGGCACGACGTCGAGGGCCACCCGGCGCCCCGGCCACGCCGCCGACGCGACCGCCGCCTCGGCGCCGGCTCCGACGTCGCAGAGCAGCCCGCCGCCCGGCCGCCGCCGCGCGGCCTCCTCGAGCATCAGCCGCGCGTGACGCGTGGGATGGTCGGAGCTGCCCCGCACGCGGCGGTGATGGCCCGTGAGGTAGCGATCTTTGAGACGGCGCGTCAGCGTGCTCACTCGGCCAGGAGCCGCTTGACCACGAGGTGGTCGGCGCTGCGCGTGTAGCCGAGCGCCCACAGCGTGGCCGCGTAGACGGCGGCCGCCACCACGATCGCCGGCATCACGCCGAGTGGATGCGCGAGCCAGAGCGCGGCCAGCATCCCGCCCGTGGCCGCCGCGTAGCGCCAGAGGCCCGCCGCCGACACCGTCACACCGAAGGCGCCACGTAGCAGGCGCACGACCAGGAC
>Ga0209377_1002322_pt1 | contig 12390 bp, 9 predicted proteins | sample GraSoiAngelo_141_FD_185898 | JGI IMG/M metagenome (GOLD analysis project Ga0209377, IMG submission 185898) | Grasslands soil microbial communities from the Angelo Coastal Reserve, California, USA - 14_0929_12_40cm (SPAdes) (version 2) | ecosystem: Environmental > Terrestrial > Soil > Grasslands ...
AAGAAGTTCTAGAGAACTGGAGGTTCCAGATGGGCCGGCTATTCGCGGTGGAGATTGTTTATCGAGGAATTTTCCAGAAGACACTGGCCAAGAACATCAGCCGGGCGATCGTTCTGGCGGCGCACCAAGAAGGCAAGCCGGGCATCTCCTTTGGGCGTTACGGCGACAGCCCGGAGCGCAACGGGGTTCCGGCAAAAAACTTCGCCATCGTGGCCACCGACGACCAGACGCTCGAAGAAGGGATGGCCAAGTACGAGCCCAAGGAAGTGGACATCAGCATCGCCGTGGACGACACGCTGTGCAAGGGCGTAGAGTCGTGGGCGTGGTACGGGCTTCAACCCATCAACCGGCTGCTGAAGCCCGGCGGCACGTTGATCGTGACCTCGCGCGAGGAGCCGGAAGCCCTCATCGAGATGTGCCACCGCAAGGAATACCCCTACCAACTGGCGATCGTTAAGGGCATTCCCAGCTTCTCCGGCCTGTGGGTGTACAAGGAAGACCACAGCGACGTGCGCATCCTCGGCGCGATCGCCAAGGTCCTGCCGGAACTGTTCAGCCTGGAGTCGGTCCAGAAAGCCATCCGCGCCGAATGGAAGGATGAGCTGAAGGCCACCTCGGCAGCGCGCTCCTACGAGCGCATCACCACAGTCACTGTGCCCCCGAACCAGGGGAATCCCGAAGAGCCCTTTAAGTTTGAATTGCCCAAGTGGTCGGAGATGCGGGAAGGCGTCACCATTCCCGCCATTCCTCTGGGCCACGCCATGGAGAATACTGCGACCCAGCAAGTCGGCGGCTGGCAGCCGGAGCGCAACCCGACCTTCAAGAAGTTCAGCACGCGCACGATGCGACCGGTCGTGGACTTCGATACCTGCATCAAGTGCACGCTGTGCTGGCTACAATGCCCGGACTCCTGCTTCGACGTCACGCCGGACGGCCTGTACGACGCGAATATGCAAGCGTGTTGCGGCTGTGGCGTATGCGAAGCGGTCTGCCCGGTGCAGAAATGTGTCACCATGGTCAACGAGACGCAGTTCCGCGACAACGACAGCCAGTGGGAGATGTGGAATAAGGACAAGGGAGGCTACAAGAAGTGGCTGCTGGAGAAAATCGAGCACGGCCCAGGCCCGCAACGGTCGCACGGCTTCCGTTACCGCGGGCAATATGAAGAGCAGGTCCCGGAAATGCTGGAGATCGCTCGCGAAGGCTAGAATCCGTCAAGGGGGAGAATTGTCATGGCGCAGGCGGTAGCAAGTCTCGAGCAACAGGCTGACAAGACAGCCCTGATCACCGGGAGCGAAGCCATTGCGGTGGCCTGCAAGCTGGCCGACGTGGACGTGATCACGGCCTACCCGATTCGTCCTTACGATACGGTGATGCAATACGTGGCCAAGCTGGTGGCCAACGGCGAGCTGGATTGCGAATACATCGTCGCGGAAAGCGAACACTCCCAGTTTGAGATCGTGAAACACGCCTCGGCGGTGGGAGCGCGCGTGTTTTGCGGCAGCAGCGGCGTGGGCTGGATGTACGCCTTCGAGGCGCTGACCGTGACCCCGGGCTTGCGTATCCCCATGGTGGCCATGGTAGGCAACCGGGCCCTGGACGACCCCGGGGCCTTCGGCGTGGAGCACAACGACGCGCTGGCGGTGCGCGACCTGGGCTGGCAACTCGTGTGGGTGGACAACCCACAGGAGGCGCTGGACACCGCGCTGATCGCCTATCGCGTGGCCGAGGACCGGCGCGTCTTCCTGCCCTGTGCCATCAGTTGCGACGGCGCCTTTCTGACCCACTCGCAGGCGCTGGTCAAGATCCCGTCGCAGGAGAAGGTGGACGCGTTCCTGCCCCCATATAATCGGGGCGATCTGCTGCTGCATCCCGACAACCCCATCACCGTGGCCCCTCAGGTCAACGAAGACTGGCTGATGGAGATCCGCCGTCAGACCGCGGCGGCCATGGAGCGGGCCTACACCGTCATCCGCGAAGCTTACGCAGAGTTCGAGCAGATCTTCGGCCGCCGTTATGGAAACCCGTTCTTCGAGGAATACCAGACCGAGGACGCGGAGATCGTCCTCGTGGGCATGGGAACGCTCTCGACGCCGGTGAAAGTGGCCATCCGCGAAATGCGCAAGGAAGGGAAGAAAGTCGGCTTTGTGCGCGTGCGCTGGTTCCGGCCGTTTGCGGCCGAGGAGCTGGCCAAGACGCTCGGGCGCTTTTCCGCCGTGGGGATCATCGACCGCGATTTCTCCCTCGGCTCGCCGTATTTGAGCGGCGTGCTGGCCACTGAGGTGCGCGCGGCGATGTACCCGGCCGCGAAGCGGCCGCCGATGCTCGACTTCATCTGCGGTCTGGGCGGACGCGAGGTCACCTTGCCCGACGTAAAGAAGATGAGCGACATTGTTTATCAGGCGGCGGAGGGCAAGCCGCAACCGTTAACCCAATGGATCGGGCTGCGCGAATAGCGGGCCAGTCCGTTTCCTGGTATGTTTGGACCGCGAAAGAGGAGGGCAGAGAGATGGGCAGCTTTGTAGACGTTCAACCCACGCAGATATTGGACCCCATCAAAGGGGTCAAGAAGATGCCGCTGGAGGAGTTCTTCACCTCGGGCCACCGGACCTGCCAGGGCTGCGAATCGGCCCTGGTGATGAAGCTGATGGCCAAGGCGGCGGGACCCCGGACCATCGTGCTGGGCAGCACGGGGTGCATGTATGTGGCGAACACCACGTATTACAGCACGTCCTGGGTCGTGCCCTGGATGCACACGCAACTGGGCAGCAGCGGCTCGGCCGCGATGGGAGCGGCGTCGGGTCTGAAGGCATTGATGCGCAAGGGCAAGATCAAGGATGAGCCCATCAATGTGATCGCCTTCTGCGGCGACGGCGGCGGCGCGGACATGGGCCTGTCGGCGATCTCCGCAGCGCTGACCCATCCCGACTATAACCTCCTCATCCTGATGTACGACAATGAGTCCTACGCCAACACCGATATTCAGCTTTCCGGCAGCACGCCCTACGGCGCCCACACCACCTTCAGCCCTCCGGGCAAGATGAAGCGCATCATGCACCATCGCTGGAAGAAGAATATGGCGGGGATGCTGGCGGCGGGCCACCCCACATGCAAATACATCGCCACGGTGTGCATGTCCTATCCTCTGCAGGCGATGAACAGCGTGCGCAAAGCGCTCTCCATCGGCGGACCCACGTTCATTCACTCCCTCGACCCGTGCCCCAAGGGCTGGGACTACGATCCCATGCAATCGCACGAGATGGGCGAGTTGGCGGTGACGACGGGAGTCTGGCCGCTCTACGAGGTGGAAGAGGGCGTGATCAGACTGTACGGCAAGACGAAGGAGATCGCCGAAGGGCGCTACAAGCGGTTCCCGGTGCGCGACTACCTGCTCAGGCAGGGTCGCTTCGCGCACTTCACTGACGACGACATTGATTACTTCCAGAGCAAAGTGGACGAGATGTGGACCAAGTGGTTGGTTCCCGGCGTGATCCCGTTCCTGAAAGAGGTGGAAACCGATCATCCGCCCAAATAGAAAAACGGGCGGGACCCTGCCGCTCGACCTTGCTTCGTGCTTCTTCCTCAAGTAAGGAGCAGGGTCAGGGTGGGAAATAGTAGAGTCAGGGTAATGCTTGCGTATCCATGGGGCCCTTAAGCCTAGGAGGTGCAAACATGGCCGCAATTCCGGCGGAGCGAAAGACAGGGATACAGGCTCTCCTCGACAACCGTTGGCTCATCCTCTTTTTCAGCGTGCTCAGCATGGTGGCGGTGGCGAACTTCCAGTACGGTTGGACGCTTTTCGTGCCGCCGCTGATGAAGCACCTGCGGCAGGAGCTGGCCCTCATCCAGGTCACCTTCACCGTCTTCGTTCTCCTCGAGACCTGGCTTGTCCCCTTCGAGGGCTGGCTGGTCGACAAGTTCGGACCCAAGCTCCTCGTGATGCTCGGGGGCCTCCTGGCGGGGCTCGGCTGGGTTGGAAGCGGAAGAGCGGAGTCGCTAACCGCTCTTTATGCCTCCTACGCGTTCGCCGGACTGGGCGCCGGCGTGGTGTACGGCACCGCGATCGGCAGCGCCCTGAAGTGGTTCCCCGACCACCGCGGGCTCACGGCGGGACTGACGGCCGCAGGCTTCGGCGCCGGCTCCGCGTTCACCGTGGTGCCCATCGCCAACATGATTAACACGGCAGGATACCAGCACGCCTTCATCTACTGGGGCATCATCCAGGGTGTCGTCGTCATCATCGCGGCACTGTTTCTCAAGTCCCCGCCCGCCGGCTGGCTGCCGGGGTCCTGGACACAGGCAGCGCGCGGTGAGGAGGTGAAGAAGCGCCAGTCCGCGCTGGACTTCACTTCTGGCCAGATGGCCGCCACGCCGCAGTTCTGGCTGATGTACCTGATGATGACACTCGTCGCTACGGGGGGCTTGATGGCCGTCGCCCAGCTCAACCCGATGGCGATCGACTTCAAGGTCGACAAGATCCCTGTCAGCCTCCTCTTTATTACCCTGCCGGCGCTCCAGTTCGCCCTCTCCGCGGACCGGCTGGTGAACGGGCTCTGTCGCCCGTTCTGGGGCTGGATCTCCGACCACATCGGCCGCGAGAAAACGATGGCCATCGCCTTCGGCCTGGAAGGACTGGCGATCTTCGCGCTCATTCAGTTCGCCCGCAATCCCTTGCTCTTCGTCGTCTTCAGCGCCTTCACCTTCTTCGGTTGGGGCGAGATCTTCTCGCTGTTTCCGGCTACCTGCGGGGACTTCTTCGGCCGCAAGCACGCCACCGCGAACTACGGCTTCCTATATACGGCCAAGGGAACGGCCTCCGTCTTCGTGCCAATCGGGTCCGCGCTGGCCGCCGGTAGAGCTTTCGACTTTCGCGCCGACATCCTGCTTCTGCTGGGCGGCGCTCTAGTGCTGTTCGCGCTCTTCCTCGCTCCCACCGCGCTTAGCCTGGAGCTGGGTCGAAAGACCAAGAGCATTATGCTCGCGGTGGCCGGCGCGCTGGTCACCTACGGCATCGTCCTGACAGTGGTACCCAAGGTTTGGACCCCCTTCGGCGCTAGGTTCACGCTGCCGAAGATCGGCTGGGCGGGCGTCTTCGGCATCGCCATCGTCTTCGACCTGACCGCGGCCGTGCTCGCCTTCTTCGTCCTGCGGCGGATGAAGGTGCCGGTCGCCAGCGCGGGGCCTGCCATCGCGCTTGCGCAGGGCATGGCGGCCAGCACGGATACGTCTGTAAAGGCGAAGGGCGCCGTCGCCGGAGGCACCGGCCGGTAGGGAAGCGCAGTCCCCGTAGAGTTTGGGTGGGACAACCTCGATTTTCCGCTGCTTGTATTTTTTTGTGGAAAGGCGGAAGTTCTTGCGCTTCAACAGAGGTGAGGAACGCGCAGGCATGTGGAATTGATTTTTTGAGCTGACCGCACATACTTCTGTTCCGCTGTCTTTTTACTTCTCCGGCGACGACCGCATTGTGGGGCCGGTTGGTTGCTTGGGCCTGGGCCGATCCTACGGCCGCAGTAGACAACTCGATTGAAAGCTTGACGTAGTGCTCCTGCGTGTCTGGAGCCGGACACTTTGATTCGGCCAAATCCTTCTGGGAGAGGAAAAACATGCGCTCGCTAACAACACGTTTTGCGCTTCTGGTACTGTTTTTCGTCGCGCCAGGTTCGCTCGCCCACGCCCAAGGGGTGGAATCGGCTCCTGCGGGGGCAACCAAGGAAGAAGTCGAGCAGTTGCGCCGCGAAGTGGCGGAGCTGAAGACAATCATTCAGCGACTGGTCCAGGTTAACCAGCAAGCAGCCGGCGTTCCTCACCTGGTGAAGACCGGCGCCATACAGCCCGAGGACACGGCCGGATCCGCACAGGCCGCTCCCGCAGCCAAGCAGGCTGCTCCTAAGAAGGAGGGCGAAGGTCTGCAGGCAGGATGGAACGGGGAGCACTTCTTCATGAAGAGCTCAGACGGCAATTTTGTGATGCAGCCGTACGGATATGTGCAGACGGATTTCCGCGCCTACAACGGCGACGGCCATCCTCCGAATACGTTTACGCTTCGGCGTGGCCGGTTCGGTTTTCAGGCCAGCTTGGGCAAGCACTACGAATTCGCGCTTCTCGCCGACTTTGCTGACACCAACAGCACCCTGCTGCGCGACTTTTTCATCAACGTCAACTACCATCCCGCATTCCAGGTGACCTTTGGCCAGTTCAAGGAGCCTTTCGCCGCGGAAGAACTGACCGGCATCACCAATATTGATACTGTAGAACGCTCGCTGACCTCCCTTCTGTACCCGTCTCCTACGACTTTTCGCAGCCCCGGCGTCATGCTTCACGGCGATCTGAGAGGTGGCGTCGCCCAGTACTGGGTCGGAGCATTCAACGGCAAGGGCACACTGGGAGCCAACACGACGAACGAGCCGGAAGTGGTGGGAAGGCTTAAGTTCTATCCTTGGAAGAAGAGTGCGAATGAGATGTTGAAGGGATTTACGATAGCAGGATCGATCGCCCACGGCCGTACCAGGGGCCTATCCAATGAACTGAGCTTTAATGGCCAACTCCCGGACAATGCCTTCACGTTCTTCCCCAGGTTTGCGATCAATGGCCCAGTCGAGCGCTATGAGGGCGATGTCACCTGGGTTAAGGGCCCTTGGGCGGTGCGCGCCGAGTACGACCAATTGGACCAGTTCCGCCGCGCACTTAGCTCCTTCGCAGGAGGCACGGGGCAGAATGACCTGCCCGGTGTCGTAGCCAAGGCTTACTATGCGGGAGCAACGTACCTCCTGACCGGCGAAAGGCGGCCGGAAAACGGAGCCATCAAGCCCAAGCGCCCGTTCTTTGCGCCCGAGGGAGGACATGGAATCGGGGCTTGGGAACTCAAGTTCCGGTACGCCAAGATACAGGCAAAAACGCCGGACACGCTGTTTTCGACGGGGGTATTGCCCGGGGCGGAGGCTCACACGGACCAGTTCACCACCGGATTCAATTGGTATCCAGTGCTTTCTTAAAATCGGACCAGTTCACCACCGGATTCAATTGGTATCCCTCCTATTTTGTTCGGTACTCGGTTGACTTCAACGTGGACCGGGCGAAGGATCCGACTGTCGGCGGCGTTGTGCCGCAGACGTTTTTTGTGGTGCTGCAGCGGTTACAGTTCCGATTTTAAGAAAGCCAGTCCGCCGCATCTTATGCGGCGGCGAGTTCGCTGGTTTTATACGGGGGCCGGCACAAGCGTATAAGCGTGCGCTGCGCAGTGCGGGTGCAGCCTTGTAACAGGGACCGGTAATGCAGGAAAAATCGCAGGAGGTTACTCCATGAGATCGAAAATGCTGCTTGTAATCGCCCTGCTATTGGGGATCGCGTTGTTCCCGAGCGGCTGCGGGAATGTTCAGGGCTGTCCGCTCTGCGGCACAACGAAGAATGACGGCGTCGCGATCGTTGACGTCATGGGAGTGCCGGGCGCTGCGGGGCCCGGCGGGACCGCGTTCACCGTGTTCGACCTCGGCCTCGTGGACTCGGCCAACCACAGGTATTACGTGACGGACCGGTCCCAGACTGCCGTCCTTGTTTATGACACGCTGACCGACAGGCCCGCGGGGCCTGCTTCTGGGGGGCAAATTGGCTCGGGTTCGTTTGTCGGAGCCATTTGCTGTGCACAGAATCGCGCTGCCAACTTTAACCCCCTTACGGGCCCCAACGCGGCCATACGAACCCCGGGGGGCAGCACCGGGCTTGGGCTCCTTTGGGTAACGGACGGCGACAGCACCGTGAAAGTGTTTGATGCGGCCACCGGCGCACCGATCACTGCCAGCCAGATCGCCGGCGGCGGTGGCCTCGGCACCGGCGTCGTCACGGGTGTCTCTGCCGACTTTTCGTCGCAGACCGCTATCGATAGCTGCATCCGGGCCGGAATAAACTGTGGAGATTTTCGCGCCGACGAAGCATCGTTCGATCCGGCAGACAATATTCTCCTGGTGACCAATGGCGACCCCGGTGTTCCGTTTGCCACCCTCATCGACACAACAAAGCCGGCGTGCTTGAATAATTCCTGCGTGAAGTTCCAGATATTCTTCGATGGGTTGACGGGTACGGCTTGCCCCGCCGGTACCGGCGTCCTCGGCGCCGGCCAACCCAGCGTCCCTTGCGCACATGCCCCGGGCGGCCAAGGTGGGCTAGGTGGTTCCGCGTTTAATCCCAACACAGGTAAATTCTTGGTTTCGAACACGCAGAACGCCTCCAATCCGGCCGATTCTGAGATAACGGAGATCGATCCGAAGACGGGCAAGGTGACGAATGACTTCCAGTTGGCAGGGCTCGGGTGTCAGCCCTCGTTTGTCGTTGTTGGCCCAGCCCCGAATGTTCTGGTGGCTTGCGAAAACTTCACCGGCTCGATCAATTTCCCGCCGAGCGAGATCGTTATAAATGGGAGCACGGGCAAAATCATCACCATCATCGATAAGGTGGGAGGTGTTGACCAGGCGGCGTTCAACCCGACCGACAACCGCTATTACGTGGCCGCAAGAGATATGCCCGGCGGACCGGTCCTCGGCGTCATTGATGCCGTCACGAACACCTGGCTTCAAAACGTTCCCTCAGGAGCCAATGCCCACAGCGTGGCGGCCGATCCCATGACGAATCACGTCTTTGTGCCTCTTCAGCCGAGTGCGTCGTGCAGGGCCTTCTCCAATTTCGGTTGCATCGCTGTCTATGCGCAGCAATAAGAGAGAAGGATGAGGCCATAGTGCGTCGAGAGCCCGGCCCGAGATTACGGGTCCGGGCTCCCATCGGTTCTGCGCGCCCGCCCGTTTTCTCGGGTTGGGTTTCACCGGTCAAGAGCGTAAGCAGTAGCAATCTTTGGATACGACTCTGTAAGGGCAGTCTTCCCAGGCCCAATCCCGCTACGCAACTGGTTGTTGGCCGAGGCCGCGCGGCACATTTCCGTTTTTGTGGCCGTGGGGCGAGCGCCGCGCCGGGCCGGGTGTTTTTTGTAGTATCGCATCTGGTCTCTTGCTTGCTATAGAGTACCTCTGGCGTTCTGGCTATAACCCCATTCCTGAGTGGTTTGTGGGCGGGGGAAGCACGTTCGTCCGAGGAATGGGGCAAGAACACGTTCCAGACTGGCACCGCGAAGGGGTCCTTTCCGGAATTGAACTATGCCGCTTGCCCCGGCGGTGATGGCAGCAGATGTCCTTCAGCACAACTCAACCGGTGGCAGAACGTCGCACTCAAACAGAGAGACGCTGGGGGTATCTGATTTTCCGGGCCGGCATCTCGCTGGCATTGCTGTACAGCATCCATTTGGTGACGGTGCAGGCCATCGCCGGTTGGCATTTGAACCGGGGTTCCCCGGAAGAAATCCGCAAGGCCACGGAATGGGATCCTGACAACGCCGAACTTTATGCGGCACGTGCGCGCAGCCTGCAGCTTTCGTTCGATGGGACAGACGTCAACCAAGTCCTCGGCCTTTACGAAACGGCGACGCGCTTGAGTCCGAACAGGGCGCAGTACTGGGCTGAGTTGGGTGGCAGCTATGAGTGGGCCGGGCGGGCGGAGGAAGCCCGGCGCGCCTATGCGCGCGCCCAGGACTTATTCCCCAACTCGCCCCAGATCAATTGGAAGCTGGGCAATTTCTACATTCGCGCCGGGAAAACCCACGAGGCCCTGAGCGCGTTCCACAAGACGTTGCTGGGCGATCCGCAGATGCGGGCGCCGGTCTTCGATCTGGCGCAGCGCGCGGGCATCGACCAACTGGATATCCTTCAGGAGATGATCCCGGCCGACACAGCTTCCTTGCTGGCCTATCTGGATTTCCTGGTCGCCAGAGAGCGTCTCGACGAGGCGAGCCAGACCTGGGCACGCTTGCTCAGGAGTGGAGCGCGAATCGGGCCGCAGGCTGTATTTCCTTATCTGGATGCGCTGATCCGGCACGATCGCGTGGAAGAGCTAGAAGCCGCCTGGGCCGCTGTGCTGGAGCGCAGCCACAGTGGGCTTCGCCACCGTTCTTTTGACCCCAACCGCATCACCAACGGCAGCTTTGAGGACGATATCCTGGCTGGAGGATTGGATTGGCGCGTTCTTCCGACTGAAGGAGTCATCGTAGACGTGGACAGCAGGGCGTTCTTCGATGGTGTGCGCTCGCTGCGGATTCGCTTCGATGGCAAACACAACGTGAGTTACTCACACGTGCTGCAGTATGTGCCCGTGAAGCCAAACTCCATTTACCGTTTCATCGGTTATGTCCGCGCGCAGGGCCTCACAACCGATTCCGGACCACGGTTCCAGATCTGCGATGCGAAGGATGCTTCCCGACTGTCGGTCGAAAGCGAACCCGTGACGGGCACGCGAAACTGGTCGCCGCGGCAACTTGAATTCAGAACCGGGCCCGAGACGCGGCTCGCGGTCGTCCGGGTGGCCCGCCCACCGAGCCGCATGTTCGACAACCGCATCTCCGGCACGCTGTGGATTGACCGGGTCAGTCTAATCGCCGTTGAAGGGCAAGCATGGAAAGCTTCAGCGGCTATGCCGCGCTGATTTGCTTCTCCTCCATCGTCCCCCGAGTGCTGCTCACGCTCGCCGAATGCGCCAAACCGAGAATGGACGCAAACACCAAGGCGTTTGCGGGAATCTGCAGATTGAAGTCGGTGACGCTGTGAAGCAGCAGAGCGAGGATGCCGCCGCAGCTTCCCAGCGCGAGGAATCGCTGGTTGGGGTGCGATCTCCGAAAGCAGGCCGAAGCCGCCCGGAACAGCACCAGCAGGATCAGCCCGATCAGCAACCCTGCTCCTGCCAGACCCCACTCCGTGGCCATTTCGAGATAGTCGTTGTGGGCATGGTCCACCCTGCCGGTCAGCAAAACGGATTGCACGCGGGTGTACACGTTGGCGAACGAACCCAGTCCGCTACCCCACAGCGGATGCGCCCGGATCAGCGCCAACGAATCCTTCCAAACGCCAAGCCGGGACAAGTAATCCTCGCGAATGGTTTCGTAGCGTTCCACCACCGGCCCCAGCCCAATCCACACGCCGAACAAGCCAGTCCCGACGAGCAGGCACAATAGCACCAGAGCGGCCGCGGGGCGCTGACGAGTCGAGCTCAGCCAGACAAGCCCCACGGCCGCCAACGACACGCAGGCGCTGAAAATGCCGGCCCGGGAGCGCGAGAAAACGATACCTGCAGACAGAAGCAGCGTCGAGAAGAGGTAGAAGATGAGCGCCGCGGCGCCTTCTCCCTTGAAAAAACTGCTCATGAGTCCCTGCGGGTGCGGCGCATTCCGGCTCAGGCGCTCGAACCAGGAAAGCGCCGAGGCAAATGACAAAGGCAAGATCATTTCCAGCAGCCCGGCAAAATGGTTGGGATTGATGTAGGTGCCGGTGGCCATGGAGGTGTAAAAGAACTTTTTATAAGCAAAGATCTGCTGCCAGCCACTAACGTACTGCACCAATCCGTACAGTGCCTCGATCAGACCTAGAGCGAGCAGCCCGCCGAGCAAGAACGCGCGGGATTTTTGATCGCGCGAGACAAACGCGGCGAGATAGAAACCGCATAGATAGACCAGGAGCCGGAGGATCTGCTCGCGGACTAAGTAAGCCTCGGGACGAATAACGGCGGTCTGTAGGCCCACATAAGCCAGCAGCAGCGCTGGTCCTTTCCAAGGCAACCGCGAGCAGGCCTCCTCGGCCCACAAAATCAATCCGCACAGCAGGAAGGCCACCAGTTGCACCGCCGCCCAGGAAAGAGGCTCCGTCCCGCCAAAGCCCATTGCCGCCCCGAAGAGACATATCACCAGGCCTCCGGCAAGCACTTCAATTCGCTTCGACATGAGTACCAACCCGTCTTCTCAAGCAGCTCAGAGCTCTTTCAGTGACTCAGGTCAGCACCTCTGCTTTGCGTTTCTTTTCCGCGAACGAGAGAAAAGTGGTCTCCAAGCGATTCAGAATGCGATCGCGCGCGTAGTGCGTTTCGGCGTAGCTTCGGCCCTGCTGACCCAGGCGCACCGCAAGCTCCCGCTCCGCATGCAGGCGGCAGATGGCCTGGGCCAGCGCGGCAGGGTCTTCCGGCGGGACCACCACTCCGCACCCAGCGCGGCGGATACACGCGGCTGCTTCACTCGACGGCGCGACAGCGGCGATCACCGGGCGGCCAGCGGCCATGTAGGTCAGTAATTTGGAAGGGATAACCATGTCCACGACTTGCGCCGACTGATTCAGCAGCAGCACATCGGCAGCGGCAAACATCCCCGGGGTCGCGTCGCGAGGCTGCAAAGGCAGGAACTGGACGTTCGAGAGTGCCATGCTCCGGGCGTAAGCCTCCAAGCGGGCTTTCTCCGCCCCGTCGCCGACAAGAAGAAACCGGATGTTGGACGACGCGCGAAGCAGGGCCGCGGCCTCGAGAACGTTCTCCAGCTTC
>Ga0209377_1002325_pt1 | contig 12382 bp, 13 predicted proteins | sample GraSoiAngelo_141_FD_185898 | JGI IMG/M metagenome (GOLD analysis project Ga0209377, IMG submission 185898) | Grasslands soil microbial communities from the Angelo Coastal Reserve, California, USA - 14_0929_12_40cm (SPAdes) (version 2) | ecosystem: Environmental > Terrestrial > Soil > Grasslands ...
CCTGTCGCAATACATCAGGAAAGTTCGCTCCGTAAGCGATGAAACCTCCCGCCTTCACGAGGTCCCTCGACCAGTAAATTGTCGGCAGTCGAGACTTCGCCGCGCGGTCTAGAACACGTCTCTGCTGATCCCGGAACATGGCATCCGGCAGCACAACGAGAGCACCGACACGCTCTCTGCCGATCGCTGAAAATGCGCTGTCGAAGTCGGCGGGCCCGCGCACTTCCACGACGTGAAGCTGTATTCCCAGGGCTCGGGCGGCGGCCTCGGTCTCGCGCAGCACCAGTCGGTAGGATGGCGTGGAGGAACTCTGGAAGACGGCCACACGGGAGAGCTTGGGAATGACCTCCTTGAGCAGCGCCAGGCGCTTTGCACTGAGCTCCGGGTGCATGAGACTCAACCCCGTGACGTTGCTGCCCGGTCGCGCGAGACTTGGGACGAGACCAGTCTCGACGGGATCGCTGACAAGGGTCATGACGATGGGAATCGGCGCGGAACCTTCCCTGTTGGCTGCGCCCCAGCGAGCGGAACCAGAGTGAGTCCGAGAACGAGAACGGCCGCGAGCCCGATCAGCCGCATTGGCACATGGTGGAAGATGGCTGGCGCGAAGTCTAGCCGAACGCCGCGACGCGCACCAGCACAGCGCCGCACGAGCACACGCTACTCGATCACCTGGTCTGCTCGCACCAGCAATGACCGAGGAATCGTCAGCCCCAGAGCCTTAGCCGTCTTGAGATTGATGACCAACTCGAACTTCGTCGGCTGCTCGACAGGCAGGTCGCCTGGCTTCGCGCCCCTCAAGATGCGGTCCACGTAGATCGCGGCGCGCCGCCACATGTCCGTGGTGCTCGTCCCATAGAACACCAAGCCGCCTAGGTCCACATAGTCTCGGTTGGGGAACATTGAGAGAAGGCGGTGCTTGTTCGCAAACTCAACGATGAGCGTCCGGTACGACGAGATCAGAGGATCCGCCGTCGTCATGACAGCATCAGGAGGTCGCCGGCGCATGGCGGCGAAGGTTGTCTCAAGGCTGGAGCGGTCGTGAACACCGAGCGGGTCCAACGCAACACGCAACAAGCCCGCCCATTGTCGGGTCTCTTTCATGGCCTCCAGGCTGGCAGGGTTCTTATCGTTGTACAGCAACACGACGCGCGAGAGCGAGACCGCGATCTCCCGAAGCAGTTCGAGTCGCTTACCGTACTCCGGACCGATAAATGCCACGCCGGTAAGGTTGCCACCCGGCCTCGCATAACTCGCGACCACGCCCGTCCGATCAGGAAACGCGGCCGCACCGAACACGATGGGGATACTGGTGGTGGCCTGCTTGGCAGCCAGCGTGGCGGGAGTGCCGGCGGTGCAGATGATGTCCACGCGGAGTTGTACGAGCCTGCGCGCGAGCTCGGGAAGACGTGCGGGATCGCCGTTCGCCCACTGTGCTTCGATCGTGATGTTCCGGCCCTCAACGTAGTTCAACTCCTTCAGACCGTCGCGGAGCGCGTCAAGTTCAGACGCTCCTGTTTCCGCTGAGGGTGGCGAAAGCCAGCCGATTCGCCACACCTTCCCCGCCCGCTGCGCCTCGGCGGCGAGTGGCGCGGCCAGCGTCCAAACCGTGAGCCCACAGAGGAACGTGCGCCGGTGCATCACTCGATCACGTGGTCCGCCCGTACCAGGATGGATTGCGGGATCGTGAGACCGAGCCGCTTGGCGGTCTTCAGATTGATCACGAGTTCGAACTTGGTGGGTTGCTCGACGGGGAGGTCGGCGGGCTTGGCGCCCTTGAGGATCTTGTCTACGTAGGTAGCGGCGCGACGCTCCAAGTCAAGAAGGTTTGCGCTATAGACCATAAGACCGCCGGCCTCCGCGTACTCCCTTCTGTTCAGTGTTTCTGGCGCTCCGCCGACACCGCGTCACGCAGGGCCCGTGTCTTCTGAGTCAACCGCTCGATCGCCGGTGATCTTCTCCCAGGCCTGCCTTCCTCACCACGGACGTCGCGGACAGATTCGAGGTAGGAGAGCAGCTCGTCGAGGAAGGCGAGCAATTCCGTTAGCATTGTTGATCGTGGGAGTCACCGCCGGGGGGGCGGCTCATCTCTCATTTTTCGGGGGTGTGTGTACACCTAATCTCTCTCTCATTCTCTCTCATTCTCGCGCTTGGATAGGTTATGGGTGATAGGGGAGATACACACCTCCGGATTTTTGACAGGTTCTCTCCTGGCACACAGGTTCTCTCCTGGCACAGACGACAGGTTCTCTGCCCAGGGCTGTCACCGTGGCTGCGCTCCAGCTCGGCATCCCACGCAGTGTCAATCATCCTGATGCCGCCAGATGACCCGCACGTGCAGCACATCCACACGTAGTCGCCATCGAGCTCGGTGTCCAGCTCACCGCAGCGACGGTGTTCCAAGTCGAGGGCGTGGAGGTCAGGTAGTACAGTCATGCCCACGCGCCCGTTATAGTAGACTCCTCGCGTGTTCGATCCCCACTGGCGAAGGAGGAGCGCATGCGTCGTCAAACTGTGGGCCGTCTGTTGCTGTTCCTTGCGTCCGTTGTTGCGCTAGCCACCCTCGCGGCCTCCGCGTGGTCGCAAGCCCCGCTTGACCCTCAATCGTTGGTCGGCGAGTGGAGCGGGTCGTGGAAAAACAAAAACCTACCACATATCAGCGGTAAGTATTATCTGACGATCGAAAAGGTGGAAGGCGACAAGGTCTACGGGCAAGTCGAAATGTCCGGGCCGCAAACGGTGCAACTCAAGCAACTCGGCACCCTTGATGGCAACCGCCTCACGTTCAGCAGGCCGAACCCGACGGAGTTTCTGATCGAGGGGAACCAGATGAAGGGGAGTTCTCAAGGGGCGCCTCGGGGCAACCCTTGGGACAAAGACCAAGTAGCACTTGCGTATCCGCCCCATGCGCTCCCCTTCCCTTCGGCTGATTTGACAACCCGCGCGTTTGCCTCGATAACACCGCCATGGACCTCGAGCTGAAAGACAAGGTCGCGATCGTCGGAGGCGCATCGAAGGGGCTGGGGCGGGCGTGTGCCGAAGTGCTGGCGCAAGAGGGCGTCACGGTCGCCTTGTGCAGTCGGTCTCAGCCAGATCTGGAGACGGCAGCGAAGCAGATTCGCGACACGACCGGTCGTGACGTGCTCGTCGTCGCGGGTGACCTGGACCGCCACGACACCATCCGTGACCTCGTCGCGAAAACCGTGGATCGGTTCGGGCGCCTCGACATCATGATCAACAACTCCGGCGGGCCTCCCCTGGCGCGCGCTCAGACGGCCACCGAGGAGCAGTGGGCGACGGCCGTGCAACGGTCGCTCCTGTTCTTCGCGCGGATGTCGCGCGAGGCGCTGCCCCACCTGAAACGGCAAGGCGCCGGGCGCATCATCAACATCCTGGCCAGCACCGTCTACCAGCCGATTCCGAATCTCGCGCTCTCCGGCGCCACGCGCATGGGCGTGGTGGCGTTCGCGAAGAGCCTCGCCGATGAAGTCGGACGGGACGGCGTTCTCGTGAACAACGTGTGCCCGGGCTCGATCCTGAGCGAGCGCATGCTGTCCAACGTGACGAACCGCGCCAAGGAGCTCGGCATCTCGGTCGACGAGGCGCTGGCTCAGCGCGCGGCGGAGACCGCGGTGGGACGCATCGGCGAGCCGAAGGAGCTGGCTTACCTGGTGGCGTTCCTCGCCTCGGGCAAGTCCAGCTACATCACCGGGACCACGATCCTCGTCGACGGAGGTCTCGTGCGCTCGGTCCTGTGAGTTGGTGTGACCTATGCTGTGAGCCGCTCGAACCGGAGGACCAGACCATGACCGTTTCATCGCCCAGCCGCCGCGACCTGCTCAAGGGCGCCGCCGCGATCACCGCCGCCACCGCGGTCGGTATCGGCGGCGCGACGACCCGCCGAGCCCACGCCCAGACGCCATCGGCGTCGCGCGCGCGAATCGACGCGGTGCTGAAGCAAGCGGTCGACACGAGGGAGGTGCCCGGCGTCGTAGCGATGGCGGCGACCGACAAGGGCCTCTTCTACGAGGGGGCCTTCGGCGTCCGCGAGCTCGCCAAGGGCCCGGACATGACGCTCGACTCGGTCTTCCGCATCGCCTCGATGACCAAGGCGATCACGTCCGTGGCGGCGATGCAGCTCGTCGAGCAGAGCAAGCTCAAGCTCGAGGAGCCGGTGCCGAACATCGACCCGGCGCTGGGCTCGCCCCAGGTTCTGGAAGGATTCGACGCCGCTGGCACCCCGAGGCTTCGTCCGGCGAAGCGGCCGATCACGTTGCGGCATCTGCTGACCCACACGGCTGGGTTCAGCTACGAGATCTGGGACGCGAACATGGTGCGCTACGTGAAGGCGTCGGGGATGCCCTCGACGGCGACCGGCAAGGTCGCGTCGATCCGCATGCCACTGGTCTTCGAGCCCGGCGAAAAGTGGGAATACGGCGTCAACATCGACTGGGTCGGGCGTCTCGTCGAATCGGTCAGCGGCCAGACGCTCGACGCGTACTTCCGCGACAAGATCTTCGCGCCGCTCGGGATGAAGGATAGCGGGTACATCACCTCGGACGAGCAGCGGGCGCGCCAGGCGCGCGTGCATCAGCGCCAGGCGGACGGCACGCTCGCGCCCCAGCCTCTGGAGACGCCGTTCACGCCCGAGTTCTGGTCCGGGGGCGGCCCGCTCTACTCGACGGGCCGCGATTACCTCACGTTCCTGCAGGTGCTGCTGCACGGCGGAAGCCACAACGGCACCAGGATCCTGAAACCGGAGACCGTGGCGCTGATGGGCAAGAACCACACCGGCGACATCCCGGCCGGCATCATGAAGACGACGACTCCGGCGCGCTCCAACGACGTCGATCTCTTCCCCGGCGCCCCGATCCGATGGGGGCTCGGCTACATGCTGAACATGGAGCCCGGACCAAACGGCCGGAGCGCCGGCACGGTGAGCTGGGGCGGGATCTTCAACACCTATTACTGGCTCGACCCCGCCAAGCGCGTCACCGGGCTGATCATGACGCAGATCCTACCGTTCGCCGACACGCGGACCTTGAAGCTCTACGGGCAGTTCGAGCGGAGTGTCTACGAGACGTTGAAGGCGGTGTGATTCAACGCGGGCGCTCCGCGTCGAGTCGACGCGGAGCGCCCGCGCTTGCCCGCGGAGAGGACTAGGCGCCGGGCGCCCGCACCAGCAGATCGAGATTCGGCTCGGCTACGCCCTTCGCCGCACCCAGCGCCTCCGGATCCTCGAGACCCAGACGGCGCACGGACATCTCGAAGCGGTCCTGCATCCGCGCGTCGTTCGCGTTCAGGTTGCGGGTGAAGCAGCAGAACTCCAGCTGGATCCCGTTGGGGTCCTTGAAGTAGATCGACTTCGCCCAGTCGTGATCGACTACGTCCGTTACCTCGACACCCTTCGCGCGGAGCTCGCGGCGCTTGTCCTCGAGCCCGGCCTCCGAGCCCGCCTCGAACGCGAAGTGATAGAACGCGCTCGGCACGCCGAGCCCGCGGGTGATGCCGGCGTCGTAGTGCGCCGGCACGCCCGGAACGCCGCGCGCTTCCATGAAGGCGATGAGCTGATCGCGGCCGGTGTCGAAGAAGATATGGCGGATCTGCCCGCCCTCCTTGACCTTGATGATGTCGCAGCGAACCGGCTTGAACCCGAGGACGTTCTCGTAGAAGTCGCGGGTCTTGTCCAGGTCCAGTGTCGAGAGACCGAGATGGGAGAACCCTTTGTTGGACATGCCGTGCTCTCCTGTCCTGTGTATGGCGAGCCCGTCGCCTCGTGACGTGGACAGGATAGCAGAGACGACCGCGTCCGGGTTGTAGCTCGAAATCGAGCGGTAGCTTATGCTACGGGCGGCGTCACTCTAATAAATAGGAGATCCTGCATGACCGAGCCTGAACATAATCTCGACGCGCACCTCGGCCGGCGGGGCCCCAGCCCCGCGACGGCCTGCGGCGCGCGCGATACTGCCGTCACCCGGCGCGGATTTCTGAAGACCGGAGCGCTCATCGCTGCCGCGCCACTACTGGCCGACGTGCCGGTGGCCTCCGCCCAGAGCCCGGCGCGCAACGTCACCAAGGTGCACGACTTCCAGACCTCGGCCGACGTCGCCAGGGCCGAGCAGGAAGGCGAAGTCATCTATTACGGCCACGACAGCGAGCAGGGCATCGCCATCCTGCTCGAGGCTTTCCGCAAGGACTTCCCGAAGATCAAGTCCAGCTATGTGCGGCTGCAGACCGGCGCCCTCTACGCGAAGATCACTGCGGAGCGGTCGGCCGGGCGCTTCGGCGTCGACGTGCTCCAGCTCTCGGACATCTCGCCGGCGATCGACTTCCAGAAGAAGGGCGGCTGGGAGCAGTACACGTCGCCGGAGTACGCCGCGTACAAGCCCGAGTATCAGTCGACCCCGGCCGGGTACTTCGGGGTACCGGGAGTCGGATTCTCCGGGATCTCCTACAACCGCGCCAAGGTGAAGCCCGAGCAGGCGCCGAAGACGTGGAAGGACATCAACAACCCGGCGTTCAAGGATGGGATCAGCGCCAAGCTCGCCACCTCGGGCATGCAGCACGCGCAGTGGTACATCCTGCGCAAGATGTACGGCAACGACTTCTGGCAGGAGTTCGCCAAGCAGCGGCCGAAGGGCTTCGACGCGCGCGCGCAGCTCTTCGACCGGCTCGCCAAGGGCGAGGACCGAATCTGCGCGCTCGCCGAATATGCGGGCTACACGCTCTACCAGGAGAAGGGCGCGGAGATCGAGTTCGTGGCGCCGCCCGAAGGCATGCCGGCGATCGCGATCTACATCGGCGTCGTCAACAAGGCACCGCATCCAGAAGCGGCCAAGCTCTTCGTGGACTGGGCGCTCTCCAAGCGCGGCCAGCTCGTCTACCAGAATCAGAAGATCCTCCTCTACGGATCGCTGCGCCCCGACGCCGGGCCGATGCCCACGGGCAAGCGGCTGGCGGACTTCAAGCTGCTCTTCCCGACGGACTGGAGCGACTACGTGGCGAGCCATCCCGTGTTCGTAAAGGAATGGAACTCGATCATGGGCTTGTGAGCCTATCCCCGCGCCTGGTCAGCGTGCTGGTCGGCGGCGGCGCCGCCGTGCTCGTCCTCTATCCGATCGCCTATCTCGTCCAGGCCTCGCTGAGCGTCGGCGATCCGCAGGCCCGCCCGCCGGAGGCGTACGGGCTCGACAACTTCATGGGCCTCGGCCGCTACGCGCACATCTTCGGCAACACCTTGCTCGTCGCGGCGCTGGCGACGGTGCTCGCGGTGATCGTCGGGTTCACGATGGGATGGATCCTCTCGCGGACCAACGTGCCCGGCCGCGCCGCGTTTGAGCAGCTCATGGCGATGCCGTATTACGTGACACCGCTCATGGGGGCCCTGGCGTGGGCGCTCATCGCCTCGCCGAGCAGCGGGTTCATCAATCAGGTCTGGCGGGCGCTCGGGGGCGACGGCCACGTGGTCGACATCAACACGCCCTGGGGCATCGCGTGGGTGATGGCGTTGTTCGAGGGCGCCGTGGCCTTCGTGATGATCGGCGCCGTGATGAAGTCGATGGACCCCGCGATGGAGGAAGCCTCGCAGGTCCTCGGTGCAGGCCGCGTCCGCACGATGCTGCGTATCACCCTGCCACTCGTGCTGCCCGGGGTGCTCGGCGCGGCCGTGTTCGTCTTCGCCGAGATGCTCGGCTCGTTCTCCGCAGCGCTGGTGCTGGGGCTCCCCAATCGCTTCTACGTCGTGACCACCGCCATGTACCAGCTCGTGTCGCAGTATCCGCCGCGCTTCCCGACCGCGGCGGCCATGGGCGTCTCGCTCTTCGCGGTCATGTTCACGATGGTGTGGATCTACCGGCGCATCGTGAGCTCCGGCACCTACGTCACGATCACCGGCAAGGCGTTTCGGCCGCGTGTCATGGACGTCGGCGGGTTGCGCTGGCCGTTCCTGGGCGTGTGCGTCGCGTATCTCACCGTCGCCGTGATCCTGCCCGTGCTGACGATCACGTACGCGTCCTTCCAGCACCTCACGACCGCGTTCCCGCGCGCCGCCAATTTCACCCTCGCCAACTACAGGACCGCGCTGTCCCTCGATGCCGTGGGCTCGGCGCTCGGCAACAGCCTGCTCCTCGGCCTCGCCACCGCGAGCATCGGCGTCCTGCTGATGGGCTTTCTCTCGTGGCTCATCTATCGCTCACGGCTGCCCGGGGCCGGCGTCATCGAGTATCTGCTGATGTTCCCCCAGGCGGTGCCCCGTCTCGTCTTTGCCTTCGGGATGCTCTGGGCCTGGTTGATCTTCCCGATCCCGATCTACGGCACGCTCTGGCTCATGCTGATCGCGTACCTCACGGTGTTCCTGCCGCTGGGCCTCCGGACGATCTCGGGCGTGATCCTCCAGATCGATCGCTCGCTCGAGGAATCCGCCCAGATGTGCGGCGCGACGTGGGGCTATCGGCTGCGCACGGTCACGATGCCGCTCCTCAAGCCCGGGCTGATCGCGGCGTGGCTGCTCCTGTTCATCGCCAGCGTGCGCGAGCTGGGCGCCTCCATCTTGCTGATGGGCCCCAAGGCCAAGGTCATCACGCCGGCCATCGTCGAGTCGTGGTTCTCGGCCAGCACCGAGCTCACCGCGGCGATGGCGCTGTTGCAGACCCTGGCGGTGATCACGGCGCTGGTGCTCCTGTTCGCGGTCGCGCGCCGCGCGGTCCAGCACGCAGGAGAGTGAGGATGGCCCGCGCGGCGATCGAGGTGCGTGACCTGGTCGTTCGCTACGGCAGCGTGATCGCGGTGCGGGGCGTGACGTTCACCGTCGGCGCCGGCGAGCACCTCACCCTGCTCGGCCCGTCCGGGTGCGGCAAGACGACCACCTTGCGGGCGATCGCCGGGCTCGAGAAGCCCGCGTCCGGCGAGATCAGGATCGGCGGTGCCCCGGTGTTCTCGTCCTCGCTCTCGGTGAACATCCCGGCGGAGCGTCGCGGGCTCTCGATGGTCTTCCAGTCCTACGCGATCTGGCCGCACATGAGCGTGTTCGACAACGTGGCGTACGGCCTGCGCGTGCGGAAGCTTCCGGCGTCGGAGGTGACCGCCAAGGTGCGCGAGGCCCTCGAGCTGGTCCAGCTCGGCGAGCTCGGCGCCCGGAGCGCGTCGAAGCTGTCCGGAGGCCAGCAGCAGCGCGTCGCGCTCGCCCGCGCGTTCGTGTTCTCGCCGTCGGTGCTGCTCTTCGACGAGCCGCTGTCGAACCTCGACGCGAAGCTGCGCGCCGAGATGCGCGTGGAGCTGAAGGAGCTCCAGCGCCGGCTCGACATCACGTCCGTCTACGTCACCCACGATCTGGAAGAAGCGCTCGCGATCTCCGACCGGATCGTCGTGATGCGCGACGGCGTGATCGAGCAAGTCGGCACGCCGGGCGAGATCTACGACCGGCCGCGGAACACCTTCGTCGCCGATTTCGTCGGCTCGGCGAATCTGATACGGGGCCGGCGTCGTCCGGATCTCGAGCATGACGGGCTCATCGTCATCGAGACATCCGGCGGCACGCTGGTGCACGGGACCCCTTCCGGCCAGCCGAGTCGCGGCGACGCGCTGATGGCCGTGCGTACCGTTCGCCTCCGGCTCGACCGCGCGCGCCCGGCGACGTCGGTCAACGCGTGGCCGGCCCGGATCCGCCAGCGCGTGTTCCAGGGCGACTTCACCCAGTACCACGTCGAGTGGGACGGCCGGATGCTCATCGTGCGCCTGGCGACGGCGGATCCGCTGGCCGAGGGCGACGAGGTCTACGTCAGCGCCGATCCGCGGTACTGTGTGCTCCTGGAGGAGTGATGCCACGGCCGATCTCGCTCGCCCATCTCACGGTGCTCGACACCAGCCCTCCGGAGTTGGTCACCGTGGCCGCGGCCGCCGGCTTCAGGACCATCGGCATCCGCCTGACGGCCACGCCCAGCGTGGGTGTGCCCCCCTACGACATCCTGAGCGATGGGCCGATCGTGCGGGAGACCTTGCGACGCCTGGCCGACACCGGCGTCTCCGTGCTCGACACGGAGTTCCTCCGCTTCGAGCCCGACCGACCGGTCGGCGTGCCCGAAGGCTTTCTGGAAGTTTCGGCGCGCCTGGGCGCGAAGAACGTCCTCGTCATGAGCGCCGAGCCCGACGAGGCCCGGACAATCGAGCGGCTCGGCGAGCTCTGCGACCGAGCGGCGCAATATGGTTTGCACGTCTGCCTGGAGTTCGCGGTCTACACGGGCGTGAGAACACTCGCCCACGCCGCGAGCCTCCTGGCGAAGGCAAAACGCTCCAACGCGTCGATCCTGATCGACGCGCTGCACTTTAGCCGCTCCGGTGGCGTGCCTGCCCACGTGCAGCAAGTCGATCCGGCGCTGCTCCGCTACGCGCAAATCTGCGATGCCTCCGCCCACAAGCCGGGTCCGACCGACACGCCGGCGCTGATTCGCGAGGCTCGGACTGGACGGCTTCTCCCGGGCGAAGGCGTTCTGCCGCTGGCGGAGCTGATCGCGGCCCTTCCCGCCGGCGCCCCGCTGGCGATCGAGGCGCCGTGCCGGGCCACTGCCGATCTTCCCGCACCCGAGCGCGCCAAACGCGCGTTCCGGGCGCTCTCAGCCCTGATAGGAGCGTGACATGAAATTCGGGGTCCACATCGGCGCCATGGGCGGGCCGCTGGCCGAGATGCGCAAGCTGTGGAAGTTCGCCGACGCGAAAGGGTTCGACTGGTTCTCCGTCTCCGACCATTTCCAGGAGTCGCCCCCACGCGGCGGCGACATGGACTGCTACGAGGCGATCGCGATCTTGACCGCGGCGGCGATGGACACGAGGCACGTCCGCCTCGGCAGCGGCGTCTACTGCGTCGCCTACCGCAACCCCGGGCTGCTGGCCAAATCGCTCACCACGATCGACCACCTGTCGAACGGGCGCGTCGATTGCGGGCTCGGCGCTGGCTGGCACGACATCGAGGCCAAGGCCTTTGGCTACGCGTTCCCCTCGATCGGGCCGCGCGAGGACATGCTGGAAGAGTACGCGCAGATCCTGAGATTGCTCCTCGACCCCGAGCAGAAGCGCGCCAATTTCCCGGGCAAGCACTTCCAGGTGTCCAACGCCCCCAACTATCCCAAGCCGCTCCAGCCTCGCATTCCGATCTGGATCGGCGGGCGCGGTGAGAAGCGCACCCTTCGCGCGGCGGCGAAGTACGCGGATGGCTGGAACGGCGCCTACATCGGCCCGGACGACTGGAAGCACAAGGGCCAGGTGCTCGACCGTTGGTGCGAGACCGAAGGGCGCGATCCCAAGACGATCATGCGCGCCGTCAACCTCGGCTTCTATCTCGGGGCTGACGCGAAAGGCATCGCCCGCGCTGACGAGCTGTGGCGCAGCCATTTCGGCGGCAGCCCCGCGCGCGCCGAGCGCACCGGCTACCTCAAAGGCTCCGTGAAGGACGCGCGCGAGATGGTCGACCAGTTCCGAGCGCTCGGCTGCACCCGGCTCAGCATCGCGCTGCGCGAGGGGCCGTACGATTGGGACGCGCTCGAGGCGTTCGCGGCCGAGATCGTCCGGGCGCGCTGAATACGCGTCTGCATCGGATATCGCGGTAACCTGACAGTCAAAGGGGGACTCGATGCTGAATCCTGGAGACAAGGCGCCGGACTTCGTCGGGCGCGACCACAACGGCAACACCGTGAAGCTCTCGGACTTCAAGGGCAAGTCCGTCGTGCTCTGGTTCTTTCCCAAGGCCGACACGCCTGGCTGAACCGCCGAGGGTTGCGGGTTCCGTGACCTGAAGGCCGACTACGACCGGAAGGGCGCCGTGATCCTGGGTGTGTCGTTCGACACGCCCGCCGACAACAAGAAGTTCGCCGAGAAGTTCCATTTCAACTTCCCGCTGATCTGCGACACCGACCGGACGATCGGCACCGCCTACGGCGCCAACGCCGACCCGACGAAGGGGGCTCAGCGCGTCGGTGTCGTGATCGACCGCGAGGGCAAGATCAAGGAGTGGCACGAGCGCGTCGACGCACGCGCCTGGCCGGCCGCGGTAGTCCAGACGCTCTGAGATCGTTCGGGCAACAACAGGGTGGCGCGCTGTAGGGCGCGCCACCCTGCATCTTCTGTGGTCCTGGCGCACGCGGCCGTGCGATAGTCATGGCTTGCCTCGCTCCCGCCGAGGCGGCACAATCGCGGCACCGATGGCGCGGCACTGGCTCGGGATCGACATCGGCGGGACCTTCACCGATTTCGCCCTCTTCGACACGCAGACGGGCGAGCTGCTCGGGCTGAAGGTCCCGTCCACTCCGCACGAGTTTGCCGAGGCGGTCCGCGTCGGGCTCGCGCGCCTGGCCGACGAGCACGGCGTCGACCTGCGCGAGATCGGCACCGTCGT
>Ga0209377_1002326_pt1 | contig 12380 bp, 8 predicted proteins | sample GraSoiAngelo_141_FD_185898 | JGI IMG/M metagenome (GOLD analysis project Ga0209377, IMG submission 185898) | Grasslands soil microbial communities from the Angelo Coastal Reserve, California, USA - 14_0929_12_40cm (SPAdes) (version 2) | ecosystem: Environmental > Terrestrial > Soil > Grasslands ...
CCTCTGGCTACATCGCCCCGAACTCGACGGCGGAAGGACGAGCGAAGAACAGACGGGTCGAGTTGCATAAGCTGAATTAGCAGGCCTGCAAACGGGGCTGACGGGGTCAGGACGAGCAAATCGTCCTGACCCCTAGTATTTTTTGCTCGCCCCGATCGGATCGAGCTGCGTATGCGTCTGCAACACGCCGTGGTCGTTGGATTCGTCCTCCTGCCGAGCACCCTGTTGCCGCAGCAGCGGCCCTGGCAGCCCACCGACTACTATCGATTGAACGTCGTCAGCAATCCGGCGCTTGCGCCCGACGGCCGGCGAGTGGCCTTCGTCCTGACGACGGTCGTGGAAGACAAGGACCGCCGCCACACCGAGATCTGGATGGCGCCGGCCGATGGCTCTGCCCCAGCATTCCGCTACACCAGCCCGTCGACGGAAGCCTCGAGTCCCCGCTGGTCGCCGGACGGCAGCCTGCTCGCGTTCTCGAGCAAGCGCGAGGGCTCGGACGACGACATCTGGTTCTTGCGGACGTCAGCCCCGGGCGGAGAAGCGTTCCAGATCAAAGGCGTGCACGCGATGCCGGTCTTTTCGGCGGATGGCCGCTGGCTCGCCTACGCCTGGCGCGGCGACGAGCCGGACAGCATGAAGAAGGAAACGTGGCGCACCCGCGTCTCGCCGAGCGCGATCACCCATGGACCCGATCCGAAGCGGTTCGACGGGCGCGTGTACACGTCGATCCCGGTTGTCGCCGATGAGCGCGGCTACCTCCCGCCGCGCGAGACGCGCCGGCCCAGTCATCTCTACCTCGTGCCGCTCGCCGGCGGCACACCGCGTCAGCTCACCAGCGGCGAGCTGAGTCAGACCTCACCCGCGTGGTCACCTGACGGCAAGACGATCATCTTCGAGCAGGATTCCACCGAGAATCAGGAAGTCCGCGACGACACATATCCGGCATTATTTCTCCTCACGATCGCCGACGGCACGACACGAGCGCTCGGGACCGGGTTCGCTCAAAGCAGCTCTCCCGCCTGGTCCCCCGATGGCAAGACGATCGCGTTCGTGTGCTCGAAGGGCCGTGGCATGGAGAACGACATCTGCGTCATTCCCGCGACCGGCGGAACCGCACGAAACCTGACCGCGGACTGGAGCCTCGACCCGAACGACCCTAGCTGGTCGGCCGACGGCAAGACGATCTACTTCAGCGCCGAGACGAGCGGCAACGTGCACCTCTTCGCGGTCGCTGCGGCGGGCGGCCCAGCCCGGCAAGTCACGACGGGTGAGCGGCAGCTGCGTGGCTTCACCCTGAGCAGCGACGGACGCTCACTCGCCTACACGGCGAGTGACATCACGCACGGAACGGAGTTGTACGTGACTGCGCTGGCTCCGGCCCACGGCACAGAGCGCCGGCTCACCATGTTCAATGATTCGCTCTTCAAGCAAGTCACCCTCATTCCGGCCGACACCTTCTGGTTCACCGGCGTCGGCGGCTTGAAGATCGAAGGGTGGTTGATGAAGCCGTTCGGGTATCAGCCGGGGAAACGCTATCCGCTCGTGCTCTCGATTCACGGTGGGCCGCACTCGAACTACGGCAACGTGCTGTTTCCGGAATTCCAGATGCTGGCCGGCCAGGGGTACTGGATGCTGTTTACCAACCCCCGTGGCTCGACCGGATACGGCCATGCGTTTACCTACGCGACACGGGGCCGCTGGGGCATGGAGGACTACCAGGACTTGATGCAGGCCGTCGATCTCGCCATCGCTCGCGCCAAGGGGGGCGTGGATACCACGCGCATGGCGGTGCTGGGCGGATCGTACGGCGGATTCATGACGAACTGGATCGTCGGCCACACGAATCGCTTTCGAGTGGCGCAAACCGATCGCTCGATCTTCAACTGGTATTCCTGGTACGGCTCGTCGGACGCGCAGGGGCTGACGGAGTACGAGTTCCGCGGCGCGCCGTGGGAGAGCGATTCCCTGTACCGCGTGCTGTCGCCGATGGCCTACGCCACCAACATGCATACGCCGATGCTGATCGTGCATTCCGAGGACGACAAGCGCGTGCCGATCACCGATGCCGAGCAGCTGTTCATGTCGCTCCGCAAGCGGGGCGTTCCCGCGGAGTTCGTGCGGTACCCACGCTCCTTCCACGGCTTGTCCCGCACCGGCCCGCCGTGGTTGCTGGTCGACCGGTTGGAACGCATCCGCACGTGGTTCGCGCACTGGATCGGAACGGGCGACGCGGCACCGGCCGTAACGACGAGCGGGCATTGACGCTGCGAAACGGCGTGCTCCTGGCGCTGGCAGGAGCTCTGCTGGCGGGACCCGTACCCGCCCAGCAGCGGCGCGCGCGCCGCCCTGCGCCGCCGCCGGCATCCACCCGCCGGGCTACTCCCGCGATTCCCACGCCGCGGTCCATGCTCGGGTTCGAGCCCGGGGACGATCGCAAGCTCGTCGAATGGCCGGTTTTGGTGCGCTATTACGAAGCGCTGGCCCGGGCGAGTGATCGCGTCGATTACCGCGAGCTTGGCAAGACGACGCTGGGGGCGCCGCTCATCGCCCTCGTCATTTCGAGCCCGCAGAACCTGCGGCGGCTCGACTCGTACCGGCAGCTCAACGCCGAACTGGCGGACCCACGCAGCTTTCGCACCAGCCGCGCCGCGCGCGATGCGCTGCAGAACGGCAAGGCGATCGTGCTGATCACGTCGAGCATTCACTCGACTGAAGTCGGCGGCCATCTCTCGCCGGTTGCCCTGGCCTATCGCTTGGCGACCGATACGAGCGCCACCACGCGCGCCATCCTCGACAATGTGATTCTGTGGCTGGTCCCGTCATTGAATCCCGACGGCGTGACCATCGTCGCCAAGTGGTATAACCACACGCTCGGCACCAGCGCCGAAGGGACGTCGCCGCCGGAGCTGTACCATCACTACGCCGGTCACGACAACAACCGGGACTGGTACGCGTTCACCCAGGTCGAAACCCAGCTGACCGTCGATTCGCTCTACAACGTCTGGCACCCGCAGATTGTGCACGACATTCACCAGATGGATGCGAACGGCGCCCGGTTGTTTCTTCCTCCCTATCTCGATCCGGTCGAGCCCAACGTCGATCCGTTGCTGATCGACGGCGTCAACGCCCTGGGGACCGCGATGGCCTGGGAGCTCGCCGGTCAGGGCAAGACGGGGATCTCGATCAACTCGACCTACGACGCCTGGACGCCGGCCCGCGCCTACCAGCATTACCACGGCGGGGTGCGCATTCTCTCGGAGACGGCCAGCGCCGATCTCGCCACCCCCATCGACATTCCCTTCGATCGGCTGCAGGCCCGCGCGCGTGGCTACAATCCCCGCGAGCGGTCGTGGAATTTTACGAATCCGTGGCACGGCGGGCGCTGGTCGTTACGGGATATCGTGTCGTACCAGACCGAAGGCGCATACGCGCTGCTGGCGCACGCCGCGCAGGCGCGCGAGCGGTGGCTCGCGAATTTCTTCAACGTCGAAACGCACGCGATACGCGGGTGGCGCGACTGGCCATACGCCTATGTCATCCCGGCGCGGCAAGACTCCGTTGGGCTGAGCGCGCTGCTCGGCATCCTCCGGCGCGGCAGCGTCGAGATACGCACCGCGCTGCAATCGTTCACGGCCCAGGGACAGCGCCACGCGGCGGGCACCTACGTCATCGTGCTGCGGCAGCCGTACGCGGCGTTCGCAAAAACGCTGCTCGAGCCGCAGCACTATCCCGATCGCCGATTGTATCCCGGCGGCCCACCCGAGAAACCGTATGACGTGACAGCCCACACGCTGCCTCTCCTGATGGGTGTGAACGCGGTGGCTGTGAATGACTCACTCCGGGTACCGCTCTCCGCGCCGATCACACCTCGATCGGTAAGTCCGATTCCACCCTTCGTCGCAGACACGCCGCGCATCGGTCTGTACAAGTCATACGACGCAGCGATCGACGAGGGCTGGACGCGGTGGGTCTTCGACAAATCGAAGGTGCCGTACACGTCCCTCGTCGACTCCGTGGTGCGCGCCGGTAAGCTGCGCGATCAGTTCGACGTGATCATCCTGCCCGACCAGTCCCCGAATGAGATTCTCGAGGGACTCCCGCCGCGCTATCCCGCGCCGTATTCGGGAGGCATCGGTCCCGACGGCAGTGAGGCGCTGCGGCAGTTCGTGCTCGACGGCGGAACGTTGGTCGCGCTGAACGAGGCGAGCCGCTTTGTGATCCAAGCGTTGCTCCTGCCCGTGCGAAACGTGCTCGAGGCGGTGAGCGAAGAGGACTTCTATGCGCCCGGGTCAATTTTCCGACTCGAGCTCGACACCTCGAGCGCGATTGCGCGCGGCATGCCGCGAGAAACGATGGGCTGGTTCCAGGGCGGACCCGCGTTCGAGGTGCTCGACTCGACGGTGACGCACGTCGTGGGGCGGTGGCCGGATGATCCCGCGCGCGTTCTGCTCTCCGGTTGGGTGCTCCGCCCCGAGCGCATCGCGGGCAAGGCCGCCATCCTCGAAGTGCAACAGGGAGCCGGACGGATTATCCTGTTCGGCCTGCGGCCGCAGTATCGCGGCCAGAGCATTGCGTCGTACCCCTTACTGTTCAATAGCTTACGACGCAAATGAGGGCTTAATCCTTGCCCGGTTGGGGGTCAGTTTCCTATGTTGGTGACCCCTATGAAGTTGGCTCGGCAGGCAAGCGCTCTCTTGCTCTGGGCCGCGACATGCAGTCGCGGCCTTTTTGCCCAACAACTGCCCTCGTCGCCCGACAAGTTCCAGCTCCGCGGAGTCGAGCTGCGGTACGTCCTGCCAGAGCCGCTCTTCGATAACGAGCAGACGACCGAACCGATCAAGGCCCTGTACGTCAACGCGTGGGCGTTTGGCTCCAGCAAGCTCGCGCAACTGGTCCGTCTCGCGGACTCGACCGAGATCAACGCGTTCGTGGTCGACATCAAGGATGACACGGGCTGCCTGCTGTATCCCTCTGACGTCAAGGTCGCGCAGGACATCGGCGCGACCAAGTGCGTGCGCACCCGCGACGTCGAGTCGCGGCTCGACACGCTGCGCGCCCACGATATCTACGCCATCGCGCGCATCGTCGTCGCCAAAGATCCGCTGCTCGCCGAGCGGCGGCCCCATTGGTCGGTGCAGAATCGCGACGGCAGCGGGTTGTGGCGCGATCGGATCGGCATCGCTTGGGTGGATGCGTACAACGACTCGGTGTGGATCTACGCGGCGCAGCTCGCTCAGGAAGCGGTGAAGCTCGGCTTCAACGAGGTGCAGTTCGACTATGTGCGCTTCCCCGATGAGCCGAAGGAAGCGATGGCGCAGGCGGTCTTCGCCGCCCGCAAGCCCGGCGAAACGCAACGCGAGGGCGTCCAGGCGGGGATCGCGATACTCACGCATCGCATCCAGCCGCTCGGCGTGCCGGTCACGTTCGACATCTTCGGCCTGACGGCGTCCGCCACGAATGACCTGGGCATCGGCCAGGTGTGGGAAGATTTCGTCAGCGTCGCCGACGTCGTGTTACCGATGGTGTATCCCAGCCACTATTATCGCGGCAGCTACGGACTCGCCTGGCCGAATGGCGAGCCGTATCGAGTCGTGCGCAATGCATTGAGTGAAGCGCTCGAGCGCTCTCGGCCACTGGTCAAGGCCGCCACGATTCGGCCGTATCTCCAGGCATTCACGCTCGGCCGGCGCAAGCCGCGCTACACGCCGCACGAAATTCGTGAGCAGATCCGCGCGGCCGAAGAGCTGGGCATCGACACGTGGGTGCTGTGGAATCCCCGCAGCGTCTATCAGCGCGACTCACTGCGCCCCTACCGGGAGCAGGTGGCGATAGTTCCGGGCGGCACACAGTAGCGCCATATTCACGCAATGATAAAGCTGTGGATACCTCTGGCACTCGCCGGAGTGCTCGGCGCGTGCTCCGACACGAGTGGCGTCGATCCGGATGCGATCCCTGGACCGGAACTGCTCGCCGTGCGCACGGCCCTCGATTCCGCTTTCCTCCACGATACGACTCTTGATCCTGCCTTCACCGGAGACTCCGGCCTCTATGCACTGATGTCGACGCTCGTTTTCTTCTTCATCGATCGGGCATCGCGGATCGGTCAGGGCACCGACACAACGCGGGTCGTGGGAATCGAGTTCGACATCGACGCCACCCAGAATGGCACGCGAGTGATCAGTAACTTCACGACACTGCTCGCGTGGAAGGGCTATGACCCCACCACACTCTGTCTTATTCTTGCTGGGCTCCGGGCGCGCTCCGGTGAACGACTCGCTCCGGCCGCGCTTCACGCTCGATTCCGCAAGCACCGGCACCGGCTTCGTCATTCATGAGGCGAGGAACTCGGCGGTCACCAAGTGGTGGTCACGCGGCGGGCACCTGCGAACGACGGCGAGTCAGTATGGAACCGCGCACGGTACTGCGTCTTTCTCCGTCGCCCGGGGTTCCTTGAGCGGCGCGTTCACCATCAACGCGAAATTTGTGCCGGATTCGAGTACGGCGGTGACGTCCGCGCTGGATTTTGGAAATGGCGCGCGGGCGATCAAGGTGAAGATTCGAGGGACTCTACCATCCCCGGCGCCCATGCGGTGATGTAGCCGGTGATGGCCGAGGCGGCCACCGTATAGGGGTTGGCAAGGTAGAGTTGACCGGGGCCGGAACGCCCCGGGAAGTTGCGGTTGATCGCGCTGATCGTGACTTCTTCCCGCGTCTTCGACACGCCTGGTCCCGCATTGATGCAGGCTCCGCACGACGGCTCCAGGAATGTCGCGCCCACGCGCTGAAAGATGTCCAGGTACCCGCGCTCCTCGCAGTAGCGCTTCACGTCCTGCGACCCACACTGAATGAAGAAGCGCACCCAGGGCGCCACCCGCTCGCCGCGCGCGGCCGCGTCCGCCAGCACGCGCGCATACATATCCATGTCTTCCTTCTTGCCCGCGGTGCAGGAGCCCGCGTACGCGATGTCGACCTTGATGCGCTCAGCAACGTCATCGATATAGAGCCCGTTTCCGGGATCACCCGGTAGCGCGATCATCGGCCGGATACTGGCGGCGTCGATCTCGATGACTTGGCAGTACTCGGCACCGGGGTCGCTAGCGAGACCGGCACAGAGCCGCTCCGCCTCCGCGCGCGACAGCTTCCGATAGTCCATCAGGTACTCGACCGTCTTCTCGTCCGGTGCGACGTAGCCCGTAAAGCCACCCACTTCGGCCGTCATGTTGGTCATCGTGGCCCGCTCGTCGACCGACAGCGAAGCGACAGCATCGCCACAATACTCCACCAGCTTCCCGATGGCCTCCCCGGTCTTCACGTAGGGATGACGCAGCACCTCCAGCATGAAGTCCTTGGCCGTGACGTTGTCGGGTTTCTGGCCACTGACCTCGACCTTGACCGTCTCCGGCACCTGTAGGCGCACATCCTTCGTGATCCAGGAATTGAAGATCGCCGTCGTTCCCACGCCGAAGGCGATGCAGCCGACAGCCCCGGCGTGCGGTGTATGCGAATCGGAGCCGATGATCACCTGACCGGGGAGCGCATGCGCCTCGAGAATCTTCGAGTGACAAATCGCTTCCGAGCCGTGGTGGCCGAGCCGCAGCTCGCCGTACAGCTTGATCCCCTGCGCCGTCGCGAACTCGCGCTGCTTCTTCTCCAGCTGCATCGCGACATCGAGCAGTCCTTCTTTGATGCGTTCCGGTGTCATGGCCTCCGGCAGGAACGTGAGATGATCCCGAAACATGAGGATCGAGCCGGGATCGTGGACCTTCGCGTCCTTGCCGACGAGCTGCTCGAAGAAGATTGCGGCCATCGGCGTTACGTATTCGTGGCTGAACCGGATGTCGGTGAGGACGAATCCTTCATCGCCCGGCTTCACGGCGGGCACGCCGATCTTGCCCTTGGCAGGATCGACCACCCAGCGACGCGCAAGAATCTTCTCCCCCAGCGTCATCGGACGGCGCGGCGTCTGGGGCGGATGGAGGACAACGTCACCCTTCAGGCGCGCCATGTTGTAGTTGAACAATCCGCCATGTTCGATGATGCCCCGCGTGATCTCGCCCTCTCCCGCCGTGAACGCGGAGAGCGGGATGTCGTCGCCGCGACGGACCTTGTCGAGCATGGAGAAATCCGTCGTCGTGAGGATCCCGAGGTTCTGACAGTTCTCGCGGTAGATGCGTTCGATGCTCTCGGCCACGACCAGCTTGATTCCGGCACACATCTCAGCGTAGGGCGACTGCTCGCGGGAGGACCCTTTGCCCCGGCGCTTGCCGCTGACCGCGGCGACGAAACCGCCGCCCTTCACGGCCCCGCGCGAAATCGGGAACTCGTCCCGGCACTTGAGTCCGACATAGGGGAATTCACCCAGTGTTTCGTCGTAGTAGTAACAGATGTATGCGGGGGTGATTTCATCGGTGGAGATATCGTCGCGCAACTTGTTGGCCGGCGTCCACGTGGGGTCATTCCCGGCGAGCTGCGCCCGCACGAACGCGGGATCCTCGGTCAGATAGAGGATGCGCCCCTGCAGTCGGACGTTCGCGTCGCGCATGCGCGAAGTATCACCCCTTGCCTCGGGGCGAGCAAGCGGATTTTCTTGGAAGCTCATGTTCCTTCCTGCCTTTTTTTTGTTGCAAGCGACGTTTCACAGCCCGCGCGTGATCGAGAGCTCCGGCGTGGCGGTGAGCCATGCCTATCCCGGCGTGCTGTGGACCCACAACGATTCCGGGGATGGGCCCTATCTATACGCGACGGATCTGCGCGGCACCGACCGCGGGGCGTTGCTCGTGCCGGGCGCGCAGGCGATCGATTGGGAGGACATCGGATTGGGTCCCTGCCCGGTCTCATTCCTGCCGAAGGCCGGCTCGTGCCTCTATCTCGCCGACACGGGCGACAATTTGGAGTTCCGTCCGTTCGTGACGGTCTACGCGATTCCAGAGCCACCACCGCCGGAACGCGCGGGAGATACGCTCGGAACCACGCGGGCGCCGGCACTCGTGCGCCTTCGGTACCCGGACGGTCCGCACGACGTCGAGGCGCTTTATGTCTCCCCGCGCGATACGGCTCTGTATCTGGTGAGCAAGGGAGCGCTACGGGGTAGCGCGATCCGGTTGTATCGAGTGGATCGCGGCGCGTGGAGCGCTCCCGACACGACGTTCGACGTCGTCGTCGCGACGCTCGTGCAGACCCTGGACATCCGCCCCAGCCCTGAAGCGGGCCGCGTCGTCACCGCGGGGGCCATCCGACAGGACGGTCGCCTCGTTGCGTTGCGCACCTACTCGGAGATCTACCTGTTTTATCCGGGAGTTGGTGGCCGCCTGTTGCCCGCTCGCGAGCACGCTTGCAGCATCGCGGGGCTCGAGATCGGCGGTGAAGCGATCGACTTTCTCGATGATTCGACGTTCGTCCTGACGAGCGAAGCGTCCGGCCGGCGCCGGGGCAGAATCGACACCGTGACCTGCAGTCCCTAATGGAGTCGTGACACATGACGCGCAAATGTTGGAATACTGTCGTGATGCTGGCGCTAACTGCGACCACCGGCGTGGCGCAGCGATCGTCCACCATCCCCGTCGACACGGCCGCCATGGATGCGCATCTGCGTTTCCTGGCGAGCGACCTGCTCGAGGGTCGTGCCCCGGCGACGCGCGGTGGCCGCCTGGCGGCGGAATACATCGCCGCCCAGTTCCAAGCTCTGGGACTCGAGCCCGCCGGCGCGAATGGAACGTACTTCCAGCCGGTCGCGCTGGTGGGAATGACACCCCAACCCTCCCTTTCCTGGGGCAAATCGGGGGGCGCGTCTGATAGTCTCCCATATCGCGACGCATTCGTCGCGTGGGCGGAACGACCCGAAGCGGACATCTCGGCAACCGGCGACGTCGTCTTCGTTGGCTACGGCATTCGCGCGCCCGAGTGGCAATGGGACGACTACAAGGGCGTCGACCTGCACGGCAAAGTCCTGTTGATGCTGGTGAATGATCCTGGGCTCGTGGACTCCACAGTATTCCTCGGCAAGGTCCTCACGTACTACGGGCGGTGGACCTACAAGCTCGAGGAAGCCGCTCGGCAGGGTGCCGCCGGCGCGATCATGATTCATACGACGGAGAGCGCGACATACCCCTGGGAAGTCGTGCGCGGCTCGTGGTCGGTCGAGCAGTTCAAGTTGGATCAGCCACGATCGCCCAGCCTCGCGTTCGCCGGATGGGTAACGGAGGCGAGTGCCCGCGCGGCGCTCGCCAAGGCCGGGCTGAACCTCGATTCGTTGACTCAGGCCGCGGCGCGTCGTGATTTCCACCCGGTATCGACTGGGCTGAGCGCCGCGGTGCGCATTCACAGCGCGCTGCGCCGCGTGGAGTCGGAGAATGTCGCGGCGCGTCTCCTTGGCCGGGATCAGCGACTGGCCTCTCAGGCGGTGCTCATCACGGCTCACTGGGACCACAAAGGGATCGGCCCGATCGTGCGTGGTGATTCGATCTACAACGGCGCCGAGGACAATGCCTCCGGCGTTGCGGCAATCCTCGGCGCCGCCAAAGCGATGACCCAGCTCCCGCGACCCGCGCGCTCCATCCTGTTCGTCGCCACGACCGCCGAAGAGAGTGGTCTGCTCGGCAGCGAGGCCTATGTGCAACACCCGCTCATTCCGCTCGCACAGACGGCGGCCGTACTGAATCTCGATGTGACGAACGTGCGCGGCGCCACGCGCGACATCGGGGCGGTCGGGATGGATCGCTCGACGTTGGGCCCCGTCTTCGTGGCCGCCGCCCGCGCGGAGTCGCTGAAAGTAGAATCCCAACCGGACGTGCGCGGGTCGTTTTTTCGCTCCGATCATTTTCCGTTTGCGCGTTCCGGCGTGCCCGCGCTCTCGATCAAACCGGGCATCGATTTCGTTGGACGTCCGAAGGGCTGGGGCGAACAGCAGGAGAACCTGTACAACCAGGAGCGCTATCATCAGCCAAGCGATGAGTATCAGCGGGCGTTCCGCTATGATGGCATGGCGCAACAAGTGCGCGTCACGGTGCGAACGGCGCGCGCCATCGCAAACGATCCAGCGATGCCCCGCTGGTTGCCTGCTTCGGAGTTCCAGCGGCCGCAGCCCTGAGCCGTGCAGCAGATTGCACCGCTGCGGGAGTTTCGGAACATCTTGGAGCGTAATGGGTTAATCTCCGGCGATTGCCTATTGGCCGGGGGGCGGGTAAGTTTGCGCCCGTTTTTAACCCAGCAGCACCAGCTGTTCCGACCTCCTACATGGGAGCGGCGTTGGAGATTCCCTCCACGCATACGGTGCCTCTCTCGTGGTTGTACGAGGCAGCCAGTCTTCCAATTCAGTATCGCACGCTCACCGAAGTTGTCCCCGAGTCGGCTCGTGACTTCGAACAAGTAACCGCGCTCCGCGAGCAGATCCTGCATTACAAGGAAGCTCTCGCGATCGCTCGCAAGCAGAAGGACACGGGGCTCTGGGGTGCGAATCTGCTGGCACCGGCACCATCGAAGGCCATGGGGTGGAAAGAAGTCGGTACCATCACCCAGTACCGCCGTTTGCTCGAGCTGGGCTGGCCAGGTGACGCGCGGGTGTTTCGGTTCGCCGATCGGTTCCTGTTCCGGCTGCTGTCGCGTGATGACGATCCCGCGCTGCTCGTCGAGTTCCAGCGAGCCGCCAAGAGTGATCCCGGCCTCGGCCTCTGGGCGCGGGGGATGGGAGCGCAGGCGGCCGCGGCGGCACTCGCGCGCGGCGCGCACCAGGACGATCCGCGGCTGCGCGGCGCGGCGCATCGCATCGCGAGCGATATTTCCATGTATCTGCGCAGCGAGCTGGCGCAGAAGCCGTTCAAGAAGGCGCAAGGCAAGACCGTGCTTGACCCGCTCGCCTATCCGCCGACCGTCTTCTCGATCGAGATGCTCGCGTTCATGCCGGCGGTCCAGCGGGAGCGGGCCGGCTTTCTCGAGCGGCTGGCGTCCTACTTTTCGAGTCCGACGTCGCGCCGGTCATTCTTCATTCTGGCCGGCAAGAAGGTCTTTCGGCCGCTGTTCGAGCTCCTGGGCGACCCGCTGCATGCCGACGCCCAGGGTCGGGTGAGCGATGTGGCGTTCGCGGTCTATTGGCTGGAATTGCTCGCCCGCTTGGGGATCGTCCGCCAGGTGCCCAGCGCCAATCGGGTATTAGCTCGGCTGTACAGCGAATGCGACGAAAGCGGCATCTGGAGCCCCGGGGGCCTGCGCGCGATGCCGAAGTCCACGAACCCCGTGATTTCGCATTACTTCCCCCTCGAAGGCCCGGGGAAGAGTCCGGCACAACGCCAGACGGACGTCACCTTCCGACTGGCGTTGATCGCCAGAATTCTGGGGATTCCGCTGAACGTCATCTAGTCGTGGTGTACGGCAGAAACAAGTAGTAG
>Ga0209377_1002336_pt1 | contig 12366 bp, 10 predicted proteins | sample GraSoiAngelo_141_FD_185898 | JGI IMG/M metagenome (GOLD analysis project Ga0209377, IMG submission 185898) | Grasslands soil microbial communities from the Angelo Coastal Reserve, California, USA - 14_0929_12_40cm (SPAdes) (version 2) | ecosystem: Environmental > Terrestrial > Soil > Grasslands ...
TCAGCCAAGCCGTGCGGAAAGGCGGAACGGTGACCTCGATGCGGGGTGCCGCGGCGGCCGAGGAGCTCGGCAAGCGGGGAATCAACGCTGTCAACATCGGCACCCAGGTCAATACGGCGCGTCTGGATGAGCTCGCGCAGCTCAGGACCGAGGGCAAGCTTCAATCGCCGCAGATCCGAACTTTCACGCTCGACCACGCGGGGGATGCCTTCACCGCCATCGGTCAGAGCGCCGGCGGCAAGCTGGTGGTGACAATCTAAGCCGTCCCTCAATCCGCAGCCTGCGTCAGTTGTAGTAGGCCAGTATGTGCTGCGTGAACGTCCCGTCGGGGTTCGCGACAATGATCGCCTTAAATCTCGTTGCCGTTACGCCGTCGAAATCCGAAAACCAAGGAACTTCTCCAAAGGGCGGGACGTTAGCAGTCGGGTTACCGACATAGACGCCGGCGACGAGACCCGTTGTATCACCCGAAACCGTGCATATCTCGCTGTCTTTGATACTGACGAGATTGACTACGTGCACTCCCGAACAGGTCCACTGAGAGAAACCGCCGTCAGGCATCGGAGCAAGGAAGCTGGCCTGGTACTGAGTGGCAGCTCCTTCGCTGGCCATCGCTGCAGTCGATGTAGCAAACATGGCACCCATGAGACTGATCACGACCAATAGGGCCTTCATGCTCCGACCTCCTAGGTGGGCCGATCTTGCGGCGGCCACATGCAGTGGATCAAGAAAAACGAGCACGGCCGCAGGGGCGCTGGCAGTGCCAGCGGCCCCTGCCCCTTGGACGCTATTCAAGCGCCGCTCGACTCAGCAGTTGAACGTATCTGAGGCGGTGTTGCCGAAGTTGTCGGTCACGGTGACGGTATCCGCCAGCCCGTTGCAGCTGGTATCCAGATAGGTCAGGGTGAGCCCACCCTGCACATCCGTGATTGCGGTGGCGAGCGCACCCTGCAGGGAGCTCGTGAGCGTCACAGTGCTGAGGGGTGCGAAACCCGTTCCAGTGACGAACGCAATGGTGAGGCCCGCCAGCTGCACGGGGCAGATCGGGAATGTAGATGCACCGCACGAGTACGCCGTCGCCGACGCGGAGTGCGCAGGCGGATCGCTCAGCTTCTGGGTGTCCAGATTATTGATGGATGCCCCGAAGCCGGGGCAAGAGCCCCCGACCGCAGAGATGCGGTCCCCTTGGTAGACAGTGTCTAGTTCGGCACGATCCACATCGCCGGTGCAGTGTGTCGGCATCGGCACGCCAACCGAAAACGATCCTTGGTCAACGTCATAGATGATGTGATTGAGCGCAGTGCCCGGACCGCCTGTGCTGTAGTTGTAGCCCCCGGTGATGTGGATGCGGTGGCTGGCGTTGGCCGACCCGCCGTTCTGCGGATCGGCCGCAGCAAGATCGGCGCGGCCACCACCGGGCATCGTCGCAGACAGCGGACTCGACGTCCCCGTCTTGACGTTGTAGACCTCGCCTGGATCCGGGAACGTTGCAGAGGTGTCGCACCCGCCGAAGATGAAGATGTGCGAGCCGACCCGTGCTGCCGTCGCATCGGACCGCGCGACCGCTAGATTACCCGCGCCGGACCAGGTGTCCGTTCCGATGTCGTATCTAAGGATGTTGTCACTCGTACCGCTTCCGGCCGGGATGGCTGCACCGCTGCAGGGCGCCCCCGGGCTACGTCCACCGAAGACGAAGATGCTGTCCCCAAAGGTCGCGGCGGCCAACCCGGAACGCGCTCCACCTGGAATCGCTGCTCCGGTGGACCATGTGTTGGTGGCCGTATCGAAAATCAGCGGCGTACCCGCATTGTCCCGGCCCCCGATGCAGTACAGCTTGCCGCCGTGAGCCACGCCTTCGTAGAACTCTGAACCGGCGGCCGGGGCCATTGGCCCGAGCGACCAGGTATCTGTGGTCGGATCGTAGATTCGAAGACCGGCCGTATCGCCACCAGCTGGATCGAAACCGTCGGCATGGTAGATCTTGCCGCCGATCACGGAGGCGCAAGCGCCCTCCGTCCGTCCAGTAAGGCCGCCACCTGCGGGATCGGGGGGTATTGGTGCCCCCGCCACCCAAGGATTGGTGTTCGTTGTGTCAGCTAGCGCCTGGGCCCCTGCAAAAAGGAGGCCCGCGACCGTCGCCGCGACGGACATCGCCAGTCCAACGCTGGACCGCGTCTTGAATACCATGCTCACCTCCGCTCACACCCGATCAAAAGACGAATCGCGTCGTCCCAACAGCCACGATGCCTACCGTTTTGTCGCGCCCCGCCCCTGACTCTTCCGCACGTGGACCTTCTGTCGGCCGGATGGGGCCTACCGCTGGCCGAGGGTGCTGCGGAGAAGTACCCCCTAGCAATATCCATCAGCAGGGAGGTCATACCGTCTCAATAGAGGCTCACGCTTGTCTCACACTGTCTCGTGAGTGCTTTCGGACCGGACGATCACTGACATGGTTGGCTGAGATCTATCGCCCGCGTTGCTGTACGGCTGCCTGTATTCGGCCCTTCTTGGTGCCGATTTCTCATACCGTGTTGAGTGTTGCGCCGCTCCGCGCCAAAGCAGACCGCTGACTCGCAGCCGGACCAGCGTCCTCATCGGGGTGAGACCGGGCGTGGCCGCGGGCCATGTACCACCGAAGGCTTGGGATGCCTTCGCCTTGGAGTCGCCCTGTGCCATGTCGTTAGCGAACTGGTAGAGCAGGTGGCCGTTGTACTGCGTGGGCACCATGGCGTCCGGGACGACTGGCCCCGGAGCCGCCAACCGGCAATGCTGGCGTAAGCGAGACTCGACAAGGCGCTCGCAGCGGGAAGCGATCTGGGGTCGATATGATGGCTAAGCGAGATCTCGCAGGACAGGTCGAGTCATGACTGCACCCGCCCACCGCGTCACATACAAGAGCCTGCTGCAGCAGATGACGCAAACGACTCCCACCTCCCTCTGGAACGATTCAGCTTCCATCGAGGAGCTCAAGCACTCGATCGAGGACGGGGCGGTGGGGGCCACGTGCAATCCGGTGATAGCGGTGACGGTTCTCAAGGGCGACATGCGAACGTGGCAGCCGCGCATGGAGATCTTACTTCGCGAGTTTCCGACGGCAACCGAAGACTGGATCGCCTGGAAGCTGGTCGAGGAGCTGTCTGTTCGAGCAGCGAAGCTCCTCGAGCCCGTCTTCAGGCAGCAGATGGGGCGCAACGGCCGCCTCTCAATCCAGACAGACCCCCGCTACTTTCGCGATCCCGACGCGATCGTCGAACAGGCGGTCGCGTTTAACAAACTCGCACCCAACATGATCGTGAAGATCCCGACGACCCGCGCGGGGATCCAGGCCATCGAGGAAGCGACGTACCGGGGTATCAGCATCAACGCGACCGTCTGTTTCACCCTCCCTCAATGCATCGCGGTCGCGGAGGCGGTTGAGCGCGGATTGGTGCGCCGCGAGAAAGATGGCAAGGCCGTTTCGTCAATGGGACCGGTCTGCACGATCATGGTCGGCCGCCTCGACGACTGGTTGAAAGTCGTGATAGAACGCGACGGTGTCGCGGTCGATCCCGGTTACCTCGAATGGGCCGGCGTCGCCGTCTTCAAGAAGACGTATCAGATTTTCCGCGAACGCGGGTACCGGCTGAGACTGCTGTCGGCGGCATTTCGAAACCAAATGCACTGGAGCGAGTTCGTGGGTGCGGACGCGGTCATCTCACCGCCGTTCGCCTGGCAGCAGCGTCTCAACGCGAGCGGCATCGAGGTCAGGTCGCGCATTGACGACCCGGTCGACCCGAAGTTAGTCGGTCAGCTTCTTTCTCATTTCCCGGACTTCCGCCGGGCATACTCGGAAGGCGGCCTGACTATCGATGAGTTCGATTCGTTTGGGCCAACCCGACGTACCCTCCGCCAGTTCGTCGCCGCTTGTGGAGACCTCGCTTCTTTGGTGCGCGACGTGATGGTGCCGAACCCCGACAAACCGACCACCACCGGCCGCTAAACGGTTCGCCTAGTCGAGCTGCCAGCGATGGTCCGGATCAGTCGTGACCAGCCATCGGCGGGCCGGCCCCGCCATGACATTCAAGTAGTAAAGGTCGTAGCCGGGAACTGCAGCCACGGGATGGTAGCCGCGCGGGACCAGCACCACGTCGCCGTCGCGAACATGGAGCGCCTCGTCAACTGATCGATCGTCCGTGTAAACGAGCTGCACCGCGAAGCCCTCGGGGCGCTTCATGCGGTGGTAATAGGTTTCTTCCAGATATGTCTCGCGAGGAGGATCGTCCGTGTCGTGCTTGTGGGGTGGGTAGCTCGACCAGTTGCCACCACTCGTCACGACCTCTGTCACCAGCAGTGATTCGGCAGGTCGGTCTTCCATGAGGATGTTGTGGATCGTCCTCTCGGTCCTGCCCGAGCCCCGCGTGAACACATTGACGTCAGTGGCCCGAATCAAGGCGGGATCGACGCCGTGCGTGGCCGGCGCCCAGCACAGGGCCACCTCGCACACTTCCGTTGCGCCTGACACCCTGAGCGTGCCGCCTGGTGGGGCGTAAACGGACTCGCCCGCTCCATCGAAAACTGTCGCCCGCCCACCGACCCCACGCCACTCCTGCCCGGCAAACGACACATCAGCCCGGCCCGACAGAATGACCGCACACACCTCGTTGCCGTCTTTGATCCATTCGAGCGAAGCGCCGCGCGCGAGCCGGTACACGTCGAAGCCGACGTAACGCCAAGCCGCCGACTTCGGCGTCACCGAAACGACGTTCCCGTTTGGCCGGGGCTTGGCGGAGCTGTGTATGAGCAGCCGGCTGCCGCTCACAGGTACCAGCGGCGCCGCTCCTCTGCGCGCTCGAGCTCCGCACGAGCCTTCCGTACATCGTCGCTCTCCGACACCTCCGCGACCGGCACGTCCCACCAGCTCTCGTAGTCCGGCACGCCTTGGTAGCGATCGGTGGGCACCTGAATCACGACCGTGGTCGCAATCGATTTCGATGCGACCAGCGCGTCACGAAGCTCATCGATGGTGTGGGCACGAAACACGTGCGCGCCTAGACCCTGTGCGTTCAACGCGAGGTCGACCGGCAGCGGCTCGGCGCCGTCTACACCTGAGTCATCGCCAATCGAGCCATCCTTCCGATAGCCGTACCTGGTGCCGAAACCCGCCGTGCCCTTCGATCGCGACAGCGCTCCAATCGAAGCGAAGCCCTGGTTGTCAACCAAGACCACCGTGAGCTTCAGGTTCTCCTGGATCGAGGTGACCAATTCCTGAGCCATCATCAGATAGGAGCCATCGCCAACCATCACATACACCTCGCGCTCGGGAGCGGCCATCTTCACGCCCAATCCTCCGGCGATCTCGTAGCCCATGGTCGAATAGCCGTATTCGACGTGGTAGCCCTTGGGGTCGCGCGTGCGCCAGAGCTTGTGTAGGTCGCCCGGCATCGAGCCTGCCGCGCAGACAACCACGTCGCGCGCCGCCGACAGCTCGTTCACAGCGCCGATCACCTCCGATTGAGCGGGCAACGGGCTGTGACCCAGGTGGTAGAGACGGCTAACCTCGACGTCCCAATCAGTACGCAGCTTTTCGACCAGTCGGCGGTACCCGACGTCGACCGTCCAATCAGCCAGTCTTGTGTCGAGGGCTTCCATAGCCGCACGTGCGTCGCCGACAAGCGCGAGGCCGGCGTGCTTGTGCGCGTCGAAGTCGGCAACGTTGATGTTCACAAATCGCACGCCGTCGGCCTGGAACGCGGTCTTGGATGCGGTCGTGAAATCGCTGTAACGGGTGCCCACACCGATGACGACGTCGGCTTCCACGGCCAGACGGTTCGCGGCCAGGGTGCCGGTGGCGCCGATGGCGCCCACTGCTTGAGGATGATCGAAAGTCAGCGAACCCTTGCCCGCCTGGGTCTCGCCGACCGGGATCCCAGTCCTGCGAACGAACGTGTCCAGGGCCGCCGTCGCCTCCGAGTAGATGACCCCGCCGCCGGCGACTATAAGAGGCCTGCGGGCGGCCCGGATCAACTCAGCCGCACGATCGAGCGCGGTGGAATCTGGCAGCGCCCGGCCGATTGGCCACACCCGATGATCGATGAACGCCGACGGATAGTCGAATGCCTCGGTCTGGGTGTCCTGCGGCAGTGCAAGCATCACCGCGCCCGTCTCAGCCGGGTTGACGAGCACGCGCATCGCCTGCAATGCGGAAGGAACGAGCTGCTCGGGTCGCGTGATGCGGTCCCAGTATCGGCACACGGGCTTGAAGCAGTCGTTGACGCTCAGATCGCCGCGCCAGGGCGTCTCGAGCTGCTGCAGCACGGGGTCAGGCCGCCTAGACGCGAACACGTCGCCGGGCAGCAACAGCACCGGCAGCCTGTTGATGGTGGCGGCCGCCGCACCCGTGAGCATGTTCGTCGCCCCGGGGCCGATCGAAGTCGTGCATGCAAGTGTCGCGAGCCGGTTGCGCATCCTTGCGAAGCCCGCGGCGGTGTGAACCATGGCTTGCTCATTGCGCGCCTGGTAGTAGGTCAACAGCTCCGGATGCTCGGCGAGCGCCTGGCCGATGCCGGTGACGTTGCCGTGGCCGAAGATCCCGAAGCAACCTTCAATGAAGCGGTGCTCGACGCCATCGCGCTCAACATGCTGGGCGGCGAGGAACCGCACCAGCGCCTGCGCCATGGTGAGGCGGACCTGTCTCACTCAGCCCTCACCACCGCGTGACGACAACCTTCTTTCGCGTGTAGAAGTCGATTCCATCCGTGCCGTGGACATGGAGGTCTCCATAAAACGATCCCTTCCAGCCACTGAACGGAAAGAATGCGAATGGTTGTGCGATTGGAACGTTGACTCCAATCATCCCGGCATCGACCCGCTCTCGGAACTCCCGGGCGGAGTGGCCGGACTGCGTGAAGATCGTGGCCATGTTGCCGAGAGCCATGCGGTTGGCATGTGTGATCGCCTCGTCGAGCGTCGAGGCGCGAGCAACTGAGAGTACAGGCCCGAAGATCTCCTCGTGCCCGACCGTCATGTCGGCGGTGACGCGATCCAGGATCGTCGGGCCAAGGAAGAATCCTGGTCTCGGAATCTCACGCCTTCCGTCGACAACGAGCTGAGCCCCTTCGGCCACTCCCTTGTCGATATAGCCGGCAACCTTGTCGCGGTGCTCAGCTCGAATGAGGGGGCCGACCTGTACGCCAGGCTGGTCGCCCGGACCGACGACCAATGTTGTCGCCGCGTCTCTCAACAGGTCGAGCAGGTGGTCCGCGGAGTGTCCGACCGCCACCGCGACAGACCCCGCGAGACAGCGCTCGCCGGCATTGCCGAACGCTGAGTTCATGATCCCCGGCACGGCGAGGCTTGGATCGGCGTCGGGCATGACGACGATGTGATTCTTCGCTCCGCCCAGCGCCTGGACCCTTTTGCCTGTCGCCGCCGCGGTCTCGTAGACGTGCTTGGCCACGGGCGCCGAGCCGACGAACGAGATCGCCTGCACGTGCGGATGCGCCAGCAACGCGTCGACAGCCTCGCGAGATCCGTGAACGATGTTGAGCACACCCACCGGGAAACCGGCTTCGACAAATAGCTCGGCCAGCCTGACGGCCCCGAGGGGAGTCCGCTCCGAAGGCTTGAGCACAAACGTGTTGCCGGCGACGACTGCGAGCGGAAACATCCACAAGGGGATCATCACCGGGAAGTTGAAGGGCGGTATGCCCGCGCAGACTCCCACCGGGTAACGGTGCAGGTCCTGATCCACGCCGCCCGATACATTGCGAAGCGTGCGCCCCTGGAGAAGCGTTGGTGCGCCACACGCGAAATCCACCACCTCGATTCCGCGCCTGACCTCGCCCCGAGATTCGTCCAGCGTCTTCCCGTGATGGCGCGTCACGATCGCGGCGAGCTCCTCGAAGTGGTCCTCGAGCACGGCCTTGTACCGGAACATCAGCCGGACCCGCTCCATGACCGGTGTGCGGGACCACGTTCGGTATGCGTCGACCGCGGCCCGGACCGCAGCGTCCACGTCGCGAGCCGTCGAAAGTGGGACCTGCTCGATGACCTCGGCAGTCGCTGGGTTGTACACGGGAAGCGAGGCGGCGCCATCCGCCGGCAGGAGCCACTCACGCCCGATCAGGTTGCGAAGCATCAGTGCGATTCTTCCTTGATCCTGGGCTTGCTGATTTCTTCGTTGGCCTCGGTCGTGTGCTGTTTGGCGCTGAAAATCTGACGGAAGTATTCGAGGCTCTGCCGCGCCGCGACGACAGGCCCGCTTGAAAGTTCGGGCTCGTCCTTCAACGCGGTGTCCTGCTCGAGCACGAACCAACCCTGATAGCCGGCTTGATGCACGCGCTTCAGCACCGCTTCGATGTCAATACCTCCTTTACCCAGTGGCCTGTACAGTCCTTGCCGCACAGCCTCGGCGTATGACAGCCTACGAGACCGGAAGCCGGCAGCAACGTCCAGGTCGACGTCCTTCAAGTGCACGTGTCTGATGCGGGAACCAGCCTCGCCGGCGAAACGCACGGGGTCCGTTCCGCCGAGGTGGAGATGACCCGTGTCCAGGCAAATTCCCACGTTCGTTGAGCTCATCAGTCTTTCGACCTGATCGCGGTTCTCGACAGCTGTGCCGGCGTGCGGGTGAAAGGCGAGGTCTAGGCCGAATTCCGCCGCCATGCTCTCTGCCTCAGCCAGCGTCTTGGTCAGCGCGCGCCAAGCGTCGCGCGTGAGCTGCTGGTGGCGGTCGTACGAGTCGCCTGGGAGCGCCGCCGCCAGCACCAGCATCTCCGCCCCGACGGCCGCCAGCCCCTTCGCCTCCTGCTCGACTGCCGGCAGGACATTCGCATCCGGGTCGTGAAGGACTGCGGCAAGGAAGCCGGCGATCACGCGCATTCCGTGACGCTCGAGAAGGTCCCGACAGGCAATCGAATCCGCAGGCAAGAAACCCGGAGGTCCGAGTTCCGTGGCATCAAGTCCCAACGACCTCATCTCGGCGAGCACTCGGTCCGGCTGCATGCGGTAGCCCCAGCCAGGGAGCTCACTGACCCCCCAGGAGATCGGGGCGCCCGCCACCCTCATTCGATCTCCTCGATCCGGACGGGCCGGTGCTCTCGCCTCGAGCGGTCGGCGGCGAGAGCGACCACGAGAGCTTTGCGTGCCTCGTTGACGTTACACGGGCTCTCCTTACCATCGTGCACCGCGGCCAGGAAGCCCTGGAGCTCGGCACGGTAGGCGGGTTCGAACCGCTCGATGAAGTTGCGGTAGCCGGGCTCGGAGGGAGCCTCCATGCCGGGCTCGATCGAGCGCATTGGAGTTCGTGAGGTCCATCCCACCGTGATGCTGTCGCGCAGGCCAAAGACCTCCATGCGGACGTCATAACCGCGCGGGTCGTTGCGAGCGCCACTGACGATGCCCAAAGTCCCGCCTTCGAAGCGCAGGACAGCGCACGCCGTGTCAACGTCGTCGTACTTGACGAATTCGTGGCCAAGGGCCTGGCCGTCGGAGTAGACCTCGATCACCGGGCGGCCAAGCACCCATGGCGCAATGTCGAAGTCGTGGATGGCAAGGTCGCGCCAGAGGCCTCCCGATGTGGCCACATACTCCTCGGGAGGCGGCGCCGGGTCGTGGGTCGCCAGCCGGACGATGTGAACGTGCCCCAGCGCGCCCGACATCACAGCCTCTTTCGCTGTCCGATAGCCTGCGTCGAACCGGCGCTGGAAGCCGATCTGGACAAGGATGCCGGACCTTTCGACGTGGTCGATCACCGCGTCCGTTGTGGCCAGGTCCAAGGCGATCGGCTTCTCGCAGAAGGCGGGTATGGCGGCCTCGGCCGCCATGTGCAGCAGCGCGGCATGCGCAGGCGTGGCAGCTGCGATCACGAGGGCATCGATACCGGCTTCGAACAGCGCTACCGGGCTCGAGACCGACTCTGCGCGCAATTCCCGAGCAACCTCTTCCGCGCGAGCCTGGTCGGCGTCGGCGACGGTCAACCGCTCCACCTGCCGTAACCCGATCAGCCCTCGAGCGTGAAAGGCGCCAATCCGACCAGTACCTACCAATCCGACGTGCACTAGGCCGTCATCTCCAGGTCTACGATACTTGCTAGCATTCGAGAACAAGGCGGCGCCATAACGGGGTCGTTCCAAGTGAGGACCTGTTCAGCCTCAGAGGGGGTCGGTATGCAGAGAATCACTCGCCGTGAGTTCGTCAAACGCACGGCAGTAGCTGGAGCGATGTTGACATCGTTCCCGGCAATTCTGGAGGCGTGCAACTCGAGCCCTACCACCTCCAACAAGCCGTCCAAGCTGACCATCGCCGCAGTTCAGGGCGCAGAGGACGGGCCGCTGAAGAAAGTCGCGCCCATGTATCAGTCGCAGACAGGCATCACGATGGAGGTCGTCGAGTTTCCATACGATCAGCTCTTCGAGAAGCTGGTCACCACCTTCCAGGCCAACGGCTCGTCGTACGACCTCTGCATGATGGACGACCCTTGGATGCCTAAGTTCGGCACCATGGGCGCCCTGCAGCCGCTCGACTCCAACTTCGGCTTCACCCGCGACTCGGACATCCCGAGCATCGTCTACGACGTCGGCACGTGGCCTCCGCCAAAGGGCCCGGTGCCGCCAAGCGAGCAGGGCAAGTCTCAGCACCTTTATGGAATCACCATCGTGGGAAACGTCGAGATGTTCATGTACCGAAAGGACATGGTCACCACGGCGCCGGCGTCCTGGGACGACGTTTTGGCCAACGCCCAGAAGTTCAACAAGTCCAACTTCTACGGCTACGTGATCCGCGGCAAGGCCACCAACCCCGCGAGCAGCGACTCCCTGCCCATCCTGTGGTCTTTCGGCGGGGACATCTTCGACACCAGCTGGAAGGTGACTCTCGACTCGACTGCATCGATCGACGCCATCACGTTCCTGACGCAAACGCTGAAGAAATACGCCGAGCCAGGGGCCGCCAACACCGACGCGGCCGATCGCGACCGATTGATCTCGATCGGACAGGCGCTCCAATCCACCACATGGCCGGCGGAGGTCACGGGAGTGGTCGAGGCACAGGGTGTCTCGCAGGTGATCGGCAAGATGGCGTACATCCCGATCCCTAAGGGCCCGAGCGGCAAGGGCATCGGCATGATGGGGAACTGGCTGCTGGGTATTCCGAAAGGTTCGAAGAACGGGTCGGCGGCGGCCGACTTCATCAAGTGGCTGATCAAATCCGACAACATGAAGACGTACGTTCAAAACGGCGGTATCCCGACCCGCACCAGCCTCCTCAACGACGCAACGCTGGGCCAGACGAACCCGTACTTCCCGGCGCTGGCGCAATCCCTGGCGGCCGGGCCGAACTGGCGGCCACGCACCGACCAGTGGAACGCGGTCGAGACGATCTACGGCACCGCCGTCAACCAGGCTGTCGCCGGCCTCAAATCGCCGAAAGACGCTCTCACCGCGGCTGCCGATCAGATTCGTTCAGCCATGAAGCAGGCCGGTTACCCGTCCTAATCGACGATGTGAATCGTTCGTCGCCGACCTTCCAGCCGCCGCCGCCATGCGGGTGGTGAAGAAGGTCGGCGGACGACGGCTCAGCCGGCAGGAGCGTCAGGCTTACTTGATTCTCCTGCCGGCCGTCGGCATCGTCTTCGTCATCGTCACCATCCCATTCGTCCTCGTCGTTATGCAGTCGTTCAGCGCGGACGACGGCTCGTGGGTTGGGTTCCGAAATTTCTCCCGGGCCCTTGGCAACCCGCTGCTTTACGACGCGATCCGTGCCACCGGCGTCTACACACTGATCGTCCTTCCCATCGAGATCCTGGTCGGCCTGGGTTTTGCTCTGCTCGTGCATCGGACCGTGCGCCGGCCAGGCTTGCGGGCGGCGATCTACGTGCTCGCCATCCTGCCCCTCGTCGTCCCACCCGTGGCCATCGGCGTGGTGGCGCGCTTGATCTACGCCCCGAGCTACGGCGTGCTGAACGTGATTCTCGAGCGGTTGGGCCTGATCCACCAGGAGATCGACTGGCTGGGCACGCCCACACTTGCGATGCTCTCGGTCGCCAGCGTCGACGTCTGGCAGTGGACCCCCTTCGTCTACCTGGTGCTTTTCTCAGGGCTGCAGACGGTGCCCCGCGAATCCGTGGAGGCGGCCCAGATCGATGGCGTCACCTGGTGGACTCAGTTCCTCTACATCGATCTGTTCTACCTGCGTCCGCTGTTCCTCCTCATCCTTTTCTTCAGGCTGGCCGATGTCCTGCGTGTGTTTGATCACATCTTTATCCTCACCGGCGGCGGCCCGGGCACGAGCACTCAGCTGCTCAGCCTCTACATGTATCGGGTCGAGTTCAAGTTCTTCGATATGGGACAGGCGGCTGCACTGGCGGTGGTGGTCCTGGTCTCGTTCAGC
>Ga0209377_1002338_pt1 | contig 12362 bp, 10 predicted proteins | sample GraSoiAngelo_141_FD_185898 | JGI IMG/M metagenome (GOLD analysis project Ga0209377, IMG submission 185898) | Grasslands soil microbial communities from the Angelo Coastal Reserve, California, USA - 14_0929_12_40cm (SPAdes) (version 2) | ecosystem: Environmental > Terrestrial > Soil > Grasslands ...
ACAGCCAACGTACCCGGCACATTCACGTACACTCCAGCGGCGGGGACTCTGCTAAACCCTGGGCCCGGCCAGGCGCTGAAGGTCGACTTCACGCCGACGGACGCCGCCAACTACAACACGGCCACCAAGACCGTGTACATCAACGTCGTCTATACGTTCATCGGCTTCCTGGCGCCCGTCGACAATCCGCCGACTGTCAATGTTGGCAACCCGGGGCGCACGTATCCGGTCAAGTGGCAGCTCAAGGACGCCAACGGCAACTACGTCAGCGACCTGGGATCGTTCGCGTCGTTGCAATACACGAGCGTTAGCTGCGGTGGCTTCAACCTCAATCTCAGCGACCCGCTCGACACGACGGCTACCGGCGGCACGGTTCTCCGTTACGATGCCACCGCTAACCAGTTCATTTACAACTGGCAGACGCCGACGATGTCAAATGCGTGCTACGTCCTGACGTTGACGTTGAAGGACGGCACCACGCACATCGCGGACTTCCAGATGAAGAAATAGTGAGAGGGGAAGTACAAGTCGCATGCGACGAACATCAGCAGACGTTGACGCCGCTCGCCGCCCGTGAGCGGCAGCACAAGTGCCAGCGCGTCGGACCCCGTGCTGACCAATAGGCGACACTCTTCCCGCGCAGCTCGCGGGCGGCTCCGAGCGTCAGCACAGGGTCCGCAGCGGCCGGGCGAGCGCATCCGGCGACTGATCGAGGCCTACCCGTTCCGTCATAGCCCGGTCACGGTGAGCGTTGGCGTCGCCGCCGTTCCTGACGATCTCGACGGCAAGGCGGCGATACCGCCCGAGGCGTTGATCCAGGCAGCGGACCGCGCGCTGTACGAGGCGAAGCGTCTGGGGCGCAATCGTGTGGCATCGCTCACCCCAGCGTCGCCGGCCACCCCGTAGCGCAGCCGCGTCGCGTAGACCTCAGGCGCGCTTCGCAGGCAGGTGCTCGCGATACCACGCCACCGTCGCCTGCATGACCTCGCTGAACGCCGGCTCCTTGTAGACCTCGTAGTGCCCGTAGCCTTTCAGCACCACCAGCTTCTTCGGCTCACCGGCGCGCGTGTACATCTCGATGGATTCCTCCGGCGGCACGAGCCGGTCGTCGTCGGTCGTGATGAAGAGGAGGGGGCGCGGCGCAATCTTGTCGACGACCCACTCCGGGTTGAACTCCAGCGTGTCGTCGACGTATTCCAGCGGGATCGCGCTGACGGCGTTGGGATTGTTTCGCCGGGCCGCGGCGCCGAGCTCGGCCGACTGCCGGTCGGGCAATAAGATTTCTTCGCGCGCGACGAATTCCGACTTGCCCTCGACGGCGCGCCGGGCGCGATCCTGGCGCGCGCGGGCCAGGAGGTCGTGGAACTCGTCGGGACGTCGAACGCTCCGCATCCAGCGCCGACCGTTCCCGATGCCCACCACGCTGACCACGCATCTGACCCGGGGATCGACGGCGCCGACCCAGACCACGGTGGCGCCGCCATAGCTCGTGCCGTAGATGCCGAGCCGCTGGGGGTCGACCTGGGGGAGCGTGCCGAGGAACGTGAGCGCGGCCTGCACGTCGGCCACGCGGCTGTAGGGCGCCAGGCGAGTGCGGGGGCCGTCGCTCGCGCCCCAGCCCTTGTAGTCGAAGACCATGGCGACGTAACCGGCCTTGTTCAGGGCCCGCGCGTTGTCGGGAAGATAGATATCCTTGACGCCGGTGTAGCCGTGACAGAGCACGATCCCCGCGCGCTTCTCGCGCGGGCGAACGTCGTCCGGGACATAGACGTCGCCGTCGAGCTTGACCCCTTCGCTGTAGAACGTGACCGGCGTCTTCATCTTGCTCCTCGTGGTCCTATACGGTTACCGCAGCGCGACTGTCTGGTAGGCGGAGGACACGGCCATGGTCATCGGTGTCGCCCATCTGGGTCCGCTTCTGTCGATCGTCTTCGGGATCCTGATCCTGATCCTTCCGAAGCTCTTGAATTATCTGGTTGGGATCTACCTGATCCTGATCGGCCTGCTCGGCCTGGGGGTCATCCGCTGAGCCCGAACGCGCCGAAGGCGGGGGCGACCCCGGGCCACGACGAGCACCAGGGAGTCCATGCGGCCGATACTACCGCAGGCGCTCGCCGCGCTGCGTGACCACGTCCAGAAACTTCGCCACCTCGGCGTTGATCTGCTCCACGTCGGCCGGACGGAAGCCGCCGGCGGCGTAGTGGCCCGTGATCGACTCGGGGTTGATCGTCACGGCGCGCACGTCACGAATGTAGCGCGCGGCCTCGAGGGGCTCCCATTCCGGATTCAGGAGATCCTTCACCCCCGTCATGATCAGCGTCTTGGCCTTGATCGCGCGCAGGGCCTTCGCGTAGTCGCCGTTCATGCCGGGCGTGCCGCCCACGTCGTGGGTCTCGTAGGCCCACGACTGATAGATGTAGTCGTTCGGATCGAAGGCGTTGAGGATCCTGTCCTCCTGCTCCTTGAGCCAGGGCAGCACGTCGAGCGGCCTGGCGAACTGGTCGCGGTACATCTCGGGCGTGCGCGCGGCGCCGAAGCCGAGGATCTCGCGCCACAGACGAACGCCGTTGACGGGGATGCTCGTGTAGTTGCCGTTGTTCCACGCGGGGTCGAGCATGATGGCCTTGCGGGTGGCCTCGACGAGCAGCACGCTCCACGCCGGCGTGCGCGCCAGCGGCACCAGGGCGACCAGGCTGTCCATGACGTCCGGATGCGACACGCCCCACTGGAGCGCCTGCATCCCGCCCATCGAGGGACCGATCACGGCCACCACGTGGTCGATGCCGAGCTTCTCCTTGAGCAGCCGGCGCTGCGACTCCACCATGTCGCGCATCCCGAACTTCGGAAACTGCATGCGCGGCTGCGCCTTGCTGTTGCTCGGCGAAGTCGTGAGCCCGTTGCCGATGGCGTCGGTGGCGACCACGAAGTACTTCGTCGTGTCCAACGCCTTGCCCGGCCCGATGAGGAAGTCCAGGCGGTGATGGTTGCCGGTCAGCGCCGTCACCATGAGGATCGCGTTCGACTTCCTGGCGTTGAGCGCGCCGTGGGTGACGTAGGAGATCGCGAAATCCTTGATGACCTCGCCGCTCTCCAGCTTGAGGTCCCCCATCGTGTAGGTCTGGTGCGGGGGGTCGCCGGGCTTGTGGGCGAGGGCGGGGGAGGCGGCCAGGAGCACGAGGGCCAGGACGAGGAGATGGGTCATGGTGGACCTCCGTCTGAGGGTGGCGCCTGGAAAGTGGCGCGCATTGTAGCAGACCGCGTATGATGTCGGGGTTATGCCGGACCGCGACGTTCCGCGTGTGTTGGTGGTCGACGACGACGCGCGGGTCCGACACTTTCTCACGACCGTGCTGGGCGCCGCGGGGTTCGCCGTGACGGCCACCGGCACCGGCGAGGAAGGCCTGCGGCTCGCCGCCGCGCGGCCCGACCTCGTCGTCCTCGACGTCGACCTGCCCGATCTTTCCGGCCGCGAGGTGTGCCGCCGGCTCAAGGTCGCGGAGGAAACCGCCATCATCCCGGTGCTCATGCTCTCGGGCGTGTTCACGGACGTGGCCGATCGCAGCCAGGCGCTGGAGGACGGCTCCGACGCCTATCTCATCAAGCCGGTGACCTCGCGCGAGCTGGTGGCCATGGCGCGCGCGCTCCTGCGTACGGCGCGCGCCGAGCGGCGCAGCCATGAGCACCAGCGCGCGGCCGAGGAGCTGCGGCGCCGTGTCGCGCAGAGCAAGGCGATGGTCGACGTCGCGCGCTCGATCACCGCCTCCCTCGACTTGCAGGGTGTGCTCGATCGCATCGTGGACGAGGCCTGCCTGCTGCTCGGCGCCCGGCGCGTGGCCATCGCCGTGCTCGAGGCCAGCGAGCCGATGCCGATCATCCGCTTCCGCGCCGTGCGCGGGCTGTCGCCGGCCTTCGCGCAGCGGCTGCGGCCGCTCTCCTGGCGTGACGGCACGACGCCGATGGCCATCCACGAGCGTCGCCCGGTCTGGACGGCGGACGTGCTGCGCGACCCCGCCCTCGAGCTGACGCCCCCGACGCGCGCGATCATCGAGGCCGAGGGCTACCGCGCGGTGCTGTCGGTGCCGCTGCTGGCGGGCGAACGCGCGCTCGGCGCGATCGTCGTCTATCGCGATCTCGTCGGGCCGTTCTCGGAGGACGACATCGACATCACGCAGGTCTTCGCCGCCCAGGCCGCGGTGGCGCTGGAGAATGCCGACCTCTACCGCCGTGCCTCCGAGCGCGCCGAGAAGCTCACGACGCTCAGCGCGCTCACGCGCCTGATCACCGGCGCCGCCTCCAGCCACGAGGTCTTCGGCGCGGTGGCGGAGGCGGCGGTGCGGCTGCTTGCCGCGCGCGCGAGCCAGGTGTGGGTGGACGATCCCGCCAACGCGATGCTGCGCATCGAGGGCACCGTCTCGGTCGATCCGGCGCTCGCCGAGCAGCTCGGCAAGTTCAAAATCATGCCTCACGGCGACGGCCTCACCGGCTCGGTGTTCGCGACGCGGACCCCGATGTTCGTTCGCGACCTGCGATCCGAGCCGCGGTTCCGCGCCCAGGCCATCGTCGACGAAGGCGCCGTGCGCGCCTACGCCGGCATCCCGCTGGTGGCCGCCGAGGGCGTGGTCGTCGGCGTGCTCTCGCTGCTCTTCGGCGAGCGCGGCGACTTCACCGACGAGGAGAAGGAGCTGGTGCGCCTGCTCGCCGACCAGGCGGCCATCGCCATCGTCCAGGCCCAGCTCTACGGCGAGGCCGAAAGGCGTCGGCGGCAGGCGGAGGAAATGGCCGAGAACCTCGAGCGCAGCCAGGGTCAGCTCGTGAAGACCGAGCGTCTGCGCGCGCTCGGCGAGATGGCCGCCGGGGTCGCCCACGACTTCAACAATCTACTGTCGGTGATCCTCGGCCGCGCCGAGCTGATGCTGCGCCGCGTGCGCGAGCCCGGCATGGTCCGCGACCTCGAGGCGGTGCGCCGTGCGGCGCAGGACGGCGCCGACACCGTGCGCCGGATCCAGGAGTTCACCCGGACGCGGCGCACGCGCTCGTTCGAGCGCGTGGACCTCGGCGACGTGGCGCGCGAGGTCATCGAGCTGACGCGCCCGCGCTGGGAGGTCGAGGGCCAGAGCCGCGGCGTGCGCTACGAGTTCACGGTCGAGGGGCTGGCGCCGCCGGTGGCCGGCCGCCCCGAGGAGCTGCGCGAGGTCCTCACGAACCTGATCACCAACGCCGTGGACGCGATGCCCGAGGGCGGCCGCTGCACCGTGCGGCTCGCCGCCGGGCTCGAGTGGGCGAGCGTCTCGGTGCGGGACAACGGCGTGGGCATGGCCGAGGACATGCGGCGCCGCGTGTTCGAGCCGTTCTTCACATCCAAAGGCCCGCGCGGCACGGGCCTGGGCCTCGCCGTCTCGTGGGGCATCGTGACCCGCCACGGCGGGACGATCGAGGTGGACAGCGCGCTCGGCGAGGGCAGCACGTTCGTCGTGCGCCTGCCCATTCCCGTGTCGCTCCCCGACTCCGTGACCGGCGTGACGGTGCCGCCGCCGTCAGGGACGGCGCGCGTGCTCATCATCGAGGACGAGCCCGAGGTGCAGGCGGTGCTCGCCGACATGCTTCGCGAGGCCGGGTACATCGTCATCGTGGCCAAGGACGGCAACAACGGCCTCGAGCGCTGCGAGCAGGAGTCGATGGACATCGTGCTCAGCGACATCTCGATGCCGGGGCTCTCGGGGTGGGACGTCGCCACCCAGCTGCGCGCGCGCTTCCCGGCGATTCCCATCGGCTTCGTCACAGGCTGGGGCGATCAGCTCGATCCCGAGCGGCTCACGCGCACCGGCGTGAGCTTCGTCATCGCCAAGCCGTTCCAGACCCTCGACGTCCTGCGCCACGTCGCCCGGGCGCTCACCCCCCAACCGCTCGTCGCGCCCCGGCGAAGCCGTGGCGCGCCTCGACCCCCACACGCTCGGGGCGCCCCGGCGAAGCCGTGGCACCCCTCGATACTCCGACAGGCTGACCTAGTCGACCCCGCGCACGACCGTCTCCGCCGCCGGCCACAACGCGTGCAGCACGAAGAAGAGCACCAGCAGCCCCACCCACGCGAGGCCGATGAGGGCGTAGGTGCGCATGCGCGAGTAGGGCGTCGTCTCGAGCGAGCCGTCCACGTGCCCGCGCGGCTTCGTGTCGCCTTCCGCCGCCGGCGGCTCGGACGACGGGCGGCGATGCGGGCGGTCCCAGAAGCGGCGCTCGCACCTGCGGCAGCGGTAGGTGTGACGCTCGAGCCGCGGGAGGACCGCCTGCTCGAACCAGCCGTGCAAGCCGCGGCGCTCGATGCGATCGCTGCCGCAGCCCGGACAGCGGTGGCCGGCACTGAAGGTGCTCATCGGCGCTTGCGCTCGCGGAGGTCGAGCACGCCAGGGCGGCGCCGCGGGTCCTCGCCCGTGGGGAAGATCTGCGTCTTCTGCACCTTCTGGGTGCCCGTGGTGGGCAGGGAGGCGACGAAGAGGAGCCACCCCGGCGCCTTGAAGTACGCCAGGCGCTCCATGCACCAGTCGAAAATCCGATCGGCGAGCGCGGCGCCAGCGACGACGCCGGGCATCGGCACGACGCAGGCCATGACTTCTTCCTCGCGGACGTCGTCGGGCACGGCGAGGACGGCGACCTGCGCGACCTCGTCGTGCGCCTGGATGACGGCTTCGATCTCCGCAGCCGCGATGTTCTCGCCGGCGCGTCGGATGATGTTCTTCTTGCGGTCGACGAAGTAGAGCAGGCCGTCGGCGTCCTGGCGCACGACGTCGCCCGTGTGAAACCAGCCACCCCGCCACGCCTCTTCGGTGGCCCCCTCGTCCTTGAGGTAGCCGGAGAAGAAGCCGTGGCGCGGCCCCTCGGGCCCGCCCCAGCGCACGAGCAGCTCGCCCTCGGCGCCGCGCGGGACCTCGCGGTCCCGGTCGTCGACGACGCGCGCCTCGAGCCCGCCGAACGGCCGGCCGAAGGCGCGCGTGTGGATCATGCGCGGCTCGCGGTTGACCATCGTGACGCGGCCGGTCTCGGTCATGCCCCAGGCCTCGATCAGCGGAAAGCCGAAGCGCTTCTCGAAGGCCTCGTGCAGCTCGGGCTCGACGCCGGCGCCGATGCCGAACTTCACCGCGTGCTGGCGCTCTGCCGGCACGACCGGCTGGTTCAGCAACATCGGCGGCACCACGCCGAGGTAATGCACGATCGTCGCGCGCGTGGCCGCCACGTCCTGCCACCAGCGGGTGGGGCTGAAGCGTTCGGGCAGGATCAGGCAGTTGGCCGTGAGCATCGCGCAGGTCGCCGTCAGCCCCTGGCTGTTCATGTGATAGAGCGGCAGCGGGTTGAGGATGCGGTCGCGGCCGTACTCGATCACGACGAGGCCGCCCATGTCGCGGTACCAGGCGCCGGAGTTCAGATAATAGAGGTTCGTCAGGATGCAGCCCTTCGGCCGCCCAGTCGTGCCCGACGTGTAGAGCAGACTGCACTCGGTCTCGAGGCCCGGCGCACCGCCCCGCGGCGCCACGCGCGGCATCGGCAGCGGCGCCGGCCAGTCCTCGGCGTTCACCACGGGCAGCGGGTGGACGCGGTCGCGCGCGACGGCTTCGAGGTCGGCCACGCGCCGGGCGACGACCACGGCGAGGTCCGCGCCCGAGTGCTCCATCTGGTAGAGCATCTCGTCGTGCCGGTAGTCCGGATTGATCGGCACGATTCCGCAGCCGAGGGCGTTGAGCGCCAGGTAGTGGAAGAAGAACTCGGGGCGGTTTTCGAGCAGCAGCGCCACGCGGTGTCCGTGACCATAGCCGGCGCCACCGTAGTCGCCGCGCAGCCGCTCGACCTCCGCACGCACCTGCGCGTACGTGTACTCGACACCGTCGGGATGATAGGCGCGGTTCGGCGCCGGCGGCGCACAGAGGAAGGCGTGCTCGGGCGCGGCGTTCGCGGTCGCGGCGAAAGCCTCGTAGACGGTCTTCATGGCCCGGCCGATTCTAGCGCGAAAGGGGAGCCGGGCCGGAGTTGGTCGACGCGACCGGACTCCGGCCCCGTCAGCTCGGCGGCCGCTCTGTCAACGCCTGCTCGTAGATCGCCCGGAGGTCGGCCGGCATCTGCTCGACGGAGTCGTACGTCCGCGTGGTGCCCGAACCGTCCTTGATGACGATCTTCGTCTGGTTTGGAGACAAGGGCCCCGCGCTCGCGCGCGCGTGCTCGATCTTGGCGCGGATATCCGGCGGCACTTCGTCCAGCGATCCGTACGTCGTGGTCGCTCCCGTCTGGGGGTCCTGGACCTGGATGCGCTCGGTCCGAATCTCCGTCACCGTGGTCGTCACGTGCGGAGTCCGGGTCAAGCGGCTGCCGGGCGTCGCGAGGGTCGCCGGGCCCTCCGTACGGCGGGACAGCACGGCCCAGAGGGCGGCGAGCGCGACCAGGACCGCGAGCGCAATGAGGACGTAGGTCGAGGTCACGGCGACAAGCATGATAACGCGGACGCGCGCTTGCGCTCTACCGATCAGCGCGGTACTGCTAGCGCGATGGAACGCAGGGCCAGCTTCGCCGAAGGGGCCTGACGTTTACTACGAGCGCCGCGGCCGGGGCGCGGCCGACGCCCCGGCCATCGTCTTCCTGCACGGCCTCGGCTCCTGCGCCGACGATTGGACCTGGCAGATTCCCGCGTTCGAGCGTGACCATCGGCTGCTGCTCGTCGATCTTCCCGGCCACTATCGCTCGCCGCTGCCCGCGGGACCACTGAGCGTCGATGCCATGGCGGACGCGGTCGGCGTCCTGCTGGCGCGCCTCGGCGAGCCGCCGGCGCACGTGGTGGGACTCTCGCTCGGCGGCTGCGTGGCGCTGGCGCTGGCGCTGCGCGCCCCAGAGCGCGTGCGGTCGCTGACGGTCGTCAACGCGTTCGCCCGGCTGCGTCCCGCAAGCCCGGCCGCCGTCCTGCGTCTGGTCGCGCGGCTGGTGCTGCTCGCCACGGCGCCGATGTCGGTGGTGGCGGCGCTGGTGGCGCGCGGCCTCTTCCCGCGGGCCGAGCAGGCGGCGCTCTACGAGGCGGCGGCGCACAGCCTGGCGCGCACCTCGCGGCGCACGTACCTGGCCGGGCTGCGCGCGCTGGCCGGCTTCGACGCGCGGGCGTCGTTGGCGCGCGTACGCTGTCCGACGCTGGTCGTGGCCGGCGCCGCCGACGCGACGGTGGCGCTGGGCCTGAAGGAAGCGCTGGCGCGGGCGATCCCGGGCTCGCGCTGGGTGATCGTGCCGGGCTCGGGTCACGCGACGAACGCCGACCATCCCGACACGTTCAACGCCACGCTGCGCGACTTCCTCGCCGCGCCCTGAGACGGGCCTGCGCCGCGCGCGGGGTACAATCGCCGCCCGTGTGGCTCGCGCTCGCCCTGATGGCCGCGCTGTTCCAGGTGCTGCGCAACACCACCATGAAGCGCCTGGGTCACGTGCTGGACGAGTACATCAACGTCTGGGGCCGCTTCACGTTCCTCCTGCCGTTCGCGCTGCTCACCTGCGTCGTCCGCGGCTTCCCGGCGATCCAGCCCGGATTCTGGGGCTGGTGCCTGCTCTTCGGTGTCAGCCAGACGCTGTCCACGCTCGCGCTCTCCAAGGCCCTGAAAGCCTCGGACATCTCGCTGGTGACCGCGCTGTGGAAGGTGAGCCTGCTCGTGCTGCTGGGCATGGCGTGGGTGACGATCGGCGAACGGCCGAACGCCCTCGGCGTGACCGGGGTGCTGCTCAGCGCCACCGGCGTCTATCTCCTCAACATCTCCCGCGCGCGGCTCTCGCCGTGGGCGCCGCTCGTGGTGCTGGTCACCGATCGCGGCCAGCGCTGGACGCTCGTGGCGGCGTTCTTCTACGCGCCGAGCGTGATCACGATCAAGCAGGCGATCCTCGCCTCGGACGCGGCCATGGGGACGTTCGGCGGCTACCTCGCGGCCAGCCTCATGATGACGCCGATCGTGCTCGCTACCTCCGCGCGCCACTTCCGCGCGGTACCGCGGTACTGGCGCGAGTTCGTCGCGCTCGGGCTCTTCGCGGCGCTGACCACGATCACCCAGGGGCACGCGTACACGCTCACGCTCTCCTCGTACGTCGAGGCGGTGAAGCAGGTCGAGATCCTCTTCGCGATGGCGGTCGGCGTGCTGCTCTTCGGCGAGGCGCAGCGCGTGCGCGAGTCCGCGGTGGGCGCGGTGGTGATGCTGGTCGGCATGATCCTGCTCGCGCTGGCCTCCTGAGCCACCGGTGTCCTCGAGTGCCCCGGGACTCGCGATCGACCGTTGACGATTCAGCGGATGGCTTGCTCGGCCTGGCGCAGGCGGCGCGAGAGCGTGACGAGAATGTTCTGGGTCAGCTCGGGCGCCTCGCGCAGCAGCGTGGAGAAGTCGCGGCGCTTGATCACGAGCAGCCGCATCGGCGTGTCTGCCACCACGGTGGCCGAGCGCGGCTCGCCGTCGAGCAGGCTCATCTCTCCGAAGTAGTCACCGGGCTTGAGACGTGCGCGCCGCCGTCCGGACAGGTCGACGTGCGCTGAGCCGTCCATGATGAGGTAGAACTCGTTGCCGGCATCGCCCTGGCGCGCCAGCACGGTGCCCGCCGGCACCTCGACCACCTCGGTGATCTTGGCCACCGCCTTCAGCTGCTTGCGCGAGCACTCCTCGAGCAGCGTGACCTCTTCGAGGTGGGCGATCTTGTCGTCCTGCGTGACGCGGGGCCCGAACATCCCCGACGGCGGCAGAGACGCGCGCAGGCTCTCCGGGATCGAGCCGTCGAGGATGCGGCTGATGAGCTCCATGGCGACCTCCCGCGGACAAGCGTACCGCGGGGCCCCCCCATCTTCTAGGGCTGCAGGGAGTCGACACGCTCGCGCAGGCGGCGCAGCACCGAGTCGTAGGACTCGGTCTGGAGCAGCCGGGCGAACTGCGCCTTGTACCCGCCGACCATGCTCGTGCCCATCATCCGGATGTCCCACACGCGCCAGCGCTCGCCGTCGCGCACCATGGCGAAGTCGAGGGCCATGCCCTCGCCCTCGTTCTTGACCACCTTGGCCCGCACGACCGCGCGGTCGCCGTCCACCGAGTCGCCGGTGACGACGATCTTCTCGCCCTCGTAGCGATCGAGGTTCCTCAGATAGGCGCGGTTCAGCAGCTCGCTGAAGAGCGCGACGAAGGCGTGCCGCTCGCCGTCGTCGAGCGTCTGCCAGCGCGCGCCGAGGGTGCGGCGGCCCATCTCGTCCCAGTCGATGAGCTCGTCTGTCACACGGCGGACGGCCTGGCGGCGCGGCCCGACGTGCTCGTCACCCTTGAACGCGGGATCGTCCAGCACGGCGAGCACGCGGTCGATCTGCGACGCGAGCTGCTCGGCGGGGGGTCCGGCGAAGGCGGGCGCGGATGGCGCGCCGAGCAGGAGTCCGAGCGAGAAGCCGATGATGATGGCGGTGGTCGAAACGCGCGGCATGGTCGTCACCTCCACTCGCGCGAGCACTGCAAGGCCGGTGCCGCACCAGGATTTCAGTCAGTTAGGGTGCCAGAGTGGTAAAGGGTTGTCCGAGCTAGGGTTTCCAAAGCCGTCCGACTCGGAGATTTTACCGGACCCAAGTTCCCGTCAATCCGGACGTCGAGCCTCGCGGTGCCGGATTGGCGCCACCTCGTTGCGATTCTGACAATTTCGGTTGACGCCTTGTCCCGATTCGGCAATGATCGTCGCCGACGTAAATCGCGCGTGGTTCCGGTCCCTGGACCGGCTCGACCAAGTTCTCGGCGCCGCTGGCACGGCGCGCCGCTACGCGGTCACCAGTAAGCTCGCAGAGCTCGGGGGGAGCGCATGTCGCGATTCCGTCGTCCCGCCGCCGCCATTCTCGCTGTCGCCACGTTCTGGCCGACCCTCGTCTTCGGACAGGCGCCGCGCGCGGGAGTGGTCACCACGCTCGAGGGCAACGTCACCGTCACGCGCGTCGCGCTGCCACAGCCGCAGCCGCTGAGGTTCAAGGACGACGTGTTCGTGAACGACAAGGTGACGACGGGCGACAAGGCGATTGCGCGGATGCTGCTGGGCGGCAAGGCCGTGGTCACGGTGCGCGAGCGCTCGTCGCTGACGATCACCGAGGTGCCCGGCAAGTCCACGATCGACCTCGACGCCGGCAAGATCGCGCTCGCCATCGCCAAGGACAAGATGAAGCCCGGCGAGTCGATCGAGATCCGCACGCAGAACGCGGTCGCCGGCGTGCGCGGGACGGTGGTGGTGGCCGAGGTCTCGCGCGCGACGGCGCAGGTAGGCGGCGCGGCGCCCACGCTCACGAGCTCGTTCTACATCCTGCGCGGGCAGATCGACGCGATCCAGATCAACACGGCGACCGGCCAGCCCGT
>Ga0209377_1002342_pt1 | contig 12355 bp, 12 predicted proteins | sample GraSoiAngelo_141_FD_185898 | JGI IMG/M metagenome (GOLD analysis project Ga0209377, IMG submission 185898) | Grasslands soil microbial communities from the Angelo Coastal Reserve, California, USA - 14_0929_12_40cm (SPAdes) (version 2) | ecosystem: Environmental > Terrestrial > Soil > Grasslands ...
CGATGAGGTGCGCCGCGCGTCGGCTCCTCCGATCGGCATGCGCGGGCGGCTGGGACTTCCCGACAGGACCCCGCTCGCCGTCAACGCCGCGGCGCTGGTAGATCACAAAGACCAGCGCACGCTGATCCGCGCAGCCGCTTACGCGCGCCGGCTCGAGCCGTCACTCCACTGGGTCATTGCCGGCGACGGGCCGTTGCGCGCGAAGTTGACCGCCGAGATTTCGCGACTTCAGCTCGCGGATCGCGTGCATCTCGTGGGGTATGTCGACCCCGTTGACGCCTTGATCGCGGAAGCCGATGTGTTCGTGATGTCGTCGAAAGAGGAGGGATTCGGCAGCGTCATCCTGAACGCGCTGGCCCTCGGCCGGCCGGTGGTCGCGACCGAGGCGGGCGGGATTCCCGACATCCTGCCCGCCGAGGTGCTCGTGCCGGTCGGCGGCGCCGAGGCGCTAGCGCAGCGTGTGGTGGAGATGGTGCGGCGCCCCACCGCTCTTCCCTTCCCCGAGCGCTTCAGCGCGACCGTGGTGGCACGCGAAGTCTTGGAAGTCTACAAGGCACTCTCCTAGATTCAGGGCCATGATTTACGTCTGCGTTCCAGTTCACAATGAGGCCAGGACGGTCGGCCTGGTTCTCTGGAAGGTCCGCCAGGTCTTCACGGCGTTCGTGCGTGAATACCAGATCATCGCGTGCGACGATGCATCGACCGACGGCACGGCCGACGTGCTTGCTTCCTACGCCCGTGTCCTGCCGTTGACGGTCATCAAGCACCGCAAGAGAGAGGGATACGCGCGCACGCTCGAAGAGCTGTTGCGGCTCGCCCTGCAGCGGACCGACCGACCCAAACGCGACTGCGCGATCACGCTGCACGCGGACTTCGTACACGCACCCGAGACCATGGATGAGATGGTCAAGCGGATCGAGTCCGGAGCGGATCTCGTGGTCGCCGAGCAAAACCGCGCCCTTGGCACGATCCGCAGCTGGCCGGAGCGCCTCGCGCGGCAGTGGGCGCCCCGCCTGCTGCGGGTGGGAGGCGCCGTAAAGGACTCCGTCTCCGGCTTCGTTGCGCTGCGGCTGATCGTGCTGCGCCAGGCGACCCGGGGTGGCAGCGCCGAGCCGCCGTTGCTCACCACCGAAGGATGGGCGGCGAATGCGGAGCTGCTGGCACGCCTCAGCGTGTACGCCCGGCGCCTGGAGGTCGTCCCCAGCGCCGCGCGGTACGACCTGCAGCAGCGCCCGTCGCGAGCGAAGCCCTGGCAGCAACTGCTCTCGGCCTGGCGATCGCGCTCCCTCATCAGTGCCGCCCGGAAGGGCTCGGGCGTCATCGTGCTTGCTCTCCTCGCATCAGGAAACACACTCGCCCAAGACACCGTCTGCACCGGTGTCCCGGCTGGCTCGTCTACGACCGCTGCGGCGGCGACAGTCGCCGTTGTTCCGATGATCAAACGGACACCCGCCGTGCCGTTCCCCGTCGGTGAGCGGTTGACGTTCAGCGCGAAGTACGGAGTGTTCAGTGTCGGCACCGCGACAATGGAGGTGATCGGGATCGACACGGTGCACCAGGCAGAGACCGTCCACATCCGGTTCAAGATCACGGGCGGCGCGCTGTGGTACCACCTCGATCAAACCATCGAGTCCTGGGTGGGACTCTATGATTTCCGGTCGCGGCGTTTCTCAAACATCCAGGATGAGCGTGGCAAGCACCGTGAGTCGCGGTTCGAGATTTTCCCCGATTCCGGCTTCTATCGCGAAGCGGGACGTGACACGACTGCAGCGACGGTGCAGGACCCGTTGGATGATGCCTCGTTCCTGTATTGGATTCGCACGGTGCCGCTCGAGGTTGGCAAACGGTACGAATATGCGCGCTATTTCCGCCCGGACCGCAACCCCGTCATTATTGAAGTGCTCGGCCACGACAAGGTGAGTGTGGCCGGCAAGAAGTGGCGCGCGCTCGTCGTGCGCCCCAAGATTCCCCAGGGCCGAGGCATCCTGGCGGAGAAGTCGGAGACGCGCATCTGGCTCTCCGACGACAAGCAACGGCTGGTGCTCGCGATTCAGTCGAACTTCTCGTTCGGTCAGGTCACGCTGAAGCTCAAGGACTACGTAGTCCCGGGAGCAGAGGGAGGGGCAGACAAGCAATGACCGAGTACCGCGAAGCCGACTTCTCCCGCCTCAAGACCGTCCCGATTGCCAAACGCCCCAACAAAGTCGACGCTACCCTGCTCGCCAAGCCGCCCCTGCCCTCCGACCGCTCGTTCCGCGCCTTCATCGATGCGCTGCCGTCGATCCTCGCCGCAGAGGACCTGCGCTACGTCGTCGACCAGATCGTGGCCGCCGCCGGACGGCGCGGGATCCTGGCGATGCTCGGCGGCCACGTGATCAAGGTCGGGCTCGCACCCTTGCTCATCGCGTTGATGCGCCGCCGCGCGATTACCATCGTGGCGATGAACGGCAGCGCCGCGATCCACGACTTTGAGCTCGCCGCCTACGGCGGCACAAGTGAAGACGTCGCGGCCGGGTTGAGTGACGGAACGTTCGGCATGGCGGAAGAGACCGGCCGCGAGATGAACGCGGCATTGGCGCGCGGCGTCAAGACGCAGCAGGGCGCCGGTGAAGCGCTCGCCGACTACCTGAGCTCGCGGCAGGATCTCCCGGGGAAAGATGTCTCCGTGCTGCTCGCGTGCGCGGAGCTGGGTGTTCCGGTTACGGTGCATGCGGCGATCGGCGCCGAAATCATTCATCAGCATCCCAGCGCCGACGGCGCGGTACTCGGCGCGACCAGCCACCGCGATTTCAAGCGGCTCGCCGGCGCGCTCCCCGATGTCGACGGCGGCGGCGTCGTACTCAACCTCGGCAGCGCCGTCGTCATGCCCGAAGTTTTCCTCAAGGCGCTGACCGTCGCGCGGAACCTCAACGGCGGGCGTCCCAAAAACTTCACCGCGTGCGACTGCGACATGCAGCGCCACTATCGGCCCCGCGTGAATGTGGTCGAGCGACCGACGCTCGCGGGCGGGCGTGGCATTCAGCTCACCGGTCACCACGAGATTCTGTTGCCGCTGTTAGCGTGGTCGGTGCTGTCGCGCCTGGACGGGAAGTAGGGTAGTCCATGCGGCTCCGCGCCCGTGCCGTCATCGTGATGGTGCTGATCAGCGGATGCGTTACGCGAACCGTCAAGCAGGGACAGGCGATCGAGGTGGCCGGTAACGGACGACCCGGCGACGTCGAGGCGGTGGTAAGGCTCGCGATCGCACTCGACGCAACCGGCGATCGGGGTGCCGACACGTTGTACACGCCGGAGGCAATCGTCATCAGAAATGCGCGGGGGCGGCTGGCCGCGCCGCGCTTCGCCGGGATCACGAGCACGACCGGGGCGGGCCGCGTGACGATCACGGCGGCAACCGCGAATGTCGAAGGGCGCTTCGCCTGGGTGCTAGTGGATTACAACTGGCTCAACCCTACCGAACGCCGGGAGGAAGCCGGCCGGGCGACATTCATCTGTGAACGGCGAGGAGAGAACTGGAAGATTGCGCATGCGCACTCGAGCCAGCCCCTCCCGTGGGAGCCTTAGGACGCGTCCGCGCGGCCTTTGATCATGTCGCGAACGCGGTCAGCCGTGGACGGGCTGAGGATGCGTAGCGCCATATAGAAGAAGAAGCCGATGACTGCCAACGTGAGGACCGTCATCGCGATGCCAAAGAGGCTGCCAATGATCCCAAACACAAGTTTGAGAGCGAGCCAGGCCACAATGGCGAGCAGCGCGAACCCGAGAATGCTCCGGAACATGATACCCTCCGTGGTGTCCGGTGCGTCTGCAGCGTACGCCTAAATGTCGCACAAAGTTTCGTCCTGTGAAGTGTTGGTGGCCGGCGGCGGCATCATCGGCTCGGCCTGCGCCCGCGCCGCGGCGGCGCGCGGACTTCGCGTCATCATCTGCGAGCCCGGCCCCGACCCCACCGCTGCGTCGGCAGCGTCCGCCGGTATCCTGGCTCCGCAGATCGAAAGCACCGACGAGAGCCTGCGGGCTCTGGGACTGCGCGCCCGTGAGCTCTACGACACGCTCGCCGGTAGCCTCGCCGAAACGACGGGAATCGACATCGGGCTGTGGCGCGACGGCGTCGCGTCGCTCGCGTTCACGGAGCCCGAGGCGCAGCGGTTGCGCGACGCCGTCGCGCACCAGCGGCAAGCCGGGCTGAGGTGCGACTGGCTCGAAGCCGCCGATGTTGCAGAACGGTTCCCCGCGGCCGCGCCGTGCATGGGTGCGCTGTTTGCGCCGGAGGATGGCGCCGTGGACGCGCCTGCGTTGACCCGCGCGCTGCGGGACGACGCGAAACGCCTGGGCGCGCGGACCATGGCGACGCGCGTGAACCGCATCACCACGATTCTTGGTCGGGCAACCGGCGTCGAGATTCCCGCGGGCAAGATCAAAGCGGAGCACGTCGTCATCGCCGCAGGCGCGTGGTCGCCGCAGATCGACCACTTGCCCCGGCATCTTCCGGTGGAGCCGGTGCGCGGACAGATGGCGGCTGCGCCCTGGCCCATGACGATGCCTCGCACGGTACTCTACTATGACCATGCGTACGTGCTGGCCCGCGGTGGGGAGGCACTGTTCGGCAGCACGATGGAGCACGTCGGCTTTCATGGCGGCGTGACCGAGACGGGCATCGCGCAAATCGTGGCTGCCGCGCAGCGGCTGCTGCCCAGCCTGCCGGCGACTCCCACGCGCGCCTGGTCTGGACTGCGTCCCCTCACGCCGGATGGCCGCCCCATCGTCGGCCCAGACCCCGATGTGCGCGGTCTGTGGTACGCGACTGGTCACGGCCGCAATGGGGTGCTGCTCGCCGGCCTGACCGGGGACATCATCGCAAGCCTCATCACGACAGGGGCCTCCGAGATAGAGATTGCTTCGCTGGCCCCGGAGCGTTTTAGTTCATAAATGTTTCGCAGTTGTGCGTTTTGTAACACGCCGTTTGACGGTGATGGTGGCCCTTCAGGCCTGGGCGTCGGACGCCGCATCGCATTCGATGAGTGGAAAGGCCGGCTGTGGGTCGTCTGCCCGCGCTGTAGTCGCTGGAATCTCACGCCATTTGACGACCGTCTCGAGCGCATCGAGGCAGTGGCCCGCGCGGCGCAATCGGGCCGCGTCGCCGCATCCACCGACCAGGTCGCGCTGATCCGCTGGGAGCGGTACGACCTCGTGCGCGTGGGCAAACCGCTCCGCGTCGAGCTGGCGACGTGGCGCTACGGCGAGCGGCTGCGCAACCGGCAACGCGAGCGGATGAAGGTCGTCGTGCCGCTCACGGTCGCTGCCATTGGCCTCGGCATTGCGGCCAACGTGGCCGCGGGCGGCGGATTCGGCGTGATCGTGTGGAACATCCATCGGGCCGTTGACTGGGTGTACCTGCGGATCGTGGGCAGCCGCAAAGTCTCGCTGATCGAGTCTCCCATTTGCACCCACTGCGGCAGCATCATGCAGCTGCGCGCGCGCCATGTGCAGCACGCGCGCATCGTGCCTGACGCGCACGCCGATATGGGTGTGTTATTGAGCTGCCCGCGCTGCCATCAGGAGGGCGCGCAGCTCACAGGGATCGAAGCAGTCCAGGTGCTGCGGCAGGGCCTGACGTACCTGAACCTGGCGCGCGGCGGCCGCCGCCGCGCCGAGGACGCGGCGCGTGAGGTCGACAGAGTCGGTGGCCCCGACCATCTCGTCCGCGAGATTGCCCGGCGCGAGCTGCCGTTGCGGGCCCTGCGGCCGGAGCGAGGACTCGCGCTCGAAATGGCGGTTGATGAGCGCGCAGAGGTCGAAGAGCTCGAGCGGCAGTGGCGCGAGGCCGAGGAAATCGCCGAAATCGCCGACGGCACACTCGGGTCGTCGACGCTGGTCGAGGAGGAGTTGCGTCGGCTGAAAAACCGCGACGGAGATCAACCGTCTGGTTGAATTTTGGCCTACCCCGGCTCTTAAGCTCAGGCTATCTTCGAGTTCCATGGCAGCGCCTCTCATCCAGATCCTCCCTCCACCACCTCGCCAGCCGGTAGAGCCAGCCCGCAAGCCGCCCTGGCTGAAGGTGAAGGCGCCCGGTGGCCCGAACTACGTGGCCCTCAAGCACATGATGCGCGACCTCAAGCTCCACACTGTCTGCGAAGAGGCGCACTGCCCGAACATCGGCGAATGCTGGGAGCATCACGCCGCCACCTTCATGATCCTGGGCGACGTGTGCACGCGCAACTGTGCGTACTGCGCGGTCGCGCACGGCACGCCGGCGCCGCTCGATGTCGCGGAGCCACAGCGGCTCGCGGACGCAGTGGCGCAGATGGGGCTCAAGCATGTCGTGATTACGAGTGTGGATCGCGATGACCTGCCGCACGGCGGTGCCGAGGTTTTCGCGGCGTGCATCGAGGAGATCCGCCGCCTGATGCCGCAGACCTCGATTGAAGTCCTGATCCCCGACTTCAAAGGCAATCCTGAAGCGCTCCGCATCATCGTCGACGCCCGGCCCGATATCCTGAATCACAATCTCGAGACCATTGCACGGCTGTATCGCATCGCGCGGCCCGGTGGCCGGTACGCGCGCGCGTTGGAGCTGCTCAAGCGGGCGAAGGAGATGAATCCCGAGCTGCTCACCAAATCGGGACTCATGTGCGGATTGGGGGAGGAGTGGGACGAGCTGCTCGCGTCGATTCGTGACTTGCGCGCGCAGGGAGTGGACATCATCACGCTGGGACAGTACCTGCGTCCATCCGATCAACATCTGCCGATCGCCCGGTGGTACACGCCCGACGAATTTGCCGACCTGAAGCGGTACGGGATGTCGCTCGGCTTCCGTCACGTTGAATCGGGCCCACTGGTTCGCTCGAGCTACCATGCATGGGAGCAGATCGAGGCCGCCACGACATGACCGCTACCGCCAGATCCCCCAAGGACACCGCGCAGACCGAGCTGCACCTCAAGATGCTGCGGCAGATGTTGCTCATCCGTCGCTTCGAGGAGAAGGCGGCCGAAGCCTACGCACTCGGCAAGATCGGTGGCTTCTGCCATCTCTACATCGGGCAGGAAGCGGTCGCCGTGGGTGCGATCGCGGCCTTGCGGGATGACGACTACGTCATCAGCTCATATCGCGAGCACGGCCAGGCGCTGGTCAAGGGGATTTCGCCGAGCGCCGTGATGGCCGAGTTGTTCGGCAAGGCGACGGGTTGCTCGAAGGGCAAGGGCGGCTCGATGCATCTCTTCGACGCGAAGCGTGGTTTCATGGGTGGTCACGCCATCGTCGGTGGCCACATTCCCCTCGCCGCCGGCCTCGCGTTCGCCAGCAAATATCAGAGCCAGGGCAAGGTCTGCGTGTGTTTCTTCGGTGAAGCCGCGGTCAACATCGGCGCCTTCCACGAAACGCTGAACATGGCGTCGGTTTGGAAGTTGCCCGTGATCTTCCTGTGCGAAAACAACCGCTACGGCATGGGCACCGCGTTCGAGCGGGTCGCCGCGGTCACCGACATCGTCGAGCATGCGTGCAGCTATGACATGGCTGCCGAGCTGGTGGACGGCATGAACGCGCTCACGGTCTACGACGCGACGCGGCGGGCGGTGGAGCGTGCGCGCAAACAGAGCCACCCCACGCTGCTCGAGGTCCGCACCTATCGCTACATGGGTCACTCGATGTCGGACCCGCTCCACGGCGTATATCGCACCAAAGACGAGGTCGAGGAGCAGAAGGCGCGCGATCCGATCACGCACCTCGCGGGCAAGCTCAAAGAGGACGGTGTGATCGACCAGGCAGCGCTCGACGCCATGGATGCCGAGCTCCACGCCGAGGTCGAGCAGGCCGTGAAGTTCGCCGATGAGAGTCCGGACCCCGACCCGGCCGAGCTGTTCACCGACGTGCTGGTCGACTGACGATGGCCACCCTCACCTATCGGGACGCGCTCAACCAGGCGCTGCGTGAAGAGATGCAGCGCGATCCCAATGTTTTCCTGATGGGCGAAGAAGTCGGCGTCTACCAGGGCGCCTACAAGGTGAGTCGCGGGCTGCTCGAGGAATTCGGACCGCAGCGGATCGTGGATACGCCGATCGCCGAGCTGGGATTCGCCGGCATCGGGGTCGGTGCGGCGATGAGCGGACTGCGGCCCGTGATCGAATTCATGACGTGGAATTTCGCTGTCCTGGCGCTGGATCAGATCGTCAATTCAGCCGCCAAGATGCTCTACATGTCGGGCGGCCAGATTTCCATGCCGATCGTGTTTCGCGGGCCCAACGGCGCGGCTCTTCAGCTGGCGTCACAACATTCGCAGGCGTGGGAAAGCTGGCTCGCCCACATTCCCGGCCTGAAGGTCGTAGCACCCGCGACCCCCGCCGACGCGAAGGGTCTGCTCAAATCCGCAATCCGCGATAACAATCCGGTGATCGTGCTGGAAGGCGAGATGTTATACAACATCAAGGGCGAGGTTCCGGACGGCGAGCACGTCGTGCCGATCGGGAAAGCCGACACCAAGCGTCCGGGGACCGATGTGACGCTGGTCTGTCATTCCAAGACGTTGACCGTTGCCCTGAAAGCGGCAGAGCAGCTCGCCGCGCAAAACGTCTCCGCGGAAGTGCTCGATCTGCGATCACTCCGGCCCCTCGATGAGTCCGCAATTCTCGAGTCGGTAAAGAAGACGAACCGGGCCGTCGTCGTGGAAGAAGGGTGGCCGCACGCGGGGATCGGGGCGCAGATCGTCGATCTCATTCAGCGCGACGCATTCGACGATCTCGACGCGCCCGTGCAGCGCGTCACGCAGGCGGACGTCCCGATGCCGTACAACAAGCTGCTCGAGCGCGCTGCCAAGGCATCGCCGGAAAGAGTCGTGGCAGCGGCTCGTCGCGTTCTGTACTTGGACTAGCCCATGGCGACCAAAGTCCACATGGAAGCGTTGTCGCCGACGATGGAGGAAGGGCGCCTCGTGAAGTGGACCAAGCACGAGGGCGACGCCGTCAAATCGGGGGACACGCTCGCCGAGGTCGAGACCGATAAGGCTGTCATGGAGCTGGTGGCGCGTGCGGATGGCCAGCTCCTCAAGGTGGTCGTGCCCGAAGGCAGCACGGTGCCCGTCGGGAATGTGGTGGCGTGGATTGGGAAGCCTGGCGAGAAGGTGGATGGAGATGGCGCGAGTGCGCCAGCGGCGACGGCACCGGTGCCCGCCGCCAAACCGGCTCCCCGGCAACCGCCGGCTCCTGCGCCTCTGCCCGCCCCCGCCCCCCCGGCTCCGCAGCCCGTTCCGGCCGATTCGACGCGAGTAAAAGCATCGCCGCTCGCACGCCGCATCGCGAAGGATGCAGGCGTCGACCTCAAGCTCGTCCAGGGGTCGGGTCCCGGCGGGCGGGTCATAAAGCGCGACGTTGAAGGCGCGCCCGCGTCGAGCGCGCCAGCTGCTGCCCCCGCCGCCCCACGCCCCACGTACCACGCACCACGCACCGCTGAGCCTTACGAGGACGTCCCTCTCACCCAGATTCGCAAGACGATCGCCAAGCGGCTCGCCGCCTCGATTGGGCCGATTCCGCATTTCTTCCTGACGACCGAGATCGACATGGAGCGCGCCGCCGAAGCCCGCGAGGCGCTCAACACGCAGCTGGGCGAAGCAGGCGGCAAGATCTCATTCAACGACATCATCATCAAAGCCGTCGCCCTGGCCCTGGTGCAGCACCGCGCCTGCAATGCCTGGTTCCAGGAGGATCACATCCGCTACTGGAACGAGGTGCACATCGGGATGGCCGTCGCGATCGAAGACGGCCTGATCACGCCCGTGATCCGCAATGCCGACACGAAATCGCTGCGCGAGATCAGCACCGAGTCGCGCGAGCTGGCCGGGAGGGCGCGGAATCGCCGTCTCAAACCGGAGGAGTACACGGGGGCGACGTTCAGCGTCTCGAATCTCGGGATGTTCGACATCGATCAGTTCACGGCCGTGATCAACCCGCCCGAGGCCGGTATCGTCGCGATCGGCAGTGTCGCCGCAAAGGCTGTTCCCGATGGAGACCGCGTGGTGGTGCGCCGCCGCATGCGACTGACCATGAGCTGCGACCACCGCGTGATCGATGGGGCCACCGGCGCGGCGTTCTTGAGAACGCTCAAGCAGATGCTGGAGAATCCGCTGGCGATGCTTTTGTAATGCGAAACGGGGAATGCGGAATGCGGAATTGATCGGGGCGCGTCGAAGCGCATGACACTCGCCCCTACATTCCACATTCCACATTCCACATTCCGTATTTCCGAAGGGGGAACCGTTGGCAAACAGTTTTGACGTCATTGTGCTCGGGGGGGGCCCCGCGGGCTACGTCTGCGCCATCCGCTGCGCCCAGCTCGGTTTCGCGACGACGGTGATCGAGCAGGAGAAGCTGGGCGGCGTCTGCGTGAACATCGGCTGCATTCCCACCAAAGCGCTGCTGCACTCGGCCTACCTCGCCAATGTGCTCAAGGAATCGAAGGACTTCGGCGTCGAGGCCGGCAGCGTCAAGACGGATTACGGCGTCGCCATGAAGCGCTCGCGCCGCGTGGCCGATCAGAACTCCAAGGGCGTCGAGTTTCTGATGAAGAAGCACAAGATCACGGTGGTCAAAGGCACCGGCGTCCTGCAGCCCGGCAAGAAGGTGAAGGTCGGGAATGACGTCTACGAGGCAAAGAAGGCCGTCGTGATCGCGACCGGCTCGCGGGTCAAAGGGATTCCGCAGATCGGTCTCGAGATCAACAAGACGACCGTCATCTCGTCCGACGAGGCGCTCCTGATGGAGCGGATTCCCGGGACGCTCGCGATCATCGGCGCGGGCGCGGTCGGCATGGAGTTCGCCGACATTTTCGCGGCGTTCGGCGTGAAGGTGACGCTCATCGAAGCACTGCCCCGCATTCTCCCGATCGAGGATGCCGAATCGTCGGACGTCCTCTCCAAGAGCTTTCGCAAGCGGGGCATCGAGGTGATCGCCGGCGCCCAGGTCACCAAGGCGACCGTCGCCAAGGACAAGGTCACGCTCGACGTGACAGCGGGCGGTGAGAAGAAACAGGTGGTGGCAGCCGCGGTGCTGATGGCCGCCGGCCGTGCCGTGAACACTGAGAACATCGGCCTCAAGGAGTGCGGCATCCAGCTCACCGACCGTGGCTTCATCAAGATCGACCAGAACCTTCAGACCACGACGCCCGGCTACTACGCGATTGGCGATGTCGCGGGACCGCCCATGCTGGCGCACAAAGGGAGCCGCGAGGGGGTCGTTGTCGCCGAACTCCTTGCCGGCCAGAAGCCGCATCCGATCAAATACGACAATGTGCCGAGCGTGACGTACTGCCATCCCGAGGTGGCGAGCATCGGGCTGACAGAAGATCAATGCAAAGAGAAGAAGCTGGACTACGTGGCAGGGAAATTTCCTTTCTCCGCCAATGGTCGCGCGCGGGGCACCGGCGAGACCGAAGGGTTCGTCAAGATTCTGCGCGACAAGAAGTACGGGGAGATCCTCGGCGCCCACATCGTCGGGGCGCACGCGTCCGAGATGATCCATGAGCTGGCAGTGGCGCGCGAAAACGAGTACACGGTCGAAGAAGTCGATCTGGCGATCCATGCCCATCCCACCATGTCCGAAGCCATCGCGGACGCCGCGCTCGACTCGCTCGGACGGGCCGTCAACATTTGACCGAAGACACGAGGAAGGACGCGCTCGCGTTAGGACTCGGCTCGCTGGGCTCGGGAGTGGGCTTCGGAGGTGCCTGTTTGACGGTGGCCCAAATCGTCGCCTCGATTCTCCGCGGCGACCTCGCCCCGGACGCCTACAGGGCTAACGCCGCCGATCCTCTGCTCGCCGGGCTCATCGCTGCTGTGGGCGTCGGTGGTGCGTTCGGGTGGTATCGCAGTTTTGCCCTCGACAACATCTGGCAACGTGGCGTGATCGCCGTGCTCGCGGCGGTCGGGGCAATCCTCGTCGGCTTTCTCGCCGCCCCCCTGGATCGTTTCTTCGGCATCGCGGGAATGATCGTGTGGGTGGCGATCAACATCGCGTTCGGCATCTTCGGCACGCGTTGGGCGATACGCGGTAAAGGGACGGGCGAACAGGGGCAAGGGACGGGGACCGCATGAAGCCACTCGAAATCATCGAAGCGGGACTGGTTCCGTACAGCGAAGCCCTGGAGTGGCAACGCCAACTGGCCGACGACCGGATCACCGGCCAGCTGGCCCATGACATACTACTGTTACTCGAACATCCTCCGGTTGTAACCCTGGGCCGGAACTCGCACGCAGCACACCTGCTGCGCTCATCGGGCATCGATGTCGTCGAAGTCGAGCGTGGGGGCGACGTGACGTACCACGGTCCGGGCCAACTCGTCGGCTATCCCATCCTCGACCTCAGCGGCTAC
>Ga0209377_1002347_pt1 | contig 12345 bp, 18 predicted proteins | sample GraSoiAngelo_141_FD_185898 | JGI IMG/M metagenome (GOLD analysis project Ga0209377, IMG submission 185898) | Grasslands soil microbial communities from the Angelo Coastal Reserve, California, USA - 14_0929_12_40cm (SPAdes) (version 2) | ecosystem: Environmental > Terrestrial > Soil > Grasslands ...
CTGAGCGACCTGGCGGGACGATGTGGCGCTGGAACCTAGCTCGGGCGTTGGTCCGCGGCACCCTCAGATTCTGCCGCTTGTTTGCCATTGGGTTGCCGCGAGACGACGGGCGATGCGCAGCCAGCGCCGCTGCGCGTGACTCATCGCGGATCTGCGCACCACCGGGAAATGTGTCCCGGGGTGTTCAGCGTCCCACAGACGGACCCCGCGTCGGTCCCAGCCGTGTCGCGCGGGCGTCTGGAACGCGACCGTGTAGGACCACGTGCCCGACTCGTCCCAGGCCTCGGCGTCGCCCCAAAAGTGATCGGCCGACGATGCGGGGGGTCCGTGCACTGTGATTACGTCGGCGGGCCAGAGTCCGCGCCGGACGAACTCGATGGCCCAGCTCACCCACGAGTCACGATCTTGGTGCCGCTCGAGCTCAGCCACGAGTTGCCGACTCCTGGGTCCTGGGTGGTTCATCGAACTGCGCCGTTTTTTCAGGTCCGAAGGCGAACCGACCTCAAAAGTCGCGCCCCGTAGCCTTACTTCTCGAACACCAGGTGGCTGTCGCTCTTGGTCACACCGGCAATGCCTTGAACCCGGTTGAGGACGAAATCTTGCAGGGTCCGTCCGTCCGCAGCTTCGACGAGCGCGATGATGTCTGGCAGGCCCCAACAAATGTCGGCCGACTTGACGCCGTCGAGACGCCGCAACTGTTCCACCACACCGGCGTTTTTCCCTGGCGCCACGTGTACAAAGACATACGCTTTCATGGCTGCGCCCACGCCGTAGCAGCCGGAGCGGTCGGTACGGCCGCGCGGCTCAGCTCCAGCCATTCGGCGACGAGCGCGCGGAAGCTCTGCTCGTCATGGTCCCACAGCCGGGCGACCTCGTTCACCACCTGCACCGGGACGCCGATGAGGGCACCGACGAGGTGCTTCTTCCGGCGCGCCTTCTCCATCTCGCGCGCCAACGCATCGGGCTCGCCCGAGATCGCGAGCGCGAGGAAGCAGTCGCTCCAACTGTGCCCGGTTGCTTTGAGGCCGCGCGTCACGCGCTCGGGTCCCAGCGCCTCGAAGGCAGTCGTCAAAAGGACTTTCTCCTCAGGATTCATCGTACCCTCCTCGCGCGCCTTCTCGACTCACCTTGCGGCGACCTTCTTGCGGGGGTCGTCCGCTTTGTTGACGTAGATCAGTCGCCAAGGCCCGATACCGTGCAGTTGAAGGACCGTCTCGCCCTTGGCCTTCGCGTAGTGGTGCATCCCCGCCGGGATCAGCCCGAACGCGCCAGCGGGCAGCGTCTTCATTTGCGACTCGTCGAACTTCTCGCCCATGCCGACCATCAGTGCGCCGCTGATGACGGTCACGTGCTCCGTCGCTGGGTGGAAGTGCGGAGCGATCTGATAGCCGTCCGGCATGAGAAGCCGCATCGTAAAGGCGGCAGACTTAGTCGGATCGCCTTCCAACACCGCCAGCTTCGCGCCGACAGGTAGCACGGCGGGCGCCGGTCCCCACGTCATCTGATCCGGCAGGACGACAATCACTGTGCGCTGCGTCTGCGGCGCCCCACCCTTCTTGGCCTGTGCGGAGGCAGCGGTCAGGGGTACCACCAGTGCGAGCGTTAGCAGGGCGTACCTCATCATGGGGTCCTCCCTCGAAATGGGATGTGCTGGGGCGTGCTCACTGGGCGCTGGGCCGCGTTCCCAGATGCCGAGCTGTGCGACGCACAACTGTCGCCACGCCGCACCGTCTCACGGAACGCCGGTCGGACTGCCGTAGTCTGTGAACACAAGACGTTCGAACAAGTACCCTCTAAACGACGGCCGCACCGACTACGCTGGCCACGGGCACAACCCTCGTCTGGTCGTCCACCACGAGACGGAGGTCACCATTCGAGGAGACAAACGCGTTGAGGATGTCGTAGCTGCCCGAAGCGAAAACTTCCAGGCCCTCCAACCTGACGTTAGTCGGCAACGGACGATCATCTCCGCCATTGAGGATTTCCCTCACGCGAATCGGACCCAGGTTGCAAAACAGGACCTGACCTTGTTCACCTCCTGCAAGCGCGAGCACTCTGACCTTCGGCAGATCAGCCCTGATCTCTTGGCCGTGGTGTATGCTCGCCTGTTCCATCTTCTCCACGAGTCGAAAGGACTGCAACTGCGATGTCAGGTGGGCTTCCATAGGTTCCTCCCGCGATGTCTCAAGCCTGCTCCCCCACGGTACTCAGACTGCGATTTACAGCCGCGCGGTTCAGCTCCAGCCACGCAGCGGCCAGCGCCCGGAACGCTCCCGCGTCATAGTCCCAGGCTCGAACGACCTCGTTCACCACCTGCACTCGAACGCCCAGCGCTTGTGATGCATGCGACCGGGAGTCGGTCCTAGAGGAGCTTCCGGCAATCTCGGATCGGGGTGGCGTCGGGGAAGGCGTCAGAGCGAAGCAAAGCGACCGGCGGCTACGTGACTCTCGGGCTGCAGTTGGTAGGATGACGCACGGGACGGCAAACCGCAAGGGACGCTGCCGACGCGTTCCCGCCAGAGATCGCCGCCTCGGGCGGGAGGCGGATCACAGTAGGACTTTTTCGGGGCATCGAGGCTTCGGATTTGAAGCACTCGCGCATCGTTGATGGACACGTCCGCTCGGACGTGTCCACCGGAGGTTCTGGCTGGGGCGACTTGACCGCCATGTTCGGGCAGGAATAGCTTTCCTTCGCCTATGCCTATCTACGAGTACCGCTGCACCAGGTGCCGGAAGCGCTTCAGCCTCGAGCAATCGATCAGCGAGCACGGCAAGCGGCGCCCCGCCTGCCCGAAATGCAAGTCGCGGGCGGTGGAGCCGATGTTCTCGGCGTTTTTCGCCAAGACGGGTCGCAAGAGCTAGCGGGGCGAGGTTCGAGCGCCTGCGGGAGGCCCCCCGGGCGACGCCGTCCCGACACGCGGCTTTGATCTGGGGGCGGTTGTGCGGTGTGGGGAGCATGAAGACGCTGAGGCTGCAACGAGACCCTGATGGGTTTTTCCTCTGGCATCCTGATTACGCGCCGTGGATCGTCGGGCGTCGCTCGCTTGGAGCGAACCCAAACGATCGAGCCTTCTTCGATCCGAACGCAGGCGATATCGTGTGGTCTAGTCGCGACGGGATGAAGGACTACGAGATGGACGAGGTCGCGGCTCGCCACCTTGTTGGTGAGCTCGTGGAGATGCCCCAGTGTGAGAGCGAGCGGGAAGTTGAGGACTGGTTCCTCGAGCGCGGGTTCAAGGTCGAATGGATCTGAGCGGCATAGCCCGGCAACTGTCGCAGCGACCCTCCAGTTCTTGTTCCACTTTTTCCCTATCATCCACCGGTAGACGCGTGGTCCGTATGTAACCAAGATCAGAGCTCCGACTCCTCCCCAAACTTTGGCCGGAGGGACTGGTCGCTCTTCGACGCGAAGGTCGGGCCGCGCGAACGGTACTTCCCGTCGCCCAACTGGAACCGGGGCTGGGCCACCGCTAGGGACGGGCCTATGAGCCGCGCAGCAGATCCAGAGCGCCTACGACTGTCCCTTCGCTTGGCGCCGGATTTCGTTCCTGACCGACTCTGGCAGGGATTCCGCGTCCCGACCCTCCGGTACGTAGACGTACACACCCTCCGGGTGGGCCCCCGCAAGTCGCTCCCCTCGCTCGCGCGTCACCATCCCGGCTGGCTAGTCTATCAGCAAGCGGCGTTGGATCACACCGTCCACAGGAGCACGTTCGGCGCGTACCGGCGAAACAGCCGGGGCGCGGTCGCGGCCTGCTTGGTCACAACGATGACCGCGTCGTCCGCTTCCTTCACTCCCACGAGGGCGAGTCGTACCTGGCCGTCCGCCTGCGCCTGGAAGGTGAAGCTGTCATGCGACGGACGGTCCGCATACGGTTTCGCCCACGCGGGCGGCTTGGCGCCCGAGAACGCGATGACCTGCAAGGGCTGGGCAAGTGTGACGTCAGGAGGACCTGCCGCTCGTACCAGGTGCTCGTGCCCGAGCTCGGATCCTTCGTGGGCCGGTGGCCGCCCTTCGGGTACGTCGTGTGCCTGCCCGCCGGACCGCAGGCGACAATCACCCCGTCGGCGGTGCTGCTCACCGACGCGACCTGGTACGGCGTGCCGTGCCAGACTCCCACCACGTCAATGTCTCTCGGCATCCGAGAAAGGTAGCAGCGCAGCCGAGGGCGAGTCAGCTATGGAGGTCTAGTATGCTACCAAACCAAGCCGCCCGCGTGGGTGGCAGTGCCTTCACGAAGGCGAGCGCATAACCGAAGATGGCGTCGGTTAGCTCATCCACCGGCCATTCCCATTGCTTGGTCTGCTCTTCCCGTGCCCACTTCACGCGATCCGCGCTGAGGTGAGCGAGTCTGCGGTGTAACCGGTCTGTCAGATCGGTTGTGAAGACTGCTGGCTGCGCGGGACGGTGAGTTGCGGCCCATTCTGTAACCGGGTCGAAGTAGTGGCACGCGTACCTATTCTTCGGATACCTTTGGTCCGGCTGATCTCTACTGAAGAACTCGTACAGGCATCTCACGTGGATTAAGAACGCCTCTAGACTAAACGTTCCTGCGAACGCCACTTGGTGCAGATGCCGAGCCGCTAGCATTGCCCGCAGTTCGTAGACCACGTGGGGGGCAAGTTCTTCGAGCTCTGTGGGGCTAGCCATTCACCTTCTTGTCCAGGCAGCGGACATCGTTCTGGAAACCCTAAGATAGGCAGCGGCAGGACGTTCGTCGCCAGGCGGAGGGCTATGGTAACGGCCGGTCTACGTGGGAGCCTGCGCGCGCTTCGCGAGCGGCAGGCGGTTACTATCCTTACTGGGTGGCGGCTCGGGCAGCGCGGTGGCCAGGGGCGACAAGCATGGAAAACGGACCGGACGTAAGGCTTTGAGACCTAGCCGGGGGGACCTATGAAAGCCCGCGTCACGTCGGAGTCACAGTCTTTTAGACTCGTCGAGAGGATGGCAGAGGCGAGGATATCCCACGGCCAAGAACTCAGGGCCGACCTGCCGAACGTCAGGGTGCTCGCGCTTGCGGGAGTCGCAGAAGTTCCGGCCCTCTTTTGCAACATGGGCCCGATTCGGGTCAGGGCGATTCTGAATCGGTGCGATGATCGTCCTTTGCCGGCCGCCGTCACCTTGGAGGGCCTTGACGTCCCTACTTCAGGAACCTATGACATTCTCAACGCCCTGGTCTGCTCGAATGGTGACCTCCGTCTCGTGGTGGACGGCGCGACGAGCGTTGTGCGGGCGGCCGAAGGCGTCGGCGCGCCCCTCGTTTAGAGGGTACTCCGACTTGTCGGTCCAAGCCAACGACCTGATCACGCCGTCCGTGTGACCGCTCGGTAGACTTGGGCCCAAGTCTGATGGCCAGGGCGCCCCGGGTAAGCGACGCAGTTTCAGCGCGTTAGGCCGAACCCGCCGATCACCCCCGTGCCTCGTCCACGGCCGCGACGTCGCGCCTGCGCCGGCGCCGGAGCTCGGCGTGCTGGACCCGAATCGCTGCCATCACGCGGTCGATCACCGCCTGAGCCGTCTCCCGCGTACGCGGCATCGCGAGCAAGTCCGTATAGTCCACGGGCGGGCCAAAGGACACGTTGATGCGCTTGAAGATCCGCGGGAGGTAGCGGCCGATGGGAAGCACCGCTCGCATCCCGTCGATCGCGACGGGAATCACCCGCGGCCGAGTCGCCAGAATCAGCAGCCCTGTCCCCGGTCGCCCCGGCCCAACGGCGCCGTCCCGCGACCGGGTGCCCTCGGGAAAGAGCGTCATCACGCCGCGGGGGAGCACTTGAATCATGCGGTGGAGGGCGTGCAGGTCGCGGCGCCCTTCACGGACCCAAATGCATTTCCAGTTGTCGGCCAGCCAGGCCAGCAGCGGGTTCTTATAGAAGTTCTCCGCCGCGGCCGGATTCCAGGGAATCAACTGCGGCTTGAGCCACGACTGGGGATAGAACGCCCCTAGGCCCACCAAAAAGCTATCGAGCATCGATTGGTGATTCGAGAGGAGGAGCGTGTTCCGCTCCTCGCCGACGTTCCGGCGGCCGATGACCACGGTTCTGTTGAACACGAAGAAGACGAGCCAGAGCAGGGTCACGGTGACATTCGTCACCACATAGGACGTGACCGGCCAGAGGAGGTGGAACAGCTTCCCCCGGCGTGGCGCGTGCCGCCCCGATTTCGGTTCAGGGGTCCGGGAGTCTCTACCGGACTGCGACGGTTGCTTCTCCAATGAGGCGTTGGTAGGCATTCCCATGATTGCGTAATACCCGGCAATCAGGCGATTCTCTGATGCTCGGCAGAAGGCCGATTCCAGACCCGCTTCCTCGGGGTCCACATGGGCTATCTCCTCGAGCGTCGTCTCGTACTGATCGCGAGGTGCAGGAAAAGGCAAATCGGGCGATGCAACACGCAAAGCAGGTCAGTAAGAACTGTATCGCAACCTTCAGGGGCGAATTCTTCGGCGACGAAGATCTTTACGTTATGAATCGTCCGTCCGCGGCCTAACGCACACCTGCAGCTGGCGGCGCCCGGTATTGCGGCTTAGCCTATGATAGGGTGCGTGACGCTGACGCTAAACTCGCTCCTGAGGTTGCCGCTGCCGTTGCTGGTCCTCGTGCTGCCGCCGCATGGCCGGGTCCCCCTCCACCTGGCGCTGCCACCACGCCGTGACGATCCCGCACTTCAGCGCCGGATGAGGTAGAGCGATGAAACAGTCGGCCGTGCCGACGTGTGTCAGCAGGCCTTCCATACTATGTGTGCGCTCCGTAAGCATGTAGCCCCCGGACTAGAAAGAGGGCGACCAACCAGGCCGCCCTCCTCCCCCGTAGGTTAGGCCTTCAACGCCTTCTGTGGCGTGACTTCCACCGTGATCAGATGGGGCTTGGCCGTCTCCGCCTTTGGCAGCGTGATCGTCAGCACGCCGAGGTCGTAGGTCGCCTTGATCTTGTTGGGATCGATCGAGGCCGACAACCTGAACGTCCGCTCGAAGGCGCCATAGGTCCGCTCATAGCGATGGACCTTCTCGGCCTTCTCTTCCGCCACCTGCTCCTTCGTGCCCTTGATCGTCAGCAGGTTGCTCTCCACCGTGATCTTCACGTCCTCGGGCTTCACCCCAGGGACCTCCGCCACCAGGCGGATGACATCGGGCTCCTCGAAGATGTCCACCAGCGGCAGCCAGGCGGTGGTCGCAGCCTCGGGTACCGGCCATTCAGACGCGCGGAAGGGCTCGTTGAAGGTCCGGCCAATCCGGTGCTCCAGGTGATGCAGCAGATCCAGCATCGGGTCCCTCTGTGTAACACTGAACATATGGCGCCTCCTTAGGTTCTGCGTGAGCCGAGTTCAGTTAACTATTGGTAGTCCTATGGGCTCAAACATGGTTCCATGTACTTGACTTGTCAAGTACAATGGCATCCCAGGGCTTATGGAATCGTACACTTGACAAAAATAGTTAAGCAAGCTACGGTCCGAGCAGCAAGAGAATCACCCGTAGTTCGCAGGTTCATGTTGGTTGCTAAGGAGTCGATATGTACGCACGCAATGTCACGCTGCAGCTCAAGGCCAATACAGCCCCGGAGTTCACGCGGACGCTGGAAACGGACGTCCTGCCCGTGCTGCGCAAGCAGAACGGCTTCAAGGACGAGATCACGTTCCTCGCCGCCGACGGCGCCGAAGCGGTCGCGATCAGTTTGTGGGATCGGAAAGAGAACGCGGACAACTATAGCCGCGACACCTATCCCGAAGTCCTGAAGAGTCTCGCGAAGGTGGTTGAAGGAACGCCCAAGGTTGAGAACTACGAGGTTGCGAACTCAACTTTCCACAAGATCGCCGCGCGCAACTAGGGCCCGGGCTCAGCAAGAGCCAGCGGTCTGTTCAAGGGAGCGGGGGGCGGCCGAGTCCGCCCTCCTTTTCCCCTGGGCATGACGCCGGATGGTTACGGAGCACACCACTGAGCACACAGAGATCATGGACCGCATCGTCACACATATCGCCACGCGAGAATGTCTCCTCACCCAGCCCCATCCGGCTGGGGAATGCGGAGTCGTCGCGGCTCGGCGGCGCTGCCAGGAGGAGGGCGACTCGGCTATGCGTCGGCAGCGGGACGAGGAGCGGCAGCCATGATCAGGTTGAGCCACCCAGACGCGGTCTAAGGAGCGAGTTCCGCTGGGCGCCGCCGCGGCGGGGCTGGCTCGAGCCCTCCTAACCCCGGCACCCGCGACCCGCCTGGCCGAGCGCGCGCCCGTCGGGTATATCACCCCCCGAGTATCCGTCCTCTCAGAGGTGCACGATGGTTACTAACGACGCTCCTCACTGGTTTCCCGACCACCGAGAGGGCGAACGCCGTCTCCGGCCCTCGCGGCGCAGCGGCCTGGACCGCCGCTATCAGGGCACGACCGCGGCGGTGGAGCGCCGCAGGGCGGGCGAGCGTCGCGTGCTGGCCGATCGGCGCAGCTCGACGGAGCGGCGGCAAGACGTGACGGCCGAGTGACCTGGCGAGCGGCACGTGAGCCTTCCCCACCAAGACCTGGCCCGTGTCATCGGCAAGGCGCAGGACCAAACGAAGTCGCTGACCAACCACTCGATGCTCCTTGCACGCCTGATAAGCGAAACCAGTCATGCGGGAGCATTAGTCCATTGGAGCGAACCGACCCCCTGAACGCTGCTCAGGGGGTCGCCCTCTGGTGAGTTGTTGTGAGTCCTCAGGAGTACCGGTGTCGCTGGTATGCTGAGGATACCGACGTTCCACACCGGGCCTTCACTTGGCGGCGGCCCGTCGGGAGGTTCGGAAAGCCCCAGCAAATACTCTTTTCGCGGGCCGAGCGAACGTGTGGGCGCGTCCATAAAGCGCTCCGTTCAGAGTGTGCCGTATCCGCCCTCGGGCGACGTCCACGCGGGTTGCGATTGGCGGAAGAAGTCCAGCAGCTGTCGCTCAGTGAGCTCAGCGAGGGATGCGTCGGTACTCTTGGATCCCAGAGGCGAATAGCGAATAAAGCGGCGCTTGCGCTCGGGGCCGGTCCCGAGCTCGAACAGCAACCCAAACTCATCCTTCCCATAAACGGTGATGCGGCCCGTGGGATAAACCTTCCAGATCTCGCTGTCTACTGCGATGGTGCGTCGTGTCATCAGGCCGAGCGCCTACGGGGGCGTGAATATAACCCGGAAAGTCTTTCGGAGGCTGAGAACCTGCAACCCCAGCTGGTCATTCGCGCGCCCGTGACTGCGAGCTTCACCGCAATTGCGCGGGTCAGGCACCACAGACGGGAGATTGCGCGCTGCCGCTCGAACTCCGCAGGCGCTCGGACCTCGCCCCGCTAGCTCTTGCGACCTGTCTTGGCGAAGAACGTCGAGAACATCGGCTCCACCGCCCGCGACTTGCATTTCGGGCAGGCGGGGCGCCGCTTGCCGTGCTCGCTGATCGATTGCTCGTAGCTGAAGCGCTTCCGGCACTTGGTGCAGCGGTAATCGTAGATAGGCATAAGCGAAGGGAAGTTATTCCCGCCCGAAACGGCGGTCAAGAACGAGGCGTGTATCTTCCTAACGGACTGCGCATAGGGGGCGACGGTCAAACCATTCGCGAACGCAAGTCTGCCGCAATACGGGGCGCCGCCAGCTGCAGGTGTGCGTTAGGCCGCGGACGGACGATTCATAACGTAAAGATCTTCGTCGCCGAAGAATTCGCCCCTGAAGGTTGCGATACAGTTCTTACTGACCTGCTTTGCGTGTTGCATCGCCCGATTTGCCTTTTCCTGCACCTCGCGATCGGTTAAAAAGGAATCTGGGGTGACGAGGCATAGGCCGATGGAGACGGCAATACGCTCGTGGATTCCGTGGATTCCTTGGAATTCGAGAGAACCGAGCCTCTCTTGGAGGGTTTGCAGAAAGTCCCCAGCAACTTTTAGATCCATGTTAGGGAGGAGGAGGAGGTACTCATCGCCGCCGAAGCGATAGGCCCAGCCATGGGAGTAAACGTGAGCCTCGATTGTCCGCATGATCTTTGGCAAGAGATCCCTGTCGACAACGGATTCCGTGTACCTGGTGTTGAGGGCCTTGAAGTCGTCGATGTCAGTGAAGGCCACAGCGACACTTATGTCACGAAGCCAGCTCTCAATCCGACAACGACGTAGCGCTGGCAGAAAGCTCGCGGGGGACAGGAGTATCCGGAACTTGTCGTCATAGTCAGAGCCACGTAGGTCAGGCGCGGCGGGCATAACCTGATACGTATCCCGAGGTGTCAAGAAATCGGTTAACCGGGGCAGGCGAATTGGTCGAGTGTTTTGGAACCACTCCTCCGACATTAAACGCCTGACGGGCTCTGACTGCGCATCCAGTGCGTCGCGGATCTCTGAGCTAGTAGTCTTCAAACGGATCTCTTCGTGTTTTTCCGCCAAATGCTGGCGCTGGTAGAGCAGGATCCGCTTAAGCAACGGCGCGTGCCTATCGTCGATGCCGATGGATTGGTCGAGCTGTCTGCCGAACTCGCTTTCCAGCTCGTTCATGTCAGCATAGAGGGTGCTCAGGGCAGCTGGGATTATACCGCCAGTGGCTTTCTGCACCGGCTCGAGCAACCACTCCTGAAACCAGTTGCGAAGGTCGGACGCGTAATGATAGAGGCGAGCTCGATCCTGGGGATCGAAGGATGGCACTTAGCTGAACTCCTCAGCGCGGTTTCTCGAGCGGAGGCAAGGTAACGGAAGGCAGCCGGCGCCCTAACTATATACCAAACCTAAACGCGCCTCGGCAGCCTGATCCCCCTCGTAGCGGCGGCGTGAGCAGGATCCGGCGACCGTGGCGTTCGACCACGGGCGTCCGAGACGACGCTCGAGGAGATAGCCCGTGCTGGCCCCGAGGAAGCGGGTCTGGAATCAGCCTTCTGCCGGGCATCAGAGAATCGCCCGATCGCCGGGTATCACGGGATCATGGGAATGCCTACCAACGCCTCATTGGAGAAGCAACCGTCGCAGTCCGGTAGAGACCCCCGGACCCCTGAACCGAAACCGGGGCCGCCGAGGGGGGTCTATGAGGCTAGTTTCAGCGCCGCGATGCCGGAGTCCAGCCAACGTTTTCGCTTGGTGATCGCCCGCGCCTCCGACTCAACACCGGGTGATGTGAGCGGCATCGTAACGCGATTGCACACCGACACCGAGTTGTTCTGGTTGCTGCGCATCGCCCGACCTGTAGCGGCGGCGCCGAAGGTGTGTCGTCGGTCGGTTGCCACTTGTCTGGCCCTTCTCATGCTGGATGACCACCTGAGGGTCCTCAGGGTCCTACCCATGGCCTCGGTTCCCCATACACCGGGTACGGGCGTCCTGCGCAGCGACGGGGTCATCCAGACGTACCTGGGTGGCGTACTCCGTCCCCGTGCGCTCGCCGACACCAAGCGAATCGCTGAGTTGCTGATCAATGGCCACTCGTCGTACTTGGACACGCTTTGCCGGGCGCTGAGCGGCGATGAGACGCCCGAAGGCTTCGAGGCCGTGCCTGCCGACCATGAGCTTTATGACCCGGAGGCGGAGCAGTACTTCGCGCCCCCGCTAACCGCCTGGTATCGTGCGGGTGTGCTCGTGCATCCTTTCGTCCCGAGCACCGGGACGACTTGAGATCCCAGCGCTTTCGTTGCGATCAAACCACTTAAAGCCCCAAGTTGTGTCGACAGTGTGACAACAACCGACGGACCGGGTGCCGCGATGGTTTCCAGGGAGCAGGTCAAGGCGGCGCTCGGGAGCTAGAGCTCGAGATCGCGGCATAGAGAATTGGGGACGCAAGTGTCACGCGGTTTGTTGGGGGGGAGTCCAGACGAGATCCCCCCCCGTGAAATTGGCAATACGCTCGTGAGTCCGATGCGGAATCAGGAGAGCCAGGGCCCGGTCGAGGCGCAGCGTGTAGCCTGGGGGCGGTTGTCCGGTGCGGGGAGCATGAAGACGCTGAGTTTGCAACGAGACCCCGATGGGTTTTTCCTCTGGCATCCTGATTACGCGCCGTGGATCGTCGGGCGTCACTCGCTTGGAGCTAACCCAAACGATCGCGCCTTCTTCGATCCGAACACAGGCGAGATCGTGTGGTCTAGTCGCGACGGGATGAAGGACTATGAGATGGAGGAGCTCGCGGCTCGCCACCTTGTTGGTGAGCTCGTTGAGATGCCCCAGTTTGAGAGCGAGCGGGAGGTTGAGGACTGGTTCCTCGAGCGCGGGTTCCAGGTCGAATGGATCTGAGCGGCATAGTTGAGCCGCGCAGCAGATCCAGAGCGCCTACGAAAGTCCCTTCAACTGGCGCCGGATTTCGTTCTTGATGGACTCTGGCAGGGATTCTGCGTCCCGACCCTCGGGTACGTAGACCGACACACCCTCCGGGTTCAGCACGTGGCG
>Ga0209377_1002349_pt1 | contig 12340 bp, 9 predicted proteins | sample GraSoiAngelo_141_FD_185898 | JGI IMG/M metagenome (GOLD analysis project Ga0209377, IMG submission 185898) | Grasslands soil microbial communities from the Angelo Coastal Reserve, California, USA - 14_0929_12_40cm (SPAdes) (version 2) | ecosystem: Environmental > Terrestrial > Soil > Grasslands ...
ATTTCGGATCGCCTAACGTGGCCAAGCCGATGCATGTCGGTCATATCCGCAGCACCGTGGTCGGCGACGCGCTGGCGCGCATCGCGGCGTTTCTTGGGCACGAAGTCGTCCGCGACAATCACATTGGCGACTGGGGGACACAGTTTGGGATGGTCATTTACGGGTGGAAAAATCTGCTGGATCAGCAAGCGCTTCAGCGCAATCCGCTGGCCGAGATCGTGCGCGTTTACAAGGAGACAAACGAAAGAGCGAACAGCAATCCGCAAGTCCGCGAAGCCTGTCGCCAGGAGTTGGTGAAGTTGCAAGCCGGCGACAAGGAAAACACCGACATCTGGAACGAGTGCGTCGCGTTTTCGATGCAGGATTTCGAGCACGTTTACAAATTGCTCGACGTCCATTACGACCTCCAATGCGGCGAAAGTTTTTACCACGCTCGGCTGCCCGGCGTGGTCGAACGCCTGCTCAAATCCGGTATAGCTGAGATCAGCGAAGGCGCGGTAGTCGTTTTCTTCCGCGATAATCCTGAGCTGGCCGATAAACCGCTCATCATTCGCAAGCGGGATGGCGGATTTAATTACGCAACGACGGACCTCGCCACAGTCGATTATCGCGTCAACGATTTGAAAGCCGATGCGATTTGGTACGTGGTCGGCGCGCCGCAGATTTTGCATTTCAAACAAATTTTCGAGATCGCGCGGCGCGAAGGTTACGCGGCTGATCTGCGTCATATCACCTTTGGCAGCATCCTCGGCGAGGATCGCAAACTGATGAAGACGCGCTCCGGCGAAAATGTGCCGTTGCGCGACCTTCTCGATGAAGCGTGCAAGCGCGCACGAAAAATCATCGAAGAAAAAAATCCGCACCTGAGCGAGGACGACAAGATCGATATCGCGGAAAAGATCGGGATTGGCGCCGTCAAATATGCTGATCTGTCGCAGTACCGGATGACTGATTACGTTTTTTCATGGGAGAAAATGCTCTCTCTGCACGGGAACACAGCGCCCTATTTACAGAACGCCTACGTGCGCGTTCGCTCGATTTTCCGTAAGGCGGGCGAATCCGCTGTAGCCACGCCCCTGTGGGGCGTTAAGGAGGAGACGGGCCACAGGCCCGTGGCTACAGAACTCACGCTAAACGATTCGGCCGAAATCAATCTCGCCAAACGCCTGTGTCAGTTCGCGGAGATCGTTCCGCAGGTGTTGAACGACTTTCGCCCAAATATTCTGGCAAATTATCTGTTCGAGCTGGCCAACAGCTTTCACACATTTTATGAAGCCTGCCCGGTCTTGAAATCAGATGAACCAGCCCGCAGTTCCCGCCTCGCCTTGTGCGTTCTTACTGGTCGGGTTCTTTATCGCGGCTTGGATTTGTTAGGCATCAAAGTGCCGGAGAAAATGTAACTGCAAAATGACGAAGCACGAATGTCGAATGATGAAGCTCAAATGGGAAGGTGTCGCGGTAAGCGGCCAAGTGTTCGGATTTCGTCATTCGGATTTGTTTCGGCATTCGTCATTCGGATTTCGTCATTTGAGATGAAGTCTCCACTCCACACGGCATGAGATGACCAAAGAGCAGCGCCCTCGCATTCCCGGTTGCACCTACCGATTGCAGTTCAATCGCTGGTTCACTTTTCTCCAGGCGCGCGAAATCATGCCGTATCTACACGCGCTCGGCGTGACCGATGTTTATGCGTCGCCCTATTCCCAGGCGAGCGCGGAGAGTTTGCACGGCTACGACATTACCGACCACAATAAACTAAACGCGGCAATCGGTTCGCGCGCCGATTATGACTCCTGGATCGAAGAATTGCATGCGCACTCGATGGGGCAGGTGCTCGACTTTGTCCCGAACCACGTCGGAATCGCCGAGTCGCTGAATGCGTGGTGGATGGATGTGCTCGAAAACGGGCCCAGCTCCAGATACGCCCCCTATTTCGACATCGACTGGCATCCGCTGAAGTTTGATCTGCGCGACAAGGTTCTTCTGCCAATTCTGAGCGACCAATATGGGCGCGTTCTTGAGCGCGGCGAGCTGCAGCTGCGTTTTGAGGAGGGAACATTTTATTTGCTTTACGGCGAGCGGAGACTGCCGATCGCGCCGGGAACTTACCGTTACGTTTTGCAAATCGCGTTGGAAAACCTCGCCGAGCACAAGGAGGAAGACTTTTACGCGGAATTACAAAGTATCCTGACCGCTCTCGAATATTTGCCGAAACGCACCGAAACCGATCCGAAGCGGATCGCAGAACGCATTCGCGAGAAGGAAGTCATCAAGCGACGTCTGGAGCGGCGTTGCGCGGAAGCGCCACAAGTCCAGCGAGCAATCGAAAAAGCGCTAGCGCAGATCAACGGAAAGCCGGGCGACCCCCGCAGCTTCGACGCACTGGATGAGTTGCTTAACGCGCAATCTTATCGGCTAGCGTTCTGGCGTGTCGCCGCCGAAGAAATCAATTATCGCCGCTTTTTCGACGTGAATGATTTAGCGGCGATTCGCGTCGAGTTGCCAAAAGTTTTCGACGCCGTTCACCGGCTGGCTCTCGATTTGGTAAGCGCTGGCGCGGTGACAGGCCTTCGCATCGATCATCCGGATGGTCTGTACTTGCCCCGGGAGTATTTCGAAAAACTCCAGCAGCGCTGCGCAAAAGCGCTCGGGATCGGATTACCGCAGGATGGACGCGCCATTTATATGCTGGCGGAAAAAATTCTCACCGCCTCTGAAGCGTTGCGGAAGGACTGGCTCATGCATGGAACGACTGGCTACGATTTTGCGAATCAAGTGACGCAATTGCTGGTCGATTCCTCGGCCGAAACGGCGATTACAAAAACCTTCCATCGTTTCATCGGCCACTCGATGCCTTTTGGGCATCTGTTGTATGCAAAGAAACTGCAGGTGATGAAACTCGCCTTGGCCAACGATGTCGATGTTCTGAGCAACATGCTCGATCGTTTGTCCGAGCAGAACCGCTGGTATCGCGATTTCACGCTCGAGTCGCTCTCGCGCGCGGTGCGCGAAACCATCGCCTGCTTTCCCGTTTATCGAACTTATCTCACGCCCGGCCAGCCCGTGAGCGAAGAAGATCGACAAATCGTCGAGCGCGCAATCACCGCGGCCAAGCGCCGCAACCCAGCGATGGAAGAATCGATTTTCAATTTTCTGCGTGACGTGTTGCTTTTCCGTTTTCCGCCAAATCTCGATGATGCTGGGCGCACCGCGCACACGCATTTCGTTTTGAAGTTTCAACAAACCACAGGACCGGTCATGGCCAAGGGCCTGGAGGATACGGTGTTTTACATTTACAACCGGCTAGCGGCCTTAAATGAAGTGGGCGGTGAGCCACAACAATTTGGATTAACCGCTGAGGCGTTTCACGAGCGCAATATTGATCGACAACGCAATTGGCCAGCGACGTTGCTCGCCACTTCGACGCACGACACAAAACGCAGCGAAGATGTGCGTGCGCGAATGGTTGCTATTTCCGAAATCCCCGAGCTGTGGCGACGTTCGTTGCAGCGCTGGCGTGTGGCCAATCACCGCTGGAAAGGGACCATCAACGACGTGGAAGCGCCGGACGCGAACGAAGAATATTTGCTCTACCAAACTCTGCTCGGGACGTGGCCTATCGAGGCGAACGGCGAACCGCAACCCGCGGCAACGCCGGAGTACATCGAACGGATTCAACGCTACATGGCCAAGGCGCTTCATGAAGCGAAGATCAATACGAGCTGGATCCAACCAAATGAAGAATGGGACACAGCGATGCGCGATTTCGTCGCGAATATTTTGGATTCGTCTCCGCGAAACAAGTTTCTGCCGATTTTCCTTCCGGTTGCACAGGAAATTGCACGTCTGGGAGCGATCAATTCACTCACGCAAACGCTGCTGAAGCTGACTTCGCCTGGCGTACCAGACGTTTATCAAGGCAACGAGATTTGGGATTACAGCCTGGTCGATCCCGACAATCGGCGTCGGGTCGATTACAACCGGCGTCGCGAAATGCTCGAAACATTGTCGACCGCGACTCCCCACGAACTCATACAGACTTGGCCGGATGGCCGGATTAAAATGTTTCTGACCCAGCGGGTGCTGCGATTTCATCGCGAACACGCCGATCTTTTCCAGCACGGCGAATATTTGCCGCTTCGCGCGAGTGGAACCTTTGCTGAATGCTGTGTCAGTTTCACCCGGCAGCTGGCAGACAAATGGATCCTCGTGATCGTGCCGCGGCTCTCGTCGCGGGTCGGCTTTCCACCGATAGGTGAGGCGTGGAAGGACACGGCAATCCAATTACCCGAAGCGCTTCCGGTTGCGCAGGCGCACGATCTCTTCACTTGTCGCCCCGTTCCTCTCCAAGATCGACAAGTGAACCTCGCCGATCCGCTGTCGATTGTGCCCTTTGCGGTGATTACCGATCTGTAAGTGTAGCGGCGGTTTGCGACCGACGAACAAACGCTTGTGCGGAATATAGACGGACAGTCGTGGCTCAGCTAGTCGCGTTCAAACCCTGGAAGCCTTGCACGTACAAGGCGCGCGAAGTCTGGGTCTTTGTCGGCCGCGCGTGCGCGTTCGTTGATGTGGCTGCGCTGCTTAAGTTCGGCAAAAGGGAGACCGCCGGTGGCGATGAGGTGGCGCTCATACAACACTTCGTCACCCTTGCCATTGAGCAGGATGCGCCAATCCCTAGGCATTCGCTCGTTGGTGGGACGCTGGGCGCGGATGCTCGTGGTGCAGTTGGTGGTGATGGCGTTATACCAGCGTGAATGAGTGCGCAGGGCGTTGAGCGCATGTGTACGTATTAGAGGAATCGCTCACGGGCTTGCGCTTGCGAAGTCAGGACGCGGTAGAGATAGACATCTTCACCTTGACGGTAGTTTGTGCACGCGGATTGAGGCGCGCTCGTCCGCGACGACATAGATGAGTTCATACTGCCGATAGATACCGCCGATGGCAGAGTAGTTTTCGCCCATTTCCATGCGCGCCTCGCAGCAAAGCGAGCGTTCGCAGCCAACGGCAGCGATCTTTCACATTCCGACGTGTTTCTAAGAATTCTGGCGACTTCGGCGATCCCCTGCGGATTCTGATTTGCGTCGTGACTCGACGGCACAATCTTTTCCGATCTGGTCCCGTCGAGATGCGAGCTCCAGTAGGCGACGACGCCGTCACTGCTGTTCGGTGTATCGCCACGTCCGCGATCACCGATGATCGAATGATAGGGAACGTTTTTTGGCAGCGGCAGCGTGTTCATGATTTTCACGAAACGGTTGTTGGGCGAAAGCGTGTCGATGCTGTTAGGCATCCGTTTCATCCGCATAACAGTTGAATCCTCCTGGGTCGCCGCCGCCCGCAACACGTCAGGGCCGATCGTTGCCAATTGCACCGGGATGCGAATAATGCTCGATGCAATTCGGCCCACCCAGTTTGAAGCGGTAACGCTTCCACGATGCGGCGTGGAGATGAAAACGACCCGTGCAACCTCAGGCCGACGCTTGAAGATCAGTCCCTCGGTCAGCAGCGCCTTAGTTTTCGGAGAGAGATTTGTCTGGTCAGGCGATTTGCCGAAATAGATCCGCCAAACTTTGTCGCCGTTAGTGTCGGTGATCATGAGCCGACTAATGATTCCACCCATGCTGTGGCCGACGAGGACAATTGGGCGGTGACCGGGGAAGACTTTGTTCAGCGCGTCGAGTTCGCGCCGAAGCAGCAGCGCCGAGTACGGCACCGGATATCCGCTCGGGTAACTGAAAACCCAGAGCTGATAATTTCGGCGCACGACTGGATCAGCCCACAGCTCGTTGACCATCGGTGCCCAGGTGGCTGGCGTGGACTGAAGGCCGTGAATAAAGAGGACAGGAATCTTTCCGGGATCGTAAGGCTGGAGTCGCGTAAGCCGCGCCTTCTCTGCGAATTTCTCCGGGTTCAGCATGGCCCGCAAACCAATCCGCTCAGGCCGCTCGCGAGATAGTCCCAAGGCCAGCGGTGCGGTGAAATCCGCGGCCGACGGTAGCCTGCGACCGGAAACGTTCGTGGTCTCGACGGCCAGCGGATCCATGAATTCGATCTCGCACCTCCGCTCGCTGAAATGCGCCACCGCAGTAACGGCAAAATAGATACGTGCCGCGAGGAATCGCTGCCGAGTCTCCGGGGACTGCTCGGCCTGCACGGCGACGAGCGACGCGCCCGCCCCTTGCCGAGTATTCCGAGGGAGGACAAATTTGCCACGCACATCGAGTTCGTCCGCCGGGATCAGGTCGAACTCCTGTGGTTTCCAAAGCCGGTTGGCATGTGGATGATGGGTGAGCACGTATTCGCCGCCGCCAGGTGCGGGCACGCGCAACGGATGCGTCCACGGATCGAGACGAGCGTCTCGGATTACCGCAAACACGCGCGATAAGGCGAAGTTATAATCACGCACGGCGAGGCGATCCTTGGCATCTCTCCGCAGTTCCCTTGTTGCTGTTTCTACTCCGCTGAGATAAAAGCCGATCGCTCTCCTTGGATCGCTTTGCTCCAACTGGCGGCCATCGGCGATTGCCTGCTCCGACCGACGCAGCTCGGGAATTGTTGCCGGCGGTGGGCCCAAACCGGGCTTGGTCTCGCCCACCTTTGCCAACGGCGTGCAAGCACTCAGTGTCGCGAGTGTCGCGAGAAGGAAAAACTGACGATGATTTATTTTCATTTCCTCGTTCCCTTACTACCTGATTACTGCCGAACCAATCATTTAGTGCTGAGCGTAAGACTAAGGTCCAATTGGAACCCGCCCGCTAGTCGCCCTTCGGTAGTTCTTCGCGAATCACGCGCGAGAAATCCGGATCCTCGTCTGCGGCGCGCGCACGCTTGTTGATCAGGCTGCGCTGCTTGAGTTCGCTGAACGGCTGGCCAGCGGTGGCGATCAGGTGATGCTGATACAACATTTCGTCGGCTTTTCCATTAACGAGCATTCGCCAATCCCATGGCGCGCGCTCGTTCACTGAGCGCTGGGTGCGTATGTTTGTGGTGCAATTGGTGGTAATGGCATTGCACCATTGTGGGTGATCGCGAAGCGTATTGATCGCGTTCACGTATTCGAGAAATCGCGCGCGGGCTTGTGCGGGTGAAGCCATCGTCCGGTAAAGATAAACATCTTCGCCATGGCGATAATTGCTGCGTACGCGGATAGAATCGCGCTCATCGGCCACGATGTAAATGAGCGTGTATTGCCTGTAGAGCCCGCGCAGAGCGGAGTAACTTTGCCCAATTGCCTTGCGCGTTTCGATGGAGAAGCAGAGCGGGAGCGCGTCCGCAAATCGAAAGCTCACGATGGGTGTGCCATCCACGGTGAACCCCAATACATAACGGCCAGGTCCATTCCCGTGATCTGCGACAGCCGATAAGTGCGTGACTCCCAGCGCGGGGTGAAATCGGTTTCTGTGCGGTACTCGCAATTCCGCACATTGTGAACTGTGACCTCGTCGCCTTTAATCTCTGCCCAGGCCGTCTGTGCAACATCCGACTGCCACGCGCGATCGTTGCTCGGCTCTTCCGCGAACAAATATCACGACCACCAGCAGCACAAGCACAAACACAATCGCCGCTGGCGCGCGAAGAGTTACAACGGGGAAATCAAAAAATAGCGCGCCAAATGCCCATGCTGCACAAAGGACTCCAGCAATCCAGGCCAGTGCCCGGGCGATGAATCGCAACACTTTCATCGCTGCCATTACTCAAAACGCAAACAGCACGATCGTGCGGTGTATTCAGAAACGACGTAGCCGGCCAGCGCGATTAATCCAAACTCGGACGACAGCTGGGGGGCAGTGCGAATTGCAGAAATAGGGCGACTCAGTGCCGCCCAGCTAAGCTCACTGGCCGATCGTTAGGCGACTTCTTGTTCTTCCGGTTCGGGTCCCTAATCTTGTGAGTCGTCTTCCACATCATCCTGAGTTACTTTCCAGGTTTTGTCGGGGTTGTACCGGTCCATGCTCTGAAACAGTTTTAGTGTATCTGGTCCAAGATCTTTCTCGTAGACGATTCCGTCGGGGCCGACGATGAACGTCTGCACTCCGGTCACCCGGTATTCAGCGGGCGCAGCGGCGAGGGCGAATCCGCCGATCATGGCCCCGCCAACTACGAAGTCCATCTCTCCCATCGGTGCCGCAGGTCCTTGTCCTTTTAGCACCTTGAAATAATAGCCATGATATGGCTGAGGTTGACTTTGCTGCGTGTAGCCTTGCTCTAGCGCTTTGGCGACTTCTTCTCCAACAGGACCGCCCCACGTTCCGTCCGCGTTCTGCCACGCCAGCCCGTCATGTTTTCCCGGCGAGCTGATGATTCGTTGCGCGTATTGGTTGACCTTCGAATCATCGTGCTTTTCCTGGGCATACTCGTGTTGTGCCTCGTCGAAACCACGACAAATCTCAATGGCGTTCAGCTCGTTGGCACCGATACGTCGATTTAATATTTCCTCACGGCCTACCTTTGTATCAAATAACCACTTGCCTTTGCGCTTCACGATCGGAATGGGAAGCGGAAAATCATCGTTGCCCACCAAGAGAATGGCCCGTTTTGGATCTTTCTTGTCTATTTGAATCGAGTTCTTTTCCTTTGCCTTTGCCGCGAATGCCAGCGCGCGGTTTTTGTCCATTACGGGATCTTCGGAACTGACAATATCCTCGCTGTCCGGACCCAGAATTTCCTTTGCTGCGGCGACATCGAAATTCGCCGCTACCTGAACAAGGGCGTCGGCAGCCTGCTTTGGTGTGTCGAATGTTTTTTGCTGTGGCTGCGATGTCGCAGGCGCATCCGTTTTGGCCGGTGGCGCCGCGTGCACTGCGAGGCTTAACAAACAAGAGATAACGATCGCAGAAGCGACCAGAGAAATTTTTGGCGAAGTCATAATATCTAGTTTTGTTTTCATTGGTTTTTCCAAATCAATGGTTTGCTTATCTGCGACGCCCTCCGCCTCCTCCGCCACGACCGCCGCCTCCTCCGCCGCGACTCATTCCGCCACCTCCCATGCTATGACCGCCTCTGCTGCTGCTGGCTCGCGCGTAGTTTCCGCTACCGCCGCCAAATCCTCCTCCGCCTCGAGAAGCGGAACTAGGTCGGGACGATGCGCTGCGGTTACCGACTTGGTTCTTAGCGCTACCGCCAGCTGGGCGATTAGCGGCACCAGCCCCACCACCTGGCCGTGCACCTGCTCCAGCGCCACCACCGGGTCGTGCTCCAGCTCCAGCGCCACCACCTGCTCGAGCACCTGCTCCAGCGCCACCACCGGGTCGTGCTCCAGCTCCAGCCCCACCACCGGGTCGCGCTCCAGCTCCGGCTCCACCTGGACGAGCTCCCGCTCCCGCGCCGCCGGCTCCGCCGGGCTTTCCGACACCACCGACGCCGCCCGCACCGCCGACACCGCCGGGTCTTCCGACACCACCAACGCCACCCGCACCACCGGGACGACCGGCGCCACCGGGGCCACGTCCGCCAAACTTATTGGCTGTTTGCCTGTTTCCATACGGAGCATTTCCGCGGTGTTGCGGATTGTGCTGCCAATTACCTTGTCCCTGGCGGCTGACATTGCGGTTGAAATTGTTGTTGCGATTGTAATTATAATTGTTGTTGATCTTAACGTTGCCACCGTTCCAATCGCAATCGCCCCAGTGGCCGCCCCAAGCGCCCCAAGCTGCGGCACCTAGCGCGACTCCCGCGCCCCACGCCAGAGCCGTCCCTGGCACATAGCCCGGATAGGTATAAGGGTAGTAAGGATACTCGGGCGCGGGCGGACCATAAACGACCTGCGGGTCGTACGACGGGACGTAAACTACGTCCGGGTTGGCTGGTTCAACTACAATAACCTGCTTGCCGCCCGCGACTGTCTGAGTTTCCACTTTCTGTTGCGCGCTGGTCTTTAGGTTTCCTGTGCCTTGAGCCTTTGCACGCATGCGCTGGACTGCGTCCATCACGTCAGATTGCTGCGCCAGGAATGCGTTTCCCAAGTCCGTCGTCCATTGGACATTGCCGGCCATACGCTGCACCACGTCTGGAAACTCTACCAGTCCCTGTACGCTTGGGTCCCACGGCTGCTTTGCCACGGCGTCAGCCAGCGCTTTGCCTTTCAAATTCTTGTTCCGATCCATCCACTGCTGCAGTTGGATGATTTCAAGTGGATAAGTGGAAGCGGCGAGCGTTTGAGCCAGAAGTGGATCCGAATAAAGAGCAATCGGCGCGACGAGAGAGTCCAATTCACCATTCGGAAGCTTGGGCGCTTCCTCCGTGGTTGTCATGACCTGCGATTCGGCTTGCTGCGCCAGGGCTGCGGAGGAGCCCGCTGAGAGCAATGTGACACCTGCGATGGCAATCCCAATATGAAATATTTTACGGTTTTGTGACTTCATAAATTTTTGCTTTCCATCCGTTGGCCGTTGCCCGTAAATATAGAACAATTCCGTCGATCGACACAGAGGACTTTCGTCCAATGGAAGCCGTCGGACAGAAACCTTATTGTTACGGAAACAAATCGAACGAGATACAACTATGAATAATGTTAAGAAACTCGCAACTCTACTGCTTGTCCTCGGCACGATGACGGGATTCGCGTGGGCGGCTGGCACGGAAAAGCCGGATGCAACCTTGCAGCTGAGCGGGGGATCGTTCGCAGCCGGCATCGGCTTTAGCTGGGGGTCAGGGACACTCACCTACAAGGGGAAAGATTATCCTGTCTCCGTGAATGGACTGTCGTTAGGCAAAGTTGGAATTACGGGTGGTTCGGCCACCGGCGAAGTCTATAATCTGAAGAGGCTGCAAGATTTCGACGGTCATTATGTCGCGAGTGGTCGGGGTGGCCGAGGCGTGATACTTGCCGGCGGGGGTTCGGCCGTCACCATGAGAAATCAAAACGGTGTGCGCGTGCTTGTTTGAGTCTCACACGAGAGGAGTGGACCTGACAATCGCGGCCGCCGGGGTCGAGATGCACATTAAAAGATAAACAGGCGAAGCCGCGATCGGCCCGGCGGATCAAACAGACGTTCGCTACAGGATTGCATAACAAACACATAAGCGCGCCGTTGACCAGGCGGCGCGCTTAGCAACCGTCTGATGGCTAGCTATTCCTCATCGGCTGCTGCAGTTGAAATCGCCGATGCAGCGCCATGGGTTTCGAAATCGTCGTCGCCTTGGGTGCGCGGACCGCTTTGGGACGGATTCTGGATGCTGAGTGCGCTCTGGCTTGCGCCCATCGTGCTATGGCTTGCCCATGGCTATTCCAACCCGGAGTCGAGTCCACTCGATCTGCTTTACTTCGGTTTAACCGCGCTTTTTTGGATTGGTCACCGGTTATCCAGCACCTATCTCGCGTACTGCACGGAAGCGTACCGACCGCTTCTTCGAGCACAGCCGATCCGGTTCGTATTGCTCCCGCTTCTCGTAACCGCGGGATGCTTTGCTCTATTTCTCCCTGCGGACTCGGCGCTGCCATGGACGCGCGAGGAGCGACTTATTGGACTGGCGATTATCGATTATGCCTGCGTGACATATCATTTCGCGGCGCAGCATTTCGGTGCCCTTTCACTCTACCGTACACGCGCCGAGCGCGGCTGGTGCATTCGGACTAGACGCCTGGATCGTTTTTTCGCGCTGATTGTAGGCGGCGTGCTTGTTTTTGTGGCGGATATCCTCGCAGGGGCGGTCGCCTATCAGGATCACTGGATCGATCGCTGGTCTTTCGCCACTCGGATTGTGTCAGCGCAGGATGGAATCCGCGGCGGCGCAATCCTGGCGCTGTTTATCGCGACAGCAGTAATGTTGTTTGCAGAGGCGCGTGCGCGGCGGTGGTCATTGCCACGCGTGTTGTACATTGTTGGAATCGCGGTTATGGTTGGCCTCGCTCTACGTCCTCGGAGTTTGTTTCTCTTCCTGGTGCTCTGGACCTCGCAGCACTGGATTCTGGCTACGGGTCTGGCATCGCGAACATCGTGTGCGGCGGCCGCTCCAACGCGCGGCATTGTGCGCCGAGTTCTGCATAGGCTGAACGTTCGCCCGTGGGCGGTCATGCTTTTCCTGATGGTGTTGTCGGTGGTTTTGTTACCTCTGTTCGAGGTAGAAGCAAACCGAGAGACAGGCACATACTATGGCGACCGGATCTTCGGCGCCATTGCGACGCAATTACGGACTTCTTCCTGGGTACCTGTGCTCGTAGCTCTCGGTTTCGCAACGGGATTCATTCACTACCTGCTCGATCGAAGCGTCTATCGAATGTCGGACCCGCAAGTGCGCGCGGCAGCGTCTGGGCTAGCTGACCGACCGCGGTAGCAATGGAAACTGCCTGATTTGCTAAGGTACGTTAATGGCGTGTGCGCCATCTCACAACGGAAGC
>Ga0209377_1002350_pt1 | contig 12325 bp, 8 predicted proteins | sample GraSoiAngelo_141_FD_185898 | JGI IMG/M metagenome (GOLD analysis project Ga0209377, IMG submission 185898) | Grasslands soil microbial communities from the Angelo Coastal Reserve, California, USA - 14_0929_12_40cm (SPAdes) (version 2) | ecosystem: Environmental > Terrestrial > Soil > Grasslands ...
AGATGGTGATGCCGGGGGACAACGTGAAGATGGTGGTGACGCTGATTGCGCCCATTGCGATGGAGCAGGGCTTGAGGTTTGCCATCCGCGAGGGCGGCAAGACCGTCGGCGCCGGCGTCGTCGCGAAGGTTATTGAGTGAAGGCGGGACACAGGCCAATAGCTCAACTGGCAGAGCGTCGGTCTCCAAAACCGAAGGTTGGGGGTTCGATTCCCTCTTGGCCTGCCAAGGAACGGACGGGTAGCGGGACTGCGGTCCCGCTCGATTAGAGGCGGATGGCGGACAAAATCAAGGTTGCGATAGCGGTGCTGCTGCTGATCGCGGGCATCGCGGGCTTTTATTTCCTCTCGGAAAGCCCGATGGTGCTGCGCGTGGCGAGCGTGCTTGCGGGCATCGCCGCGGGCTCCGTCGTGGGATGGACCACCGAGCCGGGAAAGCGCTTCTTCGTGTTCGCCCAGGAAGCGGTGGTCGAAACGAAAAAGGTGGTGTGGCCGACGCGCAAGGAATCGCTTCAGACCACGGGCGCGGTGTTCGCATTCGTCGTGGCGATGGCGGTGTTCCTCTGGCTCACGGACAAGAGCCTCGAATACGTGATGTACGACGTGCTTCTCGGATGGAAAAAGTAGCTATGACCGCTAACGCAACCAAGCGCTGGTACGTGGTGCACGCCTACTCCGGATTCGAGAAGTCCGTACAGCGCACGCTTCTGGACCGTATTCAGCGCGCCGGCATGCAGGAAAAATTCGGCAAGATCCTGGTGCCGACCGAGGAAGTCGTCGAGATGAAGGGCGGGCAGAAGAACATCTCGGAGCGCAAGTTCTTCCCCGGGTACGTGCTCGTGGAAATGGACATGACCGACGATGCCTGGCATCTGGTGAAGAATACGCCCAAGGTCACCGGTTTCGTTGGCGGGGCGCACGGCAGGAAGCCCCCGCCCATCAGCGAGAAGGAAGTGAAGAACATCCTCCAGCAGATGCAGGAGGGCGTGGAAAAGCCAAAGCCCAAGGTGCTGTTCGAGATCGGCGAAGCCGTAAGGGTCAGGGAAGGCCCGTTCACCGATTTCCACGGCACGGTCGAAGACGTGAATTACGACAAGTCGAAGCTGCGCGTGTCGGTGACGATCTTCGGGCGGGCGACGCCTGTCGAGCTGGAGTTCGGGCAGGTGGAGAAGGCGTGAAGGCGATCGGGGAGAGCGCGGACTTGCGCTCGCATGGACCCGCTAGGAGAGCGAGATGGCAAAGAAAGTAGTCGGATTCATCAAGCTGCAGGTGCCGGCGGGCAAGGCCAATCCCAGCCCGCCCATCGGGCCGGCGCTCGGGCAGCGAGGCCTGAACATCATGGAATTCTGCAAGGCGTTCAACGCGCAGACGCAGAAAACCGAGCCCGGCCTGATGCTGCCGGTGGTCATCACCGCCTACCAGGACAAGAGCTTCAGCTTCATCATCAAGACTCCGCCTGCGACCGTCCTTATCAAGAAGGCGGCAGGAATCGAGTCGGGGAGCAAGACCCCGCACACCGACAAGGTGGGGAAAATCACGCGCGCCCAGGCCGAGGAGATCGCGAAAGCCAAGATGCCCGACTTGACCGCCGCCGACCTCGACGCGGCGGTACGCACGATCGCGGGCAGCGCGCGCTCGATGGGCGTGACCGTGGAAGGCGTGAAATGAGCAAGCTCCCGAAACGCAAGCAAACCTGGGCGAAGCTGCGCGAGCACAACAGGAATTACCCCGTGCTCGACGCCTTGAAGATCATCAAGCAGGCGGCGGTCGCGAAGTTCGACGAGGCCGTCGACGTGGCGATCAATCTCGGCATCGACGCGAAGAAATCCGATCAGACGGTGCGCGGATCGGTCGTGCTGCCGGCCGGAACGGGCAAGAAGATACGGATCGCCGTGTTTGCACAGGGCGACAAGGCCAAGGCGGCGAAGGACGCGGGCGCGGACATCGTCGGCATGGAGGATCTCGCCGAAAGCGTCAAGGCCGGGAAGCTCGATTTTGACGTCGTGATCGCGAGCCCCGACACGATGCGCGTAGTCGGGCAACTGGGTCAGATCCTGGGGCCTCGCGGGCTGATGCCCAACCCCAAGGTGGGGACGGTGACGCCCGATGTCGCGGCGGCCGTAAAAAATGCGCGCGCCGGCCAGGTGCAGTATCGAGCCGACAAGTCGGGCGTCGTCCAATGCTCCATCGGGCGTGCGTCTTTCACCCCGGAGCAGCTGCGCGACAACCTCGTGGCGCTGGTCGACGCGGTCAACAAGTCGAAGCCTTCCAACGTGAAGGGAGTCTACCTGCGCAAGGTGTCGGTCTCTTCCACCATGGGGCCGGGAGTGCGGGTGGACGTGGGGAGCTTTGGCGGCGGCGCGGTGGCGCAGCATTGATATGGATGACAGAACTTTGGGCCATCGCACGGCTCGCACGGCGTGCGGTGGGTTATCAAAGACCGTAGGAACCGAGAGGTTTAATCGGCGGGAACGAAATGCAGTTGAACAATCCTTCCGTCCTACGCAGATGGCGAGCCCCATGCAGGATTTTCCTGAATGCAAGGTCGCCGTGGGTGCCGCAAGTCTAGACGACGGGCGGCTTTTGACAAATTGGAGGTAGACCTTGGGTCTCGATCTTGACAAGAAGAAGGCGATGGTCGCCGAAGTCTCCGCGCAGTTGGCGAAGGCGAAGACGGTCGTTGTCGCAGAGTACCGTGGTCTGGAAGTGGGCCGCATGACCGAGCTGCGCGCGAAAGCGCGCAAGTCGGGCGTGTACCTGCGCGTCCTCAAGAACACCCTGGCGCGCCGCGCCGTCGAAGGCACGCCGTTTGCCGGGCTGTCCCAGCACATGAAGGGACCGCTCGTCTACGGCATCTCGCCCGACCCGGTGGCGACCGCCAAGGTGCTCAACGAGTTCGCCAAAGCGAACGAGAAGCTCGTCATCCGCGCCGGCGCCGTGCCGAACGCCGTGATTTCCGCCAAGGAGGTCACTGCGCTCGCGCTGATGCCGTCGCGCGAGGAGCTGCTCGCGAAGCTGCTGGCGACGATGCAGGCGCCGATCGCACAGTTTGCGCGGACGCTGAACGAGGTGCCGGCGCGCTTTGCGCGCACCCTCGCGGCGGTGCGCGACAAGCGGCAGGCAGCTAGCGCGCAGTAGTGCGGCTACCCTACCGGAACGAAACTGATTCAGGAGAAACGAAATGTCCGTAGCAAAAGCAGAGATTCTGGATGCGATATCCAACATGTCGGTGTTGGAGCTGTCGCAGCTGATCAAGGACCTTGAAGACAAGTTCGGCGTGTCCGCGGCGGCGGCGACGGTTGCAGCGGCCGCACCGGCGGGTGGCGGTGGCGCTGCCGCGGCGGTTGAAGAACAGACCGAGTTCACGGTCGTACTCACCGGGTTTGGCGAAAACAAGGTCAACGTGATCAAGGCGGTCCGCGAAGTCACCGGGCTCGGTCTGAAGGAAGCCAAGGACCTGGTGGATGGCGCGCCCAAGCCCGTGAAGGAGGCCGTGTCCAAAGCCGAGTCGGAAGCGATTTTGAAGAAGTTGATCGACGCCGGCGCCAAGGCCGAGATCAAGTAACGACGGCCCAAACGATCTTGCACCACGGAGCGCACAGAGGGCACGGGGAGTTGTTTCGGTCTTTCCCCGTGCACTCCGTGATCTCCGGGGTTCAGGAGTTTTCACCGCGCAGAGCGCAGGTGAGAGGGGGCGGAACTTTCCGCGCCGCCCCCTGTCCCCTTCCCTCTGGCCTCGAGACGGAGCGTCCATGACCACCGCCGCAACCTATTCATCTACCGAGAAAAAACGCATCCGCAAGAGCTTCGCCAAGCGCGCGAGCGTGCTCAACGTGCCGTTTCTGCTGGCGACCCAGCTCGAGTCCTACGCGGCCTTCCTGCAGGCGGCAGTCCTTGCGGAAAAGCGCAAGAACGAGGGCCTGCAGGCGGCTTTCACTTCGATCTTCCCCATCTCCAGCCACTCGGGGAACGCGCGGCTCGAATTCGTCAGCTACTCGCTCGGCGAGCCGCCCTTCGACGTCAAGGAATGCCAGCAGCGCGGGCTGACCTACGCGAGTCCGCTGCGCGCCAAGGTGCGCCTCACCATCATGGACAAGGAAGCCTCCAAGCCCACGGTGAAAGAGGTCAAGGAGCAGGAAGTGTACATGGGCGAGATTCCGCTGATGACCACCACGGGCTCGTTCATCATCAACGGCACCGAGCGCGTGATCGTCAGCCAGCTGCACCGCTCCCCGGGGGTGTTCTTCGAGCACGATCGTGGCAAGACGCACTCGTCGGGCAAGCTGCTCTTCTCCGCGCGCATCATCCCGTACCGCGGCTCGTGGCTCGACTTCGAATACGACCCCAAGGACTATCTCTATTTCCGCGTCGACCGCCGCCGCAAGATGCCGGTGACGATCCTGCTCAAGGCGATCGGCATGACCCCGGAGGCCATCCTCGCGGCGTTCTACGATTTCGACACCTTCCAGCTCGCCAAGAGCGGCAACCAGTTCGAACTGGTGCCCGAGCGCCTGCGCGGCGAAGTCGCACGCTTCGACTTTGTCGACAAAGCGGGCAAGACGATCGTGCAGAAGGACAAGCGCATCACCGGCAAGCACATCCGCGACATGGAAGCCGCTGGAATGAAGCGCATGGCGGTACCGGATGAGTTCCTGATCGGCCGTACGCTCGCGCACAACGTCATCAACAAGGAGTCCGGCGAGATAGTCGCCAACGCCAACGACGAAATCACCGAACCGCTGCTTGCGAAGCTCGCCGAAGCGGGTATCGAGACGATCAAGACCGTTTACACCAACGACCTCGACCAGGGCGGTTACATCTCGCAGACGCTGAAGATCGACGAAACCGCCGACCAAAGCGCTGCGCGGGTCGCCATCTACCGCATGATGCGTCCGGGCGAGCCGCCCACGGAAGATGCGGTGGAGACTCTGTTCAACGGGTTGTTCTACTCGGAGGACCGCTACGACCTTTCCGCGGTCGGCCGCATGAAGTTCAACCGCCGCGCCTACCCGGAGAAAATCGACGAAAAGACACCCGGCTGGTTGCGCCGGTTCTACGCCCGCGTCGGCCCGCAAGGAGCCGAAGGCCCGGGGACGCTGTCGAACGACGATATTCTCGCGGTGGTGGGGATCCTCGTGGAGCTGCGCAACGGGCGCGGGGAGATCGACGACATCGATCATCTCGGCAACCGGCGCGTGCGCTCGGTGGGCGAGCTCGCCGAGAACCAGTTCCGCGCGGGCCTCGTTCGCGTCGAGCGCGCGGTGAAGGAACGCCTCTCGCAGGCGGAGTCCGAAAATCTCATGCCCCACGACCTGATCAACGCCAAGCCGATCTCGGCGGCGATCAAGGAGTTTTTCGGCTCGAGCCAGCTGTCGCAGTTCATGGACCAGACGAACCCGCTTTCGGAAATCACGCACAAGCGGCGCGTATCGGCATTGGGGCCGGGGGGCCTGACCCGTGAGCGCGCGGGCTTCGAGGTTCGCGACGTGCACCCGACTCACTATGGCCGGGTCTGCCCCATCGAAACGCCCGAAGGCCCGAACATCGGCCTGATCAACTCTCTCGCGCTCTACGCGCGCACCAACCGGTACGGGTTCCTGGAGACGCCGTACAGGAAAGTCGTGAGCGGAAAAATCACCAACGAGATCGATTTCCTCTCCGCGATCGAGGAAGGCAACTTCGTCATTGCGCAGGCGAATGCGCAAATCGACAAGAACGGCAAGCTCGTCGATGGCCTGGTTTCGTGTCGCTTCAGGAACGAGTTCACGCTGGCCACCGCCGACCGCGTCCAGTACATGGACGTGGCCCCTTCGCAGATCGTTTCCGTGGCGGCCTCGCTGATCCCGTTCCTCGAGCACGACGACGCCAACCGCGCCCTGATGGGCTCGAATATGCAGCGCCAGGCCGTTCCTTGCCTGCGGCCGGAGAAGCCTCTCGTCGGCACGGGGATCGAGCGCACCGTCGCGGTGGACTCGGGCACGGCGGTCCAGGCGTTACGCGGCGGCGTGGTCGACTACGTCGATGCGAGCAGGATCGTGGTGCGCGTCAACGACGACGAAACCGTCCCGGGAGACGTGGGCGTCGATATCTACAACCTGGTGAAATATACGCGATCGAACCAAAACACCAACATCAATCAGACGCCCCTGGTGAAGCCCGGCGAGCGCATCGCCAAGGGCGACGTGGTGGCCGACGGCGCCTCGACCGACATGGGCGAGCTCGCGCTCGGCCAGAACATGCTGGTCGCCTTCATGCCCTGGAACGGCTTCAATTTCGAGGACTCGATCCTGATTTCCGAGCGCGTCGTGGCGGATGACCGCTATACCTCGATCCACATCGAGGAGCTGACGGTCGTGGCGCGCGACACCAAGCTCGGGCCCGAGGAGATCACGCGCGACATCTCGAACCTGTCCGAGGCGCAGCTCTCGAGGCTTGACGAGTCCGGTATCGTATACATCGGAGCGGAAGTCGAGGCGGGCGACGTTCTCGTAGGCAAGGTGACGCCCAAGGGCGAGACGCAGCTTACGCCGGAAGAAAAACTGCTTCGCGCGATCTTCGGCGAGAAGGCTTCCGACGTGAAGGACACGAGCCTGCGCGTGCCCTCCGGAATCTCCGGAACGGTGATCGACGTGCAGGTGTTCACCCGCGAAGGGATCGAGCGCGACAAGCGCGCCGCGCAGATCATCGACGAGGAGCTGAAGCGCTACAAGAAGGACCTCGCCGACCAGATGCGCATCGTCGAGGGCGACGCCTTCGAGCGGATGGAGCGGCTGCTGATCGGCAAGACCGCCAACAAGGGGCCGAAGAAGCTCGTCCGCGGGACCAAGATCACGAAATCCTACCTGGAGGGCGTCGAGCGCCACGACTGGTTCGAGATCAGCCTCGCGAACGAGGACGCCGCGCAGCAATTGGAGAGCTTGAAGGACAGTCTCGCCCAGACCCGGGTGAGGTTCGACGCGGCTTTCGAGGCGAAAAAGAAGAAGCTGACGCAGGGCGACGAGCTTCCGCCCGGCGTGCAGAAAATGGTCAAGGTCTACGTCGCGGTGAAGCGGCGCCTGCAGCCGGGCGACAAGATGGCCGGCCGCCACGGGAACAAGGGCGTCATATCGAAGATCGTGCCGGTCGAGGACATGCCGTGCATGGCCGACGGCACCCCGGTCGACATCGTGCTCAACCCGCTGGGCGTGCCTTCGCGCATGAACGTCGGGCAGATTCTCGAAACCCATCTGGGTTGGGCGGCCAAGGGCCTGGGACTGAAGATCGGCGAGATGCTGAAGGCGGGGACCAAGGCGGTGGAGATGCGCAAGTTCCTCAACCGCATCTACAACCACGGCGGCAAGCCGGAGGACCTGAGCGGGCTCACCGACGACGATGTGATCACGCTTGCAGGGAACTTGAGGGAGGGAGTGCCGTTCGCCACCCCCGTTTTCGACGGCGCCTCCGAGGACGAGATCAAGGAAATGCTCGAAGCGGCGGGGCTGCCTCGCGCGGGGCAGGTTACGCTGCACGACGGCCGCACGGGCGACCCCTTCGACAGGCAGGTAACGGTGGGTTTCATGCATATGCTGAAGCTCCATCACTTGGTGGACGACAAGATGCACGCGCGCTCGACCGGTCCGTATAGTTTGGTGACCCAGCAGCCCCTCGGCGGCAAGGCGCAGTTCGGCGGACAGCGCTTCGGCGAGATGGAGGTCTGGGCGCTCGAGGCCTACGGTGCCTCGTACACGCTGCAGGAGATGCTTACGGTCAAGTCCGATGACATCAACGGCCGCACCAAGGTCTACGAGAACATCGTCAAGGGCGACCACAAGATCGACGCGGGAATGCCGGAGTCCTTCAACGTGCTCGTGAAGGAGATCCGTTCGCTCGGCATCGACATCGATCTGGAACGCTTCTGAAGCGGGTGAAGCTCGCTCAATTGAACGCCACACTGGAGTAATACATGAAAGCACTGCTCGATTTGTTCAAGCAGGTCACGCAGGAAGAGGAGTTCGACGCGATCAAGATCGGGATCGCCTCGCCGGAAAAGATCCGCTCGTGGTCCTACGGCGAAGTGAAGAAGCCCGAGACGATCAACTACCGCACCTTCAAGCCGGAGCGGGACGGCCTGTTCTGCGCCAAGATCTTCGGGCCGATCAAGGACTACGAGTGCCTGTGCGGCAAGTACAAGCGCCTGAAGCACCGCGGCGTGATCTGCGAGAAGTGCGGCGTCGAGGTCACGCTGGCCAAGGTCCGTCGCGAGCGCATGGGGCACATCGAGCTCGCCAGCCCGGTTGCGCACATCTGGTTCTTGAAGAGCCTGCCCAGCCGCCTGGGCCTCGTGCTCGACATGACGCTCCGGGACATCGAGCGCGTGCTCTACTTCGAAGCCTACGTCGTCACCGACGCGGGCATGGTCAACGACGAGAAAATCAAGCGGGCCAAGCTCCTGTCGGAGGAAGACTACCTCGCCAAGATCGAGGAGCACGGCGACGATTTCTCGGCGAGCATGGGAGCCGAGGGGATTCGCGAGCTGCTGCGGGCGATCAACCTCAACGAGCAGATCGATACCCTGAGGAAGGAGCTGGAGAGCACCGGCTCGGACACGAAGATCAAGAAGCTCGCGAAGCGCCTCAAAGTGCTCGAAGGTTTCCAGAAGTCCGGCATCAAGCCGGATTGGATGGTAATGGAAGTGCTGCCGGTGCTGCCCCCGGAGTTGAGGCCGCTGGTCCCGCTCGACGGCGGCCGTTTCGCGACCTCCGACCTGAACGACCTGTATCGCCGCGTCATCAACCGCAATAACCGGCTGAAGCGGCTGCTCGAGCTCAAGGCGCCCGAGATCATCGTCAGGAACGAGAAGAGAATGCTCCAGGAAGCGGTGGACTCGCTGCTCGATAACGGCCGCCGCGGCAAGGCGATGACCGGCGCCAACAAGCGCCCCTTGAAATCGCTCGCCGACATGATCAAGGGCAAGGGCGGGCGCTTCCGTCAGAACCTGCTCGGCAAGCGCGTCGACTACTCGGGCCGCTCGGTGATCGTGGTAGGCCCGCAGCTGAAGCTGCACCAGTGCGGCCTGCCCAAGAAGATGGCGCTGGAGCTCTTCAAGCCCTTCATCTTCAACAAGCTCGAGATGCAGGGCATCGCCACGACCATCAAGGCCGCGAAGCGCGAAGTCGAGGCCGAGACCCCCGTCGTGTGGGACATCCTCGAGGAGGTGATCCGCGAGCACCCGGTGATGCTGAACCGCGCTCCGACCCTTCACCGCCTCGGCATCCAGGCCTTCGAGCCGGTGCTGATCGAGGGCAAGGCGATCCAGCTGCACCCGCTGGTGTGCGCGGCGTTCAACGCCGACTTCGACGGCGACCAGATGGCCGTGCACGTGCCCCTGTCGCTCGAAGCCCAAATGGAGGCGCGCACGCTGATGCTCGCCTCGAACAACATCCTTTCGCCCGCGAACGGCGACCCGATCATCGTGCCCTCGCAGGACATCGTGCTGGGGCTTTACTACGCGACGCGCGAGCGCGTCAACGCCAGGGGCGAAGCCATGGTGTTCGCCGACGTGACCGAAGTGGCGCGCGCGTACGACTCCGGGAAGGTCGAGCTGCATGCGGGGGTGACGGTGCGCATCCGCGAAGCCGAATTCGGTCCCGGCGGAGAAAAGATCGAAAGACTTGTCCGCCACCGGACCACGGTCGGCCGCTCGCTGCTCTCGGAGATCCTGCCGGTAGGCCTGCCCTTCGAGTTGATCAACAAAGCGCTCAAGAAAAAGGAGATTTCCAAGCTCATCAACGCATCTTTCCGCCGCTGCGGACTGCGCGAAACGGTGATTTTCGCCGATAAGCTTATGCAGGCCGGATTTACGATCGCCACCCGCGCCGGTATTTCGATCTGCGTCGACGACATGCTGGTCCCGACACAGAAGCACGACCTCATCACCGCCGCCGAAGGCGAGGTGAAGGAAATCGAGACCCAGTACACCTCGGGCCTCGTCACGGTGGGCGAGCGTTACAACAAGGTCGTGGATATCTGGGGCCGCGCCGGCGACCAGGTCGGGAAAGCGATGATGGACCAGCTTTCATCGGAGGACGTCACCGACCGCAAGGGGCAGAAGGTCAAGCAGGAATCGTTCAACTCCATCTACATGATGGCAGACTCCGGCGCCCGCGGCTCCGCGGCCCAGATCCGCCAGCTTGCCGGCATGCGCGGCCTGATGGCCAAGCCCGACGGCTCGATCATCGAGACGCCGATCACGGCCAACTTCCGCGAAGGGCTGAACGTGCTGCAGTACTTCATCTCCACGCACGGGGCGCGCAAGGGCCTCGCCGACACCGCACTGAAGACGGCGAACTCGGGCTATCTCACGCGGCGCCTGGTGGACGTTACCCAGGATCTCGTGGTCACGGAAGAGGACTGCCGCACCACGAACGGCGTTGCCATGAAAGCGCTGGTCGAAGGCGGCGAAGTGGTCGAGGCTCTCAGGGAACGCATTCTCGGTCGGGTCACGGCCTCCGACCTGCTCCACCCTGAAACCCAGGAAGTGCTCTACAACGCCGCTACGCTTCTGAACGAAGACGAGGTCGAGAACATCGAGGCGCTGGGCATCGACGAAGTGCGGGTGCGCACGCCGCTCACCTGCGATACGCGCTGGGGCTTGTGTGCCGCCTGCTACGGACGCGACCTTGCGCGCGGTTCCTCCGTCAACGTCGGCGAAGCGATCGGCGTGATCGCGGCGCAATCGATTGGCGAGCCGGGAACCCAGCTCACGATGCGCACCTTCCACATCGGAGGAGCGGCCTCGCGCGCCGCCGCGGCGAACCAGGTGGAAGCCAAGTCGAACGGCACCGTGCGTTTCACGCCGCAGATACGCTACGTCACCAACCCGAAGGGCGAGAAAGTGGTGATCTCCCGGACCGGCGAAGTGCTCGTCACCGACGACAACGGCCGCGAGCGGGAGCGCCACAAGGTGCCCTACGGCGCGACGCTCCTCGCTGCCGACAGCAAGCCCGTCAAGGCGGGGCAGACGCTCGCCTCGTGGGACCCGCATACCCGCCCGATCATCACCGAGCACGGCGGCATCGTGCGCTTCGAGCACATCGAGGAAGGAGTCACCGTCGCCAAGCAGATCGACGAGGTGACCGGGCTCTCGACGCTCGTCGTGATCGATCCCAAGCGCCGCGCCGCGGCGGGCAAGGGCCTGCGTCCGCAGGTGAAATTGCTGAACGAATCGGGAGAGGAGATCCGCATCGCGGGCACCGACCATCCGATCACCATCACGTTCCAGGTTGGATCGCTCATCACGGTTCGGGACGGCCAGCAGGTGCAGGTGGGCGAGGTGCTCGCGCGCGTTCCGCAGGAGACCTCCAAGACCCGCGACATCACCGGCGGCTTACCTCGCGTGGCGGAGCTCTTCGAGGCGCGCTCGCCCAAGGATGCAGGGCTTCTCGCCGAGATCACGGGAACGGTGTCCTTCGGCAAGGACACCAAGGGCAAGCAGCGCCTGGTCATCACCGATCTGGAGGGCGTTTCGCACGAGTACCTGATCCCGAAGGACAAGCACGTCATGGCGCACGATGGTCAAGTCGTGAACAAGGGCGAGTTCATCGTCGACGGCCCCGCCGATCCGCACGACATCCTGCGCCTGCAGGGGGTCGAAGCGCTCGCGCGCTACATCACGGACGAAGTGCAGGACGTGTATCGCCTGCAGGGGGTCAGGATCAACGACAAGCACATCGAGGTCATCGTGCGGCAGATGCTCCGGCGCGTCCAGGTGGAGGACGCGGGAGACACCCGCTTCATCCCGGGCGAGCAGGTGGAGCGCGCGGACGTGCTCGAGGAGAACGAGAAGGTGCAGGCCGAGGGCAAGAAACCCGCGACCTACAGCTACATGCTGCTCGGCATCACCAAGGCGTCGTTGTCGACCGACTCGTTCATCTCGGCGGCCTCGTTCCAGGAGACCACCCGAGTTCTCACCGAGGCGGCGATCATGGGCAAGAAGGACGACTTGCGCGGACTCAAGGAAAACGTCATCGTCGGCCGGCTCATCCCGGCAGGGACGGGCATGGCGTACCACAACGCGCGCAAGAACGCGCCGCCGGCGCAACTGTTCGAGGAAGGTACGCCTGCCGCCGAGGCTGAAGCAGCGGCGGCAGCGGCGGCGCACATCGAGAACGCCTGAGGCGCCGGCATGGCTGGCGGCGGCAGGTTCCTGCGGGCGCTGCTCCGCCTTCCGACATTGGCAGTGCTGGGCGCGGCGCTCGCGCCCTGGCCCGCTGTGGCCCAGACGACCGACGCCTGGCCGAGCAGGCCGATCCGCTTCATCCTGCCTTTCCCGCCCGGCGGCGGCACGGA